>Ga0207720_100605_pt1 | contig 21539 bp, 20 predicted proteins | sample A23P2SouthBayCA_2_FD_187751 | JGI IMG/M metagenome (GOLD analysis project Ga0207720, IMG submission 187751) | Aerobic enrichment media microbial communities from Eden Landing Ponds, California, USA - A23 E3 (2) (SPAdes) | ecosystem: Environmental > Aquatic > Marine > Unclassified | place...
GAGACGCTGTTGTTGCTCGTTCCCGCCTCGTTCCTGCTCATCGGCCCCGGCGAGGAACTGCTGTACCGCGGGGTGGTCCAGAACCGGCTCCGGGAGACGTTCCCCCCGGTTCCGGGCATCGTGCTCGCCAGCGCCATCTTCGCCGCGATCCACTTCGTCGCCCTGACCGGCGGGGCCAGCGCCCGGCTGGTGACGGTCGGCATCCTCTTTTTCCCGAGCCTGGTCTTTGGCACCCTCTACGAGCTCACCGGCAACATCACCGTTCCCGCCCTCGTCCACGGCGCCTACAACGCGACGCTGTTTACCCTGCTGTACATCGCGCTTCAGTACGCCGATATGGCGGGCGAGACGCCGACGCCCGGCCTGCTCGCCGCGGTCGGACTCTGACCGGCGACGTCCGCCATCGCCGCCGCGTGCAGGGCGACGCGACCGGTCACCGCCGAACGCAATCCTTACCGCACCGCCCCGGATACCCCAGGGCATGCGAGACGCCTTCGAGCTCCGGACCGCGGACGCCGCCGGCCGCATCGGTGAGCTGACGGTGCCGCGGGCGGGCGTCACCGTCGAGACGCCGGCGCTCATGCCGGTCGTCAACCCGAACATCCGGACGATCGACCCGGCGCGGCTCCCGGAGTTCGGCGCCGAGATCTGCATCACCAACTCCTACATCATCCGCGAGACCGACGGGCTCCGCGAGGAGGCCCTCGACCGCGGGCTGCACGACCTGCTCGGGTTCGACGGCGCCATCGTCACCGACTCGGGCTCGTTTCAGCTCGCCGAGTACGGCGACGTCGACGTGACGACCCGGGAGATCCTCCGCTTTCAACGCGACGTCGGATCGGACGTCGGCACGCCGGTCGACATCCCGACGCCGCCGGACGTCGACCGCGAGCGCGCCGAGGCCGACCTCGACCGGACGGAAACGGCGCTGTCCGACGCCGCCGGCGTCGACGTCGGCGACATGCTCGTCAACGCCCCGGTCCAGGGGTCGACGTTCCCGGACCTCCGCGAGCGCGCCGGCCGGGCGGCGGCCGCGACGGACCTCGACGTGTTCCCGGTCGGGGCGGTCGTCCCGCTGATGAACGCCTACCGCTACGCCGACGTGGTCGACGCCGTCGCCGCCGCAAAGCGCGGGCTGGATGCCGACTGCCCCGTCCACCTGTTCGGCGCCGGTCACCCGATGACCTTCGCGCTGGCGGCCGCGCTTGGCTGTGACCTGTTCGACTCGGCGGCCTACGCCATCTACGCCCGCGACGACCGCTATCTCACCGTCCGGGGTACCGAGGCCCTCGACGATCTGGAGTACCTCCCCTGTTCGTGCCCGGTGTGTGCCGACCACGGCGCCGACGGCCTCCGGGCGCTCGGCGACGACGAGCGCGAGCGCCGCCTCGCCGAGCACAACCTCCACGTCTCCTTCGAGGAACTCCGCCGGATCAAACAGGCGATCCGCGCGGGCGACCTGCTCGAACTCGTCGAGGCCCGGGCCCGCGGCCACCCGGCGCTGCTGGACGGCTACCGCGCGCTGCTGGATCACGTCGACCAGCTCGAACGCGCCGACCGCGCCTCGAAGGGCACCTTCTTCCACCTCTCGGGGGAGTCCGCGCGCCGCCCGGAGGTCCGGCGCCACCACGACCGCCTCGACCGGCTCCCGGTCCCCGACGGCGACGTGTTGCTCACCGAGGGCGGCGTCCCCTCGGACGACCGCTACGACGCGACCTGGCGGGTCGTCCCGCCCTTCGGCCCGTTCCCGCGGGCGCTCTCGGAGTCGTACCCGCTCACCGCGGAGGTCCCCGAGCGGACCGACCGGGCCGCCGAGGAGGCCGCCGCCCGCGGGGTTGCAAGCCTCGTCGCCGCGAACCCCGGGACTGCGTTCACCCTCGCCCACCGCGGCTGGACCGAGCGGGCGCTGGCGCTGGTCCCCGACGGCGTCGCGGTGGAGTCGCTCTCGACGGTCGAAGCGGGCGACCGCGACGGTGATCAGGGCGTCGCGTCCGACGACCGCGACGGTGACCAGGGCGTCGCGTCCCGCGGCGACACCGACACCGACCCCTGAGTCACTCGTCGTCGACGGCCGGCATCCGATCGGAGTAGTCCCAGGAGTACAGCTTCTCGGGGCGGATTCGGACCCGAACCTCCTCGCGGTCGGGCGAGAGTAGCCACCGTGCCAGGTCGGAGTCGGTGTCGCCGAGGTAGCGCTCGATCAGGTCCCGCAGCGTCTCGGTCGCGCCCTCGCGCTCGACGACCGCGCTCCCCCGGCCCCTGACGCCGCGGTACGGCGGCCGGTTCGTCGACACCTCGAAGGCGACCCCGGGATCGGCACGGAGATACCGGACCACGTCGGCGTCGGCGGCGGTGGCACAGTGGAGTTCGGCGGCGTCGCCATCGCCGTCGCCGTCGCGGTACCGGAACCACAGCGAGAGCATCCACAGGTTCCCCTGGGGCGTCCGACAGGCGATCCGTATCGGGACGGCGGTGTCGGTGAGAAACGAGGCGACCGCCCCGGGGTCCCAGGCGCCGGTGTACTCGACCATGGGGTGCCGTACGGTCCGTCGCCGCATAGTTCTCCGTGCTGGCTGTCAGGGGACGGAAACTGGCCCCGGCGTCACACGACGCCGAGTGCGACCAGGACGACGTAGGAGTAGACGTTGTTGGCGAGGTGCAACAGCCAGGCCCCGGTGAGGTTGTTGAACTTTAGCCGGAGCGCGGTGGGGAAGATCGCCCACCCAGCGATCGCCAGCACGCCCGCGGGACCGAGCGAGACGAGGTGGACGGCGGCGAACAGGAGCACGGTGGTCGCACCGGCCGCCGCCGGCGACAGCCCGCGACCGAGGAGGCTCCCGAGCAGCAGGCCCCGGAACAGGATCTCCTCGACGAGGGGCGCGACGACGATCCCGCCGAAGACGACGGCGGCGATCGTGACGGGGTCCGACAGCGAGTAGCCGATCCCGCTCATCGAGAACCCGAACAGTTCGCCGACCGTCGACCCGAGCAGGAAGCCGCCGACGGCGAGGGGGAACGAGACGACGGTCCAGGCGAGTTCGGTTCGGCCCGGGACCTCGAAGGACAGCGTCGCGCGCCACTCGCGGGCGTCGAGCGCGAGGTACACGCCGCCGAGGACGGCGAGCGCCGCGACGCCGTAGGCGGTGTCGACGACCGCCCGACTCACCTCGACGTCCGGCCCGCGGACCCCCACGTACCCCGCGATCAGCGCCGAGGTGAGGGCGATCGGGAGGATGGACGCAAGGACGGCGACTCGGAGCCGGGACGAGAGCGGTTCCGTATCATCGTACAGTGCGCTCCGCGGCAGGGCGACCGCCGAGCGCACGCTCCGGACTGCGGTTCCCATGTGGGCGAGCACAGAGACGTGACAAAAATAGGTACTGTTCGAGGCGCGGAGCGAACGGTTCCGACGAGGTGCCTGGCCCCACATCCGCACAACGAAAACATGGTTAGTCTCGGGCGATCAGGGGAACCTATGACCGACCACTTCGAGGTTCTCTCGCGGGACGGCGCGGCCCGCCTCGGGGAGCTACGACTCGCAGATCCGCTGACGACGCCCACGCTCGTCGACGACGTGGTCGCCGACGCCGGGAGTCTGTGGCCCGCCGACCGCGAGATTCCGGAGGGCGACGACGACCGCCTGACCGTGTTGCCCCACCGGGCGTTCCCTGCCGGCACCGACCCGAGGGTCCAGGAGTCGTTCGTCCCCGACTACCCCGACGTTCCCTTCCCGAGCGCCGCTGTCGTCACCGCCGACACCGCCGAGGCCGTCGCCGAGAGCGGCTGTGACGCCTACGTCCTCTCGACGGCGACGGGCGTCGTCGGCCACGCCAGGGCGTTTCGCGACGAGGTCGTGGCCGTCCGGGAGGCGCTGCCGGCCGACACCGCCCTGTACCTCCCGGGGGTCGCCACCGCGCGCAACGTCGCCCTGCTCGCGTACGCCGGGGTCGACCTCGTCGACGCGAAGCGCGCCCGGATACGGGGCTCGCGGGGGTTCTACCAGACCCCGGATGAGGAGTACTTCCTCGAAGACCTCGACGAACTGCCCTGTGCCTGCCCCGCCTGTCAGGTCGGCCGGGCGGAGTTCGACCGGGCGGCCTGTGCGGAACACAACGTCAACGCGCTCGCGGCCCAACTGCGGACGGTCCGCCGGCGGATCCGCGACGGTCGGCTACGGGATTACGTTGAGGCACAGGCGCGTCACGACCAGTGGCTCACCGCGGCGTTCAGGCGCTTCGATCAGGAGTACGGCTACATCGAGACCCGGACGCCGGTGATCCGCAACGTCGAACTCACCTCCGCGAGCGAGGACACCCTCAACCGGGTCGAGATCCAGCGCTTCGCCGACCGGGTCACCTCGCGGTACCGCAACCGCTTTTCGAACCCGCTCGTGCTGGTGCCGTGTTCGGCCCGCAAGCCCTACAGCGAGTCCCAGTCCCACGGCCAGTTCCGCGACGCGATCCACTGGCGGGCCCACCTCGTCTCGGTCACCTCGCCGATCGGCGTCGTCCCCCAGGAGTTGGAGCTGACCTACCCGGCCCAGCACTACGACTCGGCGGTGACGGGCCACTGGTCCGAGGACGAGGTGTCGTTCGTCTCGCGCGTCCTGGGGCAGTACCTCGACCGGAACGACTACCCGAACGTGATCGCCCACGTCCCGGAGGAGTACCGTCCGATCGTCGAGCGCGCGGCCGAGGGCCGAGACATAGACCCGACGTACACGGTCGTCGACCACCCGACGGCCGACGAGTCGCTCGCGAACCTCCGGGACGCCCTGGACGGGGACCTCAAGTACGGCAAGCGGGAGCGCCACCACAACACCGTGCGGGCCATCGCCGACTATCAGTTCGGCGACGGCGCCGGCGACGACCTGTTCGACGACATCCAGGCGACGGGGCGCTACCCGAAACTCCAGGTCAGGGACGAGGAGGGGGACCAGCTCGCGGCGCTGGTGCCACAGTACGGCGTGCTCTCGCTGACGCTGGCGGGCGCCCGGCAGTGGGTCGAGAGCGACGTGCCGACGCGGCGCGTCGAGATCGACGGCTTCGTCCCCCACGGCTCGGTGCTGGCGCCGGGCGTCGTCGACGCCGACCGGTCGATCCGGGTCGGCGACGAAGTGGTGATCGAGGGCCCGAAGGCCTTCGCCGTGGGCCGCGCGGAGATGCACGGCGCGGAGATGGCCGAGTCGACCCGCGGCATCGCCGTCGAAGTGCGCCACGTCGAGGAGCGCTGAGCCGGATCCGACCCGCTGTGGCACGACGGGGGACCGCCGGCCGCGCACTGGACGGGCGTCCAGTTCGACTCGGCGGGCGACAGGGCTAACAGGTGACCCCCACAGGTCACACCGTATGCCAGAGGAGGGCGGCGAAGCGAGCGGTGCTGACGACGATCGGGAAACCGACGACGGCGGCGCGACCGCCGGTCCGGGGGAGGTTCGGGTCGGCGTCGACGTCGGCGGGACGTTCACCGACCTCGTGACGGTCGTCGACGGCCGCGTCCGGACGGCGAAGACGCCCTCGACGCCGGAGGCGCCGGAGCGGGCGGTCGTGACCGGCCTCGACCGGGTCGCCGACCGCCACGGCGCCCACCCCGAACGGATCGGCTTTCTGGGCCACGGGACGACCGTAGCGACGAACGCCGTCCTCGAAGGGACGTGGGCCGACACCGCGCTCGTCACCACCGAGGGGTTCCGGGACGTCCTGGAGATCGGTCGCCAGGCCCGGCCGGACATCTACGACTTCCAGGCCGAGAAGCCGGCGCCGGTGGTCGAACGCGACCGGCGCTACGAGGTGCCCGGGCGCCTCGACGAGCGCGGGCGCGTGCTCGATCCGCTCGACGAGGACGCGGTGCGGGCGGTCGCGAGCGACCTCCGTGAGGCCGGCGTCGACGCGGTCGCCGTCTCCTTGCTCTTTCCGTTCGAGAACGACGCCCACGAGCGTCGCGTCGCCGAGATCCTCCGGGCGGAACTCGGGGACGACGTCGCGGTGTCCCGCTCCTCGGCCGTGCTGCCGGAGATCCGCGAGTACGAGCGGACGCTGACGACCGCGCTCAACGCCGCCCTGCGCCCGGTGATGGAGGGGTACGTCGGCACGCTCGACGAGGAGGTCCGGGCGACGGGGATCGACGCCCCGCTCCGGATCATGCAGTCCAACGGCGGGGTCATCACCGCCGATGTCGCCCGCACGCGGCCGGTGAACACGCTGCTGTCGGGGCCGGCCGCGGGCGTCCGCGGCGCCGCCCACGTCGCCGGACGGGCGGGATACGACGACCTGCTCACGATGGACATGGGCGGGACGTCCTGTGACGCGTCGCTCGTCGAGGGGGGCGACCCCGTCGTCGCTACGGAGACGACCGTCGGCGACTACCCCGTTTCGGTCCCGTCGATCGACGTCCACACCGTCGGCGCCGGCGGCGGGAGCGTCGCCTGGATCGACGCGGGGGGCGCGCTCAGAGTCGGCCCGCGGTCGGCCGGCGCCGACCCGGGCCCGGTCTGCTACGGCCGCGGCGGCGACCGGCCGACGATCACCGACGCACACCTGGTGCTGGGCCGGATCGACCCCGGGGCGTTGCTCGGCGACGCCCTCGATGCCGACCCGGAGGCGGCCCGTCGCGTCGTGGCACAGGAGTTGGCCGACCCGCTCGGATCCGACCCGCGCGAGGCTGCACAGGGGGTGCTCGACGTCGCGAACGCGAACCTGGAGCGGGCGCTGCGGGTCGTCTCCGTCGAGCGGGGCCACGATCCGCGGCGGTTCACGCTGGTCGCGTTCGGCGGCGCGGGACCGCTGCACGCCCCGGGGATCGCCGCGGCACTTGACGTGCCACGCGTGTTCGTGCCGCGAACCGCCGGGGTGCTGTCGGCGCTCGGTCTGCTGGTCAGCGACGTCGCCTACGACTACTCGACCTCCCGGGTCCGGACGTGGGACGAGGTCGAGGCCGCGGACGTGGCGGAGAGGCTTCGGGAGTTCGAACGCGAGGGGCGCGAGCGCCTCGAAGCGGAGGGGTTCCCGGCCGAGCGGACGGCGTTCGAGCGGTCGATCGACCTCCGCTACGCTGGGCAGTCGTTCGAGCTCACGGTGCCGGTCCCCGGCGACCTCGACGCCGACGGACTGGAGACGGTCGCCGAACGGTTCCACGAGCGCCACCGGCAGCGCTACGGCACCGCCTACGAGGACGAACCGATCGAGCTGGTCACGATCCGCGGTCGCGCCAGGGGGCTGGTCGACCCGCCGGCGCTCGATCCGGAGCGTGCGGACCGGTCGCTCGCGGAGGCACGCCTGGGGACGCGCGAGGTCGTCTACGACGGGACGGTCGACGACACGGCGATATACGAGCGCGCGGCGCTCCCGACCGACGCCACGTTCGAGGGCCCCGCGGTCGTCCAGGGCGACGACAGCACCACGGTCGTCCACCCCGGTCAGCGGGTCGCCGTCGACGACGACGCGAACCTGATCGTGGAGGTGGGAGAATGACCCGGGACGACCCCAGCGACCCGGGGAACGCGAACGGGAGATCGACGCCCGACGTCGACCCCGTCACGCTCGAAGTGGTGCGCAACGCCTGCGTCGCCGTCGCCGAGGAGATGAACGCGACGCTGGTCCGGACCGGCTACTCGCCCAACATCAAGGAGCGGCGGGACTGCTCGTGTGCGCTCTTCGACGCCGACGGGGAGATGGTCGCACAGGCCGAGACGATGCCCGTCCACCTGGGCGCGATGCCGTTCTCGGTCGCCGCGGCCGTCGATCGGTTCCCGGCGAGCGACCTCGAACCCGGGGACGCGGTGTTGCTGAACGATCCGTTCCGGGGCGGTGCCCACCTGCCGGACCTGACGCTTGTGTCACCGGTGTTCGACGACGGCCGGCTGCTGGGGTACGCCGCCAACCGGGCCCACCACGCCGACGTCGGCGGCGCCAACGCCGGCAGCGTCGCCGCCGACTCGACGGAGATCTACCAGGAGGGCCTCCGCATCCCGCCCGTCAAGTACGCCCGCGGCGGCGCGGTCGACGACGACCTGCTCGGGATGATCCTCGCGAACGTCCGGACACCCGACGAGCGGCGGGGCGACCTGCGGGCCCAGGAGGCGGCCAACGCGACCGGAACCCGTCGGTTCCGGGAGCTGGCCGAGCGGCACGGCGACGCGTTCCCGGCGACCCTGGAGGCGATCAAGGACTACTCCGAGCGCCGGATGCGCGCCAGCGTCCGCGACCTCCCCGACGGCACCTACAGCTTCGAGGACGTCCTCGACGACGACGGCCGCGGCAACGAGGACCTGCCGATCCGGGCGGCGGTGACGATCGACGGCGACAGGATCACCGTCGACTTCGACGGAACCGCCGCCCAGACCGAGGGGCCAGTCAACGCTGTCTTCGCCGTCACCGCCTCGGCGACGTACTACGCGGTCCGGTGCGTGACCGACCCAGACATCCCGCCCAACCACGGCTGTTACCGGCCGATCACCGTCGAGGCGCCGGAAGGGACGATCGTGAACCCGAACCCGCCGGCGGCGGTCGTCGGCGGCAACCTGGAGACCTCACAGCGCGTGACGGACGTGGTGCTCGGCGCGCTCGCCGAGGCGGCGCCGGAGCGGGTCGTCGCCGGATCGCAGGGGACGATGAACAACGTCACCTTCGGCGGCGTGGATCCGCGCGGGCCGGACGGGAGAACGTCCGCCGGGAGCACCGACGCGCCCGCGGCGGGCGAGGAAGGGGCGACTCCCCACACTGCGACCGGGGAGCAGAGTGACCCGTACGCCTTCTACGAGACGCAGGGGGGTGGCTTCGGCGGTCGCGACGGCCGCGACGGGATGGACGGCGTCCACGTCCACATGTCCAACACCATGAACACCCCCGTCGAGGTGGTCGAGACGGCGTATCCGCTCCGGATCCGGCGCTACGAACTCCGGCCGGACACGGGCGGTGCCGGTCGGTTCCGCGGCGGCCTGGGCCTCCGGCGCGACATCCAGGTCCGCGGGCACGTCGCGACCGTCAGCCTGCTGGCTGACAGACATCACCACGCACCGTACGGGCTGTTCGGAGGCGAGGACGGCGAGCCGGGGGCTGCTTTCCTGTTTCCGCCGGGGGAAACTGGGGACGACGACGCCGAACGGCTGCCGGCGAAGACGCGCCGCGACCTCCCGCCCGGCGCGACGGTGAGCCTCCGGACCCCCGGAGCGGGCGGGTACGGCGACCCGTCAGAGCGCGACCCCGAGGCGGTCCGACGGGACGTCAGACAGGGGAAGGTGTCGGAACGGGTGGCCCGGGAGTCCTACGGCGTCGACTCGGACGACGGCGGTGACGACGAATGATGGACCGACGACTGTGCGTCTCGGATGCGAGCGTCGCCCGACGGGGCCCGTCCGCGGGCGACGGTGGCGAACGGCTGGCACTCTCCTCGCGGAGCGGCGTGCCGGCGACGGCCGGGTCGCTATGACCCCGGGACGCTCCGCGGCGACTCGCTACACGCCACGGGGTGGCCGCGCCATCACACTTCAACGCTCGCAGCGGCAACACCAGCGGATCGAAGGGGTGTTACCCGGCGCCGTCGGGAGCCTTTTCCCGCCGGGGCGCCAGTCGCCGGACATGGACTCGGTCACGCTCGGCGTCCCCGAACCGATCCTCGACTCGCTCCCGGAGGGCAGCGAAAACGTAGAGCAGGACATGAAGCGAGCGGTCGAAGGGATCCAGTCCCGGCTCAACCGCGCGATCGACGAGGCCGACGACGAGGAGGAGGCTGCGGGCCACGTCGTCGACCAGCTCGAACGCCTCGAAGCCCACCTCGAACGCTACGACGAGTTCGTGCCCGAACTCCGTGCGTGGGGGCAGTCGCCGATCTACGCCATCGCGTGGCGCAACCTCCAGGCCGACCTCATCGCCCAACTGTACGAACACGACTGGCTCGCAACCCGGATCGACCGCGAACGCAACTACCGGGCCGTCGAGGACGGCATCCGCTTCGGCGGTCGCTGACAGGCGAATCGCGCCGACCGCGGCGGCCGGACGGTCGGTCGGGGGGAGCGAGAGGGTCACCCGGATGGAAGACCGGCGCACGCCTTTTACTCGCGCGGGCCAACCGAATGCTATGGAGCTGACGCTGAAGTTCTTCGCGACGTTCCGGGAGGTCGTCGGGTCGAAGTTCGTCGATCGGGAGTTTGAGGACGGGAGCACGGTGCGGGAGGTGCTGGAATCGCTCGAAGCCGACTACGAGGGGCTGGAGGGCGAACTCCTCGAAGACGGGGGCCTGCGTCCCCACATCAACGTGCTGAAAAACGGACGCGAGGTGTTGCATCTGGACGGCCTGGCGACAGCCCTCGAAGACGGCGACACGCTCGCGGTGTTCCCGCCGGTCGCCGGGGGCGGGTGAGGGATGGCGGATCCCCCGCTCGCGGACGAAGACGACGGCGACCACGAGGGCGAGGCCACCGACCGTCGGGAACGGGCGTTCCGGGGCATCTCCCGCCGGCTCGCCGTCCACTACCTGACGAACCTGGGCGGCGACCAGCGGGAGGAGGGCACCGTCGTCGGCGACGGATGGCGGGCCGAACTCACCGCCTCGCGGGAGCGGATCGGGCCGACGCTGGAGGTCGACGAGGTGCGCGTCGTCTTCGAGGGGGAGCCGTCGGCGCTGGACAGCGTGATCGACCGGTTCGCCAAGAAGGCGATGCGCGCGGGGGGCTGATGACCGACGACGCCGAGAGCCCCGACTCCGACACCCCCGACCCCGACACGGACCCCGCCTCGACCGAGTCGCTCCCGTTCGACGGATCGGTGCTCCTGATCGCGGCCGCCAAAGCGAGCGTCGGCCCCGACCGCCTCCCGGAACTGCTCGCCCGGGTCCAGGCCGACCTCCGGGAACGCACGGGGACGTACGAGCGCCGCTTCGAGCGGGTCGTCTCGACGCCCGATCGAGCGGCGTTTCTCGTGCCGGAAGACCACTGGTCGGCCGTGGGCGACCGGCTGGGGTTCGGTCGCCGCGAGATCGACGCCGTCCGCCGCACCCACGAGGAACAGCTCCGCCGGCTCGGCACCGAGCACGACCGGAGAGAGGAGTTCGAGAGCGCCCTCGACATCAGGGAGGCAGTGGTGGTCGGGACGGCAGATCGGAGTTCCGCCGGAACCGACGGATCAACGCCAGACGAACAGGCATAAACGGTCGCCCGACGGAGAGCGACCATGCGCCGACCATCCACGCCCTTCTGGGACGGCGTGCGGGTGTCCCTGCCGGTCCTGCTCGGTCTCGTACCGTTCGGGATGGTCGCCGGCATCACGGCCGTCGACGCCGGCTTTTCGCCGATCCAGGCGATGGGGCTCTCGGTCGTCGTCTTCGCCGGGGCCGCCCAGCTCGCCGCGATCGACCTCGTCGGCGAGGGGGGTACATTCGCCGTCATCGTCCTCACCGCCGCCGTCATCAACGTCCGGCACATCATGTACTCGGCCTCCATCGCGCCGTACCTCCGACGGCTGTCGCTCGCCCGCAAGGCGCTCGTGGCCTACCTGCTCACCGACCAGGCGTACGCCTTCTCGGTCGAGCGCTACCGCGAAACCGAGGCGGAGCGTCGCGAGGACGCGGAAGCGACCGGGTCGACGGCGGCGACGACGCCGATCCCAATCACCCCGGGTGGCGACGGCGTCGCCTACTACTTGGGGGTCGCGCTCACGCCGTGGGTCGCCTGGCAGATCGCCACCGTCGCCGGCGTCGTCCTCGGGCAGGGAGTCCCCGACGAGTGGGGGCTCTCCTTTGCCCTGCCGCTGGTGTTCATCGCGCTCCTGGTGCCGACGCTCGACGGCCTCCCGGCGGTGCTGGCTGCGGCCGTCTCGGGCGCGGTCGTGCTCGCCGGGGGAGCGATCCCGTTCAACCTCGGGATCGTCGTCGCGGCGGTGGCCGGGGTGACGGTCGGTGCTGTCGCCGAGGGGGTGCTCGGATGAGCGCAATCGACGCGGCGTTCGACGCCCTCGGCACCCCCCGACTCTGGGCGCTGATCGTCGTGATCGGGGTGGCGACGTTCCTGCTTCGCTTCTCCTTTATCTTCCTGTTCGGCCGCGTCGAGGAGGTTCCCCCGCGGATCCGAACCGCGCTCAGGTTCGTTCCGCCCGCGGTGTTCGCGGCACTGGCGGTGCCGGCCGTGGTGTCGATCGACGGGTCACTGGGCGCGACCGTGACCGACGACCGGTTCCTGGCGGGGACGCTCGCCGCCGCCGTCGCCTGGCGCACCGAGAGCATCTTCGCGACCATCGCAGTCGGGATGCTCGCGCTCTGGACGTTCCGGTTTCTGGTCTGAACAGCCCGTCACTCCTCCTCGCGCAGGCGCAGCCGAGCAATCTCCCGGCGCGGGTTCGCAGCGTCGTCGTCCGCGTACTTGTAGCGAACGTCCCCGGCCTCGTCCTCTGTCGCCTCGTGGGAGCCGTCACAGAACGGTCGGTCGTCGGACAGCCCACAGCGACAGAGCCGGACGCTCCCGCCGCGCGCTTCGAGGTCCTCGGCGTCGAGACGGAGCGGGCCGGTCGCCTCGTAGGTGATCTCGCGGGCCACGCCGGGGTATCGATCGGGGAGCCGAAAAAGCGTGACGGCGGGTGTGCCCTCGTCCCCGGCGAGTGCGGCCCTCGGCCGCGCTCTCGATCAGTCGTCCGCGGGGGCGCCGCTGCCGCCGGCGGAGACGCCGGTGCCGGGGCCGACGTCGATGTCGAGGTCGTCGAGTTTCTCGTCGGGGACGACGCCGTCGACCCAGCCGCGGGCGTCGTAGTACTCCTCCTTCAGGAGGTCGAGTTCGGCGTACTCGCCCTCGGAAGCACCCTGACCGGGGACGCCGTCCTCGAGGAAGCGCCCGGGCAGCGAGTCGTCGGCGCCGTCGAAGCCCGCGAGGTTGTTGTAGTACCGCTCCAGGGTGTAGATGCGCTCGCCGGTCTCCATCAGGTCGTCCTCGGTGACGTCGAGGCCGGTCATACCGCCGTACTGTTTGACGTACTCCTCGATCCCCTCCGCGAAGGCGTTGAACTTGCAGATGTCGAAGGAATCGGAGATGGCGTGCAGGTCCTGGAAGACGGTGGTGAGTTCGCCCTTGCCCTCCCACTCGTAGGGGTCGACCTTCTCGGGCACGCCGAGGATCTCGGCCGACGGCGTGTACGCCCGGAGGTGACAGGCCCCGCGGTTCGACGTGGCGTAGGCGATGGCCATCCCCTTCATGCAGCGCGGGTCGTAGGCCGGGATGGTCTGGCCCTTGACCGCCAGGGAGTTGTCGTGGGCGTCCCGGCGCTCGGCGATCCGGTCTGCGCCCTCGGCGAGCAGGTCCGGCAGCCCCTCCTCGCGGCGGCCGACGCGGTCGATCATCTCAATCATCGCCTCGGTGTCGCCCCAGTCGATGGTCTCGCCGACGTCGTCGAGTTTGCCCTCCTCGGACATCTCCATCGCCATCGCGAGCATGTTGCCCATATCGATGGTGTCGACGCCGACGTCGTTACACCGCTGGATCATCAACGCGATCTCGTCGCGGTCGGTGTGCCCCGAGTTGGGTCCGAGCGCGAACGCCGACTCGTACTCGTAGGACTCGGTCCGGACGTTCATCTCCTCACCCTTGTGGGTGACGTCGACCTCGACTTCCTTCTTGCAGGCGACCGGACAGGAGTGACAGGTCGGCTCGTCGACGAGGATGTTCTCCCGGACGTTCTCGCCGGAGACGCGCTCGGCGTCGACGTCGGGGCCGCCGTCCTCGACCCACGAGTGCGTCGAGGTGTACTTCCCGTTCCGCGTCGGCAGGCCGTCGATCTCCTCGGTGAGGTTCATCAGGACGTTCGTCCCGTACAGCGAGAGGCCGCCCTCGTTGGGGGCCGTGATCGCCGATTCCTGGATGACGTCCATCGCCTGCTGGTATCCCTCCTGGAACAGTTCGGGATCCTTCGGTTTCGGCATCCGCGTCCCCGACTTGATCACGACGGCCTTGAGGTTCTTCGAGCCGGCGACACAGCCCGTGCCGCCCCGCCCCGAGGCGCGGTCGTCCTCGTTGACGATGCAGGCGTACCGGACCTCGTTTTCGCCACCCGGGCCGATCGACATGATCGAGAGGTTCTTGCCGAACGAGCCCTCCATCTCCTCCTCGACGAGCTCTTTGGTCTCGTGGACGCCCTTCCCCCAGAGGTGGGAGGCGTCCCGGAGTTCGACCTCGCCGTCCTCGACGACGGCGTACACTGGCTCGTCGGCCTGCCCCTCGAACAGCAGACCGTCGAAGCCGGCCCACTTCAGCCTCGCACCCGACCACCCGCCGTGGTGGGAGTCGGTGACCGTGCCGGTCAGCGGGGACTTCGTACAGATGGCGATCCGGCCGCTCATCACGGTCTGGGTGCCGGTGAGCGGGCCGTTCATGAACGCCAGCAGGTTGTCCGGCCCCAGCGGGTCGACGTCCGGCCCCTGGTCGAAGACGTACTTCACCCCCAGCCCGCGCGCGCCGATGTACTTCTTTGCGTCCTCGGTGTCGATGCCCTCGTAGCGTACCTCCCCCTCGGAGAGGTCGATCCGCGCCACGTGGTCCTGGAATCCACCTAACTCAGTCATTGTAATGTACGTTGGTTACATTAGGGCCGAACGAGGTTAGCGGTTGTCACGGCGGGGTAACGGGATCCGGTTACAGCCGGTCGGGGACCGGGACGCCGCGTCGGCCCGTGGGGGTACGACGACCCGTCCCGGACCGCGACGACGGTCGGTCCCGGACAGCCACGACGGGCTGAAGTCGACGGCCGCCGTCCGTCGACCGGATCGGGACGAAGACGATTTACCCGCCGGGTGGGTAGGAGGGACAATGAGTTCGCCCAGTCCGGAAGTCTACGAGCGCGGGCGGGGGATGGACGCGCACAACCAGGTGATGCGCGACGTCCGCTCGCGCAGGGAGCGGACGTACGACCCCCACGAGCCGACCCGGGTGTGGCTCGACGAGGACAACACGCCCGACGGCGTCAAGCAGTCGCTGACGATCATTCTCAACACCGGTGGCTGTCGCTGGGCCCGGGCCGGCGGCTGTACGATGTGTGGCTACGTCGCCGAAAGCGTCGAGGGCGGCAGCGTCCCCCACGAGGCGCTTATGGATCAACTCCAGGTCTGTCTCGACCACGAGGAAGAGAACGCCGACGACCCCGCGGAACTGATCAAGATCTACACCTCGGGGTCGTTCCTCGACGAGCGGGAGGTCGGTGCCGAGACCCGCAAAGCGGTCGCCGAGACGTTCGCCGACCGCGACCGGATCGTCGTCGAGTCACTGCCCGACTTCGTCGACCGTGAGAAGCTCGCGGACTTCACCGAGCGCGGCCTGTCGACGGACGTCGCCGTCGGCCTGGAGACCGCGACCGACCGGGTCCGGCAGGACTGCGTGAACAAGTACTTCGAGTTCGCCGACTTCGAGGCTGCCTGCGCGGAAGCCGCCGCGGCCGGGGCCGGCGTCAAGGCGTACCTCCTCATGAAGCCGCCCTTCCTCTCGGAGCGCGAGGCCGTCGAGGACATGGTCTCGTCGGTCCGGCGCTGTGCGGGGGTCGAGGGGTGTCACACCGTCTCGATGAACCCCTGTAACGTCCAGCGGTACACGATGGTCGACGACCTGTTCTTCCGGGGCGGCTACCGGCCGCCGTGGCTCTGGTCGGTCGCCGACGTGCTGGAGCGGACCGCCGACGTCGACGCCATCGTCGTCTCCGACCCGGTCGGGCACGGCTCCGACCGCGGCCCCCACAACTGCGGCGACTGCGACGACCGGGTCCAGCGTGCGATCAAGGACTTCGACCTCCGGCAGGACCCGAGCGTCTTCGAACAGGTGTCCTGTGACTGCGAGCATACCTGGAACCTCGTCCTGGAGGAGGAAACCGGGTACGCGATGCCGCTGGTCCCCTAGTACCGTCCGAACGCCGCCGCGGTCAGCGTGCGGCGGCGAACCCCTGGAGAATGCCCTGCCCGTCAGTGAGCCCGAGGTCCGGAACGGTCGCCCGTTCGGGGTGGGGCATCAGCACCGCGACCGTCTCCCGTTCGCCCAGGACGCCCGCGACGTTGCCGCGGGAGCCGTTGGGGTTTGCCGCCTCCGTAACCGTCCCGTCGGGGTCGCAGTACCGGAACAGGACGCGATCGTCGCGTTCGAGGCGGTCGTAGGCCGACTCGCCGAGTTCGAAGCGCCCCTCGCCGTGGGCGATCGGGAGTTCGATCACGTCGCCCTCGTCGTAGGCGCTCGTCCAGGGCGTGTCCGCCCGCTCGATCCGGACGTGGACGTGTTCGCACTGGAAGCGGGCGCTCCGGTTCGTGGTGAAGGCGCCGGGCGTGAGCCCCGACTCGCTGCCGATCTGGGCGCCGTTGCAGACGCCCAGCACCGGGACGCCGTCTTCCGCGAGGTCCCGGACCTCCGCCATCACCGGAGCGCGGGCGGCCATCGCGCCGGCGCGCAGGTAGTCGCCGTAGGAGAAGCCACCCGGGAGGACGATCCCCGTCGTGTCGTCGGGGAGACCGTCCTCGTGCCAGGCGCGCTCGGCGTCGATACCGAGATGTTCGAGGGCGCGAACGGCGTCGCGGTCGCAGTTCGATCCGCCGAACTGTACGACGGCGACCGTCATCGTTCCTCGACGGCGACCTCGTAGTCGTGGATGGTCGGGTTCGCCAGCAACCGCTCGGCCATCTCCTCGGCACGGTCGGCGGCCGCGTCCGCCGACTCGGCGTCGAGGTCCACCTCGAACCGATCGGCCGACCGCAGCCCTTCGAGTTCGAACCCGAGGCGTTCGAGCGCCCGCTGGGTCGTCTCGGCCTCCGGGTCGAGCACCCCGTGCTTCAGACGGACGGTCACCGTCGCGGTGTAGGCGGTCATCGTCGGAGAATGCGCGGTCGTGGGTAATGGGCGTTTTGGAGTCCCGGTGATACCCACGAGCGTGTACATCCACGAACGGCGTGTACATCCACGAACGGCGTGTACATCCACGAACGGCGTGCGGTCGTCACCGAGAACAGGAGGCCGAGTAGCCGATCGCGGGGGAGCGAACCAGCCGACCCGCCGTTACAGCGACCGGACGGCGGTGACGACGCTGTCGACGTCGGGCGCGTCGAACCACTCGCGACCGGTGTAGGCGTTCGTCCCCGCCGCGTACAGATCCGCGACCGTCCCGACGACGTCCTCGGGGAGGGCCGCGGGGTCGACGGCACAGAGCCGTCTCCAGTCGGCGACGTCCTCGCTTTGGGCCCGAGACTTGGCGTCGCTGACGGCCTCGACCCAGTCGGGGTGTTCGCGGGCGTAGTACTGACGGACGACCTCCTTGGAGAGCTGCTGGCCGTCGTAGCTGAAGCGGTTCTCGTCGAGAGTACCCACGACGTCGGCGACCTTCACGGTGCCGTCGTGATAGAGGCACTCGATCTTGCCGTCCTCGTGGCTGATGCCGGCGCGTTCGGCCTGTTCGGTGACGACGCGGTTGACCGATCGCGCGACGTCTTCGAGGGCGTCGAGGTCGGCCCGGCCGGCCACGCGAGCGGCCTCCTCGCGGGAGAGGTAGCGGTCCTGTTCCTCGTACTTCGTCGAGAACTCCACGACCGGCTCCGGGAGCGCGACCGCCTCGTCGGGCCACGCGTCGCGGTCGAGGCCGTAGTCCGCGGGGTCGCCGCGGTCGCGGAGACTCGACCCGACGGGAACCGTGTTCCGGAAGACGATCTCCAGGGGGACCAGGTAGTTCTCGCCGGCCGCGTCGTGGTAGGCGTCGTAGTCGTAGGCGCCGTCCTCGTAGGGGAGATCCGGCACCTGCGTCAGTTCGATGGCCATCTCCCGCGGCGGCGCCGACGCGTCGTCGAGGGGGATGACGTCGCCGTCCTCGACGACTCCCAGGTAGTGGGTGGGGACGTCGCGCTCGGCGAGCAGTTCGAAGTTGAACGCACCCATCGTACAGAGCGCCGCGCCCTTCCCCGGAATCTCGTCGGGCATCTGGCCCCAGTCGAACACCGAGTAGGCGTCCGTGAACACGAACGCTCCCCGGCCCGGATCGGTCGCGGTCGGCTCGCGGTCGACCCGGAACTCCTTGACGCTGGTCATACCGGCGGCTCGCACGCGAGTCGCAAAGAGCCTTCCATTCGTCTGGCTGCGAGGACGCCGGCGATCCCGTGCCGTCCGCACGGGCGGCGCGCTTTTGCGGCACGGACCCTACGGACAACCATGGAGGACGACATCGCCGCCCTCGTCGAGGCGCTCGAAGACGCGGGACATGCGGTCGTGCTGACCGGCGCGGGCGTGAGCACCGCCTCGGGGATCCCCTCGTTCCGCGGCGACGACGGGGTCTGGGGGCGCCAGTTCAGTCCCCGGGACTTCGAACTGGCCCGCTTCGAGAGCGATCCAGCCGGCTTCTGGCGGGACCGACTCCGGCTCCGCGAGGCGATGATCCCCGAGGACGTCGCACCGAACCCGGCCCACGAGGCGCTCGCCGCACTCGAAGCCGACGGCGTCCTCGACGCGGTCGTCACCCAGAACACCGACGGCCTCCACCGCGCCGCGGGCTCCGAGCGGGTGATCGAACTCCACGGGAGCGGCGAGCGGGTCGTCTGTCGCGACTGCGGCGCCGGGTTCGACGCCGCGCCCGTCCGCGACCGCGCCGCGAACGGCGAGGTACCACCGCGCTGTGCCGACTGCGGGGGGGTGCTCAAACCCGCGGTCGTCCTCTTCGGGGAGGAACTTCCCGACGACGCCTTCCGGGAGGCCCGCCGCCTCGCCCGCGAGTCCGACGCCTTCCTGGCGATCGGGTCGTCGCTGGTCGTCGAGCCCGCGGCGTCGCTGCCGGCCGAAGCGGCCCAGAGCGGGCAGCTAGCGATCGTCAACCGTAACGAGACCCCCCACGCCTCGCGGGCGGATGTCGTCGTCCGCGGCGACGTGACCGACGTGCTCCCGCGGGTCGTCGAGCGTCTGCGGGCGGAGTAACGGCGCGACGGCTACGATCTACCTGGCAGCGTGGCTACGCTGTCGTCCCTGGCGGACTGGCGGCCGACGGAGACGCGACGCGCTCGGCCGCACTCGGCGGTCGACGGACGGGACACCCCGTCGCCGCCGTCCGGGCTGTGCCCGCGGACGCGCCGCGATCGCTGTCAGATCACGCCGCGGGATGGCCGCGTCCCGGTATTTGAACGTTCGTCCGCCAGCGGTGTCTCCGTCCGGGACAATCTACTTTTAGTTGTCCGGTGAGACGGAGGTATGCACGTCGCGATTGTCGGTGGAGCGAGTACGATCGCAACGACCGTGGCCCACACGCTGGCCGGAGTAACGCCGACCGTCGACGTCTCGCTCGTCGACATCAACGAGGGAGCGGCGTGGGCACACGCGAAGGACATCACTCACGCGACCTACCACTTCTCGAACGCACCGGGGTCGACCACCGCCGGCGACGAGGTCGGAACGATCCAGGCTGCGACGCCCGACGAACTGGGGGAGCTGGACCCGGATTTCATCGTCTTTAACGCTGCGGCCCCGCAGCCAGAGGACGCGACCGACCGCGGGGCGCGGGAGGCCGAACTGGATCGGAACCTCCCGATCGTCGAATCCGTCGCCGAGGATCTCCGGCCGCTCGATCCGACGCCGCTGCTGGTCGTCACGAACCCGATCGACCGGCTCGTCTACCAGTTTTACTCGCTGCTGGAGTGGCCGCGGCGATACTTCCTCGGGTACTCGCTCTCGGAGACGGCGCGCATGGCCGACGCCATCGGAACCGAACTGGCGGTCCCGCAGAACGACGTCTACTGTCCGATGATGGGCGAACACGGTGAGAACGTCGTCCCGATCCTCTCGCGAACACGCGTCGACGGGGAGCCGGTCGAGACTGAACCTCTCGACCGCGAGGAACTCCTGGAGTACGTCCGCGACATCCCCTTCGAAATCGCGAAGGAGCGAGGCGTCGACGAGACGTCGCGATGGGTAACGAGCGCCGGCATCGCGAGGGTGATCCGCTCCGTCATCGCCGGGAGTTCCGACGGTGGCGACGGCCACCGCGGGCGACTCGACGAGCCGTTCTGTCTATCGACGCCGCTGTCGGGTGAATACGGCTACGAAGATCTCGCGCTCAGCGTCCCCGTCGACCTCGACGCCGACGGAGTACGCGAGATTCACGAGTGGGACCTCGCTCCCGAGGAGACCAGCGAACTGGCGGTGGCGGCCGACGCTATCCGGGCTGATCTTGAGCGAACCAGTGCAAAGGGGTACGAAGGCTAATCACCGGCGTCGAATCGTTGCGCCCACGCCTCGGCGGGAAGCCGGAAAGGGACACGATGAAGCGGGGAAACCGAACGACTGCGACCGGCTACTCGCGGTCCGGCGAGTCCTGCTCCGCGTCCTCTCCCAGGTCGACACGGCCGCCGTCGATCGTCTCGGGGAACAGCTTCCCGGGGTTGAGTATGTCGTTCGGGTCGAACGCGCGCTTGACCCGTCGCATCAGCGCGACCGTCTCGGCGCCGTGCTCGCGCTCCAGGAACTTCCGCTTGCCGAGGCCGACCCCGTGCTCGCCGGTCGCGGTCCCGCCGAGTTCGATGGCGCGCTCGACGATCTGCCCGTACAGTTCCTTCCCGAGTTCGTACTCCTCGGGGTCCGACTCATCGATCAGCACCGAGTAGTGGAGGTTGCCGTCGCCGGCGTGGCCGAAGCAGGCGATCGGCACGTCGTGTTCCTCCCCCAGGTTCCGGGCGAACCGGACGATGTCGCCGTACTTCGAGATGGGCACCGTCACGTCGCCGGCCTGGACGGGCGCGAGGTCGGGGTGCCACTCCTCCAGGGCGACCCCGAGTTCCTTGCGCGCTTCGAGCAGTTCGGCCATGCCAGCGCCGGCGCGTGCGACCTCGAAGGACTCGACGTCGTGGGTCTCGAAGATCGTCCGGCAGAACGCCACCTCCTCCTCGACGCCGTGGTCGGCGTGAAACTCCAGGAACACCGTCGGCCCGTCGGGGAGATCGAGCCCCGAGTAGTCGTTTGCGATGGTCGCGCTGGTCCCGTCGAGCAGTTCGATCGTCGCGACGTCGACGCCGGCAGTGATCGCGTCCGTGATAGCCGCGGTGGCGTCCTCGAGCGTCGAAAAGGAGGCCCGGCCGCCGTAGCGCTGTTCGGGGATGCCAGCCAACCGCAGCGTCGCCCGCGTGACGACTGCGAGCGTCCCCTCGCTGCCGACGACGAGGTCCCGGAGGTTGTACCCAGAGGAGGTCTTGACCGCCTTGCTGCCGGCGGTTATCACGTCGCCGTTCGGGAGCACCGCCTCCAGTTCGAGCACCCAGTCGGCGACCTCGCCGTACTTCACCGTCTGCATCCCGGAGGCGCTCGTGGCGATCATCCCCCCGACCGTCGAGATGTCCCCCGAGGAGGGCAGCGGCGGGAAAAAGAGGCCGTGATCGCCGACGGCCTCGTCGACCGCCGACCCGATGACCCCCGGTTCGACGTCGACCTGGAAGTCCCCCGGGCGCACGTCGAGCACGTCGTCCATCCGGCTCAGGTCGAGGCTCACCCCGCCGTGGACCGGCGTGGCGCCGCCCTCAAGCCCCGTCGCGGCGGCGATCGGGGTGACCGGAACGCCGCGCTCGTCGCAGGCCGAGAG
>Ga0207720_100606_pt1 | contig 21517 bp, 26 predicted proteins | sample A23P2SouthBayCA_2_FD_187751 | JGI IMG/M metagenome (GOLD analysis project Ga0207720, IMG submission 187751) | Aerobic enrichment media microbial communities from Eden Landing Ponds, California, USA - A23 E3 (2) (SPAdes) | ecosystem: Environmental > Aquatic > Marine > Unclassified | place...
CATCCGCGTCACCCTCGACGCTCGCCTGTTCGCTCTCCCTGTCGACGGTCACGTCAGTCACGCCGGAGACCGTTTCGAGCGCCTCTTCGACCGTCTGCTCGCAGTGACTGCACGACATTCCTTCTACGGTGATGGTTGTCGTCATACGGGGATACATACGGTCTCCTCTCTTTAGCGGATTTCTCCTTCGATAGTACTGGTAGAGTGGGGCTCAAACTATAGATTCAAAGTGATACCTGCGGCCGAAGCGAAACAGACCCTCTAACCACCAGCTGACGATGTTGAGGAGGATCAAGTATCGTTATGGCGTTCCCTGTACGTTTTCGCCGCTAATAAGACATATAGTGCGCCGATAGCCCGAATGCCCGAGCGGAATCGCTCGTTCCATTCTACCGACTCCGGTCGCTCGTACAGGAATGGGGTGGCAAATTTACGATACAGATCGGGAAACAGGAGTACGACAGTGCCGAATACGCCGGTGAGATTCATCAGCCACGCATACGCCCGGCCATCAAAGAGGGAAATCCCAGCTATCAGCACACCCTCCGACCGGATTGCTGGACGGACCCACCCTCTCACCGTTCCCTCGCCCGAATTTGCAATCATGAGTTTCTCGAAGAGGTCGACGATCTCGTCCGGGAACAGTGCTGTAACAGCGCCGAGGGCACCCACGACTGTTCGAATCATACGCGATGGTACGAGCGATACGGATATAATACTCGCTGCGAGCCGACGCTATTGAGAACAAGGGCAGTCCGATCAGTATCGGCTTCAAACCAGGCACGACATTCAGAAGCCGCTTTTCGAATGGGTGTCCCGAAAACTCAGGGATTCGGAGCATACAGGGCATAGAGGATAGACAGCATCCCGACTGCAGTGACGAATGCGGCGACGAATCCCGCTTCGAAGATCGACACCTGGAGGAGTTCGAAGAGGACGCCTTCGAGGAGACCGCCAAGCCCGACTAGTGCGAAGCCGGCGGCGACATACAGGAGTAACCGCGTGTGATGCCGTTGGTACCCGCGATAGGCCTGGTAAGCGATGACCAGCGCCAATGCGGTCGTGAACAGTTTCCCGATGACGAATAACGTGTGTTCCATGAGTCAGTCTCCCCGCATCGCTTCGAAGATTGTCGTGATCCGGTCGGCGGGGTCGGGCCGGACGTCGATGCTGACATCGAAGCCCTCGGCCTGCAGGATGACTTCGATGCGTTCGAGGCGTGCCTCGTACTCGCTGTAGTGCCGTCCGCCGGGGTCGACGTGCGTGTACTCCTCAAGGAAGCCCTGCTCAACGAGGCGCGTAACACGGCGCGAGACGGTTGGGCGTGACATGTCGCATTCCTCGCTGAGTTCGTTCGCTGACAGCCGGTCGGTCGTCGTCGCCACGAGGATGTCGCGGGCGTACTCGTCATCAAGGGTGGCGAAGACATCCGGCGGGTCGGGCTCCTCGGTCACGTCTCCCTACTCGCGACAGGAGCGTAATATAGCCCGCCGGTTTTCTGACTCAGAACGCCGGCTCGTCGTTATATCGTCTTCCCCGGCGTACTGATAGTTGAAGGTGCAATAATTATGTCCACACTCGACTCCGGCATGAACCAACTCGAGAGCAAAGTCGGCGGTTTCACCGTCGGCGGGAAAGTCCACAGCCTCAGCGCGTGGTTCGTGCTCGCGCTCCGGCTCATGATGGGGTACGCGTTCGCGTACTCCGGGTTCATCGAAGATCACTGGCGAATTCGCTGCCGGCGGCTACCTGTCGAACGTCGCGGCGACGAACGGCAACCCGCTCGCGGGCCTGTTCGCATGGATGGGGTCGACACCGTGGTTCGTCGAGTTCGCGAACGTCGCCGTCCCGTACGGTGAGCTGTTCATCGGCTTGGGCCTCCTCGTCGGCGCGTTCGTTCGCCTCGCGGCGTTCTTCGGCGCGCTCATGATGCTCATGTTCTACTTCGGGAACTGGGACATGGGGCACGGGTTCATCAACGGGGACTTCGCGTACATGCTCGTGTTCCTCGCGGTCGCCGCGTTCGCTGCGGGCCGCATCCTTGGACTCGACCAGTACATCGAAGCCTACGAGGTCGGCGGCGAGGCGCTCGTCGAGCGCTACCCCGCCCTCGAATACATCCTCGGCTAACCACGCCGAGCTCTTTGGGAGTACAACAATGCAAAATCCAATTCAAGCACGCGGGATTCGTTCGCTGGGACTCATCGTCGTCGGAGCACTCTCGCTGGCCGTCGTCGCCGGAATGACGCTGACGCACGCGGCCGTCCCAGATGCAGTGATGTGGGGCTGGCACGACGGCATGTGGAACGGCGGCCACATGACCGGATGGAGTGGCTGGGGCTGGGGGATGATGCTGTTCGGTCTCCTGTGGATGGCACTCCTCGTCGCCCTCCCCATCTCTCTCGTCTACTGGCTGGCAACACGGGCACAATCGGACAGCTCCACCGAGGATAGCGCACTCGCTGTCCTTCAGGAGCGGTACGCTCGCGGCGAGATCGACGACGAGGAATTCGACCGCCGCCGCGCCCGTCTCACACCAGATGATGGACAGTAGTGAACAACTGTTCGCTATTCGCTGACTTCCGTTTTCACGACGATCCCCGGACGAGTCGTCAATCGCAGGACCCGATCGGTAACACTACCGAGCAGCGCACGATATTCATCCGGCCGGCGTTTGGTGTCGAGTACGAGTAGATCCGCGTCCCAGTCGTCTGCGTGGACCACGATGGTCTCAGCGGGGCGGCCGTGTTGCATCGCTGTCTCAACGTCGACACCGGCTTCCGATGCTCGGCTCCGGAGCGCTGAAAGCGTCTCCTCACCGTGTTCTTCGAGACCGTGTTCAGGGCCTTCCGCTTCGTCGACGTACTCGTCACCGCTGTACGCAGTTACGACGTCCTCGTCGACGACGTAGAGCACGTGAAGGACTGCGTCGTGGGCGGCTGCGATCTCAAGTGCGTGTGTTTCAGCTTCTTCAGACGCAACAGTCACATCGGTCGACAGTAGAATTCAGTCGTCCGTTCAGACGTATTTCAAACACGGGTCCAAAATACGGTTCCCGATCCTCACCGGGAAGCTACGGCCTGCGTCTCCTATCCACGGAATCCGAGCAATCGGAGTCCGTTTAGCGAGACGAGTACCGTCGAACCTTCGTGGCCGACAACGGCTAGCGGCAAAGGGATACCCCGAAGCAGAATCGTCCCAATCATCAGCGCGATCACACCGAAGGCAATTGCGAGGTTGACCGTCAGCGTCCGGCGCGTCCGGCGACCGAGTCCGAGCACGTATGGTATCTTCCCGAGGTCGTCGCCCATCAACACGACGTCCGCTGTCTCGAGAGCGACGTCGGTCCCGGCGCCACCCATTGCAATCCCGAGCGTTGCCGTCGCCAGCGCTGGGGCGTCGTTCACGCCGTCGCCGACCATCGCCACGTTCTCGTAGCGCTCAAGCAGCCCTTCGATGGTAGTCACCTTCTCCTCGGGCAGCAGTTCCGCTTGGACTTCGTCGATACCGACTTCGTCGGCGATTTGCTGTGCGACGCGTTCGTTGTCGCCCGTCAGCATGACGATGTGCTCCACGCCCAGCGACCGGAGGTTCTCGATCATCTCAGCAGCACCGGGACGGACCGTGTCCGTGAACGCGAGCCACCCCAACACGGTGGCGTGGCTCCCGTGTTCGCGGGTCACGAGAACGCTCGTTTTCCCCTCTGCCTCCAGTGACCGGAGACGGTCGAGACCGTGATCCAGTCCGTCGATCGATGTGCCGTTGAGGACTGTCTCGACGTAACTCCGATTCCCGATGTGAATGACTCCATCGTCGACATCGGCGCGGACGCCTTTCCCGGCCTCAGACTGGAACCGCCGCGCGTCGGGGACGTCGAGTGCCTGTTCTTTGGCCGCCGTCACGGTCGCACGTGCGAGATGGTGCTCCGACCGAGCCTGCACGGCGGCTGCGAGCGAGAGCAACTCGTCAGGCGTCAGTGCCTCGTCCGCCGGCCCGTCACGAACAAACACGTCCGTCAGCTGCGTCTCACCCTGTGTCAGTGTGCCCGTTTTGTCGAAGGCGACTGCGTCGATGTTCGCGGCTGCCTCAACGTGTTCCCCGCCCTTGAACAGGACTCCCTGCCTGCCACCGGAGGCGATCGCCGACAAGACCGCCGCTGGTGTGGAGATAATAACGGCACAGGGGGATGCGGCGACCATCAGGGTCATCGCCCGGTAGAACGTGCTGGTGAACTCGCTCCCAAGCGCGAGTGGAATGGCAATCGCTGCGATTGTGAGCGCGAACACGCCGAGAACGTAGGGCTGTTCGAGGCGGTCAATGAGACGTTGAGTCGGTGCTTTCTCGCTCTGGGCGCGCTCAACCATGTTGATGAGGCGGCTGATGGCCGACTCGTGGGCTTGGCGCGTGACCTCGATTTCGAGGCTCCCGCTTTCGTTGATCGTCCCGCCGAACACCTCGTCACCAGGCTCCTTTGGCACGGGAATTGATTCGCCGGTGAGCGACGCCTGGTCGACCGTCCCCTCACCAGACGTGACAATCCCGTCGAGCGGAATTTTGTCTCCGGGGCGGACAACGAACACATCACCGACAGCGACCTCGTCGATGGGAACGGTGACTTCCTCACCGTCGTGGAGGACCTGTGCCTCGTCTGGCCGCATCTCGACGAGGGACTTGATCGCTCGGCGCGAGCGCCCGATCGCGTAGTGTTGAAGCGTATTCGACAGGGAGAACAGGAAAAGGAGCATCGCGCCCTCGAACGGCGCGTTTATCGAGAGTGCGCCGACCGCTGCGACGATCATCAGCAGGTCGATGTCGACGCCGCCGTGGCGGAGCGTCTGGACCGCGCCTTTGAGACCGTACCACCCTCCGAAGACGTAGGCGACGCCGTAACCACCCCACATAAGAACTGACGGGCCACCGACCCACCCTGTTACGAGGCCGGTCACCATCCCAAGCAGGGTCAAGCCAACGAACACTGCCTCTCGCCGGAGGTCCGAACGGGTGCTTACGTCGTCCGTTGCCGTCTCACGGTCGTCTTGGATCGAGATATCTCGGTCGCGAACTGCGTCTCGAATTGTTTCCTCGGATGTGAGCCTCCTGTCGTAGGTGATCCGAGCGCTTCCCGTTCGGAAGGAAACCTCGACGTCGTGGACACCGGACAGATTCTGGAGGTGTCGTTCAAGCGCCCTCGCACCCGCTTCGCCGCGACCACCTCGCTGTTCAATATGGACAGTACAAGTCGAGAGAGGGGGAGACTCAGTTACGGCCACGGGATCTATCTCTAGGGTTTGATTGAGGGTTATGTGTTAGCAACGCCTGCGAGTCGCCGTCCGGCTCCGTAGGAGACAGATTTCTCGAGTGCTCGGAGACCACCGATGTCTGCTCGTACAGATACCACCGGGTCATCCGATGATCGTTACTGGAATCCGTGCTCGACGGGTAACTGTCTCAGCAACGCTTCCAAGGAGCGCCCGGTCAATTCCAGACCGGTCGTGGCTACCCAAGACAATCTGATCGATGCCATTATCGTCAGCATATTCAAGGATCACACGTGCCGGCCTGCCGACTTCCGTGACAGTATCGAGATCGATCCCGTAATCTGCCGCAAGTTCTGTGGCTGTCGTGTGAATTCCAGTTGCGCGTTCTTGGGCATTGTCGTACCAGTCCTCAGCAACTGGGAGGCCACCGGCCTCCACATCGATAACCGAGTCGACTGGATTGATGACGTAAATCGTTGTAAGGGATGCATCCGAGAAATTCTCGATGGCGTACGAGAGCGCACGCTCAGAAAGCGGAGACCCGTCGAAGGCGATGAGAACGTTGTCAGGCATACGAATAGAATCGGGGTGAACTGAGAAGAGTGTACTGCCCAGAACACCGTGGCTGAGAGTATTGTTAAGTGCGGTCTCTATCACAGACGTTGGTAATGAGACACAATATTCGCACGTGGATCGATCGACACCGCCTACTGAGCTTCGTCACAATCGCGTACGCGTTCACCTGGACGATCCCGGGTGCACTCGCGTATTCGGGGATGGAAGCTTCCTGGACGCACTCGATCCTGATCGGCCTCGGTGGGTTCGGCCCGCCGATCGGGGCGGCGGTCGTCATCTGGGCCACCGGCGGCAGCCTCCGCACCTGGGTCGGCCAGATGTTCAAGTGGCGGATCGGTGCGAAGTGGTGGGCGATCGCGCTCGGACTTCCGTTGGTTATCCTCTCGCTGGGCGTCTTGCTGTTCATCGCCGCCGGTGGCCCGATCGAACTCAGCGGACTGGAATCACCGTTCATCTACCTGTTCGCGATGGCGTGGGGAACCGTGTGGGGTGGCGGCCAAGAGGACCTCGGCTGGCGTGGCTTCATGCTCCCAATCCTCCAGGACTCCTACAGCGCGCTGGTGTCGAGTGCTATTGTTGGTGTCACGTGGGCGGCTTGGCACCTCCCCTTGTTCCTGAACGCCACGACCACCCACGGGGGATGGCCGCTCTCCCAACAGCTCCTCTGGATGGTGTCCATCCTAGCTGGATCCATCCTCTGGACGTGGATGTACAACAGTACTGGCGGGAGCGTCCTTGCCGTCGCAGTGTTCCACGCCGGCGTCAACGCCATGGGAATCTTCCATCCGGCCGACCCAGAGGCGCTCATTCCAAATGGCGTGCCAGACCCCTGGCTGAACCTACTCGCCGAAGTTACGGGCGCTCTCCCGCTCGTGCTGATCGCCGCTCTCATGGTGGTAATCTACGGGAAAAATCACCTCGCAAATCGCGAGCCACCAACGCCTCAAGATGCTGGCCTCCCACCAGAAACCCAATCTGCAGCTACAAGTGAGAATCCTCCAACTTAGACTCCATTAGAACTTTCGAGCCGTTGGGCCCGAACTAGCGTCATCGCTGCCTGAAACAGTTAGAATCTCGGGCTTGACCACTATGTATACCGGGGCCGTTAGGCGACATTCTACGGGCGAAGAATTAACCCGAACTCGTTTGAATATGTCCTATGAACCTCCGACGTAACCTCTACGTAGCCGCATTTGTCGGTGCGTCGTTATCGTATATTTTCAATGTCCTTGCTTTCACAGGCACATTTGATGTTGTTCGCTGGTTCGTATTCGCCGTCGTCTTTCTCGGATTTACATATGGATTCGAGAAGTTCATCGGTTGGCAAACTGAGTAGATCACGAGGGTGTCATAGAACTCTTCACAAGTAGTCATTTTCGGGTGGACTGGTTGAATACGTTGCTCAGTAAGGCTGCATATCCACAAATTAGAGATCATAGCTGTTCTATTTTCGGTTACTCAATCCCCTCCCAATTGCGGCACCAAGGGCAACTCCAAGTGCAATCCATAGGCCAAGATTATCCGTAGCAGAACCAATAGCGACTCCAATTGCGATCCCAATCGCCATTCCTGCCCCCATCTCTTTTCCGCTTGATCCTGCGCTCATGTACCATCACTTCATTTTGAGGGGGGTAAGTCCACCGTCTGTACTTAGCGTTCAGTAGTTTGTCTGTATTGCGCAAACGAGGGGGTGAAGCACTGGTGTGGTAACTGTATTATGACGCCCGGTAGATCGCGTCAGCCCGCCTACACCGGTAAAGCAGTGCTGCAGTTTTGCCACCTAAACCTGGTATGAATCGGTTTCTGGCTGAACTGGCTCGATATCGTAGCTTTCGCCGCAGTGGATGGCGGATGGACCACCCACTGAAATCCAATCTCACCCAGAGCCACTACCCATCAATCTCGGAGAGCGCCTCCGTCGCAACATCCCCGAGTTCGCCGGCCTCAATATGCGAATAGCGTTCTCGTACCATCTCCTCTGAATTGTCGAGATACCGAGCCGCCACCGTGTATCCGAACGCGCGGACCAGCACCTCGCCCATCCCGCGCCGACCGCCGTGCGGGGCAAGATAATCGTGTTTCGGATGGTCAATGTCGATCTCCGCGGCCTCCGAGAGCCGCTGGAGAATCGACCGGGCGCCGTCCGTCGTAATCGACGGCGGCCGTATATCCTCATCGAGCGCCAGCAGGAGGTCGCGGGCGTACTCCTCACGACGCTCAGAAATTGCTTCCGGGCGCTCCCCTCGGTCGGCCAGCTCATCCTGGACGAGTTTTGCGAGCGTCCGTTGGTCGAACGTCGGAAACACCGGCCAGCGCTCCGTCGGTGGGTCCATCAGCTGGCGATAGCTCCGCAGCGGCGAAATCACGGGATCGGGGAGGCTGGCGGCGTCCCACTGCTGTTTCTTTCGGTACACATCCATACTCCCGTCGTCAAGGGAGATGTCCTCCCAGCGGACGCCGCGCCGTCGCGGGTCATTCGGATCCCGGAGGAGTTCCCCGACTCGGACAGCTGTGTACGCGAGGACGAACACGAGCGCCCGGTCACGAGCCGCCTTCAGCGCCTCATAGCGGGCTCGTTGCTTGTCGAAGGAATCAGTATCCTCCGGAAGTGTCGTGTACGCCTCGATGGCGTCGCGGGCCCGTTCGTCGACATGGCGGGTGATCGCGTGGCGCTGTTCGGACGTCCAGGCCTGCTGGTCGCCGGGCTTGCGGCCGTCGTCTTCGGGGAGCGGCGCCATCGCACTTGCCCGCTGGGCGTAATGCGCCTCGAGGTAGCCCTCGTTGACGCACCACCCGCACCACGCAGAGATATAGCGGTAATAGGTTTGTACAGTGTTCTGCTTGAGTCCCCGATCTCCCCCGAGATGCCGAGCATACTCCCGGAAGACCCGTTCATCGAGATCGTCGAAGGTCGGTTCCCGATCGACGTCGTCGGGGACGATCCCGGTCCAGTCGTCGTCGCCGCGGTCGCCAGCGGCCCACTCGGCGAACCGCTCGAGCTCGCGTGCAGCGTTTCGTCGATAGTTCCCGCCGTCGCCACCGCGGCCTTTCCCCTTGTCCTGGAGGTAGCGCTCGAACGACTCGGAAAGTGAGGTTCCCGTGGCCCGTTCCATCGATGTATTCCGATCCATGCTCTCTTGAAATGTTAAAACGTTATCAGTCACACAGACAGACGCCGCCTTCCCGAATCTGGCTTACTGCGAACTGATGAACAGCGCTGGCGAGGTCAGTCATTGCTTCTGCCTGTTCTTGGGTTGGACGCCCGCCGCCGTAATAGCTCTCTGTCCGGTTCTCACTGTAGAGGTCCTTCATCGCCTCTGCAGTCTCCCGCTCAAACAACCCTATCTGGTGGGCACGTTCGTAGCTGAACTGGTGGTCGTGAAAGTCCTGAAGCGTATCGTTCGTCATCGCGAGCGCGTACGCCTCGATCGACCGTTCAATCGCGCCGAAACAGACCTCGATGACGGCCGTGTAGTACCCATCCTGTGACTGGAGCGTGTCAACGACCTCGAGGAGGCGGCACGCTTTCGTCAGTTGGGTCTTCCAGTCTTCGTCGGCACTAATCCCGTCCTCGAACGCTGTTCGACCGCGGCCGACCATCTCGAAGGCATCCTGTGCTCGGTCGAGTGCTGTGAGCACAGCAGCCGGGTCCGAGCCGTTACTCATCAGCGGCTCCTTCCTCCAAGAGGAGGTTCTCGACGGTTTCGAAGTCACTCGTCTTGTAGACCGGAATCCCCGAAACGACGATCTCCCGGATGTCCTCGGTGTATGCCGGAATCGCTTGGACGGCTTCGACATCGATATCGTAGGCGTATCGGTCACCATCGAACTCCGTGTCTTCGAGGTCACGGGCAATGGCGTTCGCTTCTCGTTGGCTTTCGGCCCGCCCAGATCGGGTTAGCACCCAGAGATCGATATCGCTCCGTCGGTCAGCCTCGCCCCGAGCCACACTCCCATAGAGGATGATGCCGACCACGTCGGTGATGTTCTCACGAAGTTCCGTGACCGCAGCTTTGACCGGTTGCTGATACGCTGGTTGGGGAATGCGAAGGATCGGGTCGTCCGGAACCGACAGGCGCTGTCTGTTGATCTGGACGAGTCGCTGGTTGCTTTCAGGCGATTCGACGACCAGGTCGTTCGCTCTGAGAACGTCTACTGCCCGTCGGACGGACTGGTGTGAGTGACCGATCTGTGTCGCGAGTTCTCGCAGTGAGAACTCACTGAATCGGTGATTTGTTAAAAAGAGGAGGACGTCGCTCGTTGCCTTGTGTTTGAATAAAGTCGGATCTGAAGGCGGTATTGAAAGAGAAATAGCTGCTCCAGACGAATTCGTACTATCCGTCTCGCGGTCCATATGCCGTGTCACGGACCACTACTATAAAAACATTATACGTGAATCGGGATCGGCCTAAATATTCATCTGCCAGCAGCGGACGTGCGGAGAACGAGGTCCGTCACCTCAGGGGCTCACCACATTCGGTCGCTGGGGCCAGAAAGTCCCACTCTCGGATGGCAAAACCCACAATTTCGATTCGCCGCTGGAGCTGTTCCCACTCACGCGCGATCTCTCGGCGACTATCCTCTTCGGTTACGTCGAGTCCCTGGTCGGCAATCGTCCCGCGAAGCTGGTTCGGGGATTCGACATCGAACTCGTCCTCCCATCTTCGAATCTGAGCGTTCATCTCAGTGAGCCGTTCGGTGAGGTCTTCGACGGTATGACCGCTGTTCCGAAGGCGTATGGCCTCGTTGAGCGCTTGACGACGATAATCGGGCGAGTATGTCGTGTGGGCCCCGGTGTCGTCACGGTGGAGTACGCCGTTGTCGACGAGACGTTCGAGGACACGTTTAGTTAGTTCGTGTGACCAGTCCGCTTCGGAGGCGATCCAGTTAGCTGTCCGCGGCTCCGAAACCTGCCGGGCGATCATTCGTACCCGGTCTTCACCCGTGGGTTGGTGTTCCATCGGGCCCTCGGAACTCGATTCACCTCCAGTCATACATCACCGTTCGTGCGGTGTCGTAATATAGGGCCTAGGCATCTGGTCAATCACGAGGGCTGTCCTCGCAGATCACGCGGGCTCGGCTGAGGAGCCCCAGGGAAATCTTGGACCTCGTTCTTGGCGGCTCTACCCTGGGGGAAGCGCCGTCGTGAGGCGGTTGCAGCATCCGTGCTTCACCGACGGCGGCGGGGTACTTCAAAGTGGTCATGATTATTGGCATAATCAGGACCACTCGTTGTTTTCGAGCCATCGGGAGAATTCGGGGGTCTAGAGCCTCTTAGCGCCGGAAACCCACACTTCAGAAAATTGTATATCGTATATCGCTATACAAAATCTCGGGCAGGGAAGTTGAGACTACAGCGGGTTTAGCGGGGCTGTGATGCGTGGTTTCGACCGAATCTGCGATCAGAAACTGCTTCGACTCGCCTCTCGAACGGTCTATTCTGTCGTAATACCAACCATATCAAGGAATTTCTGAGTGTACCGACAGCGTTGCCACTCAGAAAATCGGCACTAGCTCGGACTGGACGGCTATCTACCCGATTCCGGTCTCCTTCTTCAGCAGCGTGAGCGTATTGTCGGCCGTCACAATCGGCGAATGCTGGTACTCATCGGTCAGTGCGGCCTGAACCAGCAGATCCACGGCTCGCCAGATCGAGTACAGCAGACACGCGAACGCGAAGTAGAAAAATCGCAACCCGAAATCTTTCGAGGTCGTCGCAGCCATGAACCGCTTGATCGACCTGTAGCCACTCTCGATTTCCCACCGATAGCCGTACTCCGTGAGGTGACCACTCCCGCAGTTCGACATGAACACAGAATACTGTCGGTGATCATCGTGCTCGGAGTTCTCTTTCCGTCGGTAGATCAGCGTCGTCTCGTGCCACTCATTCTTGCCCAGATGGAGCTTGCGATCAGTCTCGTACCGGTTCTGATTCCGTTGGAGCAATCGTTTGGCCTGGGCCTTCTCGCTGGTCTGCATCCGCTTCGGAACGACATACGACAGCCCACGCTGACTGATCATCTCCAGGACGTGCTGGCTGTCGAATTCCCGGTCCATCAGGACGTTATCGACGTGGACGAGTTCTTCAGCCGAATCGAGCAAGTCCTCAACGATCTCCTTGCGTGACTCCCCCTTTTGTACCGGGCGAGCATCAAGAACGAGCGGGACTGCATTGCCGACCAACTGCACCGTCGCCCACTGGTAGGCGTACTCGTCTGTCTTCTCTTTCGTCCCGATGATCTCGTCCTCATGGCCCGTTCGATCACCGGTGAAGGGATCGGCTTCGGTGATGTCGATGGCGACGATTCCAGCTCGGAAGAACTCTTCCGTCTCCGAAACTTCATTCAGCAGTCGATTGATGGCCTGTCGGTACATCTCTCGAACCTCTCCAATAGAGAGGTCACAAATGTGCTCGCGATGGGCGTGCCCCAGCGGTGTCCGGTCACGCGTCGACTCGTAGACGAAGCTGCGAGCCCCCTCGTTGGCAGCCAGCCCCTCGCGAAGTCCAAGATACGTCTGTAAGTCCCAGAAGGCGTTCTCGTGGATCTCACACCCATCTCCACGATCTAACGAGAACGCGGGGAAGACAACGCGGCTGACGTGGTCCGTAATCGTTGCTGCCTCGCCGAGGAGACGTTGGTTGTCTGGGTCTGCTCTGTCCCCTTCGTCACGGTGTGATGGAAGACGCGGTTCTGGGTCACGTGGGATCGCGATACCCGCGTTTTGCGCTTTGATCAGAATCGTTCGAGCGGCCATTAGAACTGTTTCTCGAAGCCCATCGCTGAATCGTTCGTGCCAACTACGCCACAACGTCGACTGGTCCGGGACTGTCTCCAGATCCAACTGGTCACAAAGTGCTGGACGTCGCTCAAGATACTCGACGAGTGCTGTCTCATGGTCCCACCCGTGGAGTTCTTTCAGGACGAACACGCGAAAGAGGGCCTCCATCTCGTATCGAGTCGGGGCCACATAGCGGTCGTGCACGTCGAAGCTGAAATACGCCAACGGGAGCGAGCAGACGAACGTCTCGACCGACTCGTGGCGGTCGTGTCTGAACCAGGTCTGTGAGACGGCCCGGATGTCGGCCTCCAGCCCATCAAGCGAGCTTCGGTCGTACAATGGCGTCGACCTGTACGCTGGCCACTCCGTGTAGGCGTGCTGAGCAATCCGTCGAAAGACTGCCCGACGAGAGTCACGGCTCGAAGCCATACGAAACGCTGGGCGAGAGACGCCCAAGAAATCGTCTCGATGACTGGCATAGAGAGTTCCGAGACTGGCCCAGGCCGAGGTGTCGGCGTTGATTCAATTAATCAAAACAGAATGCGTAGTGAAATTCACTGGATTATATGCCTGTTCCACGACCCGGTGTAATGCATGTTTGAACGGATTACGAACGAAATTACACGGCTTCGGGGAGATTCTGCGGACGGAGGGCAGACAGCGACCACACCACAGAGTGGCTCCGATGGTAGTAATAGCTCGTCACCAGATCAGCGTGCATCTTCGGAACTCTTCCGGTGTCCCTCCTGTGAAGCCGTGTATATCGCTCAAACCAAGGACACCTGTAGAACGTGTGAGACAGCGGTCACGCCGGTCCGGTCAACACTGCAGAATGGATCGCATCCCTGAGCCGGATAGTTCTTCGCCGGAACGGTATTGCGTTGCTCGCGGTCGAACAAGACATTGCCCGGCTCGATACGAACCAGCGTCACCGAGCGGATAGATTACTGTTCGAGGGAGTGTGCTCGGACGACTACATCGCCACGGCTGTGAACCGTGACCTGGCGGTCGGCAACCACGAACGAGACGGTGACGTCGTTTGCAGTCGCTGGAGAGCCGTTCGACCGAAGAAGTGCATCTAACGCGTCAGGGTCGATAGATTCGTACAGTGGTTCGATGGTCGTTGGCTCACGGTCGAGAGCGATCGCGACTGTCTCGATGACCGCCGTCGAGGGGGCTGTCGACGCCCATTCGTATTGGGCGCGAATTGTCTCGGCTTCCCCGTCGGGGTCGTCTCCCCCGGATGCTCGCTCGGACGTATCAGACATGGTGGTCTCCTCTCTCGACGGTGAGGACTACATTCATAAGTTCGTTTCTGTGCCTACTCGATGCCATCGTCGTTCTCCAACCGCCAGGTGAAGATCGCTTTCAACACGACCACGAGGCTGTTCGTCTGCCCTGTGCCCCAGATTGCCGTCTCCGACCGTGCGTCCGTGGGCGCGGCCTCCACACCGTTGACGAGCACGCTCACGAGCGTCTGTCTCCCATCGATCATCATGAGCCGACCGGCGGGCGTGTCCGACCAGACCCACAGCGATTCGAACAGTTCCGCACCGGGAATCTCGTCCTTGATCTCGTCCTGGACGTCCGGCGAGACGCCGCCGAGGCTGATCCTCACACCGCGCTCTGCGGCCGCTCGTAACGCATCGATGATATCCTCGGTGAGGAGGTCCTCGACGGTCATATAGACGATCTCCTCTTCTGCGTCGTTCACGAACTCGAGTATGCGGTCGGTGATTGCTGCCTGGCCGTCGACCGTCCAGACGCCACGCTGTTCCTCGGTGCGTTCGACCGGTTCCAGTTCGTCCAGCGCTGCCGTCAGCACCGAGAGTCGGTGGTCCATCTCCCGTTCGAACTTCCGGGCGGTGGTCTCACCAGAAATCGCCCAGAACTCTTTGGGCGAAGACTGCTGCACGTCGACTAGCCCTTTGTCGTGGAGTTCCTCTATCGCGTCGTACACCCGCGTGCGAGGGACGTCCGAGACGCCGCTGACGTCCTTGGCCGTGCCCGTGCCGAGGCTCACGAGGGCGACAAACGTTCGTGCGGCATACGCACTGAGGCCGAACTGTTCGAGTTGCTCAATTGCTGCCGAACGGGGATCGTCGAAGGAATCAGAACTCATAGTTACGGAGCCTCGGTTGTATCGAAATCCAGCCACGGTGAGTGGCTGGGGCCGGCACGCATCGGGTTGTGGTTGGGACACAATTTCCGAGTCGCGTGCCGGGTTCATGGTACACCCCAAGCCACTATAACAATTTTGTGATTAACTGAGTGAAAATGCGGAGATAGGATTCAATCCACTATAGGTATGCGAGTCTTCTGCTCACATAATTGTAACTCTACGAGTAAACACAATGTCAGGGCGATACAGAACAGGCGGAGAGGTGCCTGCCACGGGCCAACAAGTGTGACCTGACAGTGACGAATTCCGTTTCTCAGTGACAACGCCTATTGACCCAGCGGTACGAGTTGTATGAAATCCGGGCTCCGCCGGGTTGCGAGTTGGGACACATGAGCACAGATGATACATTAGACGAAGCGGTCGAGGTACTCCAGCAACTCGGGTTGAAAGAGTACGAGGCGAAGTGTTTCGTCGGGCTGTCACGACTCTCGACGGGCACCGCGAAGCAGCTCAGCGAGATCACCGACGTTCCCCGAACGCGCGTCTACGACGCGATCCGGCTGCTGGAAGCACAGGGACTGGTCGAAATCCAGCATTCGAGCCCACAGCGGTTTCGAGCCGTGCCGCTCGAAGAGGCCACCGATACGCTTCGCGACCAGTACGAGGCCCGCGTCGAACGCCTCGCGAACGCCCTCGAACAGGCCGAGCCGGTCGAGCCGGCCGACGACGAAGAACCAGTCCAAGAGGTCTGGTCGATGTCCGGGACGACGGCGATTGCGAATCGGTCGAACAAACTGATCACGGACGCAAGCGAGGAGGTTGTGTTGGTCGTCGGCGACGACTCGCTGCTGACAGACGAGTTGATAGACAGTCTGAACGGACTCGATCCCGAGGTAGACTTGCTTATCGGGGCCGTGACCGAATCGCTCGAAACCCAGATTCACGAGGCCATCCCGAACGCCACGACGTTCCTCTCGGGGCTGGACTGGCTGCGGAACGGTGACGGAATTGACGAGCACTTGGCGATCGGACGACTCCTGCTCGTCGACCGATCGTCGATCCTCGTCAGCACGATCGTTCCCGACACCAACGAAGAACAGGCAATCTTCGGTGGCGGGTTCCGCAACGGCCTCATCGTGATCTCTCGTCGATTGCTCGCACAGGGGTTGCTCCCACAACGAGATCCACGCCCAGAATAGCACCAAGCTACGAAGGTTCAGTACTGTCTACACCCAGCCGTCGGGTAACTGCCCACGGTTTGCATCGAGCAATTCGAGAAGCGGTTTGATTTCGCCGAAGCGAGGCCCCCTCCTCACGGAGTGGCTGTCCGCGTCTGCGTCGACGAGGCCCTTGTCTTCGAGTTTCGGGAGATGGACGTGGTGCATCGACAGTTCGAGGGATCGCTCAGCAGTGTCGTACTCCATTTGGTCGATCTCCACCGGTCGGTCACCATCCGTATCCGCGCTGAGAAGAGTAAGGAGCAGTCGTCGCCGGTCGACATGGCCCAGTGCATCGAGATGAGAATCGAACGAAGTCGACGTAACTTGCTTGCTCATATCACGCAATACGGTGTCACAGTCCCTGAAACCCACACATTTTGACAAAATATTTTTTTTTTTGATTATATGAGTTAAAATATTTTTAGCTGTGCCCCGATCGCGATATCGAGCAGTCGGAGTGCTCGGCAGGGTGTGGGGCGACCAAGAATTCACAGCCAGTCGTCGGGAAGTTCATCGGAATGAGACGCTAACAGCTCCAGCAGCGGTTGAATCTCCTCGAAGTTCGGCCCTTTCCGTACCTCGTGGGTGTCCTGGTCCCACTCGATGAAGCCGTACTCCTCCAGCTTTGGGAGATGGACGTGCTGCATTGAGACGAGTCGTCCCATAGCGTCCTGATCCTGTTCGGAATCAGCGACGACGACTGGGGTGTCGTCCTGGGGATTGTGGTCCAGCAGTCCCACCAGTAGTTTGCGACGCTGGACGTCGCCCAACGCGTCCAAGACATCGTCCGACGAGATCACTCGGCTTGCTTTCTCACTATTCGTCATAGCGCAGTTACGGGACCAGTGCGTATGAGGGTGCGACCTTTTCAAATGGTGGTGAGTTTTGATTATTTGGGTGAACAGTATTCAACTGGTGTGTCCCTGGAACCGACCGCATGAGAGGGTGGATTCGCCATCGCACTCCGCAGAAGACGGTTCGGACGAGATAGGTGGTGTGATTCGCGAACTCCTCAGTCGGTTCATACAGGGAACGTCGAGATCACCGTTTTCGAAGGTCACGCCAAAGTGGAAAATGGTGCTTTGGATCTCCACTCTATGCATTGAGGACATCGGCCTCAACTATTATCGGGCATCGCTCTGCGCGAGGTCATCCGTCGCCGAGTTCCGAAAGCCGAGCCTTGATTTCCTCGGCATCCGCCTCAGAGAGCGCCTCAACACCGAACTGAACGAGTAGCGGGTAGAAGTGGCGGTTCTTCTTGAACTCGTCCTGGCCCGCCTTGCGGAGCTTTAGCTGGGACTCGAGGTAGGTATCCTCCATCTCGTCGAGGACATCGTCTGGAATATAGATCGTTCGCCCATTCCACTCGTCCTTGATGTTTGTCTTCGTTTTGCTCGTTTCGTTCGTTTCACTCGTTGAAACCGATTCGGTCGTTTCGGTCGATGAACTGGTTTCCACCGTTTCACTCACCTCACTCGTTTCGCCGGAATCGACCTCATCGTCCTCCTCCTCCTCTTCGTAGTTGCCCTCGATGCCGGAAGCATCACCCCAGCCGTCGGTCATGCTTCCACCTCCTCAGGCGCAGTCTTCTCAAACGTCTCGTCGAAAAGGTCCGCGATCTCGTTGAACAAATCGCGTGCATCCTCGACGCGCTGGTTCTCCTTGCCGAAGCCGAAGACGGACACACCCTCGCCAATCGACTGAGAGAGGTCGGTCCGCTTCGGGATCTCGAAGATAGGGAGCGAGTAGGCTGACTTGATCTCCTCGATGGTGTCACGGTGTTCGGCGTTCTGCTCGACACGGTTACAGACAATCGCGAGCCGATTGATGTCCCCATACGCCTGTTCGAGAGAACTCAGCTGCTTTGCGAAAATCTGGAGGCTGTTGGCGTTGAGCTTCTCGGGAATGACGGGGATGACGACGTTGCCGGTCGCGACCAGGGCGTTGTCGGTGAGGACGTTCAGGGATGGCGGCGTGTCGACGATGATGTAGTCGTAGTCCTTGTCGAGCTCGTCGAGAGTCATCTCCAGCCGCTCGCGACTCTTCGGCGCCTCAAGCAGCGTCTGGATGTTCTTGTTGTTCGCGAGCTTCTCGCTGGCGGGAAGGATGTCGAATTCCTCGTGCTCGACGATGATGTCGTTCACCGACTCCATCTGGTCGAAGTCGAGGACGTCGAAGAGTGTCGTGCGATCGGTGTCGTAGTACAGGTCGTTGTATCCGAGCGAGCAGGTGAGGCCCCCGTGGTAGTCGATATCGACCAAGAGGACGTCATGGCCTCGTGCGGCGAGTGCGCCGCCAGTATGAATGACGTCGGTTGTCTTCCCCGCGCCTCCCTTCTGATTCGCCACCGTGATTCGTGCGGTAGTGGTGTCGGTCATTTTCTTCGTTTCTCTCGTTGTATTCGTTTCGTTCGTTTTGCTCGTTTCGTTCGGTGTGTTCAGTGAGGGTGTTTCATTCGGTGAGAGGATTACGACGGTGTTAAAACCAATTGTTCGTTGCGCTCGTTGAAGCAAACACACTCGTTGCTATCAACTCGTTCATTCCATTCGTTTCGTTCGTTTCTTTCGTTCTACCGATCGAGTACCGGGAAGCCAGCCCATCCGCAGCCAGTTCGTTCCGCAGAATGCGTTCAACACGTTCGTTTCTCTCATTCTGTTCGTTTTGCTCGTTTCGTTCGTTTTACTCGTTCCAGGTCGTTTCGACAGGAATCAGAGCTACCTTTGAGACGAGTGGAGAGATCGTGGCTTCTTGGCCAATCAAGTAAGGCTTTTAACTGTTACCGGATTATTGGTAACCACCAGATGTACGAGGTGCTCGATGACACGGCGGCGCAGGTCATCCTCGCTATCGAGAGTGGTGACTCTATCCGCCGTGTCGCCCAACACCTTCACACGCCGTATGAGACGGTGAGACAGGCCGTGAACCGTCTCGAAGACGCAGGCTACATCCGTTATGATGATGGCCTCTCCGTCGTCGACGAGCGCGTGAGAGACGCCGCACGCGAGCTCGTGACTGCCAGCGCCGGCGTCAGTCCGCCTTCGATTGAGGAGGCATACGTCATCCCACAGTTCGGTGACCGACCGTACGCGTTTACGCGGATCGACGCCGTCTACGTATGGACCCTGGGTGGCTATCAAGTCGGTCGTGACCCCGATGACTATCCGCTTTTCCTGGCCGTCCACGAGCAAGACGTCGATGCCTGGGAAGCGTTTTTCGAGGCGTTCGACCTCCCCACCGCATTCGAACGACAGCCCCGAGACGAAATTGACGGACCGCTACAGATCGTCCTTGAGCCACGCCCGTCACTCGACGTCAATCACGTCGAAGGGTACCCGGTGATCCCGAGAGCTGAGACGATCGAGTATATGCGCGAGAACTACGCCCAGTTCCAGTCGGGGCTGGCGATGCTCGACCGGATGTACGAAGACCTCGACCTCGGCGTCGCGTATCGTGAGACGGAACGGGCACAGCCATGAGCTTCAACAATCGAAGTGACGCACTCATCGAGCTGCTCGAAGACCTCACCCAAGAAGGCCACGAGTACGTTCTGGTCGGCGGTTACGCTGTCTCAGCGTTCAATGCTCGCTTCTCCACGGACCTCGATATCGTCGTCGCGCCGGACTCCAAGGCTGATTTCGTCGAGTTTCTCGAACTTCGGGACTTCGAGGAAACGGACAGCCACGCCAAGGAATGGTTCTACGACACCGAAGTCATCGAGTACGAAAAGCGGCTCACGCCGCAACAGCCGATCGGCTTCGATCTCCTGGTAAACGGACTCGGCTGTCGCCAGACGGAGGCACAGTGGTCGTTCGACTACCTGTACGACCACAGCCACCGACAGGAGGTGAGCGGAGGCACAGTGACGACGACGGCCAGAGTCATCGATGGGGCAGTCCTCGTCGCGGCAAAGCTCCATAGCGGCCGTGAAACAGACCTTCGGGACGTCCTGGCAGTAGCAGAAGAGATCGACCTCGACGCTGTCACGCCCCACCTGCGTCGAGGAGACGACGATGCATTACGGAAGCAGCTTGAGCGTGGACTGGAGATCTTGGAGAGCGACGAACTCAAGCACGGCTATCGGAGTGATTTCGGGGCCTCAGCTGTTTCGGAAGAAACGGTCGACGCCCTTCAGGAGTATCTGAGAGAACAGGTGAATCGATTGGATTGAGCATTAGTAGTGGCTATAGACTATTCTGCGAACACTTGATTGTCGAATAGTCGGATGATCACTCCACTAAGTCCATCATCGGACGAAGTTCCGATTGAATATCCGCCATCTGATCCAGGCCCCAATTAAACCGCTCTTCAACGCCAGCGTCAGTAAACCGAAGTGACGCTCGTACGTCCCGACTCTGGTCGTGTTGTAGAAGTGCGAAGGCATACGCAAGCATCTGGGGTCGATAGTGCTCTGCGAATTCAGTCGATGTCGTCGATGAAAGGTCGTTTGTCTTGTAGTCAATAATGTGGTAGGCCTCTGGCGTAACGAGCAGCCGGTCGATATCACCGACAATCCGAGACCCATCAATTCGGGCGACAACAGAGTATTCATCGTAGACCGCTTGGAGCTGGACATTCGCCTCGACCTGATTCACAAATTCCACCGCATCAGCGGCGTGCTCAACAGCATCGTGGAGGTCTGATTCCGTCGGTTCCTCACCATTCATCCGACTCAGACGTCGAATCATGGCTGTCCACTCGTCTCTCGGGGGACGGAGTTCGTTGATCCGGTGGACCACCGTCCCAAACGTCGTTGGACTCAACCCGACCGACTCTTCACGCTGAGAGTAACTGTGCCCGTCGGAAGATGCATCCGCCACCGCATTAACGAGCGTCGTGGCTGCGATCCGTTTTGCCGGTGCCAACGATGGCGGTTCGGGAATCGAGATCCCCGGTTCCGAATCCACAGCATCGTCGTCAGTCTTCCAGTCGACCGGACGCGGCGGACTCTGAATCGTATAGCTGGCTTCTCCGATCTCTCCACGGGCTCGCCCCTCCCGAATTGCTCGGGTAAGGAGAGTTCCATCGAGGAGTGCCGGCTGAAGCCAGTCTCGCCACCGATCGGCCTCGTCAAAGGCCGCTGGCTCGTCAAGCTGGATAGTGCCGGATTCGTCGACGTCGATCTTGTGGGTTCCGCAGAGCAGTAGATGATCCCGAGTTCGCGTACATGCAACGTAGAGAAGTCGCTTCGACTCCGCTCGCTCCTTGGGCAACGACTGTCGGTTGGCGTACTCGTGGACTGCCGTCTTCTCAATCGAGAACGCATCATTCGGATTCGGCCCACCAACCGCCGGCACCGGCGGCGCGTCATCAGTTCCGTCCACGAGTCGAACGTAGCCATGGTCATCGACGGAGCGACCGAAGTTGAGGTCACTCCCGAGATCGGGGACGGTGACGATCGGGAACTCGAGTCCCTTCGCGGAATGGATCGTCATAATCCGGACGCCCTCGGCGTCACCCGGAATATCTGCCTCCCCCTCACGAGGGTCGATCTCGGCTTGGCGGTCGATCCGGTGGAGCAACCCGGCAGCTGTGTGAACACCGTTCTCGCTCCAGGTACGGAC
>Ga0207720_100607_pt1 | contig 21462 bp, 20 predicted proteins | sample A23P2SouthBayCA_2_FD_187751 | JGI IMG/M metagenome (GOLD analysis project Ga0207720, IMG submission 187751) | Aerobic enrichment media microbial communities from Eden Landing Ponds, California, USA - A23 E3 (2) (SPAdes) | ecosystem: Environmental > Aquatic > Marine > Unclassified | place...
CCGCGCACGCTGCGCCCGGACGACGACACCGAGATCTACCGCGCCGTCGAGGGCGCCAAGGGCGAACTCGGCATCTACATCCGCGCCGACGGCACCGACAAGCCCGCCCGCTTCAAGATCCGATCGCCCTGCTTCTCGAACCTCCAGACGCTTCCGGAGATGGCGAACGGGGAGTACATCCCGGACGTGGTCGCCGCGCTCGGTAGCCTGGACATCGTTCTCGGGGAGGTGGATCGCTGATGGGCACGGCGCCCGCACAGCTGTTCCCCGAGTTCCTCGTCGATACGTTCGGGCTCCCGGGCGTGCTCGGCGAGGTCGTCGCGTCGCTGATCGGGGCGGTGCTCGTCGCCAACATCATTCTCGCGTTCTCCGGCGTCGCCGGACCGTGGGCGAAACGGAAGATCACGGCGGCGTTCACCGACCGGATCGCGGTCGATCGGATCGGTCCCTACGGGCTGCTCATCATCCCGGCGGCGGCGGTCCAGCTGCTCGCGAAGGAGCTTATCGTCCCCGAGGGAGTCGACCGGCCGACGTGGGACATCGCTCCGATCCTCCTGCCGGCGTCGGCGATGCTCGGGTTCTCCGTGATCCCGATGGGACACATCGGGCCGCTGAACCTCCACCTCGCCGACCCCGAAGTCGGGCTGGCGCTGGTGTTCGCGTTCGCGTCCATCGCCTCGGTCTCGCTGGTGATGGCCGGCTACGCGTCGAGCAACAAGTACTCGCTGCTCGGCGGCCTCCGCGCCGTCGCGCAGAACCTCGCGTACGAGATTCCGCTCATTGTCACCGCGATGTCGGTTGTGATCTTCGCGGGGACGCTCCAGATAAGCGGCGTCGTCGGGGCGCAGACGGAGACGCTCGTGACGATCGCCGGGTTCGATATTCCGGCGTGGTTCGCGTTCGTGAACCCGTTCGCGTTCGTGCTGTTCCTCACGGCGAACATGGCGGAGATCGGACGCAACCCGTTCGACATCCCCGAGGCGCCGACCGAGATCGTCGGCGGGTACCAGACGGAGTACTCATCGGCGTACTTCGTCCTGTTTTACCTCGGCGAGTTCGTCCACATCTTCCTGGGCGGTGCGATCCTCTCCGTGGTGTTCCTCGGCGGAGCGTCCGGTCCGGGCCCGGAGAGCATCAGCTTCATCTGGTTCGTGGTGAAGGTCTGGGGCTTCTTCCTGTTCACGCAGTGGGCCCGCGCGGCGATTCCCCGCGTCCGGATCGATCAGCTGATCGAGATCGGCTGGAAAGGGATGTTGGTGCTGTCGTTCGCGAACCTGGTTCTCACGGCCGTCATCGTGGGGGTGATCGCGTAACATGATCGGACTCATGAAATCCATGGCGACGACGATGAAACACGCGCTGGACGGGAAGACGTTCACGGTGGAATACCCGGAGGACGCGCCCGAGGTGAGCCCGCGCTTCCGCGGCGTCCACAAGTTCAGCCAGGAGCGGTGTATCTGGTGTCGGCAGTGCGAGAACGTCTGCCCGAACGACACGATCCAGATCGTGCAGGACGACCAGCGGAACGGCGAGCAGTACAACCTCCACATTGGGCAGTGTATCTACTGCCGGCTGTGTGAGGAGGTCTGCCCCGTCGACGCCATCCTGCTGACGCAGAACTTCGAGTTCACCGCGGATACGAAGGACGACTTCGTGTTCAACAAAGAACAGCTCAAGAACGTCCCGTGGTACAAGGGAATCGACCCGCTGGAGTCCCGGAACCCCGATCGCGGCGCGTGGATCGGGGAGGGCGACGGCGAGGTCGACTACCAGTAACGGGCGCGTCTCGAAATCTTCAAAGGGACTCTCATAGGAGACACACACAATGGTCGAAGTTACCATCGCGTTCGGGCTGTTCGCCGCGGTCACGCTGGCGTTCGCCCTCGGGGTCGTCCTGGCGCGCGACGTGTTCCACGCCGCGTTGCTTCTGGGCGGTGCCCTGACGAGCGTTGCGGTGCACTACGTGATGCTGCGGGCGGAGTTTATCGCCGCCATGCAGATCCTCGTCTACGTGGGCGGGGTCTTGATTCTCGTCACGTTCGCCGTGATGCTCACGCGATCGGACACGGAAACGGAGGTGAATAGCGCATGAGTAACGATGACTCTCGGAGTCGCGGGCGTCTCGTGCCCGCAGTCGCGGTCGGACTCCTGTTCGCCGTGATGGCGTTCACGGCGCTCTCTGCGGAGTTCGGCTTCGAAGCGGTCGGCTTCCCGGCGGACGCGTCGATCGTCCACAACATCGGGTACGCCCTCTTTAACCTCGCCGAGTACGAGCTCGGCGCGGTGCCGTCGGAGGGGTTCCTCGCCGCGTTCCTGATCGCGGCGGTCGCGCTCGACGTGGCCGTCGACGGCGCCGTCTACCTGGCGAAACGCGAGGAAGGCGGTTCCATCGTCGCCGCGGTGGGCGAAGCGCTCACCGACGGCGGGCGCGAGGGGGGTGAGCGGCAATGACCGCCGTCGCCTCCTCGATCCCGCCCGAGTGGTACCTGCTGCTCGCCGTCGCCGTGTTCTGTATCGGCCTGTTCGGCGTGCTCACACGGAACGACGCGCTGTACTTCCTGATGAGCGTCGAGCTCATGATGAACGCCGCGAACATCAACTTCGTCGCGTTCGCGCTGTTCTATCAGGATCTCACGGGACAGGTGTTCGCGCTGTTCGTCATCGCCCTCGCGGCCGCGGAGGTCGCGATCGGGATCGGCATCATCCTCGTGTTGTACCGCAACTTCGGCGTGACCGACGTGACCGTTCCAACGGAGATGAGGTGGTAACATGGTGAACGCATTCGCATACGTACCGGCGATCGTACTTCTCCCGTTCTTCTCGTTCCTGGTCGCGCTCGGCGCGGGCAGGTACCTCCCGAAGGGCGGCGCCTTCGGCGGCATCGCGGCCACGGCGGGCTCGTTCCTGCTGTCGATCTGGGTCGCGGCGGCCGTCGCGGGCGAACGGGCGTACAACGAGACGCTGTACTACTGGGCGAGCGAGGGCGGCGCGGGCATCGGTCCGACGGACATCGAGCTCTCGTTCGGCGTCCTGATCGACCCGCTGTCGTCGCTGATGCTCGTCATCGTGACGCTCGTCGCGCTGCTAGTCCACGTGTTCTCGCTCGGCTACATGAACGACGAGGGCGAGACGGGCCTCCCCCGGTACTACGCCGGGCTCGGTCTGTTCACGGCCTCGATGCTCGGGTTCGTCGTCGCCGACAACCTGCTGATGGCGTTCATGTTCTTCGAGCTGGTCGGGCTCTGCTCGTACCTGCTCATCGGCTTCCACTTCCGGGAGCCCGGCCCGCCCTCGGCGGCGAAGAAGGCGTTCCTCGTCACGAGGTTCGGTGACTACTTCTTCCTCGTCGGCGTCGTCGCGGTGTTCGCGACGTTCGGCACCGCGCAGTTCGCGGGTAGCGAGTCGTTCCCGGCGCTCGCGGACGCGGCGCTCAACGGCTCCGGATCGGTCGCATGGACGCCCGGCGGAGTCGAACTGCAGACGTGGCTCACGGTCGTCGGCCTGCTCGTGTTGGGCGGCGTCGTCGGGAAGTCCGCGCAGTTCCCGCTGCACACGTGGCTCCCCGACGCGATGGAGGGCCCGACTCCCGTCTCAGCGCTGATCCACGCCGCGACGATGGTGGCGGCCGGCGTCTACCTCGTCGCGCGCATGTACGGTTTCTACGCGCTGACGCCGACGACGCTCGCGGTCATCGCCTTCATCGGCGGCTTCACCGCGCTGTTCGCGGCGACGATGGGGGTCGTGAAGGACGAACTGAAGCAGGTGCTCGCGTACTCCACCATCTCGCAGTACGGCTACATGATGCTCGCGCTCGGTTCGGGCGGGTACGTGGCCGCGGTTTTCCACCTGACGACCCACGCCTTCTTCAAGGCCCTACTGTTCCTCGGCGCCGGTGCGGTCATCATCGCGATGCACCACAACGAGAACATGTGGGACATGGGCGGATTGAAATCGAAGATGCCGGTGGCGTACTACACGTTCCTCGCCGGTTCGCTCGCGCTCGCGGGCATCTTCCCGTTCGCCGGCTTCTGGTCGAAAGACGAGATCCTCTACGAGGCGCTCGTCCACGGACTCAACGATCCGCTGCTGCTCGGCGGCTACGTGATGGGACTGCTCGCGGTGCCCGTCACCGCCTTCTACACCTTCCGGATGGTGTTCCTGACGTTCCACGGCGAGCCCCGGAGCGAGACCGCGCGCGACCCCGAGCCCGTTCGCTGGAACGTGAAGGGACCGCTGACGGTGCTGGGCGCGCTCGCGGTCGTCACCGGCTTCATCAACATGGTGCCGGTCCAGAAGGTGCTCGGACTGGAGGGGATCGATCTGCTCCACCTGTGGCTCGACAACCACTGGGGAGGCATCGAGGGGCTCTCCTCGCACCACTACGCGGACCTGGTTCCGTACAGTAGCGGGTACCTGGTCGGCGGCGAGGTCGGCACCGTCCTCGTCGGCGCGGCCGTCTCGCTCGGCTTAGCGCTGGCGGGGCTCCTCGTCGCGTGGCGGCTCTACAACGTTCCGTCGCCGACGGAGCACACGGCGAAGCTCGGCGGGATCAAAGACGTGCTGTACAACAACTACTACTTGGACGAACTGCAGGTATGGCTCGCGTATCGCACCGAGGACGTCGCCGGCGGCGCGAACACGTTCGATCAGGGGATCATCGACGGCGTCGTCAACGGCGTCTCGTCGGTGAGCCTCTTCGGCGGGAGCCGGGTCCGTCGGCTCCAGAGCGGCGTGGTCTCGCAGTACGCCACGCTGCTCACGCTGGGGCTCGTCGCGCTGATCCTTGTTCTCGGTCTGACTGAGGGGGGATTCCTATGATTATCGAAGCCCTCATCGGGGTCACCTTCGTGGCCGCACTCCTCGTGTTGCTCGCTCCCGACGAGTGGGCCGGACGGCTGGCATTCGCGTTCAGCCTGCTTCCGTTCGCCGGCTCGCTGTACCTCTGGTCCGGTTTCGAGAGCGCCGGCAACGCCCTCACCGGCGAAGGAATCGCGTACGCGACGCAGATCGAGTGGCTGGAGGTCGGCGGGCGGACCGTGTCGTGGTTCGTCGGCGTCGACGGGATCAGCCTCCCGCTCGTCGTGCTCACGACGTTCCTCGTGCCGCTCGCGATCGTGAGCGCGTGGACGCCGATCGACTCTCGTCAGAGCCAGTTCTACGGCCTCATGCTGTTCATGGAGGCGAACCTGCTCGGCGTGTTCACCGCGCTCGACTTCTTCCTGTGGTTCGTCTTCTGGGAGGCCGTCCTCGTGCCGATGTACTTCCTCATCGGGATCTGGGGCGGTCCGCGCCGCAAGTACGCCGCGATCAAGTTCTTCGTCTACACGAACGCGGCGTCGCTGCTGATGTTCATCGGGTTCATGAGCCTCGTGTTCGCGCTCGGCGACTCGGTGAGTACGTTCGCGCTCCCGGCCATCACGGGTGCAATAGCGGACGGCGGCCTCGGTTCATTCGCTGGACTCGCGCCGGAGACGCTGGCCTTGGCGGCGTTCCTCGCGATGTTCCTCGGGTTCGCGGTGAAGGTCCCGATCGTTCCGTTCCACACGTGGCTGCCGGACGCCCACGTGGAGGCGCCGACGCCGGTGTCGGTGCTCCTGGCCGGCGTCCTCCTGAAGATGGGGACGTACGCGCTGCTCCGGTTCAACTTCACGATGCTGCCGGACCAGGCGTCGGCGCTCGCGATTCCGATCGCCGCCATCGCCGTCATCAGCGTCATCTACGGCGCGATGTTGGCGCTGGCCCAGAAGGATCTCAAGCGGATCGTCGCGTACTCCTCCGTCTCGTCGATGGGGTACGTCATCCTCGGGCTGATCGCCTTCACCGAGTACGGCGTCGGGGGCGCGACGTTCCAGATGGTCGCACACGGCCTCATCTCGGGGCTGATGTTCATGGCCGTCGGCGTCATCTACAACGCGACGCACACGCGGATGGTCGGCGACATGTCTGGCATGGCCGATCGGATGCCCGTTGCGGTGGGAATCCTCGTCGCCGGCGCGTTCGGGTACATGGGGCTCCCGCTGATGGCCGGATTCGCCGGTGAGTTCTTCATCTTCGTGGGCTCCTTCTCCGCTCCGGCGCTGCCGTACGCGCCGATATTCACTGCGCTCGCGATGTTCGGCATCGTCATCGTCGCCGGCTACCTGCTGTCGGCGATGCAGAGTACGCTGTTCGGGCCGTTCGAACTCGAAACCGACTACGAGGTCGGTCCCGCGCCGTTCCACGACGTCGCCCCGCTCGTGGTGCTGCTGGCGGTGATCATCGTGCTCGGCGTTGCGCCCGACATCTTCTTCGAGATGATACGTGACGCTGCCGTTCCCGTGGTCGAGGGGGTGACCGTCGATGGTTAATACGCTTCCGCAGCTGGCGGCGCTGTTGCCCGTCTTCCTGCTCGCGTTCACCGGGCTTGCGCTGCTACTCGTCGACACCGTTCGCCCCGACGCGCGGTCGAACACCTCGATGGCGGTCGTCGGTGCGCTCGGATCGCTCAGCGCCCTCGCGGCCAGCGTTTGGCTGGTCGTCTCCGGCACCGGGAGCGTCGACACCGGCGGTGCGATCGTCCTGTTCGCCGAGGCGATCAAGGTCGACACGATGGCGCTGTTCTTCACCGCCATCTTCGCGTCCGTGACGGCGCTGGTCGTCGTCGCGGCCCACGACTACTTCCACGACCACGCGAGCCCGGGGGCGTTCTACTCGCTCGTCGTGTTCGCCGCGACCGGCATGGCGCTGCTCGCGGCCGCGAACTCGCTCGCGGTCGTGTTCGTCGCCCTCGAGATGGTGTCGCTGCCGTCGTACGTGCTCGTCGCGTATCTCAAGCAGGACCGCGGGAGCGTCGAGGCTGGGATGAAGTACTTCCTCGTCGGCGCGCTCTCCTCCGCGATCTTCCTGTTCGGGATATCGCTCGTGTACGCGGCGACCGGATCGCTGCTGCTCAGCGACGTCGCCGAGGGGATCGGCTCGCTCGACGGTCTCGCCGGCGTCGCCGGTATCGGGATCGTGATGATCGTCGGCGGCGTCGCGTTCAAGACCGCCTCCGTTCCGTTCCACTTCTGGGCGCCGGAGGCGTACGAGGGCGCGCCCGCACCGGTGAGCGCGTTCCTCTCGTCCGCCTCGAAGGCGGCCGGCTTCGTGGTCGCGTTCCGCCTGTTCACCGAGGCGTTCCCGGTGGGCGCGTCGCTCACCGCGGGTATCGACTGGGTGCTCGCGTTCGGTATCCTCGCGGCCGTGACGATGACGGTCGGTAACTTCGCGGCGGCGGTTCAGGAGGAGGTCAAGCGGATGCTCGCGTACTCCTCCATCGGACACGCCGGCTACGTGCTCATCGGCGTCGCGGCGCTGTCGGCCGGCGGATCGGCTAACGACGCCGTGATGGGCGCGGCGATGGCGCACCTGCTCGTCTACGGGTTCATGAACACCGGCGCGTTCCTCTTCGTCGCCATGGCGGAGCGGTGGGGCGTCGGTCGGACCTTCGAGGACTACGCCGGGCTCGCACGGCGCGCGCCCGTCGCCTCGACGGCGATGGCCGTGTTCATGTTCTCGCTCGCCGGGCTCCCGCCCTTCGCCGGGTTCTTCTCGAAGTACTTCCTGTTCATGGGCGCCATCGACAACGGCTTCCTGTGGCTGGCGGCGGTCGGCGCCGTCAACAGCGTCGTCTCGCTGTACTACTACAGTCGGGTCGTGAAGGCGCTGTGGCTCGACGACCCCGCGTCGTCGAGCGCGCTGGACGCGATCGATGTGCGGCCGACCGGGCTGTACGCCGCGGTCGTCTTCGCGGCGGTCGCGACGGTGCTGCTCTTGCCCGGCTTCGGGTCGGTCATCGAGACCGCCGAGGCCGCGGCGTCGGCGCTGTTCTAGCGGCCCGATCCGCTTTCGCGGCGCGTTCGACTTCGGTTTCTCTCCACCGGTACCGCAGGTCTTAGCCCGTTCGGTCCCGAACCGTTCGGCATGAGTAGAACTCGGACCTACCGGTGTCTGAACTGTCTCGAACACACGGTGAGCCGCGAGTTCGACACCTCGCACCTCTCGGTGACGTGTCCGGACTGCGAGTCGTTCGAGCGGTTCGTCAACGAGGCCGTGTATCAGCAGTTTCGGTCGTTCGAGGAGTCGCCGCCGACGGCGATCGACTGGGAACGTCTCGATCGGACCGAGAAACTCGTCGTCGCGGAGCGGATCGCGCGCTCGACGAAGACGATCGAGGACTTCAGCGTCGTGGAGCAGGGCGGTGACGGAGAGGGTATCGAGGAAGAAGCCGAACCCGGAGGCGCCGCCGGCGAGTCGGTGGTTTCTGATCTCTGAGTAGCGACCGGGCGGCGAGAGGGGTTCAGCGCGCGTACAGCTTCCCGCCGACGAGCGCCGCGAGGTCGTCGTCGCTCGGCGTCACCGCAACGTAGGGGCGATCGACGGGGCCGAACACGTCGACGACGCGACCGACCGAGGCGAGCGACTCGTCGACCACGGACGAGCCGATCCGCGGGGGCGCCGCGCCCGCCTCGGCGCGCGCTATCGCGAGCCCGCCGGCGGTCCGGACGACGATACCGACGCGGCGCATCGTCACTCCCGGATGACCCCGAGATAGGCGCCGATAGCCTGCACGAGGTCGTTTTTCGCGGTGTCTTCGGTGCCTCGCACGACGACCGATCCCCGAGGCTCGAACTCGCGGGAGTAGGTCTTCTCGCGTTCGATCACCGCGTCGTAGCCGACCTGTTGGACCGCCTTCGCGATCTCGTCGACCGTGGGCTCCTCGATCGCGAGGTCCATCGGGACGCGGCGCCCCTCCGACCGCGATCGGTCGGCGTCGAAGTACGCGGGATAGACGACGTTCTCGACCATATATCGGAGAGGCGAGCGCGCGGCGTAAGGTCGTTTCGGACCGTCACGGCGTTTTGAATTCGAACCGGGCGCCGCCAGACTCGGAGCCGAGCGCGCGCACCTCCCAGCCGTGCGCGTCGGCGATCCGTTTCGTGATCGCGAGCCCGAGCCCGGTTCCGTTCTCTTCGGTGGTGAATCCGCTTTCGAACACGCGGTCACGGTCGCTCTCGGGGAGTCCGCGACCGTCGTCTTCGACGAAGAAGCCGCGGGACGATGCTCCGCCGTCGCCCCGAAACGCCGCTTCTCCGACGCGGACCGTGAGGTGCTCACCGTTGTCGCCCGGTGCGACCGGACTGTGATCGACACTGTCACCAGACGAAGTCCGGTTGCTCGTGGAACGGCTCGAACACTCCGAGACGGAGTGTTCGTCGTCGCGAGAGGCGGTATCGCCGGCTCTCGAACGACCGTGTTCCGCGCTATCGTCGGGCGGAGCCCGACTGCAAGTCGAGTGGTTCGAAAACTCCGTCCCGGAGTTTTCGTCATCACGAGAGACGGCGGTGCTGTCTCTCGCACGACCGTGTTCGACACTGTTCCGGAACACGTTCTCTAGCAGCTCTCGCGTGCGAGTCGGATTCGCGTCGATCGTCATATCGCCGTCGACGACGAGTTCGGCGTCGCCGGTGTCGACGCTCTCCCACGCGTCCCTCGCGAGCGCTCCGAGCGAGACGGGGGCCGTCTCTCCGACCGAGTCGCCCTGTCTGGCCAGCGTGAGCAGGTCTTCGACAAGCTCGTCCATGCGGTCCAGCGCCTCCGTCGCCTTCTCGAGATAGTCCGTCTCGCCGGTCTCGTGAGCGAGGGTGACGTATCCCTCGGCGACGGAGAGCGGGTTCCGGAGGTCGTGTGAGACGATGCTCGCGAACTCGTCGAGCCGTTCGTTCTGCCGTTCCAGCGCCGCTTCGCGCTCACGACGCTCCGTCACGTCGGTGTAGATGGCGTACCCAGAGACGTTCTCGGCGTCGAGTCGGATCGGCACGACGTGGAGGATGAAGTGTCTGGGACCGTCGACTGTCTTGCGGGTCACCTCGCGTCTGACGTTCTCGCCGCGCTGGAGCCGCTCGTTGAGCTCTTCGGCTTCGGATTCGGCGTCGTCGGTGGGGGGAACGATGAAGTCGTCGACGGACTCGCCGACCACGCGATCCGCGTCGTAGCCGAACGTCTCCTCGAACGCGTCGTTGACTCGGTGAACGATCGGCTCGCCGTCGACGTAGTCGTACGCGATCGCCGGATCGGGGACGTTCGAGAACAGCGCGAGCAGGCGGTCTCGCTCGGCCCGGAGCGCTTCCTGGTCACGGTCGCGGCCCGCCTCGTCTCTGGCCACGAGCCAGCGGAGCGTCGCGTTGAGGTCCCCCGGTCTGGTCGCGATCGCGTCGATAAGAGAGTCGGTCGCCGGCTCGGCAGCGGGGTCGTCGACGAACGCGACCACGTGCCACGATCGGTCTCGGTCGCGGACCGCGTCGAGTCCCTCGGCGTCGAGAACGACGGCTGCGTTCGTCGCCGCGAGATCCCCGTCGCCCGGCGTCTGGAGCGCGTCGCCGACGGGCGACTGAGGGCCGATGTCGCTGATGGGTGCGGGAGCGGCGTCGACGTCTTCCAACGCGTCGGCTGCGGCCGCCGCCTCGTCGGGGTCGCCGGCGAAAACCAGCACGGAGGGATTCCCTCTCGGCTCGGTGTTCACTGTGGTGTCAGGGACGCGCGTAGCGGGCATAAATTTTCCTTCCGTCGCAGTCTCTCTGAAATCGGAGGAATCCCCGTCACAAGACGGTGTCGCGTGGCCCACGAGCCGTGTGAAGTGGGTCGCGAACCACCCCGGAACCCTTTTGGCGGAACACGGGTCACGTTCGTGTAATGAGCGACCTCGAAGCGGAGTACCGTCTCGACTACTTCGAAGAGGAGGGGTTCGAGCGGAAGGAGTGCCCCTCCTGTGGCGCGCACTTTTGGACCCGCGACGCCGACCGCGAACTGTGCGGTGAGCCGCCCTGTGAGGACTACAGCTTCATCGACGACCCGGGATTTCCGGAGGCTCACTCCCTCTCGGAGATGCGGGAGGCGTTCCTCTCTTTCTTCGAGGAACACGACCACGAGCGGATCGAGCCGTACCCGGTCGCCGCGAACCGCTGGCGCGACGACGTGCTCTTGACGCAGGCGTCCATCTACGACTTCCAGCCGCTCGTCACGTCGGGCCAGACCCCGCCGCCGGCGAACCCCCTCACGATCTCACAGCCCTGCATCCGGATGCAGGACATCGACAACGTCGGCAAGACGGGCCGACACACGATGGCCTTCGAGATGATGGCCCATCACGCGTTCAACACGCGCGAGGAGGTCGACGAGGACGAGTACGCCTACCACGGCGAGGTGTACTGGAAAGACGAGACCGTCAAGTACTGTGACGAGCTGTTCGAGAGCCTCGGCGCGGACCTCGACGAGATCACCTACATCGAGGACCCGTGGGTCGGCGGCGGCAACGCCGGTCCCGCCATCGAGGTCATCTACAAGGGCGCCGAGCTGGCGACGCTCGTCTTCATGTGCATGGAGCGGGATCCCGACGGCGACTACGAGATGAAGGACGGGCACACGTACTCGTTCATGGACACGTACATCGTCGACACCGGGTACGGGCTCGAACGGTGGACGTGGATGAGCCAGGGGACGGCGACGGTGTACGAGGCCGTCTACCCCGACGCGATCGACTTCTTAAAGCAGAACGCGGGGATCGAACACACGGAGGAAGAGCAGGCGCTCGTCCACCGCGCGGCGAAGCTCTCCGGCCGGCTCGACATCGACGACGTCGACGACGTCGAGGCCGCTCGCGGCGAGATCGCCGACCGCCTTGACGTCGACGTCGACCGGCTCCGCGAACTGGTCGAGCCGCTCGAATCGATCTATGCGATCGCCGACCACTCGCGGACGCTCGCGTACATGTTCGGCGACGGGATCGTCCCCTCGAACGTCGGGACGGGCTACCTCGCACGGATGGTACTGCGACGCACGAAGCGGCTCGTCGACGAGGTCGGCGTCGACGCCCCGCTCGACGAGCTGGTCGACATGCAGGCCGAGCGGCTCGGCTACGAGAACCGCGACACGATCCGCGAGATCGTCCGCACCGAGGAGCGGAAGTACCGGAAGACGCTCGAACGCGGCTCCCGGAAGGTGGAGTCGCTCGCGGACGAGTACGCCGGCACGGACGAGCCGATCCCGACGGAGGCGCTCCTGGAACTGTACGACTCCCACGGGATCCAGCCGGACATGGTCGCCGATATCGCCGCCGATCGCGGCGCGACCGTCGACGTGCCGGACGACTTCTACGCGCTCGTCGCCGACCGCCACGAGGAGGAGGACGGCGACGAGGCGGGCGGCGAGCGTGACGACCGGTTCGAAGACCTCCCCGAGACGGAGAAGCTGTTCTACGACGATCAGGGGCGCACCGAGTTCGAGGCGGTCGTTCTCGACGTGTTCGAGCGCGAGGAGGGGTACGACGTCGTCCTGGACCAAACGATGTTCTACCCGGAGGGCGGCGGTCAGCCGGCCGACAGGGGACAGCTGACCGCCGGCGAGACGACCGCCGACGTGGTTGACGTGCAGGAGCGCGACGGCGTCGTGCTCCACCGCACCGACGCTGACCCCGGAAAGGGGGAGTTCGTCACGGGACAGGTCGACGGCGACCGCCGCGACCGGCTCCGCGCCCACCACACCGCGACCCACCTGATCGGCCACGCCGCCCGCGAGGTGCTCGGCGATCACGTCCGACAGGCGGGCGCCCAGAAGGGGATCGACTCCTCTCGGCTCGACGTCCGTCACTTCGAGCGGATCACCCGCGAACAGGTCAAAGCGATCGAGCGGGTCGCCAACGAGCTCGTCCGCGACGACGTGCCGGTGCGGCAGGAGTGGCCCGACCGCAACGAGGCGGAGGCCGAACACGGTTTCGACCTGTATCAGGGCGGTGTCCCGCCGGGAACGAACATCCGCCTTATCCACGTCGGCGACGCCGACGTGCAGGCCTGCGCCGGTACCCACGCCGATCGGACCGGCGAGATCGGCGCGGTGAAGGTGTTGAAGACGGAGCCCGTCCAGGACGGCGTCGAGCGCATCGTGTTCGCCGCCGGCGGCGCGGCGATCGAGGCGACCCAGCGCACGGAGGACGCGCTGTACGACGCCGCCGACGCGCTCGACGTCGACCCGCTCGACGTCCCCGAGACGGCCGAGCGGTTCTTCGAGGAGTGGAAGGGACGCGGCAAGGAGATCGAGTCGCTCAAAGAGGAGCTCGCGGCGGCGCGCGCCTCCGGCGGCGCCGACGCCGAGGAGGTCGACGTCGGCAGCGCGACCGCGGTGATCCAGCGGCTCGACGGGGACGCCGACGAGCTGCGCGCGACCGCGAACGCCCACGTCGACGACGGGAAGGTCGCGGTCGTCGGCAGCGGCGCGGGGAACTCCGCGAGCTTCGTCGTCGGCGTCCCCGACGACGTCGACGTGAACGCGGGACAGGTCGTCTCGGAACTCGCGGCGCGCGTCGGCGGTGGCGGGGGCGGCCCGCCGGACTTCGCACAGGGCGGCGGTCCGGACGCGGACGCGCTCGACGACGCGCTGGAGGCGGCGCCGGACGTCCTTCGCAGCCTCCAGGAGGCCTGACGACTCTCGCTTCCCATGCCCTACGCGAACAACGCCGGCGTCGAGATCCGGTACGAGGCCGACGCCCCGGGCGCGGGCGATCCCGACGAGGCGGTCGTGTTCTGCGGTGACGTGGGGCTCGGCGTGTGGCAGTTCGGTTGGCAACACGCCGCGCTCGCGGGCCCGCACACGGTGATCACGCCGGAGACGCGTGGCGTCGGTCGATCGGACGCACCGCCGGGTCCGTACACCGTCGAGGAGCTCGCGAGCGACGTCGACGCGGTGTGCGCCGCGGAGGGCGTCCGGAACGCGCACCTCGTCGGATACGGCCTCGGCGGGATGGTCGCGCTCGCGTACGCGCTCGCCTCGTCGCGCCCGGCGAGCCTCTCGGTGATCGGGACGCCGCCCGCGGGCGACGCCTACAACCCCGACGGGGTGTGGGCCGATACGTCGACGCCGGCGGCGGTCGAGGGATCGCTGAACGGACTGCTCTCGGAGTCGTTTCGGGAGACGCATCCCGACGTGCTCTCGCGGATCGTCGAGTGGCGGCTCACCGAGGACGCCGGTCGCGAGACGTTCGAGGCCCACCGCGCGGCGGTCGAGGGGTTCGACGTCTCGGACCGACTGTACGAGCTCACGACGCCGACGCTCGTCGTTCACGGAGCCGACGACGCCGTGTGCCCGAAGACGGCGGCGGAGGGCCTCGCCGAAGGACTCCCCCGCGGGGAGTTCCACTCGGTCGAGGGAGCGCGCCACTTTGCCGGCGTGGAGGCGTCCGCCGCGGTCAACGACGCCCTCGTCGGCTGGCTCGCTGAACACGCCGGCGACCCCTTCTCGGAGTGAGCGGGACCGCCGACCGACCCCCGCTCGTCGACGTCGGTAGCGCTTCCCGCCGCCGCAACCGTTTTTGCTCCGTCGCGCTTCGGAGTCGCTAATGGCACGCCTCCGGTTCGCCTTGCTGAACGCTGCCCACGACGGCGCGAACACCCGGCGGAACTTCCGCCGGGAGCTCGACGCCGACCTCGTCGAGTTCTCGGCCAGCGACGGCCGCCTCCCCGACCACACCGAGTTCGACGGCGTCGTCGTCACCGGCTCGCGCTCGTCCGTCTACTGGGACGAGGAGTGGATCCCGCCGCTCATCGACTACGTCGCCGAAGCCGCGGCCGCCGGCCTCCCGGTTCTCGGCGTCTGTTACGGCCATCAGGTGGTCGCCGAGGCGCTCGGCGGACGCGTCGCCGGGATGGACGAGTTCGAGATCGGCTACAACGAGGTGCGTCACCGCGGCGACGACGAACTGTTCGCGGGGATCGACGAGACGTTCACCGTGTTCACGACCCACGGCGACGCGGTCGTCGAGCTCCCGCCGAGCGCGACACTCCTCGCGGAGAACGACCACGGGATCCACGCGTTCCGCGACGGCCACTGCTGGGGCGTGCAGTTCCACCCGGAGTACGACATCGAGACGGCGCGAGACGTCACGGAGGGGAAACGCGAACGCCTCGGCGACGCCCGCGTCGACGCGGTGTTGTCGGAGATCACGCCCGAGGCGTACGACGCCGCCTGCGAGGCGAAACCGCTGTTCGACAACTTCGTCGCGTACGCCCGGCGGCTGAAGACCGACCGAGGCGCGACCGCGGCGGCCGACGACTGAGACCGCGTCGCTGACCGCGGAGCCGGCGATCGTCGCCCGACTCGGCCGCCACCCGGTCGCCCGACTCGCGACCGCCACCCGGGTCGAACACGCTTATACGGTTCCCGCCCGGACTCACGATATGAACGTAGTACCGGACACCAGTGCGGTCGTGGACGGCCGCGTGTCCGAACGCGTCGGGGACGGGACCTACGCGGCGGCGACGGTGCTCGTCCCGGAGGCCGTCGTCGGCGAACTGGAATCGCAGGCCAACGAGGGTCTCGAATCGGGTTGGGACGGGCTGAGCGAGCTCAAGCGGCTCGCCGACTTCGCCGACGACGGGACGATCGAACTGGAGTACGTCGGCGAGCGCGCCGACGGGGACGCCCGCTCCAACGCCCACGAGGGCGACGTGGACGCGCTGATACGCGACATCGCCGCCGACTACGACGCAACGCTCCTCTCCAGCGACGTCGTGCAGGCGGAGGTCGCCCGCGCGAAGGGGATCGAGGTCGAGTACGTCGAGCCGGTCGCCCGCGGCGTCGTCGACGAGCTGCCGATCCAGCAGTTCTTCACCGACGAGACGATGTCGGTCCACCTCAAGACGGGGACGAAGCCGAAGGCGAAGCGCGGGGCCCTCAGCGAGATGCGGTACGAGGTAATCGACGACGAGGAGACCGACGAGGCGCAGATGGACGAGTGGGCCACCGCCATCGTCGACTTGGCGCGACAGTCCTCCGACGGGTTCATCGAGCTCTCCGACGACGGCATGGACATCGTCCAGTTCCGCAACTACCGGATCGCGGTCGCGCGACCCCCGTTCGCGGACGGGATCGAGATCACGGCGGTCAGACCGATCGCGAAGACGACGCTCGACGACTACGAGTTCGCCGACGAGCTCCGCGAGCGGTTCACGGAGCGGAAGCGCGGCGTGCTCATCTCCGGGTCGCCCGGCGCCGGGAAGTCGACGTTCGCGCAGGCGGTCGCGGAGTTCCTTTCGGACAGCGACTACGCGGTCAAGACGATGGAGAAGCCGCGAGACCTGCAGGTCGGTCCGGATATCACCCAGTACGGCGCGCTCGGCGGCGAGATGGAGAACACCGCCGACTCACTGCTCCTGGTCCGCCCCGACTACACCATCTACGACGAGGTGCGGAAGACGAACGACTTCGAGGTGTTCTCGGACATGCGGATGGCCGGCGTCGGGATGGTCGGCGTCGTCCACGCCTCCCGCGCCATCGACGCGCTCCAGCGCCTCGTCGGGCGGGTCGAGCTCGGGATGATCCCGCAGATCGTCGACACCGTCGTCTACATCGAGGCCGGCGAGGTCCACACCGTCTACGACGTGACCACGGAGGTGAAGGTGCCCGCGGGGCTCACCGCCGAGGACCTCGCGCGTCCCGTCATCCAGGTGTCGAACTTCGAGACCGGCCGGCCGGAGTACGAAATTTACACGTTCAACCGGCAGGTCGTCACGGTCCCGCTCAACGAGGACGGCGGCGAGGCCGAGAGCGAGACGGGGGTCGGCCGGATCGCCAAACAGGAGATCGAACGCGAGATCAAGTCGGTCGCGCACGGCCACGTCGACGTCGAGCTCAAGGGGAACGACGAGGCGGTCGTCTACGTCTCCGAGGGCGACATCGGCACCGTCATCGGCAAGGGTGGCGGTCGCATCAGCGACATCGAGAACCGGCTCGGGATCGAGATCGACGTCCGAACCCACGACGAGAAGCCGGGCGGTCGCGGGGGCGGGTCCGGCGACGGTCGCGGCGCGAACGGTCAGGGTGGCGGTCGGGGCGGGCAGGTCGGCGAGGAGCGCGGCACCGTCGTGACTCCCGAGATCACCTCCCGGCACGTCGTCATCGACGTCGACGCCGGCGTCGGCGAGACGGTCGAGGTGCGCGCGGACGGCGAGTACCTCTTCACCGCCACCGTCGGTCGCGGCGGCGAGGTGCAGGTGTCCCGCGGCTCCGCCATCGCAGAGGAACTGGAGGACGCCATCGATCGGAAGCGCACCGTGACCGTCGTGCCCGCTCGCTGATTACCGGGGCGAACTGCCGATCGCCGGCACCGGCTCGCTTACCGTCGCGTTTTGTACCGATCTCGGGTGGAACCACCGTCGCTTCCCACCGGGTCTCTCGCAACCCCGAAGACCGCTCTGTCGCCGTCCGACGCGGATCGATTCGACGATCGTCGTGCGTATTCCTCCTGAAAGATAACGCTTTTTTGGTGGTGGTCGGAACGTCACTGCATGTCAGACGAGTTAAAGCGCGGGCTCGAAGGCGTCCTCGTCGCGGAGTCGGATCTGAGCTACGTCGACGGCGATGTCGGCAAGCTCGTGTACCGTGGATACGACATCGAGGACCTCGCTCGCGGCGCAAGCTACGAGGAGGTGCTGTACCTCCTGTGGCACGGCTCGTTGCCGACGCGCGACGAACTCGACGATTTCGCCGCTGACCTCGCCGCCGAGCGCGCTGTCGACGACGACGTGCTCGGTACCGTTCGAACGCTCGCCGACGCCGGCGAGCGGCCGATGGCTGCGCTGCGAACCGCGGTCTCCATGCTGTCGGCGTACGAGCCGGAGGAGGACGCGGACCCCGCGGACCTCGACGCGACCCTCCGGAAGGGCCGCCGGATCACGGCCAAGATTCCGACGGTTCTCGCGGCCTTCGAGCGCGCCCGACAGGGCGAGGACCCGGTCGCGCCCGACCCGGACCTGTCGCACGCCGCGAACTTCCTCTACATGCTCACCGGCACCCAGCCCGACGCCGTGAGCGCCGAGACGTTCGACATGGCGCTGACGCTCCACGCCGACCACGGGCTCAACGCCTCGACGTTCACCGCGATGGTGATCGGCTCGACGATGGCGGACGTCTACTCCGGCGTCACCGGCGGGATCGGCGCGCTCTCCGGTCCCCTCCACGGTGGTGCGAACCAGGACGTGATGGAGGTGCTTCAGGAGGTCGACGCCTCCGACAAGAACCCCGTGCAGTGGGTGAAAGACGCTCGCGAGGAGGGGCGGCGCATCCCCGGCTTCGGTCACCGCGTTTACAAGGTGAAAGACCCCCGCGCGAAGATCCTCGAGGAGAAGCTCCGCGACCTCTCCGAGTCGTCCGGCGACACGAAGTGGCTCGACTACACCTCCGCGATCGAGGAGTACCTCACCGAACAGGGACTGCTCGACAAGGGGATCGCCCCGAACGTCGACTTCTACTCCGGTTCGGTCTACGACTCGCTGGGCATCCCGGTCGACATGTACACCCCCATCTTCGCGATGAGCCGCGCCGGCGGCTGGATCGCCCACGTCGTCGAGTACCAGGAGGACAACCGCCTCATCCGCCCGCGGGCGCGGTACACGGGCCCGAAAGAGTCCGAGTTCGTCTCGATCGAAGAGCGGTGAGGCGTCTCAGTCGGCCGCCTGTCCCCCGTCGACGGGGATCGTGTGGCCGGTGATGTAGGAGGCGTCCGACGAGCAGAGGAACGCCACGGCCCCCGCCATCTCCTCCGGATCGGCGATGCGGTCCATCGGTACATCGCGCATCGCCGACGTGTCGAAGTCGGCTCGAAGCGTCCGAATCGCGGTTCTGACCAGCGCGACGGCGGACCTGAGCCGATCGCGGAGCGACGCGGGGCCGGCGCTGCCCGACCCCCCGAGAAGCCCCGACTGAATGTTCGTCTTCGTCGGTCCGGGCGCGATCGCGTTCACGCGGATTCCGCGGCTCGCGTTCTCCAGCGCGACCGACTTCGTGAGCCCGACGACGCCGTGCTTACTGGCCGCGTAGCTGGAGAGGCCGCCCATCCCGACGAGCCCGGCCATCGAGGCGGTGTTCACGATCGCACCGTGGCCCTGGCGTTTCATCACGGGGAGCTCCGCCTTCAGACAGTTCCAGACTCCCTTCAGGTTCACGTCCATCAGTCGGTCCCACTTCTCCGCGGTCACCTCGGTCGTTTCGACGAAATCGGTGAGGATCCCGGCGTTGTTGTGTGCGATGTCGAGGCTCCCGTAGGTTTCGACCGCGACGTCGACCATCTGCTCGACGGACGACGGGTCGGCCACGTCGACCGTCACGAACGTCGCGTCCCCGCCCGCGTCGGCGATCAGGTCGACGGTCTCGCGCCCGGCGTCGGGAGCGATGTCGGCGACGACGACGTTCGCTCCCTCCTCGGCGAAGCGGAGCGCCGTCGCCCGTCCGATCCCGGAGCTGGCGCCCGTCACGATCGCGGTTTTCCCGGTGAATCGATTCATAGCGTGTAGTCGTGGTCGCCGGTCTCTGATTCCAAGAACGCCGTCAGCAGGTCGATCGTCGCGGTCACGTCGTCACCGTCGGCGGTCTCGGTGACGGTGTGGAGGTACCGCGTCGGGATCGAGATGGCGCCGACGGGCTTCGCGCCCGCGGTGTTCTGGAACCCGGCGGTGTCGGTGCCGCCCGCCGGTAACACCTCGTGTTGGTGGTCGATCCCCTCCTCCTCGGCGACCGCGGTGAGCCGCTTGTGGACCTTCGGGCTGGTGATCACCGAGGAATCTTTCAGCTTGATCGCGGTCCCTTCCCCCAGTTCGGTCACCGCGTCCGCCGCGTCGCCGATCTGCGGCACGTCGTTCGCCACGGTCACGTCTAAGGCGACTGCGAGATCGGGATCGATGTCGACGCCGAGCGCGCGAGCGCCGCGGAGCCCGACCTCCTCTTGGACCGTCGCCGCGAAGTGAATCGTCACGTCGGGGTCGTCGATCCGCGCCGCGGCTTCGAGCGCCGCGAACAGACAGATCCGGTCGTCGAGCGCCTTCCCCGTGATCCGGTCGCCCATGCGGGTCGTCGTCTGATCGAGGGTGACGAGGTCGCCGACGCCGACTAGCTCCTCGACGTCCTCGGCGTCGCGCCCGAGGTCGATGAACACGTCCGAGACCTCGTCGTCTTTCTCCGTCTGCTCGTCCGTGAGCGTGTGCGGCGGAACGGAGCCGATGACGCCGGTGAGGTCCTCCTCGCCGTGGACGGTGACGCGCTGCGCGCGCAGGACGCGGGCGTCGAACCCGCCGAGCGGGTCCACCTGGACGAACCCCTCGTCGGTGACGTGGCGGACCATGAACCCGATCTCGTCCATGTGGGCCGCGACGGCGACCGAGTAGTCCGAGTCGCCCTCGACGGTGGCGACGACGTTGCCCATCGCGTCGGTGCGGACGCGGTCGGCGCGGTCGGCGAACTCGCGGCGGACGATCTCGCGGACCTCGTCCTCGTACCCCGGGACGCCGCGGGCCTCGGTCAACTCGCACAGCAGGTCGTAGTCGAACTCGAACGACATACCGACCCTCGCGACCCCAGCGACATAGTTTCGCAGGGTCCCGACCCCCTGCCCGGTTTTCGGCTCGCCCGTTCACGCAAGTAATCTCTCAATCAGTTTATCGTTGTTCCGCAACGCTTTTGCGGTCCCTCTCGGGACGTGGATGTATGACAGACGTGAAAGCGGAACTCCGCGAACAGTTCTTGGAGGCCTTCGGCGGCGCCGACTTCCCCGTCGAGAACCAGATGGACCTCGTCCCCGCGCTCCCGGACGGACCGGGCACGAAGTTCGAGGCCGGCGACGTGAGCTTCACCGCGATGGAGATGGCCGCGAAGCTCGGCAGCGAGCAGGAGTTCCCCTACGACACGCCCGAGGAGCTCGTCGACGACATCATCGACGGGCTCGAAGCGAAGGGGATGATCTGACGCTCCGGGCCGTCCGAACCCGACGCGACGTCGATTTTTCGCCCCGTCAGCTGAACCCGCCGAGAGGTTGATACGCTCGGAGCCGTAACTGCGAGCGTGGTCGTCGAGCTTATCCGTCTCCTGCCGCCGTGGGTCGCGTTGGGCCTCGCGCTCGGTGTCGTCGCCTCCGCGCTCGTCGCGCTCGCCTTCTACCTGGGGGACCGATACGTGGGGCCCGCTCCGAGCGACCGCTCCGGCCGTGCCGGTCCCCGGACCACCGTCGGTGGAACCGGGGGGGTCGGCGGCGCGACTCCGGGCTCGGCCGGCGGCACTAGTTCGGGGTCGGCCGGCGACGAGCGACGGCACCGGGAGATCCGCGAGTACCTCCGAGCGATCGGCGAGCGGTTCCGCGAGGACCACGCGTTCGACGGGGTCGCGGTCCCCTTCTACCTCCCCGAGCGGGGGGTCGCGATCACCTTCGACGCGCACGACTACTTCAAACTGGAGGGGGAGGGCATCTACACGGTCCTCTGTGAACACGAGATGCCCGGTCGCGGGCTCGGTCGGCGACTCCCCTTCGACGTGACCGAACCCGAGTGGGCGACGGACGAACGGACAGGAGGTGCCGAGGGGGGAGGGCGGACCGGTCGGCGCGTCGGCGGAGCCGGCGGTCGGGCCGCCGGG
>Ga0207720_100609_pt1 | contig 21424 bp, 25 predicted proteins | sample A23P2SouthBayCA_2_FD_187751 | JGI IMG/M metagenome (GOLD analysis project Ga0207720, IMG submission 187751) | Aerobic enrichment media microbial communities from Eden Landing Ponds, California, USA - A23 E3 (2) (SPAdes) | ecosystem: Environmental > Aquatic > Marine > Unclassified | place...
GCGAGGAACTCGAATCGGGGTGGTGTCTCACTGTGGAGCGGGTTCAGCTTCGCCCCGAGGCCCGACGAGCCGGGCGTGGTCAGTTTGTGGAGGCTGTCGAGGACTCGGGGGATACTCTCCGGTTCAAGACGCTCGGATGTGGGCGTTACACGCAGGTACTCAACCATCGTTGGTCCCCTCCGTAGACCCGCCGTCTGGCTCAGCTTCGACGGCGTCTGATCCCTCGCTCAGTTCGCTCGTTTCGTTCGTTCCGTTGGTTGCTCGATGGTCGAGCGCCTCCTGGAACTCCTGCATCTCGGTATCGACGGCCTCATCGCCGGCGCCGGGCAGCGAGGACCGAACTTGGGAGGTCGGATCGAAGTCGATGACCTGCTTCTCTTTGGGCATCGCTTTGACCTGGATGCCGCGCCACTCGCCGTCGACGCCCACCAGCGCCTCGGAGAAGCCGGCGTCCTCGTTGCCGGGAACAGCGTCTTGGACGAACCGCATCTGCGCGTAGTTCAAGCCGAACTCGTCGGCCCATTCTTCGTCCATCCCGTCGAGGCGATGGAACTGCTTGACCGCACACTGGTCCAGAATCGCCTCAGATTCGGCGTGCTCGAAGAACTCGTCGACCGTCAGTGGTGACCGCGTCTACGTCGTCGCGGGCGCGACCCTGTACGGGCAGACCGCTGCCACCGGCCAGTCAACGTGGGCGTTCGGGACGACCAGCAGCTTCGAACACGTCCTCCCGGTCGGCAATCTCGTTGTCATCGGCAACTCGCTCTCGAACGGCGACCAGCTCATCGGCCTTGACCAGTCGACCGGCCTCCGGCGTTGGGGGCGGACGACCTCTGAGGTACCGCTGGCGTTCGCCGGGGGCACGGACGACGGGATGGACAGCCCACTCCTCCTCACCGGCACCTCCGGCATCGGCCCCGGGCGACTGGTCGGCCGCGACCCGACCGATGGCTCGCTACGCTGGCGGACGCCTACCGACCCGGAGCTGTTTAGCGCCTTCGTGACGCCCGCACTTGGTCGGGGACGGGTCTATGCCGGTGGCTCACCGCTCACGGCGTTCGACGCTGCGGACGGCACCGTTCGCTGGCTGGTCCGCGCCGGACGCGAATGCCACGACCGTGGAGACACATACCAGGGATCGGAAAGTCCGTTGCAACGAATGCACGAACACGATTTAGGCTTGAACCGCTGTACGAAACCGACAGGGACCCTTCGTGGGAGACAGGGCACACGAGAGCGGGGAGTTACACGACAGTAATTTCAATATCGTGGTGGGGAATCGACACGTATGGGGTCCGAACAGACCGCAGACGAGATTTTTCAGATCCTCTCGGACGAGATCAGACTCGACGTACTCCGGACGGTCGCGGTCGCACAACACGAGAACAAACGGACGGGAGTCGCCGCGTTGTCGTTCTCGGAAATCTACGACCGGGTCGACGTCGACGACACGTCCAAGCTGTCGTACCACCTGGGTGAACTCACCGGAACCTTCCTCAGGAAACACGACGATAGCTACGCGTTCACCCACGCCGGCGAACAACTGGTTCGCTTCGTCCTCGCCGAGAACTACCGACAGCCCCGGGCAGTCGGCCCCATCGAGACGGAGGGCGGGTGTCAGTACTGTGGTGAGACGACCCTTCGGGCGGTGCTCGAAGACCAGTACTTCATGATGTACTGTACGGCCTGTGACCGGGGCGCGCACGCGTACCGCGTCCGGCCGGCGCAGGTGCGTGGCCGCACCGGCGACGATCTGATCGACGCCGTGAGCCGAGAACAGGTCGGCGACCTCCTCAAGGTCCGCCGCGGCGTCTGCCCGGACTGCGCGGGCCGCGTCGGAACCGAGGTACGGGACATCGCTGATCTACCGACCCCCGACGAAATACCGGTATCCTTCACTACGTTCAGCGAGTGCGGGGACTGTCTGCGATTCCTGAGCCTTCCGCTCCCCGTCGCCGCCGCGTACCACCCGGAGTCGATATCGTTTCTCTGGGAGCGCGGCGTCGATGTCTTGGGGAACGGGGTGTGGGAGTTCAATCGCAATCTCCACGACGGGAGCTGGACCTCCGAACGGGTCGCCAGCGATCCCGTCGAGTACCGAGTCGAGTTGGAACGTGATACCGCTACCCTTCGGCTATTCCTTGACGAGAGTGCAGTCGTCCAACGAACCGAACGCGTACGACGCAGGGACCAGAGCGATCGCAGTTCGTGACAGATATTTTTAAAAAAGACGATTCAGAGAGCCGGCCTCTATTCGGTATCGGTCGACAGATTGCCCTCGTATAGCCTCTCTCTACCGTCGAATAGCTCAATTTCTATTTTGAAACGAGTCCGATAATATATCAAATATTCGATAGTATTTATGGGTGAGCAGTGCGACGTTCCGGGTGCGGAACGCGATGTTAGAACCATGATCCCGAACGGAACGACCAATCCAAACGAAGGCAGTCGCGAACAGGATACACAGCAGCCCAAACGGACCGTCTGTCGGCTGGAGGGTGGGTTATGACGGGCGAACACGCGGAGACGCCGGCGGGGAGAGCTGAACCCGACACGTCGCCGAGATTTCTCGTGCGGTGGGCTCTCCTTGTGGGGACGCCGGTACTGCTTGGAGCCCTGTTTCTGATCCACCCGGACGGCAGCGGTGGGCTCGACTCGCTCCTCCCGGTCGGTGAGTCCTGGCTGTTCCTGCACGTCCTCATGCTTCCCATCCTCGGCCTGCTGGGGGCGTGCTTCTACGTGTTGCTGAACGACTATACAGGGCGCGTGGCCACGGTCGGCCGGATCGGCGTCGGCCTCTACGTGACCTTCTACGTCGCATTCGAGGCGATCGCCGGCGTCGCGACGGGACTGTTGACCCACGAGGCGCAGACGCTGCCACCGGCACAACAGGAGGGCGTCGCGGCGGCGATCGATACGCTCGTGGTGCCGTCGGTGGTCATCGGTTCGATCGGGTCCCTTGGAGCGGTAGTCGCCGTCGTCGCGGCCGGCGTCCTCTTGCGCCGATCCGGGGCACCGCTCCTTCCCGTCGTCCTCCTCGGTGGCGCACCTCTGGCCACCGTCTTCCACGGCGGCTTCCCGCTGGACGCGGTCGCGATGGCGGCCTTCGTCGTCGGCGTCGCTTGGCTTGAGCTGGGCTGGCGACAGGTCGAGGAGCAGTACGGGACGCGGGCGGACTGAGGGTACTGCGGCGCGAATACCCACCGTCCGGATGCGACATGACACGGACGGTCGGGCTCTTCCGCTCGCACGTCTGAACCACACCGAAGACAACATCACAATCAAAACGAATGACGTTGACAGGACTGACGGAACGAGTACGGACGCAACGTGAAGACCAATACACCGACGGGGACTCGAGAGTTCAGGGGTCGATGTCGGTGTCGGATATCAGAGACTCGTACGCAGAGTACGCAGACGGGATACGCCGGCTCGAGTGGCTCGACCGACTCGTCATCGGCCGCCACCGCCGTCACCGATTCGGTGACGTGGATAGACGGGTGCTGGACGTTGCCTGTGGCACCGGGACGAACTTCCGGTATCTGCCCGAGACGGTTGAGCTCGTCGGGGTCGACATCAGCCCGGAGATGCTAACACAGGCCGAAGCCACCCTCGCGGATCTCGGGCGAGACGGGACGCTTCGGGAAATGGACGCACAGGACCTCGCCTTCCCCGACGACAGCTTCGACACGGTGATATCGGCGCTCTCGACCTGTACCTTCCCCGACCCCATCGCTGCACTGCGCGAGATGGACCGTGTCTGCAAGCCGGAGGGAACAATTCGCTTGGTCGAACATGGACGCAGCGATGTCGGTCCAATCGCGAAGTATCAAGAGTGGCGTGCCGACGCTCATTACGCCAAGACCGGCTGTCGCTGGACCCAAGAGCCGCGGGAGCTTGTCTCTCAAGCGGGCCTCACAGTGCGGGATACCAGCACTGGGCTCTTTGGCACGATCACTACATTCGAGATCACTCCGAACCAGGGTGAGCAACAATGATCGAACTGTCTTCGGGATCACTGGAGTGGCTGGCCGTCGGTTGCCTCCTGACGATCGCGGGAGCACTGATCAAGTTCCGTGGGTGGACGTTTCTCCTCGCGGGCTACGACGAGACTGCGCCCGTTCCGGAGAGTGTGGTGCAGAATGGAGCGGGGAACACCGTTCTCCGTGTCGGCATCGCCGTCTTCATAGTTGGCATACTCGAATCCGTAACGAACCCGCCGTCGTATCTCGGCGTCCTGGTCGGAGCCGTGATTGTACTGGACGTGCTGCGAATGATCTACCGAGTGAATACATGGTCATCACAGACAACTTGAAGCGATGCTGAGGACCGCATCGAGGGTCGGATATCCATGCTCTTCGGCTGCCGAGGATTCCTCTCCGAAGTGCTTTCACAGTTCGACCAGTGTGAGGTGAATGATGACTGACCTCCTGATTCACGATGCAATCATCGTTACGGTGAATCAAGAGAATCAGATCCTGCAAAACGGTTCCATTCGAGTCGCAGATGGAACCATCTCGTCGGTCACATCAACTGAGCCTGGCGATCGAGACTCAACCGCCGAGCATGTGATTGATGCCAGCGGCAAGGTCGTGATTCCCGGCCTCATCGACGCCCACCGCCACACCGATTTCACGCTCGTCCAAGGCCTCTTCAGTGAACTCGGCGGTGGTGAGTTGCTCAAAGAAGCCTTCGCGTTGTACCACACCGCCGAATCAACGCTTGGTGACTCGTTCTTCGAGGCGGCGTGGCAACTCGCCTGCCTCCGGCAGCTCACCCATGGGGTTACGACGGTCAACGCGATGGACTTCACACCAACGCTCGGCGCAGAAGCCATCGGCCAGGCTGGATTACGTGGGGTGATCGGACCGGAACTTGCGGACTTTCTCAACCCCGCGTCCGCAGACGAACAGCTCGCAGACGCACGTGAGTTCGTCGAAACCCATCACGACACGTACGATGGCCGTGTCAGGGCGAGCATCGCTCCGGGTGGCGAAGCCGGGTGTTCGCGGGAACTCTGGGAAGGCATTGCAGAGCTTCGAGCTGACTATCCTGACTTGCGACTTCACACCCACCTCTATGACTCGGCTGAAGCCGACACGATGGCGGCTGGAAGCGGTGCCGACGATCCGCTCAATCTCCTCGACCGCTACGGGCTGCTCGACGAGCGGACGCTATTGACGCATCTCCTCCATGCGGACCGGGACGATGCACGACGGATCGCCGAGGCCGGTGCGCACGTGCTTCACTGCCCGACAGTGTACAGTTACTTCCAGGCCGGGAAACAGACCTGGTTTCCGCTTCCAGCACTCCTGGAGTTCGGCGCGAACGTCGTCATCGGCCTCGACGATCCGTTCTGGTTCGACTCTTGGGATCTCCTCCAGGAAGCTAAACACGCTCGACTATTGTCGAACTTCGAGTACGGTGCCCAGCAATGGTCCTCGTACGACCTGCTCAAAATGCTCACCATTGATGCCGCACACGCCCTCGGTCTCGATGACCAAGTCGGCAGTCTCGAACCTGGGAAACGCGCCGACTTCATCATCATCGACGTCGATACGCCACGTCTCCAGCCATACAGCAATCTCCCTTCGGTTCTGACGAACTCGGTGACTGCGGGAGATATCGAAACGGTCGTTGTCGATGGTGAGGTGCTCATGGAGGAGCAGTCGGTCAATTCGATGGATGTCGAGGCCGTTCGGGCAGCCGCGACACGAGAGCGTGAACGCTTCCAGGCGCGTACCGGCTGGGAAACGTCACTCGCCGGCAGTACACCACCAGAAAAATCGATATTCAGACGTGTGTCCGCACAACCACTGCTTCGAGCGATGAGGCAATACGGCCGAGGATTTGTCAACGAGCACTTCCTCACTCACATCAACTAGTCCACCGCATACAGGATGCCCACCAGAAGAGTTACTGATGGCGAGTGGAACCGACGCAGTACAGTCGACAAGGAGTTCTGATTGGTTGATGAGGATTCCAAGTGGGGTCTGGTTTCAGAACCGTCGATAGAGTTCCCATCCAATAGCGATGATGACACAGAGCGCGCCGAAGAGGAACGGAATCGTGGCGTCAGTGTCACCGAATCGCCAGCCGAATACGACGTATCCGATCACTGCAACGACGGCCGTGATGGCTCCCACGTATTGGAGTGTTCGTGACTGGGATGATCGTCCTGGCATTCGTATTTCTGAGATAGATAATAGGGTGGGTTCGCTTGATTGGATTGTTAGTTGCGGGTTCGTATGGAGAGCCAGGCGAAATTTCCAAGATCGGTGACGAGGAATGCACCAATTGAGGCGTAGAACGGTGAGAAGCCGACGTAGTCAGTTCCGATGAGATAGAGGCCGACGAACTCGATCGTGACGAGGAAACAGGCAGCGAGCACCCACGCGATGGCTTTCCACGTCTGATTGTACTGTGGCCAATACTCGTCGTAAGCTGTGGGGACACCAACTGCGAGCGTCATCAACAGCAAAAAGTCTCCGGCTGAGCCTCCCCCACTCACCATCGATTGGAACCCGTACGTTGTCGGGACGGCGACGAGTATCGCCATGAAGATTGTGAGATTTCGCTGGGTCGTCGTCCAGTTATAGGTCCTATTGACGGTGCTTGTGGAGGGCATACGTGCCAATGGTGATAGCGGGATATGAAATAGGTATGGTTAGTCTTTGATGAGTAATTGAACCGTAGATACCATACTACGCAGTTGATTCAGGATTTTTATCTCACAAGCTTTAGCACCTAATCGCGCGATAGAACCACACTGAGTACACCGCGAAGAAGCCGCCGAATAGAATCCCGCCAGCGACGACGATGAGGCCCACACCGACGACAATCGGAAGTGAAGGGTCGGGGAAGGCGAACATCGTCGTCGACTGGGGCGACAGAATGATAGATACAGCGGCGAAGACGACACCGGCGAGACCGCCGATGATGACACCGAGGAGTGAGTAACCGAGGGTGCTCACGAGATGATGGCGTACCACCGAGATGCTTCGTTTGAATCCGTCTACCACCCCCAGATCTTCGAGGACTATCGCCTGCCCGTAGAACTGGGCGAAGAAGATGAGGAAGAGATACACGAGGAGGACGACGGCGACGATGACCGCAATTACGGCGAGGAGAGCGGTGTTGGCTGACTGGAGACCGCCGCTCTGGAAGTGGACTGCGCCGCCGAAGATCGCTCCGACGAACGCGATCATCCCGAGGACGAAGTTGATCGCCATGAGCGCGAGATACGCCACGAGAATCGAGATGTAGTTGGATTTCCCGTCTTCGACGAACGTCCGGAGGGTGGTTCGTCCATCAAGCGCTTCGTCGGCCATCCCGATCAGTCCGCCTTGAAAGAACGGCAGCACGACGATGAAGACGAGCGACAGCCCGAGCGAAACGATGCTACTGAGGATCGGGTCGATCGATTGCAGAGCCAACTGCGGCAGTTGAAACACCATCACGATCAACACCGGAACGAACAGGACCGGGTTCTCACGGAGAGTATTGGGCGTCCGGCGGAGGGAACTTAGGACTGGCGAACTGTTACTCATCGGTGGGATTGATTTCGAAGGTGGTGATCGTACCGAACAGTCCGGTCGACGTCTCCTCGATCGAGAGGCCTGCCGCTTCGACGACGTCACGGGGTTCTTGGGTCCAGCGACAGCCCATCTGTTCGTAGTGGGCATCGGCGCGCCACTCCTGGAACCGCGCGATCGGTCCCACGTCGCTGCGGCCGTGTTCGACGAGACGGATCGTTCCCTCGGGCTTGCAGACCCGGTCCATCTCTCGGAGTGCAGCGACGGGTTCAGGGAACGTACACGTCGACAGCGCCGAGATCACCGCGTCGAAGCTGTCGTCGGGGAAGTCGAGGTCCTGTGCGTCCATCTCTCGAAGCGTGCCGTCTCGCCCGAGATCCGCGAGCGTGGCTTCGGCCTTTGCCAGCATCTCCGGGCTGATATCGATGCCGACGAGCTCGACCGTCTCGGGGAGATACCGAAAGTTCGTCCCGGTGCCGCAGGCGACGTCTAACACCTCGCCTTCCACGTCGCCGAAGCGGTGGCGACGATGTCGCCCGGTGATGGCTCGGTCGATCCGTTCGAACCGATGCATCGAGTCCGCGAGCTCGGCGTACGAGGCCTTGATTTCCGAGGCTGACATCGGTCTGTTCGAGGCCGGATCGGTGTCGGTTCGCCCTTCGTCTCGATCGGATCGTCGTCGTTCCGTGTGTTCTGTGGTCGTCATTATGTTGGGTATTTCCGTTTTTCGTCGGTTTCAGACGTGTTCGGTGAAGAATTCAACAGTCTGCGTGATGTGCTCGATGCGGTTCGCCGTGCGTTCGACGCCGTGGCCCTCGTCCTCGAAGAGCAGATACTCGTGATCGATCTCTCGTTGGGAGAGCGAGGAAACGAGCTGTTCGGCCTCGCTTTGGGGGACCCGCGGATCGTTCGCTCCCTGCACGAGTAGGAGCGGTACGTCGATGTCGTCGACGTAGGTGATCGGAGAGCGCTCCTCGTAGAGACCGCGCTTCTCCGCGGGCGTTCCTTCGAGTTTCCGCATTACCACGTCGCCGAGGTACTGCCGGGCGTTCTCGACGGTCGTTTCCCAGTTGACGACGCCACAGACGCTGGCGCCCATATCGAACGCGTCCGTCGCTCCGACTCCCATCAGCGCCATGTAGCCGCCGTATGACGCTCCGAGGATTCCAACCGTGTCCCGGCCTCGATCACGGAGATACGCAGCGCCTGCGACGATATCGGTTAGGTCGTCGCCGCCGAGGTCGCCGTCGCTCGCCTTGCGGAACTCGCGCCCGTAGCCGAGGCTACCTCGGAAGTCCGGGGCGAGGACTTCGAATCCGGCGTGGACGAGCGCCTGTGTGACCGTATCGAGCCGGTTGTAGTGCTGTGCTTCCGGGCCGCCGTGTGCCTTGACGATGGCACCGATCGGCTCTTCCGCCGGCCGGTAGAGTCGTCCGGCGATCGCCTGCCCGTCGAACGATTCGTAGCTGATCTCTTCGGGTGTGACCGTCCGCACCTCGACACGGCCTTCGTCAACCAGCGTCGTTCCGTTCCGGCGAAGGGCACCAGCTGCGGCCGGGCTCGAGTGGTTGTAATAGACGTCGCCGTCGACGGCTTTGACGTTCATACTCATCCCTGTCCGCTCGATGGTCGTGACCTCGCCCTCGCTGAGGAGACACAGGCGACGGTCGCCGCCGCGGGCTTCGAGGAACACGATATCGCCGTCGGCTGTCCACTGCGGGTCGTACTTATCCCGGTTGTTCACGTACCGGAGATCGTAGTCGCCATCGCCGTCCGCGACGGCGAGTTCTCGGTAGCCGGTCTGATGATTGGTCGTGAAGACGATCCCCGCGTCAGACCACGCGCCGTAGCCGTCGTCTGTGAAGGCGAACGACTGCTCAGAATCCGGTTCGTCGAGGAAGACATCGTCTCTGTCGAGGTGAAGGTCAACGAGTTGGAGTCCCGAATCCTCGAAGGTGCCGGCCTGATAGACGAGGCGCTGCCCGTTCGGCGACCAGGCGTACCCCATGACCGGATCGTCGGCTTCGGATCGTTTGATGATTGTACGCTCATCGAGGTGGAGAGTGTACAGGTTCAGTGACTGGTCTCGGTTCGAGACGAACGCGATCCGATTCGGGTCTGTCGGATGCTGTCTGGCCTTGAAATTGAGGAACTGGTCGTCGAGAATCGGCGTGATAGTACCGGTCTCCGGATCGACCTCCAAGAGATCGAACTGTTCGGTGCCATTTTCATCGCGGTAGGCGAGAAGCGACGCCCGGCCCTGCAGCCACTTCGGGGACGTGATGTCGTCCTCGGCGTCCGTGAGTTGCTGGTTGCGTGTTCGCAAGTCGTACGTACCGCTGTTGTACGCCGCGTAGACGACTGTTCCGTCAGGGGTTTTTGTGTAGCCCGACACGCCGTGTGCCTCGGCGAGGGATTCCACGTAGTTGGAGGGCTGTTCGACAGATCGCGTCTCGTCAGGCGGGTTGGGTTCGGTCATTGTGTCGAGTGTCGGGTCGACATATGGAGTGTCGCCCTACCACCTCTTAAGAATTATAGAACTATTGATATATTACCAACGTCGTTTCAAAATCTTGTTTGAGTGATGACCAGGTGTCAGAGCGCGTATTTGGCCACAATCAGTCCACCGCCTCTGTAGCGGCCCGATTCACCAAACGAGGCTTTTGGAATATTTCTGTTACGAACGCCGCTCACTCTGGTCTCTGCGTCGCACGCGCTCGGTCCGCGTGACCGCCGCATTCGCGTCGAGATACAATCGAAGCGAAGTCGTCTCACGCTACAACTCAACCCGATACTCCTCGGGGTCGGTCTCGATCTGTTCGGAGGTCCACCGGCTATCGTTGAGATGACAGTGGAATTCCCAGAAACCCGTCCCCAGAATATCGACGCCGTGTTCCCAGTGGAAGGCGACAGACTCCGGGTGGTAGGCAGCCGCGTACGGAAGCGGAAGCCCCAACCGTCGCAGACATTATTGGCACTCGCTGTTCGCAGCAAAGGACACTGGAACGGCACTCCCTGTCGGTTGGTTCGAAGCGGGGGCGGCCTAGTATCGGGGCCTAACGTGGTCTACGAGGACACGTTTAGACAGTTCCCGACGAAGCATCACCGGGCTACGATAACGGATGTCGTTCGACCGGGAACGTACCGAGTTCGGGTAGAAGTTGAGACGAAAGAGGGCCAATCCAAGAGTAAGAATAAACCTGAATGGAACGTAAGCGGTAAGACGAGTGAGACTCTCATCATCGCAATCGAGTCCCGCCCCGATATCGAATTCCTGACTCAGTAAAACTACAGACGTAAACACGGGTATTTCGTTCTGCGTTGCTACACAGACCAACTGTATTCATCACTCCATTCTCACTCTGGACGATGCCTGTTGAGTGACTCATTTGCGCCATCCATCCAGACCCTTCACTAACTACTCAATTTCTGTCAGTAGTGGCGTGACCGATTCAGAGGGTGGGTTCAGCAGACCAATCCGATTGTCCCCTGGAGAACTCCCGATTCGAACACAGATCTGGTGGAATGGCGTGTGAGAGTGGTACCGACTCGGGAGTCGCTTCCCGCTCCTGTCAGCAAGCGTTGTCGGTATTCACATCAATCGAGAGTTCGCCCATAAGACCAATTTCGACCATGACACTCAGACAATCCGCGTCGGTCTGCAAGTGAACGGATTTAACCTGGCCCTCACCAGTTGGTTCATCCACCTCAGCCCGGGCGTGGAGTGCATAGTTCCCGGGTGACTGAACGGGATTTTCCCACGAGTGCATGTCGATTTCCTCGGTCCCATCATCGTCTCGGTCGGACATTGGGTGCGTTTTATAGGTTTCCCAAAAGACGACCTCGTCATCGGTTACATCTTCAATAACGACATCAAATACAATGTGGCTATCTCCGAGATTCTTCACCCAAACGTTTGCGATGGAGATAGATTTCGGATCACGGGTGAGCTCCGAGACAGACGAACATCCGGAAAGTGGAATCGAAAAAACGGTCCCAGCGGCCAGTAGCAGCATCCGGCGTGACTGAGTGGAGGGCATGGTTGTGTACTTGTCTCGATTCGCTATGAATTCTGGGTCAGGACAGGCACGGAATACGGTCGAGTGTCTCACCACAGGCGATACAGGTCACCTGCTGACCGGAGTCCCACCCCCACAGCCGTGAAGCAGTCGTCATCGGTCAACCTCCCCCATTATGGTGTCGAGGCTCCCGAGGGTCGCGACGAGGTCGGGGACGTACTCTCCCTCAGCCATTGCCGGCAGTGCTGACAGATTCGAGAACGACGGCCCGCGGATCTTGAATCGGGCGGGGGTTTCGGTGCCGTCGGCACGGATGTAAATTCCGAGTTCGCCCTTGGCACCCTCGACGGCTCTGTAGCACTCGCCGGAGGGCTTCAGCGTCCGCGGAACGTTGGCCTGGCAGACGCGCTCGTCGTTCGGCCAGTCTTCGAGCAGATCCACACACTGTTCCACGATGGCTGCCGACTCCTCAATTTCCCGCAACCGGACGAGTACGCGCGCGAAGTTGTCGCAACCGTCTTGAGTGACTACGTCCCACTCCAGGCGGTCGTAGTAGCCGTAGGGATCGTCTCGCCGAAGGTCGTAGTCGATAGCCGAACCACGAGCGACCGGTCCAGTGACTCCGTACTGCTTTGCAACATCGGGTGGCAGCTCGCCGGTATCGACGGTCCGGGTCTGGAAGACTTCGTTGCTCGTCAGCAGGGTATGGTACTCTTCAATCTTCTTCGGAAGGTCGTTTGTGAAAGCTCGCACGTCCTCAAAGAATTTCTCGCGCGGCTCGGGGACGTCCCAAACGACTCCGCCGACCCGGAAATAGTTGAACATCATGCGCTGGCCGGTCAGATCCTCTAGGAGGTCTTGGACGTCCTCCCGGTCACGGAAGCCGTACATAAACGCTGCAGTGAACTCCCCGCTGACATCCAAGGCGTACATGGCAATAGCCAGCAGGTGCGAGAGGATGCGCGAGAGCTCGGCACTCATCGTCCGGATGACTTGGGCGTACTCGGGGACGTCGATATCAGCCAAATCCTCGATGACGCGAGCGTAGGCCCACTCGTTGAGCAGGCCTGCTCCACCCCAATCCCAGCGGTCGGGATACGGCATGATCTGGTGGCGGTAGGTTCCCCGCTGGCACATTTGTTCCTCACACCGGTGGATATAGCCGATGTCCGGCTCGACGTCCGCGACTTGCTCGCCGTCGAGGACCGCCTTCAGGTGGAGCACACCGTGAGTCGACGGATGGTGGGGCCCGATGTTGAGAAACATCGTGTCACCCTGCCGACTGTCGTCTTGGAGGGGGTTGGCGTGCTCGCGGAGGGTCACGATCTGCGGCTGGCTTTGGTCGTAGTCCGTCCGAAGCGGGTGGCCCTGCCACGCCTCCGGAAGCAAGATGCGCTGGAGGTTTGGATGATCCTCGTACTCGATACCGACGAGGTCGTAGGCCTCTCGTTCGTGCCACTCGGCCGTCGGATACACCGTGGCAGCTGACTCGCTGACAGGATGGTCCTTGGTCGTCGGGACGACAACGGACAACTCGCGTGTGCGGTCGTCGTAGCTGGTGAGGTGATACACCGTCTCGAAGCGGTCGTCGTACTCCTGGGCAGTCACACACGAACAGTGGTCAAGCCCTACCTCGGAGCGAAGTGTCGAAAGAACCGTGTGGACGTGGTCAGCCCGAATCACAACTGCGGGAGCGTTCTCGTGTGAATCACGGCTGACGATAGCGTCGTTGGGGAGGGCTGTGACCACCTCGTTCACGAGCGGGTCAGTGGTCAGGCGTTTCTGCCGTTGCATTATCCACAGGTACCAGTTTCCCGTGTAGGTCAGTAGGCACGCTGCCTCACCCGTGGTGTAGTTTATATGGCATAAGCCGTGGTTGTTTAACCGCGCGCACTTCTGGTTCCTGTATGAGATATCTCACAGTGGCAGTCAAACCAGATGGAGGGAGCGCATTCCATCCACTCGGAAAAGAGCTTACAGAGGACCCGTCTATTAATCGGAGAGCGATTCATCATATCGAACTGCTCGATGATGATACTGTACTCTTGTTTGCCGAGGCGGGCGGCAGTAAGGAGCGGTACAAACAAATCATGGAAGAGTCCCCGCATGTCATCAGTTATCTGACCGCTGGAGATGACCGGTGGATGGCTGTGAGTCAGTTTGAACCGACAGAAACGGTTCGCCGATCCCTCGAACTACAACGGGAATCGCTTCTGGTGGTCGAGACTCCGATTCACTTCACGTCAGAGAACCACGTTAAAGTCACATACATCGGAACTGACGAAACATTCAGTAAACTGTACGAATATGCTGATGAGACGGATCAACTTTCGTTTGATGTTCTCAAGATGGGTGATTATGAAGCCGACAAATCATCGTTCAACAGGATGATCACATCGAGGCAAGAAGAAGTGCTTGAGGCGGCAGTTGATCTTGGGTACTACAGTGAACCTCGTCAAGCGTCTCTCGAAGACATCAGCGAGGTTATTGGTATTTCTCCCGGAACAGTCGGTGAGCACCTTCGGAAAGCCGAAGAACGTGTGTTCACCGAGCTCGTTCACTGACTCCCGCTCACGGTTTGTGGTGTGTCGTCGACATAAGTATTCGGCTGTGTTGAGGGGTTATATACTGAACGCTAGCCACTAATTAAAACTGGTCTTTGTTTTATCAGGATGATTAATACTCGTCCGTTCAAAGAGGCCCACATGGCAACGAGCCAACCTGTATCCAGGGAGGTGCCGTTGAGAGATATAGCGATACTCTCTTGCTCTTGCAGCAGTCGTCTTTTGCGTATTTGTTTACGGATGACCCTTCGCCTCACTTGGGTTACTGACGTTTTATCTGATCAGTATTGGACTTGGCTTGTTTACGCCGTATCTGTTCTATCGGTTCGTAGTCGCCGTCAAGAAAATTGCCGAGAGGTATTGACTCGACTCTTATAAGCGGGATATTACAAAATATGCCCTCCACCAAACGTCGGCAATTGATTGCAGGAAGCACTGCTGTCGCCACTGTCGGATACGTTGGCTATCGGTTGATCGAAGGTGCACCGAAGGCTGATTTCGTACCTTGGACGCCAGAGCAGGGAACGTGGCCCCTCAGCCGATACGACACTCGGAACACCGCGCATAACCCCCACGCAAGTCACCCACGCGAGACGCCCGAAATTCGAGAACTGGGATCCGTCGCATCCGATGGCGTAGAACCCGCCTACCTCTCTCCGCTCGTGGGGCCTGACCGTCTGGTGGTGTTCGGCGATCGACTGGCCGCCTACACCGAAGGGAAGATGACGATCTTCGGGGAAGCCGAGACCTACTTTGCCGGGTTCGATCCGAACGGTCACCTTCACGCGACGAATGCGAGTGGAACAGAAACAACTCTCGTTGGATATAATGGGAACCAAGAGACGTACCGATATCCCGTTCCTGGGCACATAGAGGGGTTAACTGTCGGAGAGGAGGAGATCTACGTCGGCACCCTCAATAACGGTGTATTCTCGTACGAACCGGACACCGGACAGGATTGGGTCGTTGGGGGAGAGACATGCGCATTAACCGTCGGCCGCCTCTACACGGTGGGGGGCCGTGACGGGACGCTTGCTTACCACGACCGAGTACCGCCCGGGCAGTGGGTTTCCGCCGGCCCCGAGCGCAGATGGACAGCTCCGAGCGTTCGGGGTGACACCCACCCACCTGCGGTCGAGGACGGCCGAGTAGTCGTCGGAACGTTCGGCCTACACGACAGCGAGCTTGCGGCCTTCGACGCCGAAACTGGTGATCGGCTGTGGGAACCGAAGTCCTTCGCCGACGGTGGCGCTGCCGATGTCTCCACCCCCGCAGTCACAGACCGGGACGGCTACGTCGCCGCCGGTACTGACGGCCTCAATACGGGATTCGTCGCCCGATATGATCTCGAATCCGGTGACCAAGTGTGGCGCAAGAACACTGACTGGTACGCCTCTGACCCGGTTCTCGCGAAAGATACGCTCGTGGTGGCAGGCGACGTTCGCGTTGGCTCCGAAGCACCCGCCACGACAGTACGAGCCTACGACACCGACTCCGGTGAGGAACTGTGGACAGTCATGTTCTCTGGCGAGGGGGAAACGAATATTGCGCTCGTCGGAGAGCGAGTGTTGGCAACAGCAGGCTCGTCGCTGTACGAACTTACATAACCCGCTTATCGATACTCAGTCTCTCAGCATGCGAGATTAAACGGTTCTATTCTGCAAGTCGGAAATCCCTCTGGGTAAGATACTCACGTTGGATTCAGCAGGAGTTGGAGCCACTCAACGATTGAGGGTTTCCACGAGGCCACGTATTCTAACGTACTACGGCTGGGTCTCGAGAATTGAAAAGGAGCCACATCGGTGCGGCAGTTCTCGTATTCAGCTCCATCTCCTACTTCTATCCACAGACAACACCATGTCAGTAACGAAACCATCCACGACCACAGAGACGGTCAGAGACACTGATGCATCGTTACTCACCGATCACGAAGTACAGTCCAGCTATCGCGACGTCAACGGACTGAAATTACACGTCGTGGCCGCCGGCGATCCCGACGCACCGCTGGTCGTCCTCCTGCACGGACATCCCGATTTCTGGTACGGCTGGCGCGATCAGATCCGTCCGCTCGTCGAGGACGGTTTCCGTGTGGTGGTCCCCGATCAGCGGGGCTGTAATCTGAGTGACGCACCCGACGGAATCGATGCCTACCGACAGTCCGAACTCGTAGCTGACGTGCGCGAATTAATCCGCAGTGAGGGGCGGGAATCGGCCCACGTCGTTGGGCACGACTTCGGTGGATTCGTCGCTTGGAACGTCGCACTCCGCCACCCCTCCTTGGTCGATCGACTCGCGATATGCAACGTCCCGCATCCGACAGTGTACCGAGAGACGTTACGATCCAGTCCTCAGCAGATCGCACGGAGCTGGTACGTCTGGTTCTATCAGGTACCGAAGCTCCCCGAATGGATGTTGGCTCGGAACGATATGGCCAATATGGTGGATTCTCTCGAAATAACGTCCAACCCTGGTACGTTCGACGAAGAAACGATTACCTGCTATAAGGCGGCCTGGCGCCACACTGGAATCACACCAAGAATTAACTGGTATCGTGGATTCCGTCGTTCGGACAGTCCACCACGCGACACCGTCACTCAGCCGACGCTGATCTGTTGGGGAGAAGATGACATAGCACTTCTTCCTTCAATGGCCAAAAAAAGCGTTGACCACTGCGAAGACGGTCAGCTACAGATGTTTCCTGACGCGTCGCATTGGGTACATCACGAACGTGACGAAGTTAGTGAAGCGCTATGCAGTCACCTCTCGTAAACAACAAAGGCGATTCTATGCATCACTGGAAGTGGCACCCGACACGATTCAATCCTACAGTTGTTCGTCTCAGCAGTACGGTTGCACACAATGAAACATGGATGCTGGATTTATTCTGCAGCCTCGGAAGGTGGAGAGTATGACCCTCCAGATAGAGAGTCGAAACAGGACACGGCAGGGTGGTGTTATTGCAGGCAGCGCTGCAGTTATGTTCGCTGCTGCAGCAACGACCGAAGGGCTGTTTTCAGGTGTGATGTTCGTCGCAGCGATAGTGATGATTCTCTCCGCACTTGCGCTCTTTGCACTCGCGTACCGGGAGAGAGAAAGCTGATTACGAAAGCACAGTACTCGGCTCAGTTGTTGACCGGTTTTCGATGTGTTTGTACTCATCTCTTGCTGTATACGCACTCACGCTGAGCAGGTGATTCACCGCCGATCGATGTGTAAGAAAGCCACGCATCATTTCCATCCTCCGAGATTGTGACGTCACCGTTCTAACGATGAGCGCGTCAAATGCCACGGAATAATCAGTGCAATGTGAAAGGCAGGGCCGAGTGGTTAGGTGTCGAATTCCGTTTCGCCTAGTTGCTTCACCGTCTCTGGATCGTTGTGATCAATGAAGAGGCTTTCACCTTCGTTGAGCTCCGAGATCGCATCCATATCTTCTGAACTCAATTCGAAGTCGAAGACATCGAAGTTCTCGGTAATCCGTTCCTCGTGAACTGATTTCGGAATCGCAACAATCTCTCGCTGAACCAGCCACCGAAGAGTTACCTGCGCAGCTGTCTTCCCGTATTGGTTACCGATCGACGTCAGAACATCGTGTTCGAAGATGTCGTTCTGCCCTTCCGCAAACGGTCCCCATGACTGGTGTTGAATGTCGTACTCATCGAGGAACTCCGCGTCTTCGACTCGCTGGTAGAAGGGGTGGGTTTCGATCTGGTTGACCGCAGGAACGATGTCGTTGTGAGCGATCAGGTCCATCAGGCGGTCGGGATAGAAGTTGCTGACTCCGATCGCTCTGATCTTGCCTTCGTCGTACAGGTCCTCCATCGCCTGCCACGAACCATGTACGTCACCGAATGGCTGGTGGATCAGATACAGGTCCAGATAGTCGAGTCCCAATCGTTCCAGTGACCGTTCGAATGCGTCTTTCGTGCTTTCATAGCCAGCATCCTGTATCCAGAGTTTGGTTGTGACGAACACATCCTCTCTCGGGACCTCGCTCTTTTCGATGGTTGCACCGACAGCTTCCTCGTTCTCGTAGGCTGCGGCCGTATCAATGAGACGATACCCAGTGTGGAGCGCCTCCGAGACACTCTGATCACACACGTCGAGGTCGTCAATCTGGTACGTGCCGAATCCCAGGATCGGCATCTCCACGCCGTTGTTGAGTTCGATCGTCTTCATGGTTTTAGCGTTCACGTAGGGTATTCCGTAATCTGCGCAATTTGTGTCCTGTACGCCTGCTTTCCTTGCTTCGTCATGTGAGTACCAGTCACGTGTGGCTACGGTTGCACTTGATCCGTCGGTCGAATCAAGACCTCATTGATGTCCACGTATTCCGGCTGGGTCACGACAAACGTAATCGTCCGGGCGATATCGTCGGGCTGGAGCGCCTCCATCGATCCGACGTGTTCCTTTACCCCTGACTTGATCTCCTCGTCAGGAATGTGTTCGAGGAGTTCGGTACTGACCGCACCCGGTTCGATCGTCGCCACGCGGATTCCCTCCTCCGCAACGTCGAGACGGAGCGAATCGCCGAACATCTTCACACCGGCTTTCGTCGCGTTGTAGTGAGAACTGTTTGCTTGTAGGAACCGCCCCACGACCGAGGAGAGATTCACGACGTGTCCGCTCTCTTGCTCCAGCATCGTCGGGACGACGGCGTGTGTGAGGGTGATGAGACCCGTGAGGTTGACATCGATGGTCCGCTGGAGCGTTTCCCTGTCCGCCTCCCCGATGTGAGCGAGGGGCATGAGCCCCGCATTGTTCACAAGAATGTCAATGCGACCGTACTCATCGGTCGTCGTATCGACTAAGTTGTCGATGTCCTCGTCATTGGTAATGTCGGTCGGCACGACGAGTGCCTCGCCGTCTTCGTCCTCAATCTGGGCCGCGAGATCGTTGAGTTCATCTTTACGTCGAGCAGCAAGTACGACACTCGCACCGCGGGACGCCAGGGACTTGGCCGTTGCTTCACCGATTCCCGAGGATGCCCCGGTAACGATTGCAACCTGTCCATCTAGTTCGGAACCAAACTCTGCTGTCATCAACTAGTAGGAGGGTATGGGACGGGTTGGATTCGATGCTATCTGGAAAGGGTGTTTAAGTACTACGGGTGACGGATTCAGCACTAGTCCGTCGGGCTCTCTAAGCGCTCATTCTCCGATACCACCGGGCCGACCATGACGCCCTAACGGTGTCTCCGAGGGGTTCGACGATCAGTCATTGGTTTCGCGTGGGACGACCTTGACGGTGGCAGAGCGAGCGCGCTCGCTGACCATCGCATCGAGTATTGGCTCCCCTCGTACTTTCCGCAGTAGGCGTCGTCGATGCGGTCGAGAATCGGTCCATCGATTGGTTCGAATGTGACCTCCTTGGTCATACCGGCGGCCTCGATTTTGCCCGCGTTTTCTCGGATTGCGGCCTGATACCAGCTGGAGTCCTGGCCGTTGTAGGCACGCACGTAGAGGGCGTCGTCAACCCGGGCGGACCAAATCCACGTTGGTGTGCCGTACGTCTCACCGTCCTCACGGAACGGTGCGACGTGCAGATCATCGGATTCAGCGATCGCGCTCAGTTCGTCTTCTGGCCATTCAGCCATTGGTGATCTTGTCTCGAAACGTGTGGACGCATACTTGGGTGCCGACTCAGCGATGGTGGTGTTTGTTCAGGTCTCTGAATTCGGGTTGTACTCTTCGTCGGTGACGTGGTCCAGCCAGGTGACGACCTCCTCGTCCTGTTCCTCCTGAATAGCGATGTGGGTCATCGCGTTGTCCGGTGTCGCACCATGCCAGTGTTTCTCCCCTGGCGGGAACCAGACCACGTCGCCCGCCCGGATCTGCTCGATCTCTCCGCCTTCTCGTTGCACGAGACCGCAACCGCTCGTCACGATCAGTCGTTGGCCGAGCGGGTGGGTGTGCCACGCAGTGCGAGCACCTGGTTCGAACGTGACGCTCGCCGCCGCCGCGCGGGCTTCATCTTGCGGGTCGAATAAAGGATCGATCCGGGCGTTTCCTGTAAAATACTCGTCGGGCCCTTCAACTGAAGGTTCCGAACAGCCTCTGGTGATATCCATAGTTATACCCAAGCTCTCGTTGGGCGTCGTGTGACTTCGTTTCGACGCTATCTGGAAAGGGTGTTTAACTGCCTCGGTACGTCAAGCGAGGAAGTGAGGAGCTGGCGCTCGCCGCGCCGAAGCAGACTCGACAAGGACGGTTGTGAAATGTCTAATTCTTCGGCGAGTTCCGCAGCCGTAACTTGACGCGGACTCTCGTAGTACCCACGCGAAACGGCGAGTTCCAATGCCTCGCGTTGGCGGTCAGTGAGCCCATCTTCTGTTGCGTCGTTGGACGAGGAGTTGTTGGGTGTAATGGAGATAAGATCGAGCGAGATTCCGTGGTTCTCAAACGTGGTGTGGAAGTCATGGAACGTCTCGTAATCTTTGAATTCCTTCGTTTCGTGCCAGCCCTCAGACGTGATAGTCGTGGATTTCATCTTCGCACCATCGAAGCGTTCTGGGTCAAAGGCAGGGGCGATTGAGTCATCAAGTTCGGCCGTGATCTTGTAGACGGTTTTGTCGCCCCGCTCTCCGAGCGGTTTCACCGTGGCGACTTCGTCGAGCGCTGCGAGTTGCGTTTCGGAGACATCGTGCTCGGCGTCGATCTCAACGTGGAACACCCGCGCGTCAGGCTCAAGACAGAGGGCGTGGGAGCACACGAGTTCGTCCGGCGGGAGCGTCGCCGGGATACTGACGAGCGGGAGAGCAGACGAACGAAGCCGGAATTCCGTCGTGATGGTCATAAGTGGAGTTACGCTCTGCGCATAATTAAGCATCCGGACGCTACAGGTAGGCAACGCGACGATAGAGAACCAATATAAATCCATTCGCAAGCACTTCTTGCCAGCAACGGCGTCGAAGGATTACCGCGTGCGGTTCCTGTACTTCACGATCGGCGTGATGGTGCACAACGTGTGGCGGTTAACGAACTTCCTGCTCCGCGACTTCGTCGCGGTAGACTTGGTGAGAAACCACCGCTACGCGCTGGTGAAGTCATCGAGCTAGTCGCGTTCTGCCTGCTTGACCCTGGCGGCTGACTCGGTCCTTTATTCTCGTTTTCGCTTAGGCTCTTGAGCAGCAGCACTCTCATTTTCACCGTGATTCCGGGTTTGGAAACAGTGTAATTCTGAATCAGTGCGGCACGATCTCGGTAGTGACCGGTATCAAGCTCAAATAGGTACTTTCAGCTTCGGGAAACATTGGGAACCCCCGATTTCACTTGTCAACCTCGCCAAACAGTCAACCTCTGGTTCT
>Ga0207720_100612_pt1 | contig 21261 bp, 25 predicted proteins | sample A23P2SouthBayCA_2_FD_187751 | JGI IMG/M metagenome (GOLD analysis project Ga0207720, IMG submission 187751) | Aerobic enrichment media microbial communities from Eden Landing Ponds, California, USA - A23 E3 (2) (SPAdes) | ecosystem: Environmental > Aquatic > Marine > Unclassified | place...
GCTGAGCGGAGGGTCCGGAACATCTTCCGCAGCACAACTTGCTCGCGCAGAGCGCGCTCTGCGCGATTATTCGTCGACTCGACGTCTGGCTCTGTAACGAACGTCAGCCAGTGCCCTAACCCGTTCCTGATCTTCTCGATCAGCTTCTTGACCTCCTGTGCCTCGTATACACTGCTGTCGGACGTCCAGCGCAACGCTGGCGACCTCCGTCAGGTTGCCCGTGAGGTACTGCTCGGTCGACTCCACCATGACCAGCCGGTCCATGGGCCAGTACAGGTCGGTCCAGCGGACGAGCCGACGCAATCGCTCGCTGAAGGACGACGACGAGGTCATAGGTGTGCTTGAGGAGGCGTGTATCTCTCGCAATCGGATCATGGCCGTCGACCGCGAGAAAGTCAACGACGTCCTAGACGTGACCGGCCTCTCCGAATCGGCCTTCAGTTTTGTCTTAGAATCTCGCGACTGGTGATGAGAACACTCCAATCACATCGTTGTGATAGGGACAGAGAGAGAGAAACCTTTGAGAGAGTTATACACAACTAAACTACTTCTAAATAAAGTGCCTCTCTTCCCTAGTTGTGACTACTAAGACGGACTAATACCGTGGTTTTGTGTTTAACCTATCTTGGTGGATTGGCATCAATCACAGTTTAGATCATCCTGATACCTTTCCCCCAGCCACAACACTGTGATTCTGGTTTCGATAGGTAACGATCCGCTTGACGATCTCCTCTGTGAACACTACTGCTCTTTCTCCACTACGCGTCTCACGTACCTGGACATCGTCTTTCCCGAGGTCATCTAACCTCCCGATCACCCTGCTTACCGTCTCTGTATGTGCGGAGCTATTCTCTTTTGCTGTGAGGACTTTGCGGAGCTGTGAGGACTTGATCGTGTAGCCGGCAGGAACACTCCTCGAGTAATCAAGAATGTCCTTAGCTACGAATCTCGCGCGTTCTTGGTTAGCTGTGAGATTATCCCCGACGACTTCCTCTGGTAGCTGGATAACATCCTCGAGTGGGGTTTCTGCTTCTTGAGTAGTGGTTTCCTCTGTCTCAGGGGTATCCTGAGAAACGTCTTCTTCTACTGCTGTGAGACGTCTGTTGGTGTCAGCTCTTTCTCTGGCTGCTCTATCCCGATCTTCCTCGAGAGTATCTACTTGACTCTGTAGATCACTGACTATCTCCTGAAGGTCATCAGTTTCGTCTTGCGTAGAATCAGACTGCTGCTCTTTCACCAACCCTTCTAACTCTTGAACACGCTGTTCTAACTGCTCAACACGCTGTGAGCATTGACACTTACACATTGTCATCACCCCACTGATCGTCAACTTCTTCAATTGTATTGATGAAACTCTCCACCTTCTTTGCAGGGACACCGTACTCGAGCAGGACTTTCTTTACCAGGACGATCGGGACATGATCTTCATACAGTGAATCAATCTTCTGCTGCTGCTCATTGATCTGCTTATGTTGCTGCTCAACAGTTTCAATGAGCGTTTTGACTACGTCACAAATCTCGTCATCATCAGACAGATTAATGTCCGTTGGGATTGAATCTGACATTGGTATTGTCGCTGTAATAGGGTGGTGGAAACACCCTATCCGATTTTTTAGCGGATTACATTGACAGAGACAGTCATTGCTGTTAACTATTGTTGTATCCTCTTCTGTATCATTATTTGGTCGGAAAGAAGGTAGTGGGGTAGAATCTGGGGTCTCTTATTATATACTTTTTAAGCAAACTGTAGATCTGTGCAGTTGATGGTGAACTTCGAATCACCGATCCAGAGTATTAACCAACACTCACTACCATTCTCCGGGTAGTTGCAGTCAGGGTGAGCCAGTCTCTTCCTCAGCACAACCCTTATGATTCGTGTGTACAAATGTACATCCATGAGTTCGAGTAAACGAGTGCAATTCCGAGCGCCGAAACAGCTGATCGAACAAGCTGACGTGCTCGCAACCGCCGAGGATCGTGACCGAACTGATGTGCTCATTGACGCGCTTCGCGCCTATCTCAGTGAATCAACCGAGAAAGAGGACGTCAAACGAGATATTGCCAACGCATACTACGAAGGGGTGATTGACTATCAACACGTCAAGGCTATTCTTGGCCCCAAAGAGGCAGAGAACCTCCGCCTGTTGAAAGACCAGCTTGACGATGATGCACTCGCCGAAGAGATCGCGGACCTATAGTGGTGCTGGTCGCCGACACATCGGCTCTTGTGAGCCTCGCTATCGCAGACAGTGGAACCCCGGTACAACTGCTGTTTCACGAGTACGACATCCGTATCCCACCTGCAGTTGTAAGCGAACTCGAGGATATCGCCACCTACGACGATGCGCATGCCGATGCAGCCACGAGAGTGCTTGCGCAACTCGATGACGAACACATTCAGGAGCCCGACGACCAGCCCGATTACCCGCTCGACGACGGCGAAACTGCCGCAATCGCACTGGCAAACGAGAGGAATGCAGCTGTGTTTCTCTGTGATGAGTATCATGAACTCTCAACAGTCCATGCACTGCTGTCCGAATCGCGGCTGGTGACGACGCCCAAAATGGTCGAGGTGTTCACGCTTCGCGACGTCCTGTCAGTGGACGATGCAAACGATATCCTCACCGAAATGGTCGATGAGCGGAGCTGGCGCAGTAATTCCTATGTCACACAGTTCAGAGACCGATTCGAACCGTAACCGTGAACCGCCTCGGGGCGTGACCCCGAGGCATTCGGCCTGCTCCGCCTGTAGAACCGGATTGACGTTAGTCTGTATCGCGATCAAGTGCTCGCTCGAGTTCGGTTTGCACGGTCTCAAAGCGGGCGATCAGGCCACGTAGCCAGCCGTCGGGGACGACGACAATCGCTTCGCCGTCATTGAGGCGTTCGAGGTCGCTTTCGACGATCGGATGCGTTTCGTCCTGGAGTTCCTGCCGGCCAACCGAGCGGCCGTCGCGGTCGTGCACGGGGACGGAACGGCGCTGTTCCTCGCGGCCGATCTGTGACTGGGCGTACTCAACACTCGCTGAATCGCCGACACGCATGATGACTGATTGGACGAGGCCGCTCAACAGCGCGTTTGCCCGGTCTTTCCCGTAGGTGTCGTGGAGCTGTGCGACTGACTGCACACCGAGCAAGAGTTGGGTGTTTCGGCCACGGCCTGCGTTGATCAGATCGCCGACCTTCCGGAGTTCGGGGAGCCGTGCGAACTCGTCGAGCACGAAGTACGTGTCTTGGTCGTCTGCGAGGGCAAAGCGTGCCCCCCAATCGATGAAGAACCGAAACGCGGGTTGGACCGCGTCACCCTCTGTGATCGGGAAATCCAACAGTAACGTCCTCCCTTGTGGATCTTGCATATACTCGCGGATCGAGAACTCACCCGCCTCAGCGAAGTCGCCGCGGAAGAGGTCAGCGATAACCTGCTGGAAATTCGCGTAGACGCCGGCAGCCTGTCGTTCCGAATCCGGATCGATTGCCGAGGCTGCGGCACTCAAATCCGAATACGTCGTCAGCTGCTCGTACATTTCCTGTTTATCGGTGGATTGGACGAACGCGACGAGATCGGCGTTCGTCGGCGTCGTCTCATCGGCTTGGGCTTCCCGATAGAGATACGTGACGACAGCGACGAACAGTTGTCGGCCAGCTTGGCTGAAGAACTCCGCGCCATCGGTCTGGGGGAAGAGCGCGCGGCCGATTTCGTCGATATCGGCTTCGCGTTCGATTTCAGCGAAGAGATTCCAGTGTTCGGTCGCACCCGTCGACGAGAGATACACCAGGTCCTCGTGGTCGTGCGTTCGTTCGAAAGCGACCTGATAGTCGCCTTTGTAGTCAAAGACGACGAACGGATCGTCGGTCCCGGCCTGCATCTGGTGAGTGAGGAGCTTGATCGTCTCCGTCTTCCCAGCGCCCGTCTCTCCGAGCACGAGAATCGACCGGTCCTTGCGAAGCGGGACAAATCGTGAGAGGCTCATGCGATCACTCGTGGCAGAGAGCCCCCGAAACGGGAGTACGTAGTTCCCATCGCCGATGATTCGGTAGAGTTCGCGTTCCGTATCCCAGGTCCGCAGTCGCTGGCCAGCATACACTGCGCTCCCGAGTACGACGACGAAGCCGCCGACGCGGGGCAGCGTGAACTGCTCGACCAGTGGCAGAGACATCGCAGTTAGATATCCCAGCTGATGGAGGAGAACTTCAGCTATCTGCGCGAGGAGGAGGATGTGGAATGCCCAGAACAGTTGGAGGTGCGCTGGAAACAGCAGGACCGTGCCGACTGCGCCCACCAGATAGAACAGTGGGACGAGCCAGAGCGCGCGACTGCGATGCAACCCTTCGAATTTGAAGTCCGTGAAATTCGCACGCTCGAGGATGGCATACACCCAGGGAAGGAGTAGCGCAGCCGCCGTCACAGCCGCAATCTTGAAGAAAAACTCCACCTCGTCCTCTTCGCGATAGTCCTCACTCTGGGACTCAGAATCAGTACGGGTGCTCACGAGTTATCATCTCTATTATGATGGGAATGTGATCGAATATAGAAATGTCTTCCCCCGCTGAATATGACGTCAATGTCCTCGAACTCGTCCAGTTACCGGATGCACTTCTCCAAGGCATCCGTCCTAGTACGGCCGATACTGACCTTGAGAGGGGTTGACGAAGAGACGCAAACTGATTAACCAACAAGAACGCGGGATACCTGGATACTGTTGGTTAATCGCTGACCGAGTGTGGATTGTCGAAGTGGCAATCGAGAGGAGACGTGTTGCTGTCGGTCAGTCGCCAGATTTCGCGAGTTCGCGCGCCGGCCCCGCTAGGGGAGGATCGATGGCAGATACAATCGAGTGTATTGACGCGATCGACGACGTCGCAGAGATCGACTGGAAGATCGACTGCCGTACTCGCGACTGGTGACCAGTCGTTTTTTCATCCCGAACCGCCCCACCACCCTCCAGGTTCCGAGCGCTCACAGCTGTGAGCGCTGGGCTTTCCCAGAGAGTACTTCGAGGAGATATCCGCGAACCCCCCGTTATCGATTTGTATGGACGTTTTGTTTAGCGTTCAGTTCTTCGACGAGAACCGCTTGCGTGACTATCTGGCGAACGGTCAGTACAGAGGGTCCAGTTAACGAGTGAGCCTCATCTTTCACTCGGAGGCGTGTTCAGGAGCGAGGTGTATCGAGTACTCGAAATAGAGAACGAGTGTTCCAAGGCCGACGAGTGCGCCTCCGCCGATAATCGTAGCGAGTGCGTGTAATGGCTCAACGATAAGTACAAGGGTGGAGTCACGCGGGATGAATAGTGCATAGTAGACCGAAGTGAGATAGGGCTTGAGAAGAATGGGGGCGAGGAAGAACGTCCCACCAACGAGATAGCCCCAGAGACGCGGCGATTCAATCTGATTTTTCGTAGCATGACGATATACAACCACCCCCGTGAATATCCCGATTCCCAACGCAATCACAGGAACCAGTATATCCATACCAGGGACGGGAGGATACGGAGGGACCATACTGTCATATACCCGAGAGAGATTATAATCTTTCTGCGAAACACCAACATCAAGAGCCTGAAACAAGCGACAACAGCCAACTAATTCTCTTCGCACCTGATAGACTCCGAAGAACGTCCGAAGCGTTACGTCCGCAATTCCACGTACCGGTTGATACGCCAGATCGTGTCTGAAATCAACTGCAAGACAAATCTTTGACCGTACAGCGGGTGTTACCTCACGACGGGGGGAGAGAATTCCCAAATGTGGAGTAACTCCAGCAGGAGTCCCGACCCGCTCCTGCGCTCGCCCGAGTAGCCGACGAGCTCAGCGTCACTGGTCTCTGATGTGGTGTCCCTCGGTGGACTGTGGGGCTGCCATCGTCGCTGGACCCTCGCTGATCGATCCCGCCGTTGCCTTCGATTCCGCGCCCGTCGAGAGCAGACAGCTCTCGACTGCTCGAGTCTTGCTGCGGGCCCCTCGCGGGCGAGCCAGCCGAGCTGGCTCTTGCTCCGGGACTCCTCGGCGGCGAGTCTCGGCGCGATGAATCGAAGCCCAGGCTTCGACTCGTCGGGGCCCTCCCGCTCGCTCTGCACCGCGCGAGCGGGTCCCTCCCGTCTCGCTCACCTACGGCGGACTCCGCTTCCCGCCTCCCTCCAGTCTTCTCCGTCGCGCCTTCAGTCGTCGGGGCGGGGCCGCCCCGGTATCCCGCGCCCCCAGACCGCCGGCGGCGCGGGAGCCCTCCGAGGCAGACGCCCGCCCACTCCTTGATTCAGGCGCTCGGAGATTTCCCACAAACCCGGTGGGTTTGATCGAAGAGGGAGCGCGTCCGCCTTGAAGGAGTCGGGACGGGGTTTACCCTCGGTCGCCGCCCAGTATGCCCGCGCCCACACCAGACCGCACCGCGGGCGCGGTTTGCCTGGGCCGGCTCGGTCGGTTTCCCCGCGTCCTGCCGGGTACCCTCCCGCTCGCTCCGCACCGCGCGAGCGGGTCCCACCCGGCATCGCGGCGCTCATCACACACCGCTCCGCGAGCGCCGCGACGAATCCAACAAGGCGGACCGTCGGGCTTGCTGCGGCGACTGGCCGCCGCCGTGAGCGCTTACTCGCTCCCGGTGGTCGCTCGTGGGCGCGTCAACGGCGCCGCCGGCCGTCCTCGCAGGCGCCCTCCTGCGCTCCAAGGTTCAGGTGTAGTTGCCTCGGAGGGTCAGCCGGCCCGTCGGTCGGCACCGCCCCGCAGTGGGAGGGTCGGTCGAGCGCAAGTCGCGTGTGTGGTCGATGCGTCGCTCCGTAGGGTGTGATCCTCGAGGCGAGTACCGGGGTGTGATAGCGACACCTCGCGGTGAACAGTGCAGAAAGCAGGGCGCGTTGGAGCGCGCCCAGACGCAGGGTGCAATCCCCGCAAAGTATTGCAATGAGTAGTTACAACTCAGGGCGCAAAAGCCCATCGACGGTTGTACAGCCAGATAATCAGACGCAGACGACGAGCGCGGTAGCGACGGCACAGAAGCAGAAACAGACGCTTCCACCCCTCGAACGCGACCCGTCCGGGCGGGTGACGTGCCCCGAATGCAAGGATTCTCTCATCACAGTCGATCACGAGACGTTCTGTGCGGACTGTGGCTTCGTCGTCTCAACCGAACACCTGGACCGCGGGCCCACACTCGCGGATCTCGGCATGGGAAAAGACGGCGACAAGCCGTGCCTCGAGACGGAGAACTCGTTTCGGGATGGCAAGTCGCTCGGGTCGACGTTCTATCACTCCGATATCAACAAGTGTGACGCATCGGGGGAACGTGACCGGGAACTGCGGCGGATGCTGAAGGCCCACAAGCGCAACTCCTACGATGGGAATCAGTCCCGGTCAAAGCGCCTCGATGACGTCTTCAACGACGTCCAACTTCTCGAGAGTGAGCTCGCGATTCCCGAGTACGCCGCGAAGGAGGCCGCCCAGTGGATGCGCCGGGTGAAAGACGAGCGGCTGCCTGGCGGGCGGATGGCCTGGGAGTCACTCGCTGCCGGCGCCATATTGCTTGCAGCCCACGCCTGCGGCTGGCCGCGGCCACCCCGAGAAGTCGCCCAGTACTCGAAGACATCCCACGAACGGTTATGTGCGGCCGCGCGGAAGATCCGTATCGAACTCGAGCTGGATGTTCCCCCTATCAGGACCGAACTCGTGCAGTCCGTCCTCAACGCGGTCGACGACGACCTGCTCGATGGTGATGCGTATCTGCGGCTCGCAACGGTTGGGCGTCACCTGCTCGAGCTAGCAGATGACGCGCAGATCGCACCCGGAACGCCCAGACTCTCCGCGGCGGCGGCAGCCGTGTACGCGGCAGATCAGCTGACCGACGAGAAGTGGTTGACCCAGCAGCAGGTGGTCGATGCGGGGAGCACGATCGTGAAGACGTCGACGGGGAAGGTCGGACGGTACGCCGGAGAAATGTGCGATGCCTACGTCGCCCGGCATGGCACCGACGACCCGGGTGTCGTGCTGGACCGCGACGAGTTCGACGTCCAGTAAGCGATTTTTTGACCTTCTTTTTTAGTGTGTCCCCCGCCCGGGGACGCCCCACCGCCCCACCCTCCGCTCCCGACGCCGCAGGCGTCGGCAGCCACGACCTCACTGCAGCCAGTGGCAACCCCGTATTCCACCATAGCCAGCAGCCGCATGTGCCGTAAATCTGCGAACTGAGTGTTGACTTCTATCTATCCATACCAAATTACTTTGTGAAAAGAGGCATGTAAAAGCAGTGCTAACATTCATCTAGGATTGGACGAATACATCGAGTGCAATAGCTGTAAGTTCGTTCTACAGGCTGCGAGTAGTATCGACCCTCTGCCGAAGAATTGGGACTCATGTCCTGACTGTGGTGGTACTGATTTCAGTTTCATCGATAAGTGATTTACCTGCACTGATCATTCGCTACTCGGTCGCGATCCTCGACGGTTGCGAGCAGGGGTAGGGGCAGTTCGATGACGTACACCAATTTCTCGTGAGTTGTCGACATCGAGCAGCGACGTTTCGCGTCGACCGATGAGTGACGTACGAATCGGCTGGCCCACTGCGCGCCCGACTGGCTGCGTACGCGCTCTGGGTGGGTGGAGGTCGGGCCGGGCGCTGTTCAACGAAAAACAGGTGTGTCTCACCGCAAAGGCGCAAAGGCAGGTGTGTCTCACCGCAAAGGCGCAAAGGCAGGCTAAAGACCTGCTGGCACTTTCAGTAAAAGTGCTAGACTGCGTCGGAATCTAAGTGCGGTGGATCATCAGAACTATGCAGTAGTTTGGGAATTTACATATAGTGCCGTCGTGACGGTCCAGCTGTCCGGTGTCATAGTCACCAACTGAGAAACCGAGAGCTATGTACGATGAGCGAATACAGAATGGTGAAGCATGACACAGTGTCCAGTATGTGAGAGTGATCAGGACTATCAACGAATCGGCCAACACTGGTCGAACTCGACATCGTGTGATTTCCCAGATCCCAGCGAGGGAGAGAGAGCAGTGTTTACTGGACTCTGGCTAGCAGGCGCAACTGTTTCGGAGACCGGCAATAATCCGCTGCTGACGAAGGCCTCAAAATACAAGGAAGCCTTCGAGTGGGTTGCTGACGAGATAGGCGTTTGGCACAGTACAATCAAGGAAGTGTCAAATAACAAGACACTTACTGAATTCACTGGCGACCAGACAGTTCACAAGAACACGCAATGGCGGTGGACGTCTGTCTCCTGCCCGTGGTTGCAACACCTTGTTGATGCGTCTCTCACTGACGACGTCGTCAATTTCACCGAGCAAGCAGCCAAGGTGTTCACCTCGTTTCGAGGAACGATCAACACCGGTGGGTATCTCACGCTCTGGTACCCAGACGGATCCGCATTTGCGGATCTTCTCGCAGACCACGGGTTTGACGCAACTGTGAAAGCATATGAGGGGCGCTCAGATCTGCTGTGGTTCGATCGACAAACATCAGATGAATATCTCGACTGGATTGACGGGCCGATCCCACCGCTGGCGATGAAGTTCGAGAACGAGTGAAAACAGAGAACAGCACCTGACGCCCACCTAACATCTTTTCCACTATAAATCATGTCTGATTAATCGAGTTTCAACAGATGTACTACTTCGTGAATGGTTCGATGATCGCCTGCGACAGCTAGGTCAGTTCACAACCAGTTCCCGGCGAGGGCAGTCTGCATTGTCGCATACAGAGTCTGTGACTACGTCACCGCAGTGAGGACATCGTTCGTCGACTGACTCGACGTCTCCATCCTCACCCGTGGAGCCAGTCTCGGTGATGTACTCTGCCACATCGTCATACAGGTCGATTTGGGCATCAACCCACCCGTCGTTGCGGACAATGATCCCCCATCCCGGTGCGAAATCCCCGAACTCACCTTTCGCCATCGCATGCTTTTCAACATCTTCAGTCGAGGTTCCAGAGATCTCTCCATCGGCATTGTACTCGGGGATATCCTGCGCTTCCCAGTACGTGCCAACCCTGCTCCGTGCGACGGCGATACTCGAGGAGTCATTGAGTCGGAGGATGATCGTCGAGAGCAAGCCAGAGAGGAGTGCATTGCCACCGTCTTGGCCATACTGGTCGTACAGTTGTGCAACCGATTGCAGGGTGATGAGTGCCCGCGTGTCTTGTCCGGCACCGACGTTCACGAGATCTCCGATACGCTGCAGCGGGGGTAAGCGAGCAAACTCGTCGAGCACAAAGTACGCGCTTTGCTCGCCATCGTCGAGCGCAAACCGAATCGCCCAGTCGATCGTAAATCGAATGAGTGGCTTCGTGGATTCGCCGAGCCGTTGAGGATAGTCGATGATCAGGACCTTGCCCTGCGGATCGGCCATGTACTGCCGGATCGACCAGCTCCCAGCCTTGCAGAGATCGCCCTGGAACATATTTCGAATCTCCTTCCGGAACGACGCCATGACACCCTGCGACTGTTCGGCCGCGTCAGGGTCGATGTAGTCAGTGATGCCCTGGAGATCAGAGTGCTCCGAGAGCGTCTCAGCGAGCTCCTCGACAGTGATTGATTCAATCCACGTGACGAGGTCCTTGTTCGTCGGTGTGGTCCCGTCAGGTGCTTCTCGACGCATGACCTTGAGTACCGCAGCGAACAGTTGTCGGGAGGCATCGGCGAAGAAATCAGACCCATCAGTTGGCGCCGGAAAGAGTTCTCTGGCGAGTTCTTCACACTCCTGGTCGGACTCGACTTCCTCGAAGACGTTCCACTGGATATCGGCGTCCTGACCTGAGAGCACAATGTACTCATCGTCGTCGAGGTGCTCCTGGAAATCCGTTTTGTGGTCGTAGATGATGAACGGCGTTTGGTCATCAGCTTTGTCGCGTATCTGGTCCACAAGTAGTTTCGTCGCGTTGGTTTTCCCCGACCGAGTCGCCCCCAGAATTCCGATTGACCCCGTCAAGTCTATGGGAATCAGCCGCCGTAGGAGACGACCGTTCAAGTGGTCTGTCTCGTTGATGTGGTTGACTGGAAGCCCAACCTCAGACTCGTCGAGCCGTTCCGACGAAAGCGTGAGCTGCGGTGGCCGATCGTTCCAGTACCGATAGAGAATGTACGGACTCGCGAGGAATGCCACACTCCAGATAGAGAGCGGGATCAGTGGGAGTTCAGGTGTCGGGAGGTAGAACAGCCAGATGACAAGTACGAGCAGCCACCCCACAATGAACCACGCTGGCCGAACGTAGTACTGGAATCGGGTTTGCAGACTCATCGGCTGTGGCCCTGGCCACGGTCGTGTTGCTGTCCTCGATCTGGCTCTTGCCCCTGAGCCTGCTCTTGCTCTTGGCTGAGTGACTCATCGAGGGCCTCGTCGAGTGCGTGTTCAACACCCTGCTCTTGCTCGATGGAATGTTCGTGTGCTCGGTCACGAATCTGGTCGAGATCATCCCTGTCAATCCAGAGCGGGTCACCAGGCTGGTCAGCCCGTCCCGTCGCGACCACATGCGCGTGCGGACGGTCGCCACCATCGCGATGGACGGCATACGCCCAGTCAACGCCCTCGCGACTGCCGATGGTTTCACGGATGGTTTGGCGTGTCGCGCGCCCGATTCCCTTGGTATCGAGTTGTTCCGCATTCTCGGGGGAGATAATGAGATGTCGACTCATCCCATGTTCTTCCGAGCGGTCGAGCAGATGTTGTCGGTCGCTCGCATCCATTTCGTGGCCCGTCCGGTCTCGCAAATTCTCCTCCTCATGTTCGATGTATTCCATCAACGCCTCTGTATCTCGCCGCTTGAAATCAGAGTCGATGACTGTCGTCATTGGTTGCCCTCACGGAGTGCTTCGAAATCGAGCCCGCCAGTGTCCTGGTCATCGCCGTCGTCCGAGGGTGTGGCCTGACCGTCATCCTCGTCGCTAGCGAGATCGTCGATGTCGTCATCACGGAGTCGCCGCGCGCCCGTTTGCAAAGCCTCACGAATCGCCGCCTCGCCGTGATCCTGCTTCACGAGTTCGAACGCAGCCACAGCATAGACGCCAGTCTTCGCGTTGAGATCCTGCATCTGTTGGGCCGTGTCCTCCATGTCTGTGAGACCGTCATCGAGAAGGTCTTGCAGCCGTTCAGCCGCTCGCGTTTCAGCAGAGACCGCACCCTCGCGTTCTCGACGAAGCCCTTCGCGAACGAGTTCGAAGACGAGTGTTGAACGAGTGGTTCCCTGCTCGTCTGCCAGCTCGTCGATCTCGCGTAAGGTCTGCTCGTCACTGTAGAACGTTATTTCTCGATCACGCGCCATGGGCATCACCCTCGGTTACACCAGTATCTGTTTTGTGCGACAGCAGTAGGGCGACTGTGTCAGTGATACTCCCAGATCGGTTTGTAGCGTGAAGTACCGCGGGGGCAAGCCCCTCGGCTTCACCGTTTTGACCGCACGTCCCGAAACGGGCCGTGCGGTCGCAGGCGAATTTAATTCCCCTCGGACTTCCCGTGACGAGTCGTCTGGAATTAATACCCGAACGCTCGATGCATCCGTGAGGGGCGGCCGCTCCACCACGGCCCGACAGCTCCCGTCTCACCACGCCAAAGACGCGGGTTTTGAGAGGAGTCGCATTCCTCGCAACTGCCGGCAGTTGCTTCGGATTAAGGTCTTTAATCCATGTCGCAACTGGACTCTCCAATACAGTGGTATCCATCATCAGTACCTCACAAACTTAGTAATGTATGAGTGGGTAATATATTATTAATCTACAAGTTTACCAACTGAACAAGCTAACGGTGCTGCTACGAGTGCTCTTCTGCCGCTTGACTCCTTCAAGTGGTTTATCAATTCGAAGCGGGACAGGTTCTAAGCCCCTTTCTCCTGCACCCTCAGATCATTCATCGTCAAGATACTCTCGGACGATGAAGTTGACAGCACTGTTTCGACTCATACCGCGTCTCTCTGCCCACTGGTCGAGATCTTCGACTAACGGCTCTGGCATCCGTTGGGGGAACTGCTTCCGATCAGGTGACGACTCAGGCTCCTCTATTTCCACACCTGTCCCATCTTCTTCTGTTTCTTCCTTCGATTTCTGTTCCGCTTCTTCAGTGATTTTGCGACGCCCCATAGTGATATCATTTCAATTTCATTCTGGTTTCAAATTAGTTTCGAATTGATTCTGATTCAATTTCACTCTAATATCAGATCGGTTTCACTCTACTTCTGGATCTGGGTAGTCAACGTACCTGGCGAGATCGTCATCAATCTCCGCACCCATCCCCTCGGAGTACTGGTACGCTGCGAGGCCGACTAGCTCGGCGCAGACTGATGTCACAACGGCTGGGACACCATCTGCCCTCTCGTGGATTATATCGAGAGCGTCTTCAGTGAATGGGCCAATATCGTCAGTCTCAGAGTCGTCAGAGACACCACCAATCCGTCGTTGGACGAGCTCGGTTATCTGTTCTCGATCGAAGGGCTCGAGCTGGAGTTTATACGAAACACGGCGCTGGAACGCTTTTCCCTCACTTCCAAGCCCTCCAATCGCTTCCCACTGCGAGCTCATTCCAGTGAGGATGACGTGGTAGTCCTCGAGGTCGTTGAGGAACTGGATCACGTGGAGAGTATCTGGATCGTTGAGTCCGAACTCATCAATTCCGATCAAAATAGGTTTGTCTAGATCCGCCTGGCGGATCTTCTGTTCGGTTAACTTCGTCGACGATGACTTCCCTACTCCAACTTCGTCAGCGACGATCGCAACGAGTTCGTAGGGTGTGACGTTGTGCTCTCCGATTTGGACAGTTTGGTAATCTCCCTCAAACTCTGTGAGCAGCATTCGAAGAAGCGTCGTCTTTCCTACACCAGAATATCTGGAGTGGACGAGGATCGGGCCAGTGTAGTTCCGGATGTGGCTAGCGATATCCGCGATGTCCTCGTGCGATGGAAGCACATACTCGTCGATCGTTGCAGGATAAGTGAATGGGTTGTCGTCCCATCCGAGGTGATCTAGGTACTCCTCGAGTTCGCGATCAGTTGCTTCAGCAATCTCCCTGATTCGTCCCATATGGTATCACTCTCAAACTAGTCCGATAGCAGACTGATATCAAAGTGATTTTCATCGACACTAATAAAGATACCCGACACTCAATTTCAGTTTGATATCATTTTGGAACCGTTCTGAAATCAGTTGTGTGGAATAGGTTACTTGCCCATCTGGGTTGTATTGCACGTCATGAGTGATATACGACAGAACCTCGAGGGGGCAGACGAACACCTTGAGAAAGCCGATGAAAAGTTGAGAGCAGTTGCGCAAGAAGTGAGGAGTAATCTCTATCAATCACAGCAACTGTGAAGAAACTAAACAAGGAGCTTCCGCATCCATTCCATGCAAAGCGAGAAGATAGAGATATAGAGATTTTCCGACTTGAAGTCGATGTGGATAATCTAACTACAGACGATGTTCCCAGCATGAAAGATCTCATATAGAGGGTTGAAGCAGAGTGCAGTGAAGGAGCACCAGAGTAGACTATCATCCGCCATGCCAGAGAGATTGGATTCAGCGACGACGAACCACGGGAAAGAGTTTTCCGGACAACCTGATCCTCCGATCGAGAGAGACCAGTAGAAGAAGGATTCCTTGTGGAGGGTTAACTATAAGTAGCTGCAAAGAAAATAGTCCATTAGCTAAACTACGTCAAATGAAGGGGCGAAGTCCCCTTCGGCCCAGAGGGCTCTTCCCCCCAAGGGGAAGAGCCCGAAGGACGAGGGGCGAAGCCCCAAAGGGAAGGGCCCGGTTCCTGAACCGGGCCCAGATGAGATCGAGATGAATTCGATCTCATCATGGTAGTTATAGATCATGATTTTCGTTGGAGCCAGCTTTGCGTGAGTTATGATGAAACAGGGGGTATGTGTCATTTATAAGTAAATCCAGTTGCGGAAGTTCCGGAAGTGATGGTGCAACTATTCCCAGCACTTCGAGCCTCACTATCCCATTCAATCTCGAGCAAAAGATGCGGAAATGAGGGGTGTGTGTGTTATATAAGTGCTAGAGGTTCCGGAAGATCCGGAAGTTCCGGAAGCGGGGTTTTATTATCTGAATTGAGGCGCTAAGACCCCTCCCTGCCTCTACTCGAGTTATGATGAAACGAGGGGTGTGTGTCTTATATAAGTCTCACAACCATGATGAAAATGATGAAGTGGGGGTGGCACAGATTCAGCCGAAAAAGCTCACGACAAATTACATCTATGATTCATCCCACCCACGCCATTCTCATGGTTATGATGAAACGAGGGGTGTGTGTCTTATATAAGGCTCACCACTATAATGAAAATGATGAAGTGGGGGTGGCACAGATTCAGCCGAAAAACTCACGACAAATTATATCTATAATTCATCCCACCCACGCCATTCTCATGGTTATGATGAAACGAGGGGTGTGTGTCTTATATAAGTCCCACAACTATGATGAAAATGATGAAGTGGCGGTTTTATGTTGTATGAGTCAGATTACTGTACTATGGATCTGTTCGACGTATCATCAAACATCTTCGACAAGGAAGAAGCATTGATGGATGAGTGGGTTCCGGGTGAACTCCCGGAGCGAGAAGAAGAACTCGAGCAGATCTCTATGGCGTTTAAGCGCTCTGTTCGTAGTGATAAACGTCCAAGAAATGTCTTCCTTTATGGGAAGTCTGGACAAGGGAAGACAGTGGCTATCGAGTACGTCCTACGAGAACTTGACAATACCTTTCAGACAATCGATAAAAAACTCACAGTAATCAAATCCACCCTCCAGGGGAGTAACACGTCCTACCAGGCAGTGGGTAAGATTCTCACAGAACTCGAGGAGGACACCCATTCACCACCGAAAGGACACTCGTATGACGATCTAACGTATCGGATGTTCAATGCTCTCGACGATATAGGTGGGTACGCTGTTATCGTTCTAGACGAGATCGATAACCTCGGTACCGATGACGATCTTCTTTATGATCTGCCTCGAGCTCCTTCGAACGGACGTCTCGAGAACACAGAAGTATCAGTTGTCGGTATTTCGAACGATTTCAACTTCCGAGAAAAACTATCTCCGAAGGTGAAGGGAACTCTCGGTGAAGTTGACGTTCGATTCAATCCATACGACGCGACTGAGCTTCAAACTATTCTGAAGCAGAGGAAGGAGATCGCATTCCAGGATGGTGTAGTGGATGAAGACGTAATTCCACTTTGTGCTGCCTATTCCGCTCAGGATGAAGGTGCTGCACGACAAGCGATTAAACTCCTCTATACTGCTGGTGAGCTGGCGTCAAACAGGGATGCCGATAGTGTAACCACCGATCATCTGGAGAAAGCGAAAGATCGACTTGAGCACGAACTCATTCGTGATGGTCTAGATGGATTAACAACACAGGAGAGAGCCACAGTTCTGGCTGTAGCGTCGCTTGAAGTCCAGGACAAAACTCCAGCAAAGACAAAAGAAGTATATCCTGTCTACCGATGGATCATCGATAATGTTGGTTATGAGGAACTAACAGCCAGGTCCATCCATGATAAACTAACGTCCCTTAATACCTACAATATGGTTTCTGCATACGAAAATTCGGGTGGTGTGCGCGGTGGGACATACTTCACATTTGATCTTGGTAATATCGATGCCCACGAACTCCTCGACGTGTGTGCTAATGCCGATTATAGTCTCTCAGAAACGGCCGACGAGATCCCGATAACAACGAGACAGTCTCGGTTCTGATTAAATGGAAGCCTCCACCACGTGAGTTATGATGAAATGAGGGGTGTCCCTCTCTCTGAACCGTGGGTAGTGGCTCCCCGGTCGCGGGTTCTCGGGATCGATGTCGTCCTCGGTCATGCGAGCCCGGCCTCCTCGAAGGCGTCATTGACGACGTCGGCCGTTGGCGCGTTGAGGTACGGTTCGATGGCCTGGAAGGAGTCCCAGCCACCGACGGCCATCACGACCCGAGGATTCATCTGCCGGTCGACGAGGAGTCGCTGCGCGAAGCGACGGCGGAGGTCGTGGGAACTCACGTACTGGTAGTCGTCGTCGCCGGTTTCGGCGGCCGCACGCTCGGCGGTGCGCTTCACGACATCGCGGACACCCCGCTCGGTGAGATCGATCAATAAATCGTCTGACGATATATCTTCGGCAGTCTGGTAGCGATGGATGTCGCCCTCGACGTCGGCCGGGAGGTAGGCATCACGAGGCTTTCCCCCATTCCCGGTTGTGTCCTTTCCCTCTGGCACTCGGAGACGGTAGTGATCGCCGTCGGGTGTCCGTTTCACGTGCTCCGGCCGAATTTGCGGAATTTCGAAGGCTCGGAGGCCGACGTAGCCGCCCAACTGGATGATGAGATCGTCGCGATGGTTCGCAGCCGATCGTCGGAGTTCGTCGAGTTCAGCATCGGTCATCCAGACCTTGTATTCGTCCTGCTTTGCGGTCGCCTCTAGTCGCATAGAATCTTCTAAAACAACCTTGCACTATATATTTGTCGAGCATCAGAAACGGTGGTGTGTGATCGACTGATCTGGCGGTCTCAGGGCGTATCTTCGATTGTTTGGTGACGACTTGTCTGATAAGTCGGCACTATTCGGTAGTCACCGTCGGCAGAAAAAGAATACCGGTTGGCCTAAATTCTATGAATGCCACGGCGCTGTCGACGGATCTGTTTCCTTGTCGTCCGCTGTCGGACGATCGTGAAGCTCGAGGGCCTCGGCGAGGTTCTCGAGGGCCTTGGCTTTGGTCTCGTCCTGGCTCGCAACCCCGCTGGAGTCGTCTCTCGCGACGTACCACCGTCCTTCCTTAGTGACGGTTACGGTCTCGCCGTTTGACTCTCTGCGGGACTGAACGCCCATATCTATGTCTCACCACCGAACGAGTGAAATGCTTTCCGACACCCTCAGGCGACGTCTCTCAGTTCGTGTTTTACCTGAATTAAGGCGCTAAGACCCCTTCCTCAGCGAGCGAAGCGAGCAGGGAGGGGATACAGCGCCTCAATTCAGATAATGTTGTTACTATCTGTGTAGCGCGTCGAAAGAAAGGAAGGATGCGGCAAAGGCCGGGCGAGTGCCCGGTAGTTAGTTGTCAGCGCTTAGTTGTTGCGGCGGAGTGCAACCAGCGCAGCGCCGAGGAGGGCGACGAGGGCGACGCCAACACCGAAGCCGGGCGTACCGTCGCTGGAGCTGTCGGAGTCGGAGCCTTCGTCAGTACCTTCGTCAGTACCGTCGTCGGTCTGGTTACCGTCGTCGGTGCCTTCGTCAGTACCGTCGTCGGTGCCTTCATCAGTACCGTCGTCGGTGCCTTCGTCAGTACCGTCGTCGGTTTCGTTACCTTCGTCGGTTTCGTTACCTTCGTCGGTCTCGTCACCTTCGTCAACTTCTTCGACGACCTCGATGTCGACGCGGTCGGTCGTTTCGCCGTCGTCAGACTCGAGCGTGTAGGTGCCGACGTCGAGGTCCTCGGAGCTGACTTCAACGGACCACTGACCGTCAGTGCCCCACTCGTCAGTGCTGGTCATCGTCTGTGCATTACCTTCCTCGTTCAGGACCTCCACCGTGATGGTGTTGTCATCAGGCTGAAGGTTGGTCTGACCTTCGACGACGACCGTACCGTCAGCCGGGACGGGGTTGACGCCGTTGGCGTCAGCGCCGGCGGGGTAGACGGATTCGATCGTGGACGAAGCGTCGGTGTAGCGGAAGGAGTCCGTGACCATGAGGTCGTCGCTAGCCGTCTCGTCGACGGTTTCGCTGGCGATCCGGTCACGGACCTGGTCACCGGTCAGGCCTTCCTCACCGAGTGCTTCGATCCAAGTCGTAAGGGACGGATCGTCTTCGGCAGTGATGTTGGACAGGTCATCGTCACCGTAGACGTTGTCACGGGCCTTCGAGAGGACGTGTGCAGTGACGGTACCCTGCGAGAGACCACCGTCCTGAGTCAGGGAAAGGTCATCTTCTTCGAAGGTGTAGTCATCGGTGTCAACCGAGATTTCTTTTGCAACGGTGTTACCGCGCTCGTCGACGAACGCGACAACGACGTTATTCTGGCCCATTGCGGAGCCGTTCACGTCAAGATTCTGGTCGACGTCCTCCGAGACTTCGCCGTTGATCGTACCGAAGTCAGCGGTCAGGTCGCCGTCGACCACAGTGATCGATTCACTCGTACTGGAACCCGAGTTAAAGGTCGACGTGTCCAGGTCAACTCCTTTGATATTGCCGTCTTCGTCTCGCTCATCCTGGGGGACGTCAGACGCGTCGATAGCGCCGATGCGGTAGGTACCGGGCAGACGGAGAATCTTTGCGCCTTCGTTCTCAATCTCACTTTCGCTGCTGTCGGAGAGAATGATGTCTTCTAGGTCGAACGTATCGTCAGAGTCAACGTCGATCTCTGTCGTGAGCTGCTTCCACTCGCCGTTGTCACGAGCGAAGATCACGACCTCGTCGGCACTGGTTGCAGTACCGTTGACGTCAACCTCAGAGCCGACGACGTATTCGCCGCTCGGACTGTCGAGCGTGACTTCGCCTTCGGTAACGTCGAGGTCAGCGCTATCTTCTTCGTCTTCGTTGGTTCCAATTTTGCTCAGGTCGTCGGCACCGCTACTGTAGACGTAGATGTCGATCGAGGAATCATCGAGGTGCTGCGTCTCAATCGAGCCGACGGCCGTCGTGCCGTCCATCTCGACGCTTGCCCAGACGTAGTCACCATCATCAGTGATGCCGACATCCTCTGTATCGCCGACGTTACGGAAGACTTTCTTCATAGCGTCTTCCGTCCGGTCGACCGAGTCACGGACATCGTCTTCTTCGATCGCGACAAGGTGCTCGTTTTCGTCGCTGCCACCGGTGACGGTGTACTCGACGTTGTCACCCTGGGTCGCGCTGTCCGTACCGAGTTCGATACCGATGTCGTCATCGGTCGACAGGTTGACCGTCGTGGTTTCAACTGCGTTATCGAAGTCGAGGTTCTCCTGGCCTTTCACCGTGAAGGTGTAGGTGCCAGCGTCCTCGTCGCTGAGGTCGACAATGACCGAGTCGCTGTCATTCTGGAAGTACTCGTCGTTTGCACCCGAGGAGTTGAGGACAGCGTTCGTGATGTCGGTACTGCTCTCGTCTTCGACGACGAGTTCGGCGTACTCAGCGTCCTCGAAGTTGTAGGACGTCTCGACTTCGAGCTGTTTAGCGTCGTTGGTCGTGACGCTCGAACCGGCGATGTCAGTTTTACCGTTACGGAGCACTTCGAGGTTGGTGACTTCTGGTTCGAGGACCGTTAGGTTGAAACTACCATCACGCTCACCGGAAGCAGTGTACTTGCCGGTTTCCTGAGTCTCCGAAATCGTGGATGAGAGCGAAAGCGTTTCACCCTCGGCTCCGCCGTTCGGAACACCAGTCAGGCTAGAGATATCTTCATCATTGTAGTTAAGATTTTCTTCACCCTGGAAGACTGTGTCTCCAGAGAAAACGGTGCTTGTTTCGAAACTTGTCTCGCTTTCGTTGTAACGCGGTCCGTCGTATGACTCCGCGTTTTCCGCCGCCACTGCACCGCCCGCAAACGCTGCGGACATTGCAACGACAGACAGAACCATCATCGCGGTCAGGAACACTGCACGTCCCTTCTCACGATAAGTTACTTCGTTTGTCATTTATTATTGTGTTTTAGTTCGGGTTAGTTTGCGCACGATCATGGAGGTGACTGCATTCGACCGACAACACATCTTGAGATTGCGATTACACTTCACCGAGCAGCCTCCGGATAGGGGTATATAGTCCTCATTACGGGCCCGGCATAAGTCTTGTGTAATTATATATTTCTGAGATAAAGATCGTGTTAATGCGCATGCGTGAAACACAATCTAAATAAGATCCAAATAAGAGACAGCACCGAAAGACTAATTCAGTTATAGTAATTTTACCCTCTGTGGGGAGACCCACACTGTGCGTCCTGATAGGATATGGATGCATGTCATGTTCCGCTCGAGGGGCGGGCGACCTCATGGGTAGGGACCTGAGTTTTCTTCCGCCCCCGTGCGGTTTTCAGGTAATTAGATAGTGCGACTATAATTCACTACTCGGTGATGCCTCTCACCCTGAGCTGAGTTTTTCTCCACTGAGGATAGACTGGTGCTGTTCGGGCGGATCTAGTCCTCGCCGTTTCCACGTGGCCAACATGGTCGTGATCGTCTCGTGAATCTGGACCCCTTCGGCTGAGCGGAGGGTCCGGAACATCTTCCGCAGCACAACTTGCTCGCGCAGAGCGCGCTCTGCGCGATTATTCGTCGACTCGACGTCTGGCTCTGTAACGAACGTCAGCCAGTGCCCTAACCCGTTCC
>Ga0207720_100616_pt1 | contig 21140 bp, 14 predicted proteins | sample A23P2SouthBayCA_2_FD_187751 | JGI IMG/M metagenome (GOLD analysis project Ga0207720, IMG submission 187751) | Aerobic enrichment media microbial communities from Eden Landing Ponds, California, USA - A23 E3 (2) (SPAdes) | ecosystem: Environmental > Aquatic > Marine > Unclassified | place...
GAGGTCCGGGCTCGCCACGCGGACGACGTCGCGGTCGGCCCCGCCGAGCAGCGCCTCGACGGTGTCGTCCGCGACGATCCGGCCGTCCGCCATCATCACGACGCGGTCGCAGACCGCCTCGATCGTCGTCATGTCGTGGCTGCTGACGACGATCGTGAGCCCCTCCTCGACCGCGAGCCGCCTGAGCTCGGTCCGGAGCGTCCGCGCGCTCTCGACGTCGAGCCCCAGCGTGGGCTCGTCGAGGAAGACCAGCTCCGCGCCTCCCGCGAGCACGCTCGCCAGCGACACCTTCTGTTTCATCCCGCGGGAGAGGTCCCGGACCGGCGTGTCCGCCTTGTCGGCGAGGTCGAGCCGGTCGAGCAGTCGGTCGTGGCGACTCGCCACCGAGTCCGGATCGACGCCGCTGATCGTCGCGAAGTACCGGAGGTTCTCGCGGACGGTGAGCCGCCAGTAGTCGTTTCGCGCGCCCTCCAACATCGCGTCCACGTCGGCGTACGCGGCCCGTCGCCCGTCGCCCACGTCCGTCCCGAACACCCGGACCGACCCCGCGTCGGGGAGAACGATCCCCAGCGCGCACTTGATGAGCGTCGTCTTGCCGGCACCGTTCGGGCCGAGCAGGCCGACGACCGACCCCCGCTCGACGGTCAGGCTCACGTCGTCGACCGCGAGCACCGACTCGTCGCCGTCGCCGAACCGCTTCGAGACGCCGTCGATCGCGAGCGCCGGCGGGGAGGAGTCCGCCGAGTCCGCGGGTCCAACACCGTTGATCTGGTGGTCGTTGCGCTCGTGGGTGCCGCCGCGTTCGCTCGCCGCACTGCGTGCCATTGGGGCCGGTACGTGCCGAGCCCGGATATACCCGCGTCCGACGGTCCGCACGGACGCCCCCCCTCGACCGGTTCGCCGCGGACGGTACTGGCGCCGAAAGACACCATTTGTCTCGATGATGACTTATAAACAAATTGGTTGGTGTTATTTTCACGACGCGAGAACGGGTGAATCGTTCCCTCCCAGTGGGCCGAAAACTCACCTTTTATAATTAATGAATGTGATGTAACTCGCGTCGTATGTGGGTGGTAAACTGTCACATGAGTCGTCGGTTGAATCGAGTGGATGAGAGTGGCCGAGGGGGGAACCCATGACCGGGATCGACATTGCGGTGGCCGCGATCCCCCTGCTTCTCGCGGGGATCCTTCTGGTCGGATTCCTCTGGCCGGCGACGCGCGCGATGCCGGTGGCGTGGGTCGCGGCGCTCGCGCTCGGGTACTTCGCGTGGAACATGCCGGTGAACTGGTTGGCGGCGGCGTCTGCGAGGGGATTTATGACTGCCATCGAGATCCTCTGGATCGTCTTCGGCGCGCTCGTCCTCCTGTACACCCTGATGGAGGCGGGTGCGTTCGACCGGATAAATCGGGGCTTCGCGACGGTCAGTGACGACCGTCGCGTGCAAATCGTCCTGATCGCCTTCTTCATGGCGACGTTCATCGAGGGCGCCGCCGGCTTCGGGACGCCCGCGGCGGTCGTCGCGCCGCTCTTGTTGGGACTCGGCTTCCCGGCGCTCGCGGCGGTCGTCGCCGGGATCATCGGCCACATCATCGCCGTCACGTACGGCGCGGTGGGGACGCCGATCGTTGTCGGGATCCAGAGCCCGATGGAGAGCGTCGATTTCACCCGAACCGCGATCGAGGGGGGTGGAATGACCGTCCGGGAGTTCTCGGTCGAGGTGGCCGCGTGGGCGGCGACGTACCACGCCTTGGTCGGCTTCGTGATGCCGCTGTTCGCGGTCGGGATGGTCGTCTACTTCTTCGGCGACCCGGACGACCGCTCTCTGGCGCCGGCCTGGGAGGTCGCGCCGCTCTGTATCGCGTCGGGGATCGCCTTCGCGGTTCCGTACTGGGTCTCGGCGTGGTTCCTCACGGCCGAGTTCCCGGCGCTCATCGGATCCATGGTCGGCGGCGCGATCATCCTGAGCATCCTGCGCGCGGGGTACCTCCTGCCGGACGACGAGTGGGAGTTCCCGGAGCGGGAGAAGTGGGCGGACCACTGGGTCGGCTCGATCGAACCGGGGCAGTCGAACGGCGACGGCGACTCGCCCGAGGCCGAGGCGGCCGACCTCAGCGGCGGCGAGGGCATGTCGCTTTTGAAGGCGTGGTCTCCGTACGTCCTGCTCGTGATCCTGCTGGTCGTGACCCGCGCGGTCGGACCGATCTCGAACTTCATCAACCGGGATCTCTTCGTCGTTAGCTGGGGCGGCATCCTCGGCACCGACCTCACCGGGGCCGTCGCGTGGATGAACGTCCCGGGCTTCTGGCTGCTCGTGAGCGCCGTGCTCGCGATCCCGATCTTCGGCATGTCCGGCAAGGAAGTCGGCGACGCGTGGAAGGAAGCCGGTCGGAAGATCGTCTCGCCGTTCATCGCGCTGGTCTTCGTCATCGCGATGGTGCAGGTGATGCTCCAGTCCGGCGCTCACCCCGGGAACACGCCGGGCGGCGTCAGCATGATCGTCCTGCTCGCGCAGACGACCGCCGACATCCTCGGCCCCGCCTACCCCGCCTTCGCGTCGCTCATCGGCGCGCTGGGCGCGGCGATGGCCGGGTCGAACACCGTCTCGAACATCACCTTCGGCGCGTTCCAGTTCGAGGCGGCGACGCAGCTCGGGCTCCCGCGGACGATCATCGTCGGCGCGCAGGCCGTCGGTGGCGCCATCGGGAACCTCGTCGCGATCCACAACCTCGTCGCCGCGCTGGCGACGGTCGGCCTCCTCGGACAGGAGGGGAGGGTGATGCGACTGAACCTGATCCCGCTGCTGTACTACGCGACCGGTGTTGGGCTGCTGTGTCTCCTCTTCAGCTACGTGCTGTTCCCCGGCGTGTTCTGAACGCGGGAACGGCGCGTCGGTGCGGCCTTTTTTCGCGTCCTTGCCGTCCTCGACAGGTGATCTGTCTGGATCCCGTTGCGGTCAATACTGGGTGACCTCCAGCAGGCCGGTGTGCCACCGAAACCATTCGGAGTCCTGATCCGACGCACGCCGCAACCAGCGGTGAATTTAACACCGTCCCCTCTGGAGACTGGCGTGATGAGACGTCGACGCGGGTTCATCACTGCCTTCGGAGCGCTGACAGTCGGCTCGCTCGCCGGGTGTTTGAGTACCGATAGCGATACGGACACGCCAGATAACGATACGGACACAACGGAGACAGGTGCGGGCACAGAATCGGAACCGAGCACTATCGGCCGACAGTGGACCTTCGAGACCGCAGCCCCGGTTATTTCCTCGCCGGCGCTGGTTGATGGAACTGTTTACGTCGGTAGTGACGACAAAACCGTGTACGCGATCAACGCCGCCAACGGGACCGAACAGTGGGCGTTCCAGACGAACGGTACGGTGGCGTCCTCACCGGCAGTGGTGGATGACACGGTCTACGTCGGGAGCTTCGACGAGAGTGTGTACGCGCTGGATGCCGGGGATGGCACCGAGCAGTGGACGTTCCAGACGGGCAATGCAGTGTTCTCTTCGCCAGTGGTGACCGATGGCACGGTCTTCATCGGGAGCAACGACGGCAACGTGTACGCGCTCGATGCCGCGGACGGGACCGAGCAGTGGGCGTTCCAGACGGGTAACTCAGTTATCTCCTCACCGGCGGTCGTCGATGGCACTGTCTACGTCGGGAATGGGGCACTCGGCGACGATGGGAACGTGTACGCGCTTGATGCCGGGGACGGCACCGAACGGTGGACCTTCCAGGCGGGGCCCGCGGTACTCTCTTGGCCAGCGGTGGCCGATGGAACGGTCTTCATCGGGGACAACGACGGCGACGTGTACGCGCTCGATGCCGCGGATGGGACCGAACAGTGGACCGTCCAGACGGGTGACTCGGTGCGCTCCTTGCCGGCGGTGGTGGATGAGACCGTCTACGTCGGGAGTTTTGACGGCAATCTGTACGCGCTGGATGCCGGAGATGGCACCGAACAGTGGACGTTCCAGACGGGCGATCCGGTGGAATCCTCTCCGACGGTGGTTGATGGTACCGTCTATGTCGGAAGTCTCGACGACAGCGTGTACGCGCTGGATGCCGGAGACGGCACCGAACAGTGGACGTTCCAGACGAACGGTGGGGTGGGGTCCTCACCGACTCTGGCCGAGAGCACTGTCTACGTCGGGAGTAACGACGGCAACGTGTACGCACTCACAGAAGAGCAGTAGACTCACACTGGGAGAGGGCTGTCGAAGAGGTGTGGCCGAGTCACCAGCGAACACTCATCGGTGAACGGCCGTTTCGGACGACGACACGTCTGAAGCGGGTAATTTCGACGGAGCCCGTTTCAAACCGACGGCGATGGAGATCCGTGAGCGACGCGAAACACTTCCCGGGGTCGGCGCGGAGGTGATCCCGGCGCGTCAGTCGCCCATCGGGCCGTGCGGTTCGGCCGGGACGCTTGCGATCCTCGCTGACCGTCGAACACCGGACGCTACGGCTTCACCAGCACCTTGATCGCCTCGCGCTCGTCCATCATGCGGTACCCCTCGGCGACCTCGTCGAGGTCGACGGTCTCGGTGAAGATCGGTGCGGGATCGAGGGTGCCCTGTAACACGTCGGCCATCAACTCCTCGGCGTACGCGCGGACCGGTGCGACGCCGCCGGAGAGCGTCACGTTGTCGCCGAACAGCCCGAACACGTCGAGCCCCTCGTCGTCGACGCCGTGGGGGACGCCGACGTAGCCGACGGTGCCGCCGGGGCGGACGGCGTCGATGGCGGTGTTCATCGCGCTCGCGGCGCCGACGCACTCCATCACGTGGTTCGGGCCGCCGTGGGTGAGTTCGCGGACCCGCTCGACGGCGGCCTCGCCGCGCTCGGAGACGGTCTCGGTGGCGCCGAACTCCGCGGCGAGGTCGAGGCGGTCCTCGTGGTGTCCCACCGCGATGATCCGCTCGGCGCCGAGCCGACGGGCCGCGAGCACGCCGCAGAGCCCGACCGCGCCGTCGCCGATCACCGCGACCGTCGAGCCCGCCTCGACGCCCGCGCTGACGGCCGCGTGGTGGCCGGTGCCCATCACGTCGGTGAGCGGTAAAAGCGAGCGGAGCGTCTCCTCGTCGTCTGCGAACCGGTCGGGGACCCGGACGAGCGTGCCGTCGGCGTGGGTCGACCGGACGTACTCGCCCTGCCCGCCGCCGTTGTCGCCGCCCCACGAGTCGCCGTTCGCGCAGGAGGTGTGGAGCCCCTTCCGACAGAACTCGCACTCGCCGCAGGAGATGGCGAACGGCGCGAGGACGCGGTCGCCGGGGTCGACCGAGGTCACGTCGTCGCCGACCGCCTCGACGATCCCCATCGGCTCGTGGCCGACCGGGGAGCCGGCATCGCGGTCGCTGTCACCGCGGTAGAACCACAGATCGGAGCCGCAGACTGCGGTGTGGGTCACCCGAACGATCGCGTCGGTCGGCGCCTCGATCTCGGGGCGGGGTCGCTCCTCGACGTCGATCTCTCCGGGGCCGTTGAAAATGGCGGCGCGCATGGGAGTCGCTACCGGCGCCCGGAACAAAAGCGCGCGGGTCAGTTCCGGGGGTCAGTCCGCACGCTTTTGCTCCGACCGCCGACTCGTACTCGGCGACGGGTTCGCCGTCGCCTCCGATCGGCGCGATCGGCTTCAGTCCCCGTCGTCGTTCTCGACGATCCCCTCTCTCACGGGGACGCCTTTCATCTCCTTGATGGGGTCAAACAGAATCGCGACGACTTGGCCCTCCGCTGTCGGCTCGAACACGAGGTCGGCGCCGGACTGGTCGACGACCCACTGTATGAGCCACAGACCGAGTCCGTCCGTGTGACGCATCGACGTCTCGTAGCCGCGTCGGAGGGTCTCGACGGTTTCCTTGGGAAGACCCGGCCCGTCGTCGGCGACGCGGAGTGCGGCGTGGTTGCCGACCCGCCAGACCGAGACCGTGACCTGCGGTGCGTCACCGTCGTTGTGCACCACCGCGTTCTCGATCATCTCTGACGTGACGACCTCGGTCAGGGGATGCGCTCGCACGCGGCACGACTCCGCGGCGGGGGCGTCGAACTCGGCGTCGGGGTGTTCTGCCTGGAGCCGCTCGATCACGCTGTCGACGACCTCGACGAGGTCAACGACCGTCTCCACGTCCTCGTCGGCGCCGTCGGAGCCGATCACCGCGCCGATGTGGCGGGCGTGCTCGCTGACGGTCAGCAGCCGGTCGACGTTTTCCTCCACGACCGCGGCGCTCTCGTCGCCGCCGTCGGCGCGCTCGTTGAGGAGTTCGACCCGCCCGCTGACGACCGTCATCGCGTTCCGGATGTTGTGGCGGAGCACGCGGTTCAACACCGTGAGCTGGTCGTTTGACCGTTCCAACTGGTCCTGCGTATGCTGCTGTCGCGCGTCGGTCAGCCCGAACGCGAGCCCGAACACCGACCCGACCGACGCCGCGCCGACGATAACGACGAACGGTCGCTCCGGCGGCGGCCCTTGGCTCATCTCGTAGGTGACGAAAAGCAGCATGACCGCGCCGAGCGTCAGTGCTCCCAGCGCGCTCCAACCGGTGACTCGAAGCGTGTAGGCCGGCGAGAGCGGGGACCGAGCGACCGGAACCGTCGCGGCGACGACGAGCGCGCTGCAGGCGACGGGGACGAGCGCGCCGGTCACGACCGCGGTGGGGCCGCTCATCGTCGACAGCGAGGTCAGGTGATAACCGAGGGGGGCGAGGCCGACCGCCGCGAGCAGTCCCAGTCCCCCGGCGTTCCGGAGCCGTGTCATCGGCATTGCTGTCCGGTTGACGTGACTGGGATTTAACCGTTCGCGGTCCGGTATCAACTCGAAGAATCGGGGGCGGCGACGGGTTGTCCGCGATTTACTCACCAAATTCGCCGCCGTCCGTGACGGGTTCCGCGCCGTCGATATCGCCCGCTCGGCGTTCGAGGACTCGATCTCCGCCGGCGAACGACGGGGTGTCGGGCGCCGATCGCGGCGTCACAGATCGCTTCAACGCCGGTCCTGAACGCAGGGGTTTCCTCCGTGGATCCGCTTCCTCGGACATGGCCAGTCTCATCGGATCGCTGTGGCGTCGGTATCGATCGGTTCCGCTCATCTACCGCATCGCGGTCGCGTTCCTCCTCGGATCGCTCGCCGGCGCGGTCTTCGGCGAGCGGATGACCGTCGTCGAACCGTTCGGCGACCTCTTCTTGCGCCTGCTCAACATGCTCGTCGTCCCGATCATCGTCTTCACGCTGCTCACCGGGATCAGACGGCTCTCACCGGCGAAGCTCGGTCGGATCGGCGGCGCGACGGTCGGGCTCTACGCCGCGACGACGACGCTCGCGGGGCTGATCGGGCTCGCGGTCGCGAACCTGCTGCAGCCGGGTCGCGGCGTGGAGTTCACGGGCGGCGAGGCACAGTCGCAGGCGCCGCCGTCGCTGACCGAGGTCGTCCTCGGGATCGTCCCGAACAACCCGGTGGCCGCGATGGCCGACGGGAACCTGCTCGCGACGGTCTTCTTCGTGATCGTGTTCGGCATCGCGCTCACTTACGTCCGGGCGCAGCAGCCGGAACTCGCAGGACGCGTCGACGGCGTGTTCGAGGCGTTCGAGACCGGCGCCGAGGCGATGTTCGTGATCGTCCGCGGCGTGTTGGAGTACGGCGTCGTCGGCGTGTTCGCCCTCATGGCGGTCGGGATCGGTACCGAGGGTGTCGGCGTGTTCTCCTCGCTCGGCGCGCTCGTGCTGGCGGTCGCCGTCGCGGTCGTCGTCCACATCGCATTCACGTACCTGTTCGTGCTCATGCGCGTCGTCATCGGCGTCTCTCCGATCGACTTCCTCCGCGGAGCGAAGGACGCGATGCTCACCGCCTTCGCGACGCGCTCGTCCAGCGGGACCCTCCCCGTGACGATGACGAACGCCGAGGAGGACCTCCGGATCGAAGAGCGGGTGTACTCGTTCGCGCTCCCCGTCGGCGCCACCGCCAACATGGACGGCGCCGCCATCCGGCAGGCGATCACCGTGATGTTCGCGGCCAACGCCGTGGGACAGCCGCTCGCGCTCACCGAGCAGCTCCTCGTCTTGGTCGTCGCCGTGCTGATCAGCATCGGGACCGCCGGCGTGCCGGGCGCCGGGCTCGTCATGCTGACCGTCGTGTTGAGTCAGGTCGGTCTCCCGCTGGCGGTCGTCGGCTTCGTCGCCGGCGTCGACCCCATCCTCGGGCGCATCGCGACGATGAACAACGTCACCGGCGATCTGGCCGTCGCGACCGTGGTCGGCAAGTGGAACGACGCCGTCGACTTCGACGACGGCGTGTGGGCTCGGTAGGTCTACCGGAGCCCTCGTTAGATCCCGCCGCTGGCCATCGCGAACAGCGCTACGGCGATGACCGCGAACAGTCCGCCCACGCCCGCCTTGATCGTCTTCGTGTTCAGCGCCGTCGAGACGTACGGCGCGATCTGGCCGCCGAGCGTCGTCGCCGGGACGGTCCAGACGACCATGTTCCACGGCGTCGTCGTCAGGTCCATCGCGTGGCCGCCGACCAACCCCCCGCCGAACACGTGGACGACGGACGCCAGCACGGCGGTCGTCGCGACGACGATGTGGTTCGTTCCGATCGCCACGCGAACCGGGACCTCGGTGCGGAGCATCGAGATGATCCCGAGTTCGCCGATCCCGAATCCGGCGAGCCCCTGGAACACGCCGCCGATGCTGTAGTTGGCGAACCGTTCGAGGTAGCCGCCGCGCGAGTAGGTGTAGTCGTCGCCGTCGCGGTCGACGCGAGTGACCGTGCCGGACTCGTCCGTCTCGACGCCCGCGGGGCCGAGCTTGTTCGCGTCGTCCGGGAGGTCTTCGGCCGACCCGCCGTCCGTCGCGACCTCCTCGCCGTCCTTGCTTCCCGTCGGCTCGCCGTGACCCAGATCGGCCCGGAACAGCAGGTACGACGCCGCCATCAGGGCGATTCCCAGCAGCGCGTGGAACACGGGCTCGGGGATGACGAAGGAGAGGAGCGCACCGCCGACGACGAAGGGGACGCCGCCGAGCACGAGCGACAGCGAGAGCCGGCGGTCGACGAGCCCGTACTGGATGAACGCGAGCGACGAGCTCGACAGCCCGAACGACTCGCTGATGAGCCCGATCTTCACCAGCGTCGTCGGTTCCAGCGGGTACGCGACGAGCGGGAAGACGAAGATGAGGAACGGTACGAACAGCGCCGACCCGCTGATCCCGACGGTGTTGACGATCGTCGCGCCGACGACGAACGCGACGAACAGCCACCAGTACTCGGTCCAGTAGCCCACACCGGCGTCCGTCGGCGTCGGGGCGAACCAGTACACCCCCGCGACGAACAACAGGGGAGCGAGGAACACGAATACGTGTTGATACCGCAGGAACCCACGCTGCACGCCGCTCGACAGTGACTCGCTCATTGAAACGTGAAACGCGAATTACGGAGAGACGTATATATCTGTTTTCACACGTGAGAATTCGGATAAACAATCATCCACTTTCAGGGCGCGCTCGCGGTGGAGTCGACGTCGCCGATCTCGACTGTTTACGCGAATATTTTTGAACACTGAAATAATGGGTCTGTGGCAGAAAATAAGGCTTAAATCGACCGATCGGTCACCCGCCGATCGTACGATGACGCGGAGACGTGACGTCGACGTCGCGACGAACCGACCGACGCGGGGAGCCGAGCCGTGAGCGACGGGCCGACCCTTCGGATCGTCGACGACGCGGACGACGACACGGGCGGCGCGGTCCCCGCGCCGGTGCCGCCGGACGACCCGGAGGCGTGGTACGCGCCCGCAGTTCGCGCGCAGTACGAATCGGAGCCGGGCGTCGTCGCGACCGTCCGCGAGCGCGACGGAGGCCGGTTCGGGTACGACGTGCGCGAACCGTCGCTGTCCGCGGCCGACGAGGAGGCGCTGGACCGCGTCCGCGACCACTTCTCCGGGGTGCGCCACCGGCGTCCGCTCACGCGGGTCGGCGTGAACGAGCGGGCCGAGGCGGGGTTCGAGCCGAAGTACGAGCGCGCGCTCGACCGACTGCTCTCGGCGAGCGCGGCGGCGCGCCGCCGGATCGACTACCACGCGCTGCGCGACCTCCGGCTCCTCGGCGACGTGACGCCGCTCGCCTTGGACGACCGGATCGAGGTGGCCGACGTGGGCGACGAGCGCGAGTTGGTCGTCCACACCGAGACGTTCGCGCCCTTAGAGACCGGTCTCGACGCCGATGCCGAGTATGTCGAGCGGGTCGCCGCCGAGCGCCTCGCCCGGTACGCGGTCGGATTCGCCGGGCTCTCCGTCGAGGTGGTGGTCGCCCGCGTGCGGCTCCTGGGTTCCGACGCGTTCGAGACGAAGTACGCCGTCCGCGAGCCCGATCTGCTCCCGGGCGACGAGGCGCTGATCGAGGAGTGCAAGGAGCGCATCTGGGAGACGACCGTCAACGGGGTCGTCGACGACCGCGAGGCGTTCGTCGCCGAGCACGCCCGGCGGTTCCTCTCGCGGCGGCTCACCGCGCGCAACACCCGCGCGTGGCTCGGCGCGGCGGCCCACCGCGCCCGCTCCGCGCTGGCCGACCGGGGGCTCGCCGTCCCGCCGGTCGACTCCCGATACGCCCACGACCGCCTCGACGACCTGGCGTACTACGTGCTCCGCGACTTCGTCGGCGAGGGGATCCTCACGATTCCGATCCGCGACCCGAACCTGGAGGACGTGGAGGCCAACCGCGTCGGCGAGCGCGTGAAAGTGGTCCCGCGCCCCTCCGTCTTGGAGGGGACGGAGGCGGGCGGCGTCGGCGACGCCGCAGACCGCGGCGGCGCCGGTGACGCCGGCCGGCGCGTCCCGACCAACCTCGCGTTCGACGACGAGACCGCGTTCGTCAACGTCGTCACCGGCCTGGCGGCCCGCGACGGGACCGAGCTCAACGCCTCCACGCCGTCGGCGAAGGTGAACCTCGACGTCGAGGGGGTCGACGAGACGATCCGGTGTGCGGTGGCGCTGCCGGTCATCTCGGAGGGCGGCCCGCACGTCTCGATCCGCAAGCAGAGCGCGGACGCCCTGACGCCCGTCGATCTGGTCGATCAGGGGACGCTCTCGCCCGATCTGGTCACCCTGCTGTGGCTGCTGTACGAGCACCGCGGGGTCGTCCTCTTCGCCGGGCCGACCGGCGTGGGGAAGACCACGCTTCTGAACGCGCACACGCCCTTTATCCCGTTCGACGACCGGCCGGTGTCGATCGACGAGGGCTCCCGCGAGGTCCGGCTCCCGCACGAGACCGGGGTGTCGCTCACGACGCGCGACCACGAGGACGCGTACAAGGCCGTGAGCATGTCGGAGCTGATGGCCGAAGCGAACTACCTCAACCCCGACGTGGAGGTGATCGCCGAGATCAACACGCCCGCGAGCTTCGAGACGTTTGCCGAGACCCTGAACACGGGACACGGCGTGATCGGGACCACCCACGCCGAGGACGTGGAGGCGCTCGTCAACCGCGTGATAGAGCGCGGGCTCCCCGCGTACCTCCTCCGCGAGGTCGACCTGGTCGTTTTCCCGCGGCAGGTCGACGGCGAGCGCTACGTCTCGCGCGCGGTCGAACCGCTCTCCGAGGCCGAGTACGAGGCGCTCGGCTCGGAGGCGACACACAGCCCGACGGGGAACCCCAAACACGGCGGCGCCGGGGTCGTCGACAAGGGGACCGAGGACGTGTACTACAACACGGTCGCGTGGCGCGACGCCGACGGCGAGTTCCGGTTCCCCGGCGCGCCCGAGAGCGGTGCGCCGACCGCCTCCCGCGACGGGCGTCGCCTCCACGCGCTCGCTCGCATCGCTGACAACACCGACCGCGACCTCGACGCCGTCGAGTCGGAGTTCGCGTCGAAGCGCCGGTACGTCGAGTACCTCGTCCGCGAGGGAGTCGACGACTTCGACGCGCTGTTCGAGTTCCTCGCGGACCTCCGGACCGACGAGGCGGCGACCGTCGAGCGCGCCGCCCGCACGACGGACGGAGGCGGTCGGCCATGAGCGGGGGCCCGCAGACGGGAACCGACGCCACGGGGAGCCGCCGCGCCCTCGACGCCGCCGAGGCCGACGGGTTCGCGCGCGCCGGCGGCTCCACCGTGGTCGACCGCGTGCTGTACGCCCTGTTCGCGCGTCACGCGAGCGACCGCCGGCACGACGCCGACCGGAAGCGGTACCGCGGCACCGCGCTCGACACCGGGTTCGAGACCTACCTGTCGCGGGTGTACGGACTCTCGTGGGCCGTCTGCGTCGCGGTCATCGTCCCGGCGCTGATCGTCGCCGCGTCGACCGCGCCGGGGGTGCTCGCGGCGGTCGACGCCCGGATCGGCGCGCGGTCGCCGGTCCCGGTCGCGTCGCTGTCGCCCGAGCGCGTCGCCGTCGTCGTCGCCGGGCTCACCGGGCTCCTCGCGAAGCGCGCGACGGTGCGGCTCGGCGGCCTTCACCTCCGGTGGTTGACGGCGACGCGCCGGACCGACATCGAGCGGACGCTCCCGCCCGCGGTCCGCTATCTCGAACTGCTCGCGGCCGGGAGCGATGGCCCTCGCGAGATGGTCGAGAAGGCCGCCGCGAACGACGCGTACGGCGGGACCGCGGCCTCGCTGCGGAAGGCCATAAACGCCGCGCGGCTCGCCGGGAGCCTCGACGAGGGACTGCGTCGAGTCGCTCGCGACACGCCCTCCCGAGAGCTGCTCGCGCCGTTCCTCCTCAAGTTCCGGAAGCACGCGGCGACCGGCGACGCGGCGCTCGCGGAGTACCTCCGGACGGAGCGCCGGATGCTCGCCCACCGGCAGGACCGGGCTCGGAAGCGCGCGCGACGGTTCCTGGAGCTGCTCACGGAGCTGTTCGTCGTCGTGTTGGTGTTGCCGGCGCTGCTCGTCATCGCGGCGACCGCGCTCACGGTCGTCGTCCCGGAACTGCTCCCGCCGGTCGACACTCCCGTCGGCGTGGTGTCGACGCGGGCGGTCGTCCTCTACGGCGCCGTCGCGTTCCTCGTCGCCATCGGCCTCGCCGGGGCGGTCGCGGTCGGGACGCTCCGCCCGCCGAACCAGCGCGCGAGCTACGACCTGCCGGCGGCGCCCCGAGCGATCCTCGCCTCCGCGGGTCGCAATCCGGCGAGCGCCGCGGTCGTCTGCGCGCCGCCCGCGGCGCTGCTCGCGGTCGGACTCGCGTTCGCGGGATACACCCTCGTCAACGTGGGGCTGCTCGCGTACGCGACCTTCGCGGTCCCCGTCGGCGCCGTCGCGGGGAGACGCACCCGGATCGACGACGCGAAGGACCGCGAACTGGCGGACTTCGTCCACGCCGTCTCGGGTCACGTCGCGCAGGGGCGACCCCTGCCCGCGGCGGTCGAGGCGGTCGCGCGGAACGCGGACCTCGGCGTGCTCGACGACGACGTGGCCGACCTCGCGTTCGCCCTCCGATCGACGACCGCGACGGGGGGAACCGGCGGCGCCGGTGGCGCGGGAGGCTCCGAAGGGACGGCTCCCTCGACCGACGTCCGCGCGGCCGCCATCGGGCGGTTCGTCGACCGCGTCGGGACCCCGCTGGCCGAGGGAACGCTCGGGCTCGTCACCGACGCTCTCAACGCCGGCAGCGACGCCGACGCCGTCTTCGAGACGCTCCGGATCGAGGTGGGGCGGCTCTACAGCGAGCAGCGGGCGCTCCGCTCCTCCATGCACCCCTACGTCGCGGTCGGCTGGGCGGCGGCCGCGCTGGTCGCGGCGGTCGTCGCCGTCGTCAACACGCAGGTGATCGACGCCGCGCGGCTCGCCGGCCTCGCCGGCGCCACCGACCTCGTGACCGAGCCGGAGACGGTGCTCCCGGAACTGGAACGCTTCCGGCTGTACGCCGTCACGCAGGCGACGATGCTCGCGTCGGGCTGGTTCGCCGGCACCGCCTCTCGCGGGCGCTACGCGGCGCTGTTCCACTCCGGGCTGCTCGTGGCGATCTGCTACGCGGTGTTTACCGTCGGCGGGTTGGTGTAGGCCGTGAGCCACGCGGTTTATAAGTGGGCGTCGACGGCGAAAGCGTACCTCTTGACCGGCGGCGGGAGGGTATCGTCTGTCGCGAGTGCGGTTGTTTATAAGCGATCGAGTGGTGTTGCTGTCGGCTGTTTATAAGCGATCGAGTGGTGTTGCTGTCGGCTGTTTATAAGCGATCGAGTGGTGTTGCTGTCGGCTGTTTATAACTGTTAGACATCTCTGTGGTGAACCCCGCCAAAGCCCCAGCCATGAGGTCGCCGCACGCTCGCTGCGCTCCTCAGTCGCTCGTTTCACTCGCTCCTTGCGGTGCTTAGCGTCGCCTGCGGCGTCCTCACGACTGCCCCTTTGAGTCCCTCCCACCACAACCGCCCCGCACAACCTCACGCCTCCCCAGCCTCGTCGGCGGTCCTCCGCTTCGCTCCGGACCGCCGACTCCCTCGCGGGCTCCTCACGGTCGCCGATGGCGACCGTTCGGAGGCGCGCCACCGCACCGTTCATTTATAAACGAACGCCGCTGTCGCCCAGTGCTGTTTAAATACTGTCCTGCCGCCATCGATCCGTGTTGGCATGTAACTACGCTGCGCTTTTGACCGGCACGCTGCCCGGTCCGCGAGTCCCGATCGATTAAAGTCGACTTGTGCTAATCAACTGCTAGTGGTGGTTCACAATCGGGCGGGCGGCGGACGCGATCCGTCGGCCCAGCACCGCGACCGAGCGCCGCGCCGGTCGGAGCGCCGAGCGGGGGGTGCGGCGTGACCGACGTGACACTCGCGGTCGTCGCGGGAACGACGGCGACCGCGGCGATCGACGGGATCAGCGCCGCGGGCGCGGATCCGGAGCTGCGGGACCACACCCCGAGCGCCGACCTGGAGATCGTCGCCGACGGGCGGCCCGCCCCCGACTCGGCGGTGCCGGTCAGCCCTTCCGGCTGTCCGACCCCCGCGGTCGTCACCCGCGCCGTCCGCGAACTCGTCGGGTTCGAGTTCGTCGGCGTCGACGCCGGCCTCGCGGTCCCGACGGCGCCGACGGACGCGGCGGTCCTCGACGCCGGTGCTGCACCCGGCGGGGACGTGCGCGACCCGGAGCCCGTCCCGGCCGCGGCGGCGATTTTCGAGCGGGCGCGCGCGCTGGTGCCGGACGCAGTTGCGGGGACCGAACCCACCACCGAAGCGAATCCCGAACCCACCACCGAACCCACCACCGAACCGAACGTCGAGGCGAACGACGCCGACCCCGAACTCCTCGTCGCCGAGACGATTCCCGGGGGCACGACGACCGCGCTCGGCGTCCTCACCGCGCTCGGCGAGCGCCGGGCGGTCTCCTCGTCGCTGCCGGCGAACCCCCTCGCGACCAAACGCGCAGTCGTCGACGAGGGGTTGACGGCCAGCGACATTGCCGCCGGCGACGCCGCGGGCGACCCGCTCGCCGCGCTCCGGTTGATGGGCGATCCGGTGCTCGCCGCGGCCGCCGGCCTCGTGGTCGGCGCGGTCGAGCGCGGCGTGCCGGTCACGCTCGCGGGCGGCACCCAACTCGCGGCGGTCGCCGCGCTCGCGCGACACGCCGGCGTCGAGTGTCGGCTCCCGCTCGCGACCACCTCGTTCGTCGCCGACGACCCCTCCGCCGACGTGGGCGCGCTCGCGGACGACCTCGGACTGACGCTCGCCGCGACCGACCCGCGGTTCGACGAGGGTGACCACCCGGCGATGGCGGCGTACGCCCGCGGCGAGGCGAAGGAGGGCGTCGGGATGGGCGGGGCGCTGGCGCTCTCCGAGCGCGCCGGCGTCCCCGCGGGCGACGTGCGCGACCGCGTGGCGTCGATCACCGACCGCCTGCTGGCCGACAGAGCGAACCCGTGATGAAGGGCCTCGTCCTCGGCGGCACCGCCTCCGGCGTCGGAAAGACCGTCGCCACGCTCGCGACGATCCGCGCGCTGGAAGACGCGGGCCACGCGGTTCAGGCGGCGAAGGCCGGCCCGGACTTCATCGACCCGAGCCACCACGAGCGCGTGGCGGGGCGCCCCTCGCGCACGCTCGACCTGTGGCTCCAGGGCGCCGACGGTCTCCGCCGGAACTACGCCCGCGGCGAGGGCGACGTCTGCGTCGTCGAGGGCGCCATGGGACTGTACGACGGCGACGGGTCGAGCACCGCGGCGGTCGCCGAAGCGCTCGATCTCCCGGTCGTCCTCGTGGTCGACGCGAGCGCGGGGATGGAGAGCGTCGCGGCGACCGCGCTCGGCTTCCGGGCCTACGCCGACCGGATCGACCGCGATGTCGACGTCGTCGGCGTCATCGCCCAGCGCGCGCACGGCGGGCGCCACGCCGCCGGGATCCGCGAGGCGCTCCCGGACGGAATGTGCTACCTCGGTCGGATCCCGCCGAACGACGACCTCGCGGTGCCCGACCGCCACCTCGGCCTGCACATGGGCGACGAGTCCCCCGTCCCTGACGACGCGCTCGACGCGGCCGCCGAGGGGCTCCGGACCGATCGCCTGCTCGATATCGCGCGGGAGCCGGCGGACGGGGCGAATTCGGCGGAATCGCTCCGCTCCACCGCCGACGGCGACGCCCCCCGCGTCGCGGTCGCCCGCGACGACGCCTTCCGGTTCGCGTACCCCGCGACGATCGAACGCCTCCGCGAGCGGGCGACGGTCGAGCCCTTCGCGCCGACCGCGGGCGACCCCCTCCCGCCCTGCGACGGCGTCTATCTCCCCGGCGGCTACCCGGAACTGCACGCCGCGGACCTCGCGGCGAGTCCGGCGCTCGCCGGCATCGCGGACGCGGCCGCCGAGGGGACGCCCGTGCTCGGCGAGTGCGGCGGACTGATGGCGCTCGCCGAGTCGCTGACGACCGTCGAAGGCGAGACCCACCAGATGGCGGGCGTCCTCCCGGCGGACGTGCGCATGCGCGACCGGTATCAGGCGCTCGACCACGTCGAACTGCGGGCGACGCGGGACGCGCCGACGGCCGCTTCCGGGGGATCCCTGCGGGGCCACGAGTTCCACTACTCGACCGCCGACGCCGCGACCGACGCCCGGTTCGCCTTCGACGTGGAGCGCGGGGCCGGGATCGACGGCGACCGCGACGGCCTGATCGAACACCGAACGCTCGGAACGTACGCCCACGTCCACCCCGAAAGCGGGGCGTTCGACGCGTTCCTCGATGGGCTGTGACCGCGATGGCGACCGCGTCGCTTCTCGGCCCCGCCTCTGCCTTCGGCCCCGCGCTCGCTCCCCTCGCCGCGATGGCGGTCGCGGTCGCGCTCGACCTCGCGCTCGCGGAGCCGCCGGCCCGGATCCACCCCGTCGCGCTGTTCGGGTCGGTCGTTGGTCGGTTCGACCGCGAGGATCCCGACCGCGACGCTCACGATCACCCCCGTCTCGTCGGCGTCGCGGTCGCGGTCGGGCTCCCCCTCGTCGCCGCGGCGGTCGCCGGCGGTCTCGTCGCGGTCGCGGGCTCGCCTCGCTCGCGCGTCTCCGCCGTCCTCTCCGTCTCCGTCGCCGGCGCGCTCCTCTTTTCGACCGTCAGCCTCCGGATGCTGCTGGCGACGACCGCCGAGGTCGTCGACCTGACCGAGACCGACCCGGACGCGGCCCGGGAGTCGGTGCGGGCGCTCGCGGGCCGAGACGCGACGGCCCTCTCCCCGGCCGACCTCCGGAGCGCGGCGATCGAGAGCGCGGCCGAGAACCTCGCTGACGGCTTCGTCGCGCCGCTTTCCGGGTTCGCGATCGGGGCGACGCTCGGGCTCGCGGTCGGCCCGACGAACGGGCTCGTCGCCGACCCGGCGATCGGTTTCGCCGTCGGCGGCTCCGGAGCCCCCCTCCCGCTCGTCGCGGGAGTCGCCGGCGCGGTCTGGGTGAAGGCCGTCAACACGCTCGACTCGATGCTCGGGTACCGCTCGAAGCCGGTCGGCTGGGCGAGCGCGCGGCTCGACGACGCGGTGATGTTCCTCCCGGCCCGCGCGACCGCGATCTGTCTGGCGCTCGCGGCCGGGGGGGTCGGAGCGGTCGGGACCCTTCGTCGGGCCGCCGCGTGGGCCGGGGAGCCCGAATCGCCGAACTCCGGGTGGCCGATGGCGACCGCCGCCGCCGCGCTCGACGTGCGACTGGAGAAACCCGGCCACTACGTCCTCAACCCCGACGCGGACCCACCGAGCGCCGCCGACGGGCGGACCGCGATACGACTCGTCGGCGTCGCCGGCGGGGTCGCGGTCGCCCTCGTGACGGGATGGCTGGCGGCGGTCGGATGGCTCGCGGTGGGGCGGCTGTCGGCGGCCGGGTTGCTGGTGACTCCCGCGGGGGTGGTCAGATGGTCCTGACCGCGCTCCGGGGAGCGATCGGCTTCCTCACTCGGGTCCCGATCGGTCGCGACGAGGCGGCGTGGGCGGCGTTCGCGCGGTCGCCGTGGACGTTCCCGGTCGTCGGGTACCTCGTCGGCGCGCTCGCCGCCGCTCCGCTGCTGCTCGCCGCGCCTCCCGCGTCGGTCCCCGCTCCCACGGTCGCGTTCGCGTTCGTGCTCGCCGTCTACGCCGTCACCGGGATCGGTCACCTCGACGGCGCGGCCGACCTCGGCGACGCGGCGGTCGTCCACGGGGACCGCCAGGAGCGCCGCCGCGTGCTGAAGGACTCCCAACTCGGCGTCGGCGGGACGGTCGCGCTCGCCCTGGTCGTGTTCGGGCTGGCGACAGCCGCGCTCGGACTGATCGAGGTCGGATCGGCCACCGCGGCGGCGGGAGGCGGTGGCGTCCCCCTCGCGGCGCTCTCGCTCGTCGTCGCCGCGGAGGTCGGCGCGAAGGCCGCGACGGCGACGCTCGTCTGCGTCTGCGACGCGCCCCACGAGGGACTCGGATCCGCGCTGACCGGCGAGTCGTCTCCCGGCGCGACGCTCTCGGTCCTCGCGCTGGCGGCGCCCGCCGCGCTGATCGCCTGGCCGCGGGTTCTTCCGGGCCTCGCGGCGCTCCTCGCCGCGCTGGCGACGGCGGCGCTCGTCGCGCGGTGGGCTCGCCGGCGACTCGGCGGCGTCTCCGGCGACGTGCTCGGCGCGACCACCGAACTCGCGCGGGTCGCCGCGCTGCACGCGGGGGTGATCGCGTGGACGCGCTTCTGATGTGCGGCGGCCGCGGGACTCGCCTCGGCGGCGAGACGGAGAAGCCGCTCCGGGAGGTCGCGGGGCAGCCGATGGTCGACCGCGTGCTCGACGCGCTCGCCGAGAGCCGGATCGAGGCGACCCACGCGGTCGTCTCCCCGCACGCGACGCGGACGCGAGCACACCTCTCCGAGCGGGCGAGCGGGTCTCCGTCGCTTTCGGTGGTCGACGCGCCCGGAAACGGCTACGTCGCCGACCTGCGGCACGCGACGGACGCGGTCGGCGCGGGCGGCGACCCCCTTCTGACCGTCGCCGCCGACCTCCCGCTTTTAAACGGCGCGGCGGTGAACGCGGTCCTCGACGCGGCCCGCGCCGCCGGCGGCGACTCGCTCACCGTCTGCGTGCCGGCGGCCCGGAAGCGCGAACTGGGCGTCAGCGCGGACGCGACGACCGATATTGACGGCCGCGAGGTCGTTCCCGCCGGGATCAACGTCGTGGGCGGTGGGGCGGGTGACGGAGCGGGCGGTGACTCCCCAGACGGTAGCGAGAACGATGCGGGGAACGATGACACCGCGGCCGACGCCGGTGCCGACACCGGTTCGGTCCACTGCACCGACGACGCCCGGGTCGCCGTCAACGTCAACTACCCGTCGGACGCACGGACCGCAGAGCGGCTCCTGCAGAACGACTTGGAGAACGATCACACCGACCGATGAAGAACGATCACGCCGACCGATGAAGAACGATCACGCCGACCGATGAACCTCGACACCGCGCTCGGCCTCGACCGCGAACCGCACGGCAGCAGCGACGACCCCGACCTGCTGGACTTCTCGGCGAACACCAACCCCGAGGTCCCGCCGGGCGTCGAGGAGGCGTACCGCGAGGCGTTCGTGGCCGCGCGGTCGTACCCGGCCGAACCGCCCGCGGCGTTCCGGGAGGCCGCCGCGGACTACGTCGACTGCGACCCCGGGGCGGTCGTGCCGACGCCGGGCGGACTCGCCGCCATCAGGGCGACGATCGCGCTCGCGGTCGATCGGGGTGACACCGCCCTGCTCCCCGCGCCGAGTTTCGGCGAGTACGCCCGGGAGGTTCGCCTGCAGGGCGGCGAACCCGCCTTCGTCGCGGCCGGCTCGGTCCTCGACGCCGACCCGGCCGACCACGCGCTCGCGGTCGTCTGCGCCCCGAACAACCCCACGGGAACCGACTACGAGCGGGGGGAGTTAGAGCGGTTCGCGGCGCGGTGCCGCGCGGCTGACACTCCCCTGCTCGTCGACGAGGCGTTCCGCGGGTTCACCGACCGCCCCTCGCTCGCGGGGACTGAGGGCGTCGTCGTCGCACGGTCGCTGACGAAGCTGTTCGGACTCCCCGGGATCCGGACGGGGTTCGCGGTCGCGACGGGGGAGTTCGGCGCGGCGCTGGAGCGCGCCCGTCGCCCGTGGAACGTGAGCGTCCCGGCGCTGGCGACCGGCGCGCACTGCATGCGGCAGGACGCGTTTATAAGCAACACTCGCGAGCGCGTCCGTGCGGAGCGGTCGCGGATGGCCGCGGCGCTCTCGGAGCGCTACGACGTGGTTCCCTCCGAGGCCCCGTTTCTGCTGCTCGACGTGGGGGAGGCGGGAGGCGGGCGCTCCGTCGAACGCGTCGTCGCGGACGCCCGCGACCGCGGCGTCGCGGTCCGGGACGCGACCACCTTCCGCGGGCTCGACTCGCACGTCCGGGTAGCGGTGCGACGGCCAGCCGAGAACGACCGGCTGCTGGCGGCGCTTGGCGTCGACGGCGGGACCGCGACCGGAGCGACGACCGACCCGTCCGTGGGAGACGATGTTTGACGCGACCGTCCGCGAGGGCGTGCTCCGCTTGCGCCGCCCCGAGACGCGCTGGCTCTCGACCGGTTGGAACGGGGGCCGATCGCGGGGCGACGCCGCCTACAACATCTCGGTGCCGGAGGGGTTCGATCGGACCGACCTCGGCGCGTACCGCGCCGAGCGGCTGGCGCGAGCGGGATTTAAAAGTGAGGACGACGACGAGCGCGACGACGGCGCCAGACGCGACGACGACACCGGGCGCGGCGGC
>Ga0207720_100617_pt1 | contig 21137 bp, 24 predicted proteins | sample A23P2SouthBayCA_2_FD_187751 | JGI IMG/M metagenome (GOLD analysis project Ga0207720, IMG submission 187751) | Aerobic enrichment media microbial communities from Eden Landing Ponds, California, USA - A23 E3 (2) (SPAdes) | ecosystem: Environmental > Aquatic > Marine > Unclassified | place...
AACGCCGAGGCAGGCCTCGAACGGCTTCGGGACGTCTCTGACACCGTGATCGTCGTCCCGAACGACCGGCTGCTCGACGCCGTCGGCAAACTCCCGGTCAAGCAGGCGTTCAAGATTTCCGACGAGGTGCTGATGCGCTCGGTGAAGGGGATCACCGAACTGATCACCAAGCCCGGCCTCGTCAACCTCGACTTCGCCGACGTCAAGACCGTGATGGAGCGCGGCGGCGTGGCGATGATCGGCCTCGGCGACTCCGACTCCGAGAAGAAGGCCCAGGACTCGGTGAAGTCCGCGCTCCGGTCGCCGCTGCTCGACGTCGACATCTCCGGGGCCAACTCCGCGTTGGTGAACGTCACCGGCGGCAGCGACATGGCCATCGAGGAGGCCGAGGGCGTCGTCGAGGAGATCTACGACCGCATCGACCCCGACGCCCGCATCATCTGGGGCACCTCGATCGACGAGGAACTCGACGGCATGATGCGGACGATGATCGTCGTCACGGGCGTCGAGTCGCCGCAGATCTACGGCCGCAACGAGGAGGCCCAGGCCGCCGCCGAGGACCGCCTCGAAGACATCGACTACGTCGAATAACCGAGCTTTTGCTGCGGTCGGCCGCCTTCGGCGGCCTCCCTTGCAAAAGCTCGACCCCCGCCAGAAATCTTCGATTTCTGGCTGGTCAGCCAGAACGCGAAGCGTTCTGGCGACAAAAGCCTGCGAGCCTCCCTTCGGTCGGCTCTTGGCCCGCTCGCTCACTTCGTTCGCTCGCGGTGACTACGGATTCCGACCGCATTCTTCAGCTCAGTATGGGCGGAAACCTCTGAGTGGTGGGCCTGCGGATCGATCGTTGGTACCGCGAGCGACCGCAGGGAGCGAGCGGGCCGAGGAACCCCCCGAAGGGGGGTGACGACGGCTTTTGGTCGAGCTTTTGCCAGCGAGTGAGCGAAGCGAACGAGCGCAGCAAAAGGTCGCTGTAGTGCGAAGGGTCGTGGTACCTCGACTCTCGGAAAGGTTATCCCTCATCTCACCCTCCATCTGTTTGTAATGGCAGAAGGCAAGGTTGATTTCTTCAACGACACAGGCGGCTACGGTTTCATCTCGACCGACGACGGCGACCTCGACGACGACGAAGACGTGTTCTTCCACATGGAGGACGTCGGCGGCGAAGACCTCACCGAAGGTACTGAGGTCGAGTTCGACATCGAACAGGCCCCGAAGGGCCCGCGCGCGACGAACGTGGTTCGCAAGTAACACCGAGACGCAACCGTCGCTCACAGCGACGGGCGACGATCCCGACTTTTCAGCCCGTTACGCGTCAGAGCTGACGCTCTCTGTCCCTCGTATCCCCGATCAGCAACAGTGGCTCTCGTCCGGGTTCCACACGCACGCGTCCCCCATCGCGAGGTCGTTCTCGTCGATGTACGAGGAGAGGCAGGCGTAGTTGCAGAAGTACGCTGGCGACCCGCAGTCATTCTCGCAGTCGCGGACGCAGATCGGATCGTGGTCGAAGATGCGCGATCCACAGTACGCACACGTCTCGTCGGCGGTGGGCGTTTCGACGGTCGTAGACATACTCTCACAACACGACAGGGATGGGAAGGCGTTTCGCCGTCGTTCCGACGACCGAGCCGTCCTCTGTAGACCACGAGCGTCCGCGAGCCGAGCGAGACGGCACAGCCGTCTCGCAGGCCGTCCCGACGACGGGGGTCGCCCGTGGGGAGCCCTCCCGCAGCGAGCGAAGTGAGTAAGGAAGGGCGACGCTGAAAACGGTCGTTCTTCCGTTAGACTGCTCGGTAGTCGGGGGTGGCGCCGGACGTCTCGAAGACGGCAATGTAGGGGCTCCCAGTCTCCGTATCGGGACAGGAGTCGGTCCGCTCGACGGGGACCGATGTCTCGTTGGAGGCAATCACGTTGGCGTGAAGTAAAACCGGATAGGACTTGCCCCCGAAACTAAACACGTGTTCGTTGTACCCGTCGTCGACGTGGAGGTCGACACGGACCTCTTCGGGCGGCGCATCCGGGTTGGGTTGTGGGCGAAAGGCGCTCCAGTTTCCGACCGTACAGGCCGCGTAGGTAGGTACGTCGACGCGTTCGGGCAACGGTGTCGGGTTCCGTACGACCACCGTTCCGAGACGGGCTTGGTCGCGGTAGTCCCGATCACCTGCGAACGTCACCTGGCTCTGGGTCTGGAGTTCGTAGGCCAGACCTCCACTCGCTACGTCGACGAGCAAAACGATTGCGACGACCGCCACGATGACGGCAAATGCGAAGGTCGCCCTGCGTCCCGAGAGAAACTGGCTTTCTTCGTCCAGCAACGACCGGAGCGAGAAGATTGCTGCCGCGATGACGAGTAACCCGAGTACGGTAGCTGTGTTCCCGAGTTCGAACGTGTTCACAATGTCAAAAAAGATCGCAACCGCCGAGATCAGAATGACTGCGTATCCAAACAGGACGAGCTGATGGTTGTCGGTACGCTGCGTGAGGGCGAAAACGCCCCCGAGAAAGACGATGGCGAGCGCGTATTTCGTCACCGGTGAGTACGGAATCTCGACGTTGAGTACGTAGACCAGGACTGCGATCGTGGCGATCGCGGCCGCTGCCCCGTTGAACAGCGTCTCCGAATCGATATCGACCATACGCGGGCCGACGACAGCCTCGGTCAAGTAAGCACTCGTCTCTCAAACAGGCGTTTTACAGAACCCAAGGGATCCCCCGGGAGTGTGGAGCGGCGGCGTGCTGAGTACAGCGCACAAGTCGGGTGGACGACATCCTTGGCCCAGTGTTACGTCCTTCGACTCCGAGAAGAAAAGGACTCAATGAGTCCGCTTTGATCGCCGCTGCTCGACGTCGACACCTTGGGGCCCATCGCCGCGCTGGTGAACGTCATCGACGGCAGCGACGTGGCCATCGAGGAGGCCGAGGGCGTCGCCGAGGCGATCTACGACCGCTCCGAGGACGTCCAGGCCGCCGCTGAGGACCGCCTCGAAGACATCGACTACGTCGAATAGCGACCTTTTGCCGCGGTCGCTCGCTTCGCTCGCTCCCTTGCAAAAGCTCGACCAAAAGCCTGCGTCTCCCCCCTCAGTCGCGGCTTCGCCGCTCCTTCGGGGGTTCCTTGGTCCGCTCGCTCCCTCCGGTCGCTCGCGGTGACTGCGGACCGCGGCTCCATTTTCCAGGCTCGGTATGACTGAACCGCCCGATACACTGGTCTGTGAACTGACCGCCGGGTTTCTGGCAGTTCTGCAGAACGTCCACAGTGTCGTGCCAGCTATCGAGCGCATAGCTAGCACTCAGGGGGCAGTGACGATTCATCGACTCAGAGGGACCGGCGATTCATTATGCTACGTGAGACCGTAAAAAGCAGACCAGACTCACCGAACGACGATGACCGTGATCGGGGACCGCCGAACGACGTTCTCGGCGACGTTCCCCAGTAACACACGGGAAACGCCCTCCCGGCCGTGACTCCCGATGACGATCTCCGACACGTCGTTTTCCTCCGCGAACGCAACGATCTCTCTCGAGGGTTTGCCGACGACAGTTTCGACCCGGAACTCCACATCTTCCGTATCCAGGCGTGTTTTGATGTCCTCGGATATCTCACTCGTCACTTCCTCCTGCATCTCTTTGAGTCGGTTCTGAACGATGTCCCACCCCGCCTCTATCATCCCGTCAGCCGCTTCGATGACTCGTAAGAGGATGATCTCTTCGCCATCCGCGGCTCTGATCGCACGCTCTAGGGCTTTCTGTGCCGGGTGGGAACCATCGTAGGCCACGAGAATTGCCATACGAACGCTCGACACCGGACCAAAATAAATCCCTATTTTATGTCTCATCCGGGATTTTGCCACACCCATCCTCTGTATCGGTCACAGCGCTCTTGGGGGGAACGTGGGTAGGTCCTGTACGATCGTGCGAGAGACAGGGCGCGTATCTCGTACGGTTCGATATTCAGCTCAATTTTCCGACGCAGTCAATCCTCCTCGACTACCTCTACCGCCACTTCATTTCGTCGCATAAACGGCGGTGTCCACGGGTCGTTATACCGGAGGAGATAGGGATCACCCGCCGGTTCGATGCCCTCACGTTCGAGTGTGGAAAGAAGCTTCCGTGTCCGTCGTTCGACTCGCCACTCAGGCGCGTACCACGAAAACTGGTCAACAGCGACTCTCTTCTGTGGCTCCGTGACGAGTGTAACATCCGATTCCGTCGGTTCTGGTGCCGTTTCGGGACTGTACTCCGAGGGAAGGTAGAACGCCATCCGGACTGTATCAGTACTGGCCTCGGCCGTCTCGGACCGAACAGGGGTAGTCATCGAGATTGATTCCCCCTTCTGTGTCTGGACAGGGGCAGTCATCGAGATCGACTCGTCACCACGATTGTCTCCCGAGATGTAGCCGAAGAGTCGTCGAAACGCACTCCGCTGATCTGGTGCCGTCGTCTCGACACGCATCCTCTGGGGATAGTGACGAATTTCGCCGCCATCTAGCGTTCGTAGCTGTTCATACGGCACCGATTTTGCCGTTCTGGTCGAATAGATACCCCATCCAACCCAGCCGGCGAATATCACACCACCACCAACGAGTATCGTTTTGGTGAGCGGTCTCATACAATCCCTTTGTCGTCAATGGGGATTAATCAACTGCCCCGACACGCGTTGAGGTGCCTCTCGGTGTGCTGTATAGACACTCTGTCTCTAGCAAAAGCATCCGCGCGAGCAGGGCGAGACGGCGAAGCCGTCTCGCTTCCCCACGGGCGACTCGCGGGTCGCCCGTGGAGAGGGTTCCCGCAGCGCGCCGCAGGCGGGCGAGGAACCCCGACGAGCGAAACGGTCGGTTCCAACACATAGAAAAGGAGGGGCCTCCTACCCGCGAACAACATGGACGTCAAGTACGACCTGAACAGCTACGTTCGGGTGCTGAAGCTCGCCAGCACGCCCTCGTGGGGTGAGTTCTCGCAGATCTCCAAGATCGCGGGCGCGGGCATCTTCCTCGTGGGGCTGCTGGGCTTTGTCATCTTCGCGCTGATGAGCTTCCTGCCCGGGGGGGTCTGAGGTGCCGATCTTCGCCGTGAAGACGACCGCGAGCCAGGAACGCACCGTCGCGGACATGATCGCCACCCGCGAGGCCGACGAGATCCACGCCGTGCTGGCGCCGGACTCGCTGACCAGCTACGTGCTCGTCGAGGCAGACAACAACTCCATCATCAACCGCGTGCTGGAGGAGATTCCCCACGCCCGCGGGCTGGTGGAGTCGGGCGGGGCCGCTGGCCAGTCCTCGATGGCCGAGGTCGAGCACTTCCTCTCGCCGACGCCGGACGTCGAGGGCATCGCCGAGGGCGACATCGTCGAACTGATCGCCGGACCGTTCAAAGGCGAGAAGGCCCGCGTCCAGCGTATCGACGAGGGCAAAGACCAGGTGACCGTCGAACTGTACGAGGCGACCGTTCCCATCCCGGTGACGGTCCGGGGCGACCAGATCCGCGTGCTCGACTCCGACGAGCGCTGACGCCCGGTCGGCCGCCTCAGTCCCACACTGCGCCTCTGATCCCGCCGATCACCAGCCGGTCCAGCGCGCGCGTCGCTGCCCCGTAGGAGACGAAAAAGACGACGAGCACCGCGACGTCCGCGAGCGGCACGGCCGTCACGTCGACGGTTCCGACGATCCGGGCCAGCGACGCCGCGACGTCGATGGCGCGCTCGAAGGTCCACGCCGCGAGGAGTCCCCCCACGAGAACCGTCGCCAGGGCGACGAGCGCCCGGGTCTCGGACGGGACGGCGGGCGACCGGGCGTCCCGGGCGACCTCGTCGTGGGTGCCGACGCCGAGTGCGGCGAGTTGCCGGCGGACCTGCTCGGCGAGCATCACCGTCCCGACGAACCAGAGGCTCGCAGCCAGCGCGAAGCCGACGGCGGACGGAGCCACGTCGAGCACGTCGGTGAAGACGGCGACGAGGGTCGCGGTCGTGCGATCGACGAGGACGTAAAACAGCGCGAAACCGAACAGGGCCTCGACCGGGCCGTACGCCGGGACGTGGCGGCGCGTCGGCTCCTCCCGTCGCGATCCGGAATCGGGGTCGGTGGCCATGGGCGTACTGACGTGCGCGGGAGACATCAACGGCGACGCCGATTCCCAGCCGACGAGAGCTGTCCGCCTCGTGTGCGGCGCGAGGCACGCGTCGAGACTATCGACGGCGCCGGGATTCCCGCTGATGGACGGCGGTTCAACCGGGACCGCTACGCCGGGCGACTCAGGCCCCGCGCTCCTCCCAGTCGGTGCGGTCCTCGAACGCCGAGGCGAGCGCGAACAGCGTGCGCTCGTCCTCGTGGGCGCCGACGAGCATCAGCCCCACGGGGAGGCCGTCCGGCTTCGCGCAGGGGACCGAGATCGCCGGGTGGCCCGTCAGGTCGAACGGCGAGGTATTGGCGATCGATGGGGCGTCGCGAGTGAGGGCTTCCACTCGGTCCGCCTCCGGGGCCTTCTCGAGGGCGCGGATGACGACGCTCGGCATCGCCAGCGCGTCGTAGTCGGCCAGCAGGCTGTCGTACTGGCGCTCGCCGGCAAGAGCGACGTCCCGGGCCTTCGTGTAGGCCTCCATCCCGTACTCGCGTTCGAGATACGCCGCCGTGAGCAGCGCCTGCTTGACCGTCGGCGGGAGTTCGTCCGCCCTGGCCTCGCCGAGCGTGTCTAGTGCCTCCACCAGGCGGGGCCACGCCCAGCCGTCGTGGTTCGTCGCGCCGCCCTCCTCGAAGTGGCGGGCGCCGCCCTGCGTCCCGATGGCCGCCCACGCCGCCGGCATTTGGCGGTGCAGCGGCGCGCTCACCGACTCGACCTCGGCGCCGGCGTCGGCGAGGACGTCGACGGCCGCCCGGACCGTCTCGTCGACGACCGGGTCGGCGCCCTCCTGACCGAACCCCTCCTCCAGCACGCCGACGCGAAGGCCCTCGACCGATGACCCGACCGCGTCGGCGTAGTCGTCGGCGTCGATCCCGCGGGGCTGGCGGGCGTCGAGGCGGACGCCGTCGGCGACGTCCTCGCCGGCGATGGCTTCGAGCGTCCGGGCGGTCATCTCGACCGTCGGCGCCATCGGCCCGACGTGGTCGATGCTGCGCTCCAGCGAGACGATGCCGGTGTACGGTACTAGCCCATGAGTCGGCTTGATCCCGACCAGCCCACACATGGCACTCGGAATGCGGATCGAGCCGGCCTGGTCGGTCCCGAGCGCGACGTCGCAGTCGCCGACCGCCGGCGCCACGCCGGACCCGCTTGACGACCCGCCGGCGAGGTGGTCGTCGGAGTGGGGGTTGGTCACCGGGCCGAAGTCGCTGAAGTCGCCGGCCCCAGACCAGGCGAAACTCTCCATGTTCAGTTTGCCGACGATCGTCGCGCCCGCGTCGAGCAACCGCGAGGCGACCGTCGCGTCGATCTCGGGGACGAACCCCTCCAGGACTCGCGAGCCGACGGTCAGTTCGACGCCCGCCAGCGCGATGGAGTCCTTCAGCCCGATCGTCACGCCGGACAGCGGGCCGTCGTCGGCGCCTTCGACTGTACATTTGCGAACCCAGGCGTTGTGCGGGTCCTCGTCGTCGTCCGGGCGACGGCCGCCGACTCGCCGGGGTTCGTCGGGACGGAGCCCGTGGTCGACGGTCGGCGCGTCCCTGACTGGATCGAGCCCCTCCAGGGCGCCCGAGACGAGGGTCAGATAGTCTTCGCGCTCGGCCGGGGACAGCGAGAGGTCGAGGTCCTTCGCGAGCGCCTCGATGTCCGCCGCCGTCGGACGCCGGAACGGGTGCTGGTCGCTCCGGGGCATCACTGCGGCTCCTGGGGACGGGTCGGTCGTCGGATCGCGTCGGGTTCGTGTACGGTCATCGACACCGGCACCACTCGACGCGCGACGGAAAAACTACCGGCGGGCCGGCCGATCCGGGTTCGGGTGGCCCTGGACGATCACTCCGGTTGCGACTCGGTGCGCTCGCGGTCCTCGCGGTCCTCGAGTTCGTTGATCCGCCCGATGACCTGCTGGAGGTCGGCCTCCTTCTCGATGTCGTCCTTGACGTCCTCGCGGAGGCGTACGGCTTCAGAGTCCGCGTCGTAGGCGCGGACGTACTCGGCGCGGGTGTGCTCCTCGAAGGCGTGGCGGATGGCGAAGTATCCCTCCGGGACGACGGTGCCACAGACCGCACACTCGATGCGATCGTGCTCGATCGTCTGGTGGATGATGGCCTCGTTGACGTTCTCGAACCGGGCGTCACAGCCGTCGATCCCGCAGGTCCAGAGGCCCATACGGTGTCGGTCGGCCGTGGGGCACAAAACGGTTTCTCCCGGCGACGGGCGTCGGCGGACCCCGGGCGTCGAGTCACGCCACCAGCGCGTGCCGGAGCAACACGAGGCCCACGAGCCCGAACAGCGCCCCCGCGTAGGCCGCGACCAGCTGACCGTCGCCGGGAGGGAGCGCCAGCCACAGCGCGGGGCCCACGGCGAGCAGGGCGGCGCCGAGCCAGCCGGCGACGAGACGCTCGGCACGGGGACGCCGGCTCGTCTCGTCCTCCGGCACGGACGTCTCGACGCCGGCGTCGAGCGCCCGTCGAACGGCCGGGTACGCAGCCGCGGAGACAGTGACGAACCGCGGGGTCGACGGAGATGTCTCGCCCGGGGCAAAGGAGAGCAAGCACACGACCGTCGGTCCGATCCGGACGCTCCGGTAGCCGTCCAGGCCGGCGAGGGACACCTCGTTTCGCCCCGTCGAGAGCAGCAACTCGTCGCCGTCGACGCGCCCCTCGGTCTCCAGCAGCAGGGCGGCCAGCAAGGGAAGCCAGCCCAGGAGAAACAGCGCGAGCGGCGCCGCAGGAGCCAGCCTGGCCGCGAGTCCGAGCGCCAGCAGCCAGCCGACCCCCGACGCCAGGAGCCACCGCGGCGAGACGACCGGGGACGGGATGCGGGTCCTGGCCGCCGGCGAGGCAAGCGCGACGAGGAACCGACGCGAGGCAAGCAACAGCAGGCCGACGACGACCACTGCGACCGCACGCGCTGGCTCCCCCGCCACGAGGGCGTCGACGACCAGTGCCACGAGCAAGAGCAGTGCCGCCAGCACGATTGCGACGACAGTTCCGAACGAGATAGCGACGCAGGCCCGCAGGAACCGGCTCCGCTCCCGCGTGTACTCCCATTCCTCCGCGACGCCCGCGATGTTCGGGGCGTCCGATTCGTCGTCTGTCCCGCCGCCCCGGGTCGCGGCCGGTCCGTCCGCCGGGGTCCCGGAGTCGTCCACGCAATCTGCGGCGTCGTCGCCGGAGTCCCGATCCACTGTTCAGAGGCCGAGCGTCGCGGCCGTCTGGATCGCCTGCGTGACGCCGGTGTCGAGCGGAACGACCATGTAATGGACTGCACCGAGCGCGATCAGTTCGCCGACCGAGATGGCGACGGTCAGGGGGTTGGCCCACTTCGAACTCGTCGCCACGCCGGTCGGGAGGCCGTACTCCTGGCGCGAGAAGGGGTAGTACAGCGCGATGCCGCGCTTGCTGCCGACGGCGTCGAGCAGGTAGTGGGTGGCGATGCCGATCCAGACGAACTGGAGGTTGCCGAAGACGAAGGGGAAGGCGACGAACAGCGCGAGCACGGGAAGGTTGTGCAGCGTCTTGCGGTGGGTGCCGAAGGCGGTGTCGACGTCGGGAAAGAGCGCGCCGAGCGTGACCGGGACGGTCAGTTCCACGACGCTCACCACGATCGCCTGGGCCTGGGCGAGTGCCGCCTCGCTCGTCGGCGCCGACAGTGCCGCGAGCCCCTCGGGGTCGAGACTGAGTATGATCCCGAGGCCGAGGCCCAGCAGCATGGCGTTCAGCACGTGTCCTTCCTTGTTCATCGTCCGCTCGGTCGGCCGGAGGGGGTAAAAATCACGCGCACCGGAATGTCGGGACCCGACGAACGACCGCCGGCGCTGACTCCGCGGTGCCGGCCGCTGTCAGCGTTCCCGTAGCTCGATCAGCCGGTCGAGCTTCCGGTTGATCGAGTGCAGATAATAGAGGATCGCCGCCACGACCAGCAGGGGGAAGAAGATCCACAGCAGGAAGACGATCAGCAGTTCCGGCCCGCCGGGGACGCCCATCTGGAGGAACTGGAGGAGCATACCGCGCCGGTTCGACGGCGGGGGTGAAGTAGCTGGCGCCGCCGTCGGCCATCCCGGTCAGCGGCGGCGGGGCGAAAGATCGAACTGTCCCGGCCGAAACCGAGGCGTATGGAGTACGAGGAGCCGCTGTTTTTCCACGTCATCCAGTACGCCGCGGGGGCCGACCGGGACGTCGTGAACATGGTGAGCGGCAACCCCGACTGGGAGCCGCCGGCGGCGCTACGGGAGGGACTGCGGACCTACGCCGACGCCGACCCCGCCGACTTCCAGTATCCGCCGAGCGAGGGGCTGGCGGCGCTCCGCGAGGAGATCGCGGCCCGCCGCGGGGTCGAGTCCTCGCGGGTGATCGTCACCAACGGCGCGGGCGAGGCCAACTACCTCGCGCTGGCCCGGGCGCTCGAACGCGACGCCGGCGAGGAGGTCGTGCTCACCGATCCCGTCTACCCGTACTACCCCGGCAAGGTGTCGATGCTCGGCGGCGACGCACGGATGGTCCCGGTCGCCCCCGACGGTTCGCTCGACCTGGAGCGCACGCTGGCGGCGATCACTGACGACACCGCCGCGGTCGTGCTCAACACGCCGAACAACCCCACCGGCGCCGTCTATCCACCCGACGTGGTCGAGGCTGTCGCCGAGCGGTGTGCCGCCCACGACGCCCTGTTGATCGCCGACGAGGTGTACGACCACTTCGTGCTCGACGCGCCGTTCGAGTCGGCGCTGTCGATCGACGCCGGCGACGTCGTCGTCACCAACTCCTACTCGAAGTCGATGGCGATCACCGGCTTTCGCGTCGGCTACGGGATCTTCCCGGAGTCGCTCGTCGACGCGGCCAAGACCCGCCACATGCTCGTCAACGTCACCGCCAGCCGGCCGCCCCAGGCCGCGGTGCTCCACGCCCTCCGCGAGACCGGCCCCGACTACTACGAGGCGGCCCGCGACCGCCTGCGCGACCGGGTCGACGCCTTCACCGCGGCGCTCGACGACGCCGGCGCCGAGTACACCCGCCCTGAGGGTGCGTTCTACGTGCTCGCGCGGTTCGAGGGGTTCCCCGGGACCATGGAGAACGCGAAGCGGCTGATCGACGAGGCCGGCGTGGCGGGGATGCCCGGCGACGCCTTCGGGTCGGCGCGGGCGGACTGGCTGCGTTTCGCGCTCGTGACGCCCCGCGTCGAGGAGGCCGCCGCGCGGCTCGCGGCGTATTTCGACTGAGCCGGCGGGGCCTGTCGGCACCGTCGCCCGGCAGCCGGACCTGCGAGGCCGTCGACCGACGGGTACACAAACGTCGCTCCCGACGGTCGGGACATGAGCGACATCGACGTCGAGCCGGTCGACCACGTCGACGAGGGGAGCGAGGACGACGGCCGCGCGGGCGGCGAGGGATCGGACCACGCGGGCGACGTCCCGGACCACGCCGCCGCCGACGGGCTCGACGCGGTCGCGCCCGACGACGACTGGGTCGCCACCGTCGACGCCCCGGAGTACGTCCTCTACGGCGGGAAGGGCGGCGTCGGCAAGACGACGATGGCGGCCGCGACCGGGCTGGCCTCGGCGAGCGAGGGGGTCCGGACGCTCGTCGTCTCGACCGATCCGGCCCACTCGCTGTCGGACACCCTGGAGGCCGACGTGGCCGCCGAGCCGACCCGCGTGCGCGAGGACGCCCCGCTGTACGCCGTCGAGATCGACCCCGATTCGGTCGTCGCGGGACCGTTCGCCGACGCCGGGGAGGGCGGCTTCGGCGGCGACGACTCCGGAGGGTTCGGCGACGACGGGGGCGGTGACCCCTTCGACGACGACCCGTTTGGCGGGGACGCCGGCGGGTCGGGCGGTGCCGGCGGTCCCTTCGGGGGCGGCGGGGGCCAGGGTCAGGGCTCGCCGTTCGGCGGTGACGGGCCGATGGGCGGCCTCGGCGAACTGCTGGGCGAGGGTGGTCCCCTCGAGGACGGGGGCCCGCTCGGCGGGCCGATGCCGGGCGCCGACGAGGCTGCGGCGATGCAACAGCTCCTGCGGTTCATGGACGACGACCGCTTCGACCGGGTCGTCGTCGACACCGCCCCCACGGGGCACACCCTGCGCCTGCTCGAACTGCCCGAACTGATGGACTCGATGGTCGGGCGGATGATGCGGATGCGCGAGAAGTTCCGCGGGATGATGGAGGGCGTCAAAGGCCTGTTCGGCGGCGGGAGCGACGACGCGGGCGGCCCGGACCTTGATCAACTCGAAGAGCTCGCCGACCGGATCGAGCGCCTCCGGGACGTGCTCCGGGACCCCGCACGGACCGACTTCCGGATCGTGATGATCCCCGAGGAGATGAGCGTCGTCGAGTCCCGGCGGCTGGCCTCCCGGCTCGACGAGTTCGGTATCCCCGTCGGCACCGTGGTCGTCAATCGCGTGATGGAAGACCTCGCGGACGTGGCCGACCTCGACGGCATCGACCCCGGGTGGGTCGTGTCGCCGAACCTGGAGGACTGTGAGTTCTGTGCGCGCCGGTGGCAGGTCCAGCAGCGCGCGCTGGGGGAGGCCTCGGACCTGTTCGTCGGCCACGACGTAAAGCGGGTGCCGCTGCTCGCCGACGAGGTTCGCGGCGAGGCGGCGCTGCGGGTCGTGGCTGCCTGTCTAGCGTAACCCCCGGATTGCCACCCGGGTATCCGGACCGGGAACCGTGGCCCGGGACTCAGCCCGCGAACTTCCGGACGAGCCGGTAGGCCGCGTCCCGCAGCGAGTCGGGGACAAACCGCGCGAGGACTCCGACGCGGGCGACCGGACCGACCGGGTAGCGCGCCGCTGGCTGCGTCGCGCTGGCGGCGTTGACGATCTCGGCGGCGACGCGCTCGGGGCTGACCGTCCCCGGCCCCGTCCCGCCGATGGCCTGGCGGTCCTCCAGCAGCGAATAGATGCTCTCGTAGGCGTCGGTCCGTTCGACTCCCTCGGGGCCGCTCGTCGCCTGGGCGTCGCCGCCGTCGGCGATGGAGTCCATCGCCCGCTCCTGGAAGCCGGTGTCGACCGGCCCCGGTTCGATCAGCACGACGTCGACGCCGTACTCCTCGACCTCGGCGCGAAGCGAGTCGGACATGGCCTCGATGGCGAACTTCGAGCCGCTGTAGACGCCGCCGCCGGGGAAGGACACCCGGCCCGCGACCGAGGAGACGTTGACGATCGTTCCGTCCTCCTGGGCGCGCATGTGGGGGAGGACGGCCCGGATCAGTCGATGCGGGCCGTAGACGTTCACGTCGAACTGGCGGTGGACCACCTCGGTCGGCACGTCCTCGACCGGGCCCATCTGGCCGTAGCCGGCGTTGTTGACCAGGCAGTCGATCCGTCCCTGTTCGTCGACGATCCGGTCGACGACGCGTTCGACGTCGCTCCCGTCGGTGACGTCGAGGGTGGCGATGTGACAGCGCTCGCGCTCGCCGAGGGTCTGGACGTCCGCCGGGTTGCGGGCGGTCGCGTACACGACCCAGTCCTCCTCGAGGAACTCGCGGGCCGTCGCGCGCCCGATGCCCGACGAGCAGCCGGTGATGAGAGCCGTCTTCGGTTGCACGGCACAACGGTTCGTGCGCTGGCAATTAACTCCCCGGTTCGTCCGGGCGGCCACTCCTGGACGCTGCGGCCGCCTGCCGGACGGTCGACGCCGCTCAGGCGTAGTCAGCCTTCACCTCGTCGGCGTGGGCGTCGGCCAGCCGCGTCGGCTCGGGGAGCTTGTACCCCCCGCCGAGGCGCCCGACCAACTCGACCGCGGTTCCGGCGCTCGTCCGGTGGCCCGGGCTCACGTACAGCGGATTGATCACCGCGCGCGAGTCGTACTGGCGCGACTGGTAGGCGTAACCCACCACCTCGTCGGCCGGCAGCGGCCCGTCCGGTCCCTCGACGTCGCCGTCCGCCAGGATCGGGGTGTGCCACCCTTCGGGGCGGCCGTCGACGTCCTCGCGCGGGCGGCCACAGAGCAGCGACTTCGCGACGCCGACCGTCGGCAGGTCCAGCACCACACCGAGGTGGGTCGCCAGCCCCGCCTGGCGGAAGTGGATCCGGCCGCTGCCGTCGAACACCGCGAGGTCCGGCTCGCGCTCAAGGCGCTCGAACGCAGCCAGGATCGGCCCGCCCTCCCGGAACGACAGCAGCCCGGGGACGTAGGGAATCGACAGCGGTTCGACGGCGTGGGCGCGCTCGACGACCTCGTTCCCCCGGAGCAGCACCACCGCGCTGACGGCCCGGTCGTCGAGAAACGCCTGGTCGACGCCCGCGACCAGCGGGGGCTCTGGAGCCTCACCCCCGCCGAGAGTCGACTGGGCGGTGTCGTCCGATCGGGACGGCTCGCTCGTTGCCGGCGACGTATCGCCGGAGCCGACCGCCGCGGCGTCGAACGCGAAGTCGTCCGCGAACGTCGCGTTCGCGGCGATGTCGAACTGGAGCGACTCCATCTCGGCGCGCAAGAGGTCGGGGTCGGGGACGAACTCCGGGCGTGCCGGGCGCATGGGTGCGTGGAGGGGACCGGCGGCCAAGGATGTACCGACCGGGTTGGAGCAGCATCCCCGAGGGGAGGCCGCCGGCGACGACGTCGTCGGCCGCGTCGTCAGCGTCGTCGGTTGCGGCGTCAGGATCGTCGGCTGCGGCGTCAGCGTCGTCGGCTGCGGCGTCAGCGTCGTCGGCCTGGGCCGCCGGGGCCCCCAGGACCGCCCAGCCCGCCCCCGCCGCCCCCGCCGCCGAAGCGGAGCCGGTCGGGAACCCGGCGCCGACCCTCGACGCGCTTGCCGTACGCCAGCCCGATCACGAGGCCGACGAGGTGGGCGAAGTGGGCGACGTTGCCCTGGCCGGCCGAGGCCGCCGTCCCCGGCGCGAGGAAGAACACGACCGAGAGCAGCGCGAAGCCGATGGTAAACAGCCACAGCGGGATCGGGATGAGGAAGTAGAGGTAGATGCGCAGCCCCGGATTCAACACCGTCAGTACGCCGAGGATGGCGAAGATGGCGCCGCTGGCTCCGAGCACGGCGGTCGTGCCGGCGGCGTCGAACAGCCCGAGGGTCACGAACAGTTCGTGGGAGCCGACGTGGGCGAGCCCCGCGATCATCCCGGAGACGACGAACAGGGCGGCGAACTTCTTCGACCCGATGTAGCGCTCGACCAGCGGGCCGAAGAAGTACAGCACGATGCTGTTGCCGACGATGTGGAAGAAGTTGAACGGGCTGTGGGCGAACACCGAGGTGACCCAGGTCCAGACGTACTCGGGGCTGTCCGAGCGGAGGACAAACAGCGACTGGAACGCATCGCCGCCGAGCAGCAGCAGCGTCACCCACTCCAGGGCGAAGACGATCCAGATGGCGCCCAGGAACACGTACGCCATGTTGTTTCGGAAGTAGCCGAGCGGACCGCCTCGCCCCGTGAGCCGGTCGAGCACCGATCGTGAACTCCCACCGCTGCTCTCGACCGAGTCGTCGAAGCCGCTGTCGAACACACCGGAGGGATCGTTCCACTCGTCCAGCCCCGGACAGTCGTGGTTCTCGGGGAGTCGGTGCTCGGCGCAGAACGTCCCGCCACAGCGCCGACACTGGTACGGTAAGTTCTCGTGCTTACCGCACGCGTCGCAGTTGGCCATCACCGTCGCCTTACGGTGGCTGCCTAAAAGGGATTCCCCTCGCGGGCGGCAGAGACGCCTTCGGCGTCCGTCGCGCGATCACGCCTTCGCCGACGGCTCCCGTTACGCGAAATTCTCCTCGTAGAGGTCCATCGCGTGCTCGATGGCGTCCTTCGCGGCGGCGGCGTCCTCCCAGCCCAGGGTCTCGACTTCCTTGCCCTCTTCGAGGTTCTTGTACGTCTCGAAGAACTCCGAGATCTCGGCCTTCTGTTGATCGGTGAGGTCGTCGACGTCCTGGACGTGGTCGTACCGGGGGTCCTCGGTGGGGACGGCGATGACCTTGTCGTCTTTCTCGCCGTCGTCGTCCATCCCCATCATGGCGACGGGGCGCGCCTCGATGATACAGCCGGGGAACGTCTGGTCCTCGACGAGGACGAGCACGTCGAACGGGTCGCCGTCGTCGTAGTACGTCTGCGGCATGAACCCGTAGTCGGAGGGGTAGTGGACGTTCGAGTGAAGCACCCGATCGAGGACGACGCCGGGGACGTCCTTGTCGTACTCGTACTTGTTGCGTTCGCCCTTCAGACACTCGACGACTGCGTACACGACGTCCGGCGCGTCGGGGCCGGTCTCCATGTCTTCCCAGAGGTTCGTCATACGGGATGGTTGCCGAACAGGTAAAAGGACTTTTCGACATCCGTGCGACGCCAGGGGTCTCGGGGACTGTGAGCCCGGTCTCCCGTCCCACGGCCCCGCCCTGTCGCTCGCGCCGGACGCGTCGCCCCGGCGTCCGTATCCGTCGCCCCGGCGCGTCCGTATCCCGTGTGAGCTACCCCGCGGAGCAGTCGTACGCTGCCTACTAATTGTCACTCTGCTGAAAACAACGCGGGAGTTCCGAGCCCGTCGAAGTCGTCCGATCGTCGGCGAGAACCGCCGGACGGCGGTCTCACGGTCGATACCACTAAAATATGCCGAGTGTTAAGAAGTGTTAAGTAGCGGGATGACATTTTAGAATGCATGTCAGAGGCACAAACAATTAACGGCCCCGGCATCGCGCGTGATCTGACAGCGTTCCAGCAGAACATCCTGGTCATCCTCTCGGAGGAGCCGATGTACGGGCTGGCGATCAAACGCCACCTCGAAGAGTACTACGGCACCGAAGTAAACCACGGTCGGCTCTACCCCAACCTCGACGACCTCGTCGAGATGGACCTCATCGAGAAGTCCGAACTCGACAAGCGGACCAACCAGTACGAACTGACCGAGGAGGGCGAGCAGGCGGTCCTCGACCGCTTCGACTGGATGCTCTCGAAGTTCGTGACGGGGGACTCCCGGGCAGAGGAGATCCGTACCCTCGTCAACGAGCGCCTGTAAGTCGGACCACCACCACCCCGTTTTTTGGCACCCACGTCGGCCAGCGGCGGCGCCGGCCGGCGTGGCCCGTGTGGCGGACGACGGTGCCGTCAGTCGCGTCGCTCGACGGTCGGCAGGTCGGCGTCGGCGGCGTCGAACAGTCGTTCGAGCGAGTCGACGACGGCCGCGGACTGGGCCTCGGTCGGCCAGGCGTTCCGGGGGAAGTACTCGTCGAGGAACTCCCGGACCTGCCGGGCGGTCGCCGTCTCGACGCGCTGGAGGTAGTGGTTGCCCATGAAGTCCGCGAACGCGCGGGCGTTTTCGGCGTGAACGGGGTCGTGGGCCGCCGCGACCGCTTCGACCAGCGCGGCGTTGTGGTCCTCGACCGACGCCCACCCCTCGTCGCCGCCGCCTTCGAGGGGGATCTCGACGCCGCGGTCGACGTCGTCGACGCGCTCCGGCTGAACGACGTCGTCCTCGACCCACTCCGCCGGGTAGATCGCGAGGACGTCGTCCTCCGGCCGGAACCGTGCCTCGAAGCCGTGTTCGGCCAGAAGCGACGCGCGGTCCCGCTCGTAGGCCGCCGCCTCGTCGGGGTCCACGGCGTCTCGTGAGAGCCGCGTGAGTCGCTTTGCTTCCGCCTGGACGTCGTCGGGAAGTTCAGCCATCGTCGAGTGCCTCGTTCGCGAGGTCGTCCGCGAGTTCGTTTATCTCCCGCGGCACGTGGGCGAGCGACCAGCGGTCGAACCGCTCCAGCAACTCCCGGACCCGGACCCGGCGCTCGCGCAGGTCCGGGTCGTTCGTGTCGTACTCCCCGCGGACCTGCTTGACGATCAGTTCCGAGTCCCCCCGGACGTCCACCTCGTCGAAGCCGTAGTCGGCGGCGACTTCGAGCGCGCGGACGAGCGCCTCGTACTCGGCCCGGTTGTTCGTCGCCCGGCCGATGCGCTCCCCGCCCTTGGCGACGACCCCGTCGCTCGTGACGATGGCCCACCCGACCGCCGCCGGCCCCGGATTCCCCCGGGCCGCGCCGTCGAAGTAGACGTGTGCGCGCCCGCCGCCGTCCCGGAGCAGCGCCACGAGGTCGCTCGGTTGCCCCCCCTGGACGACCACCTTTCCGTCGTAGGCGACCGCGACCGCCTCGCCGCGCTCGGCCCGCCAGCGTTCGTGTTCCGTGTTCCCGTCGGCGACCGCGACGCCCGCCGCCTGGAGCCGTTCGCGGGCGACCGTCGGGTCACACTCGACCGTCGGCATATCCCCCGTTTTGCCCCCCCACTCAAGCGCCTTTCCTTCGCGAGCGGCCGTCTGGCACGTCTCGGGCGGACTGATTTCCCCAACCGGCAGAACTGTTAAGTGTTTGTGCTGTTCGAGCACATAAATGCGATGACACGGCCCACTCGCCAGCGGGAACGCGACGGCGACGAACGATGGGAGGCGGGCGAGGAAACCGAAGACGAGGAGTTCGACCCCGACGAGGTCGACCCGGAGGACATCAAACGCACCTCGGACGGCGAACTGATCCACGAGCCGACGGGGATCATCCTCGAGGAGGAACAGATCGACCCCGGTCCGGAGTGGCGGGCGTTCAACCACTCGGAGCGCCAGGAGAAGTCGCGGGTGGGCGCACCGACCACCCAGACGATGCACGACAAGGGGCTGACGACGACGATCGACTGGAAGGACAAGGACGCCTACGGGCGGTCGCTGTCCTCGGAGAAGCGCAGCCAGATGCACCGCCTGCGCAAGTGGCAAGAGCGCATCCGGACGAAGGACGCCGGCGAGCGCAACCTCCAGTTCGCGCTGTCCGAGATCGACCGCATGGCCTCGGCGCTGGGCATCCCCCGCTCGGTACGCGAAGTGTCGTCGGTCATCTACCGGCGCGCGCTCAACGAGGACCTCATCCGCGGGCGCTCCATCGAGGGCGTCGCCACCGCGGCTCTCTATGCCGCCTGCCGCAAGGAGGGCATCCCGCGCTCGCTGGAGGAGATCTCCGAGGTCTCCCGCGTCGAGCGCAAGGAGATCGGCCGGACGTACCGCTACATCTCCCAGGAACTCGGCCTGGAGATGAAGCCGGTCGACCCCAAGAAGTACGTCCCGCGGTTCTGCTCGGAACTCGAACTGTCGAAGGAGGTCCAGTCGAAAGCCGGCGAGATCATCGAGGAGACCGCCGAACAGGGCCTGCTCTCGGGGAAATCCCCGACGGGCTTTGCCGCCGCGGCCATCTACGCCGCTTCGCTGCTCTGTAACGAGAAAAAGACCCAGCGCGAGGTCGCTGATGTCGCCCAGGTGACCGAGGTCACCATCCGCAACCGGTACCAGGAACAGATCGAGGCGATGGGCATCCACGGCTGATCCGGTTATCGAAGGGAGGCGACCGTCGTCGGATCCCCCGAACCGACCATTAAAGCCGAGCGCGCGCGAACCGGTCGAGCCATGATCGACCTACCCTGGGGTCGCGGCGGGGACGAATCGGCGGCCGCGACGGGTTCGGAGGCCGACCACCCAGACGCGGTCGTCGTCTGCGAGTGTCAGGACGGCACGCTGGCGGTCTACGAGGACCGGGTCGTCGTCGAGCGCGTCCCACGGTCGAAGTTCCCCGACAAGGAGATTCCCGTCGGGGAGATCGCCGGCGTCGACTACGACCGGGGAATCACGATCGGCTACATTCAGATCGAGCAGACCGGCGTGCCGGTCGATACCGGGGGACTGTTCAGCGATCCGGTCAACGAGAACACGCTCCACTTCGGGCGGCAGGGGCGCGCCGACGCGGCGGCCGCGAGGGACGCGATCCTGGAGCGGGCGCGCGGCTGACGGCGGCGAGGGACGCGATCGACGGCGGCGAGTGCCCCCGACCCGACAACCCTTATGGCCGGAGCGACCCTACCTCCGGCCGGATGCGCCTCGACGAGTACGTCGACATCGAGCGGAACGAGCGCGCCGAGCGACGGCGACTCGCCGAGGAGAAGTCCTACGGTATCCTCGATCACCTGGAGACGTTCCAGGACCGCTTCGAGGAGGTCGTCCAGGGGGACTCGATCTACGGCGGGGTTTCTCCCTCCATCTTCGTCGGCCAGTCGAACTACCCGCAGGTGTCGACGGGGATCCTGTCGCCGGTCGGCGTCGGCGACGCCGAGGAGGCAGCGACCTACGAGACGTCGGCGGGATGGTACGACGAGGGGGTCTCGATCGCCGACGTGTTCCGCCGCCGGAGTTCGCTGTTGAACACGAACCAGTCCGCGACCGCCGACGTCCACGACGCCTGGGACGGCTTCGTCGGCACCCAGCGGGAGGTCGCCATCGCGGACCGGCCCGTCACCGTCGAGGTCGGTCTCGACGAAAAGCCGGACCTCGATCTGGACGTGAGCCCCGGCGACGTGGGGACGCCGGTCGGCCCGCGGGCCCGCGCCGAGTCCGCGACGCTGGCCGAGAACCCCCACGTCCCGCGGCCGGTGAAAAAGACCCTGGAGGACGACGACTGGACGGCGCAGGGGGCGATGACGTACCTCTACCGGCGCGGCTTCGACGTCTACGAGGTCAACACCATCCTCTCGGCCGGCGCGCTCGGGCAGGCCGACCAGCGCCGCCTCGTGCCGACCCGGTGGTCGATCACGGCGGTCGACGACACCGTCGGTCAGTACCTCCGGGGGACGATCCGCGACGAACAGGGCGTCGACGGCGTCGAGGTGTACCGCAACGAGTATCTCGGCAACGCCTACTGGATCCTGCTCGCGCCCGGCCGCTGGGAGTTCGAACTCGTCGAGATGAAAGCGCCCGGCTCCGTGTGGAACCCCGATCCCGAGGAGGGCGTCGCCCTCTCCAGCGCCCGCGAGGGGTTCGAGGGCCGGACCGGCTACGTCGACGAGACCGCGGGGGCGTACTACGCCGCCCGCCTTGGGGTCCTCGAACACCTCGCCGACCGCGGCCGGCAGGCGAAGGTGCTCGTCCTCCGGCACGTCTCCGACGAGTACTGGGGCCCGACCGGCGTCTGGCAGGTCCGCGAGGCGGTCCGCAACGCCTTCGACGACGAGGGCGCGACCGCCGAGACGTTCGCCGGCGCCGTCCGCGACCTCGAACCGTACCTGCCGGTGTCGCGGGCGGCGC
>Ga0207720_100623_pt1 | contig 20860 bp, 34 predicted proteins | sample A23P2SouthBayCA_2_FD_187751 | JGI IMG/M metagenome (GOLD analysis project Ga0207720, IMG submission 187751) | Aerobic enrichment media microbial communities from Eden Landing Ponds, California, USA - A23 E3 (2) (SPAdes) | ecosystem: Environmental > Aquatic > Marine > Unclassified | place...
CCGGATCGGCGCGCGGCGGGTGATCGTCGCCGGCGCGCTCGTCACCGGCGTCGGCGCGCTCGTACTCACGGTTCCCGTCCCCGACGCGCTCGCGCTCGGCGCCCTCGGCGGCGGGATGCTGCTCGTCGGGCTCGGCACGGGCGTCCACAAGACCGTCGCCGTCCGCCTGCTCTCGCGGCTGTACCCCGGGCGGACGGGCCGCGCGCTCGGGGTGCTCGACACGCTCGGGGCGTTCGGCGGCGTCGCCGCGCCCGCCGTCGTCGTCGCGGTCACCGGCGCGACGCTCGCCGGCGTCGCCGTCCCGTGGCTCGACTGGCACGCGCTGTTCCTCGCGGGCGCGGTCGCCGCCGGCGGGCTCGCGCTCCTGTTCGGCCGCAGCGCGCCGGCCCCCGGGGCGACCGGTCTCGACACCGGCGGCGGGACGGCGGAGGGCGGCGACGGGACAGTGGGGGGCGGCGACGCCACGGGTGACGAGACGGACGCCGCCGATGGCCTTCGTCGGTACGCGGCGCTGTTTCGCGAGCCCGTCTTCGCCGTCTTCGTCCTCGCGACGGTCTGTTTCTCGTTCGCGTACAACGGCGCCGTCGCCTTCCTCCCGCTGTATCTCACCGACGCCGCCGGGCTGCCGGGGACGACGGCGTCGCTGCTGTACTCGGGACTGTTCGCAGTCTCGCTCGTCCAGTTGGTCACCGGCGACCTCTCGGACCGCGTCGGGCGGCTTCCGGTGATCGCCGCGACGCTCGCGCTCGCGACCGGCGGGCTGCTCGCGCTGCTGTCGGTCTCGGGCGTCCTCGCCGTCGGCGCCGCGGTGCTCGCGTTCGGTCTCGGCGCACACGGCTTCCGCCCCGTGCGGGGCGCGTATCTCGCGGCCGTCATCCCGGAGGCGTCCGCGGGCGGCGGGCTCGGCGTCGTCCGGACGCTGTTGATGGGGGTCGGCGCGTTCGCGCCCGCCGTCGTCGGCGGCGTCGCCGACGCGACCGGCTTCGGCGCGGCGTTCGGCGTGCTCGGTGCCGCGCTGGCGGCGGCGCTCGCGCTCACGGGCGTCGTCGTGGTCGTCGAGCGATGACGACGGGACGGCGGGAGCGCCGCGTCCGCCGAGGCCGTATCAGTCGTCGTCCGCGGTCGCCGCGGCCTCGCGCTCGGCGCGCCAGTCGCGGTTCACGGCGGCGACGAGGTCGTCCAGCCGCTCGGAGTGGACCGGCGTCTGCGGCACCCGAAGCGGTGAGACGCTGGCGTCTCCGTCGACGACGGCCGCGCGGTCGGACCACGCGGGATACGAGTCGGCGACCTGCTCCAGCGTCGGATGCCGCCCCGGCTGGTCGAGGCGCGCCCAGAAGTCGGACTCGAGCCGCCAGTCGCCGTCGTGGGTCTCGCGCTCCTCCGCGGACGCCTCGCGCACGTCGACGGCGTAGTCGGCGAGCGGTTCGGTGAGCCGGAGGTCGCAGTCGGCCGCGTCGACGGGAGCGTTCACCGAGAACAGGTCGGCGTCCGCGAGGTCCGCGCGGGAGTCGCGAGCGGCGGCGTGGTCGCCGGCTCCGTCGGCGTTCCCGCCGCGTTCGAGCACGTGTTCGACGAGCAGCCGGGTGAGCCGGGCGGGCGTCTCGAAGGTGAACTCCGCGGGCGGGAAGAACTCCTCGCGGTGGTAGGCGGAGATCGCGAGGGCCGGGACGCCGAGGTACGCCGCCTCGACGGCCGCGCCGACGGTGCCCGAGTGGCCCATGATGTACTCGCCGCAGTTCGGACCGTGGTTGCAGCCGGAGACGACCAGATCGAAGTCGGTCGAGAGCGCCCGGAGCGCGTAGGCGACACAGTCGGCCGGCGTCCCGTGAACCGTATGGCCCCACTCGCGGTCGTCCACGTCGACGGCGCGCGAGCGCGAGCGTCCCACCCCCGACTGGTTCTCCGCCGGCGCGACGACAGTCACGTCGGCGACCGCGCGCAGTTCCTCGTACAGCGCCGCGAGACCCGCGGCGTCGACGCCGTCGTCGTTCGTCAACAGCACCCGCGCCTGCGAGTCGGTCATGTGCGGTGTCGGGCCCTCGCCGCCAAGTGCGCATCGGTCGCCCCGAGCGCGCGACCGCGTCGTGATCCGACTCGACCGCGAGCGGGACGATGCCACGGGGCGCGAACGCGAGCGCCACGCCCTCGCGGCGGGGCCGACGATGGCACCCGACTTTTGTTCTCCGGGGTCGTCGGTAGGCGCGATGGGGCTCCGTGAGACGGCCGAGGAGGCGTATCGCGAGGCGCTGCCGGCGCTCGCGACGAGCGCGGTCGGCGGACTGTTCGCCGGCGTCGTCCTCGGCGGGATGCGGGCCGAGCTACGGGCCGTCGAGGGCCTGCTCGTGCTCGTGCCGGCGCTGCTCGCGACCCGCGGGAGCGTGTTCGGGAGCTTCGGCGTCCGGGTCGCGACCGGCCTTCACCAGGGACTCGTCGAGCCGCGGGTCGACCTCGGCGACGAGCGGCTGCGGGCGGCGGCGACGGCCGCGCTCGCGAACGGCGTGCTCGTGTCGCTCGTCGCCGCCGTCCTCACCGTCACCGCGCTCACGCTGCTCGGGAGCCCGGTCGCGCCGCTGCCCGTCATGCTCGGCGTCGCGCTGGTCGCGAGCGTCCTCTCGGGGGTCGTGTTGACGGCGGTCGTCCTGCTGGTCGTGTTCGCGGGATACCGTCGGGGGTACGACCCCGACACGTTCGTCGGCCCGGTGGTGACGACCACCGGCGACGTGGCCGGCGTGTTCTTCCTGCTGGTCGCGGCGCGGACGGTGCTCGCGCTGGTGGACGCGTTCGGAGGTGGGGGGTAGATGCCGACCGAGTGGTCCGTTCGCGCGATCACCCGCGCGATGTTGCCGGTGTTGCTCGTGCTCACGCTCGTCGAGTTGGGATCGGGGCTGGTGCTCGGGACGCTGGAGGACCGACTGCTCCGGTCGCCGTCGCTGCTCGTGCTCGTGCCGGTGACGATCGGCACCGCCGGCAACCTCGGGTCGATCCTCGCGGCGCGGCTCTCCACGGCGTTTCACCTCGGGACGCTCTCGTTCGACGCGGGCGACGATACCCTCGCCGGAAACGCCGTCGCCACCGTCGCGCTCGCGGTCACGCTGTTCCCGCTCGTCGGCCTCGGCGCGTGGGTGCTGACGGCGCTTCTCGGGGCGCCGACGCTCGCACCCGGGACGGTCGTGCTGATCGCGCTGTCGGCGGGGGTCGCGCTGGCCGTCCTCGCGGTCGCGGTGACGCTCGCGACGACGTACGTCGCGTACCGCTTCTCGCTCGACCCCGACGACGTGGTCGTTCCCGTGGTCACGAACGTCTGTGACGTGCTCGGTGTCCTCGTCCTGTTCGCGGCGGTCCTTGCGTTCGCGTGACCGACGTGCCCCATCTCGGATAGCCGACGGACGGTGGCTCGTCGAGAGGCGGGACCGCCGTCGAGCGACGTCGCGCGGCGCCTCACTCCGCGATCACGCGAACCGTCCGGGTCCGCGGCCCGTCACACTCGACGAGGAGGACTGACTGCCACGTCCCCAAGTCGGGCTCGCCGCCGGCGACCGGGACGGTCGCGTGCGCCCCCACAACGAGCGCCCGGAGGTGCGACGCCGCGTTGTCGTCTATCTCGTCGTGATCCCACCCATCGTCGGGCGCGAGCCCCCAGACGAACGACTCGATGTCGGCCAGCAGCCGGCGCTCGGCCTCGTTGACGACGAGTCCAGCGGTCGTGTGCTCACAGAAGACCGTGCAAGTCCCATCGGCGTCGTCAGGGAGCGCCCCGCGGACGCGGTCGGTCACGTCGCGGACGGCGGTGTGGTCGTCGGTCTCGACGGTGAAACTCGACATGGAGCGTCGACGGCGCGCCCGGTGAAGAAGCTCACCCCGGCTCGGCGTGGGACCGAACGGCCCCGGCCGTTTTGCCGGACGCGGCCGTCGGGGACACCGTGATCACGGCGAGCCACACGGTCCGGGTCGACGCCCCGGTCGAGGAGGTGTTCGCGCACGTCGACGAGCCCGAGAACCACGTCGAGCTGACGCCGAGCATCACCGACGTCTCGAACGTCGAACCGCTCGACAACGGCGGGAAGCGACTCCGGTACACGTACGAGCTGGTCGGGATCCCGCTGACGGGCACGATGACGACCCCGGAGTACGTGGCCGACGAGCGCATCGACTTCGAGATGGCGGGCGACCTCTCGGGGACGCTCACCTGGGCGTTCGAGGAGGACGACGGCGGAACGCGCGTCACGTACGGCGCCGAGTACGACCTCCCGGGGGGAGTGCTCGCGCGGATCGCCGAGCCCTTCGCGGTGCGATACAACGAGCGGCAGCTCCGGACGACGCTGGAGAACCTCCGGGGTCGGGTCGAATCGGACGAACCGACGTAGCCGGCCGTTCCGCCGCGGTCGATCTCAGCGACGCTCCGGGTCGACGGGCGCGCCGTCCTCGGTCGGCGGCGCGAGGTGGTCGACGTACTCCTCGACCGACGGCGAGCGGACGGTCACCTCGACGGAGATCTCGCCCAGTTCGTCGGGCTCGCCGACGGCGAAGTTGACGACCCCTTGGAGAGCTGCCTGCTTCTTCAGGCTGAAGGTGAAGCCGTCGTCGGTGCGGTTGCGCTCGAACTCGCGGCGAGCGGTGTCGAGGATCTCCTGTTCGTGGAGCCTGTCGGAGAAGTCGTCGAGCGTGTGCGTCTCGGCGACGAGCAGTCCCGGCTCGGAGACGAACTCGGCGTTGGGAAACAGCGCCTCGACGGCGTCGCGGACGCGGTCGGTCACCTCGGTGTCGTACACCGGCACCTCGATCCGGGTGTCGACGCTGTAGACGGTCGTCACTTCCCCACCTCCGCGGCGTCGTCAGTCGCCTCGTCCGGCGCGTCGGGAACGGGGGTCCCGCGCAGCACCACGCGGACGCGGTCGCGAAACGCCGCGAGCGTGTCGGTGTTGTCGACGGTCACGTCGGCGGCGTCGATGACCTCGCCCATGCCGAACTCGAGCTCGCGCTCCTCGCGGTCGCGCAGCGCCTCACGGTCGACGTCTGAGTCGTCACGGCCGCGCTCGCCGAGTCGCTCGGCGCGGACATCGAACGGCGCGGTGATGGCCACGAGCGTGAACTCGTCGCCGAAGCGCTCGCGGAACCGCTCCAACTCGACGGGCGCGCGGAGCCCGTCGACGAGGACGGCGTCGGTGTCGGCCCGACCGGCGGCGTCCTCGATCAGCGGGACCGAGCGCTCGGCGATGGCCGCGGGCCCGTTCTCCTCGCGCAGTGCCCGGGCGATCTCGCCGTGGTGTTCGGCGGGGTCGAGCCCGCGGTCGCGACACTCCGCGCGGATGACGTCTCCCATCGTGACCACGGGGACGTCCTCCTCCTCGGCGACCGCGGCGGCCTCGCCCTTCCCGCTGCCGGGCAGGCCGACCGTTCCGATAACTCTCATCACCCTCCGTTCGGCGCTGGCCGGATTAAACCCTGCGAGACGGCCGACCCACGCACTCGCGGCCGCAGTGGCGCCCGGTCGCCGTACGCGGGCGCGCCGCCCGGGACCGCGCCGTTTTTGACTTCCCCGCGTGTGGCTGTACTCGTGGGCGCGTAGCTCAGTCCGGATTCAGAGCGTCGGACTTCTAACCGCGCCGGGATCCCGGCGGGGGAAGCCATCCGACGGTCGCGGGTTCAAATCCCGTCGCGCCCGTTAGGAACCGAACAGCGCGTTGCTTCGACGGCACACGGCCAGCGGCGCGTTCCGTGAGCGCCGTGTCGCGACCGACAACCGAGTCCGAAAGCAGTCGGCAAGGGCCGTGGGAGAGAGCGGAGCGTCGGGGGCTACTGCGGCTGCCCGCCGTCGCCGATCGCGGCGTCGCGCCCGGTCGAGGTCCGGTCGGGGCCGGGGGCGTCGTCTCCGCCGCCGTCGACCTCGAACGTGTCGAGGAGCTGCTGAAGCCGATCGGACTGCCGTGCGAGCGACTCGGCCCGCTCGGTCACCTCGGTCATCGTGTCGACCTGATCGGTCGCGGTCTCGGCGACTCGCTCCGAGGCCTCGGCGGTCTCTCGACTGATCTCCGTCACCGGTTCGATCATGGAGACCGTCTCCTCGGTGGTCGCGGCCTGGTCGTCGGTCGCACGGCTGATCTCTTGGATCCCCTGGTTCGTCTCCTCGGCGTTGGTCGCGACCGACGAGAGTGCGTCGCCGACCTCGTCGACCGCCGCCGCGCCCGCGTCGATGTCGGACTCCGCGCTGCGGACGTCCTCGACCGTCCGCTCGGTCTGGGCTCGCGTCTCGTCGATGCGCGTTTCGATGTCGGCGGCCGCCTCCTGCGTCTCCTCCGCGAGCGTCTTCACCTCGTCGGCGACGACCGCGAAGCCGTCACTGTTCCCGTCGGCCGACCCCGCGCCCGCGCGGGCGGCCTCGATGTTGGCGTTGAGCGCGAGCATGTTCGTCTGCTCGGCGATGTCGCTGATGAGGTCGACGATCTCGCCGATCTCGTCCATCTGATCCTCCAGCGACTGCACGTTCTCGACGGTGGACTCGATCGCGTCCTCGACATCTCGCATCCGGGCCATCGCCTCGTCCGCGGTCTCCTCCCCCTCGTCGGCGACCGCAGTGGTCTCCGCCGAGGTGTCGGCGACCTGTTGGGCCGACGACGCGACCTCCTCGATCGTCGCCGAGAGGGTGCTCATCTCGCCGGCGACCTCCTCCAGCAGTTCGCGCTGCTCCTCGGCGCTTTCGGTGATCTCGCTCACCGACTCACTCACCGACTCGCTGTCTCGCTCGGCGCTGTCGACGATCGCGGAGGTCTCCTCCGTCGAGTCGACCACCTCCGCGGAGAACGTCTGTATCTCGCCCATCGCCGACTCGATCTCGTCGAGCATCTCGTTGTAGGCGGTCCCGATCTTGGTCATCGCGTCGCTCTCGCTGTCGGTGTCGAGACGGACGGTGAGGTCGCCGTCGGCCGCGCGAGCCATCCGCCTGCTGTACGTGTCAGCCTTCGATTCGAGGTGGGCGTTCAACTGTTCCACCTCCTCTTTACGCGCCTCCGCCTCCGCGATCGCTTCCTCGACGTCCTCGATCTCCTCGGTCTTCGCCGAGACCTGCGCGAGGCGCTCGCGCGACTGCTCGCGTGACTTCTCGATGGAGAACCAGTTCGACATCAACGCCCCACACAACATGAGGATGAACGCCGCGTGGACGCCGGCCCACGCCCACGGGTTGGCGATCGCCGCCGCGTGGTTGTACACTCTCGACGGGTCGATCATGCTGAACACGACGTGCCCGCCGGCGACGTAGCCCAGTCCGATCGCGAACGGGAGCCAGTCCTCATAGACCGCGAGGACCGCCATCACCACGAAGAAATGGAAGTGAGCCTCGATGTAGCCGCCGGAGAACTGCACCAACAGCGTCGACGTCGTCATCATCCCGATCGACGCCAGCGCGGTCCGAGTCCGGCGATCGAGTCGAGGCCACCACGCGAGCGCGGCTAACGCCGCGACGACCCCCAATTCGCCGACGACCATCCACGTCGGGATCGACGGGATCGTCGCACCGGTAACGACAGATTCAGTGCCCTCGAACAGTCCGAGCCCCAACAGCAGCGGGATGTGCGCGACCAGGGAGATCAGGATCGTCCGATGGCGACGTTGCCACGCTTCCTCCGGGATCGTCCGCCCGTTGGGCGTGTACTTGATCAGCGTCCGGATCCGTCCGGTCGCCCGGTCGACGAGTGACCCTCCCGTCCGTTCGCCCCCAGTTATCGTGCTCATAACCCGGTGTCACGACCGATCCGGTGATAAGAGTGCACATCAAATTGTGCTATTTGATAGCCACGGCTTGAATTTCCGCGACCGAACCGGTAACAATAGTCAGCAGCGACGGCGAACCCGATCCGCCGGGTGAACCCCGGGTGTTCAGTACCGCGAGGGCATGTAGGCCATTCCCATGAGAACGAACGCGGACAGCCCACTGAGTATCGTCACGCCCCACAGTCCGTTCGTCATCGTCGTCTCCGAGGAGGTGGCCTCCTCGTACTGGTGGTACGTCTCGAACTCCTGTGTGAGAAGCATCGTCGAGTTGTCCGGGAAGTACGCGAAGTACGTGGTCGAACCGACCGTCACGTTCGCCTCGTCGGCCACCGAGATCTCGGAGGTCCGCGGCGCGAAGTACTCCAACGTCGCCGCGTCGGCACTCACCGACGCGACCGTTGCGGTGTTGTCCTCGACGCCGTCGAGCTCGTCGCCGACCGCGTACTCGCGCGTCTCGGGCTCCGGGAAGTACTCGTCGACAGGGATCAGCGTGCGGTTCTCGTCGGTGCGTTCGACCACGTACTCCTGCCCGTCGACGATCGTCGTCTCGTTCTCGACGGCGGAGTCGTTCTCGAGGATCGCTGTCCGGTCGACGGCCGCCGTCAAGGTGAACGAGCCCGACTCGCCGTCGGTACTGACGGTCCAGTCGTCTCCGTCGTACGTGACGGTCGAACCGTTCGCCCACTCGGCCGTGTACCGCGCGGACTCGTTCGTGTACTCCAGTGTTCCCGACCGTACCAGGTGTGCCTGACCGCCGCCCCCGTGACCGCCGCCACCGCCACCCTCCATCTCAGCGGAGATATCCGAGACGGCGTACTCCTGCCCGTCGAGCGTGAAGGTGTCCCCCTGACTCAGTTCGTGATCAGGGTTGTCGAACGTGAGTTGCGGCGCGCTCGCTGTCGCGATGAGCGAGAACGAGGCCGCCCCCACGACGAGGAAGAACGCGACGTAGATTGCCGCGGCGCGTCGTTGCATACGTGGGCCACGGACCGCCCGGAGTTTAACCGTTTTCTTTCGAGGGAACACGTCACCCGCCGGAACGCGAGCGTGTGCGCGGTAGAAAGCCAAGGGCCGGAAGTCACCCCGATCCTCATAATCCAAAGCGCCCTCGCTACGCACATGACTGATGCCGACCCACGCCAACTCGTCGACAACCTCAGAACCCGGATTGAAACCGGGGATGATTACGTCCAGTTCGACGCTGACCGGGACCACCTCCTCCGGATGAGCGACAACATCCGACTGGTCCCCTCGCAGATCGGCGACCACCGACACCTCAAACTCCTGCGACACTGTCGCCGGATGGCCTGCCTCACGCCCCCACCCAGCGTCGAGGACTTCGAGGCGAACAGCGAGGCCGACGACGCCGGCGTCGCGACCAGCGAGGACGTCGACGATCTCCTCGAGGAGCGCGGCCTCCTCGGTGCCGCGCTGGAATCCCGCACTGTCGCTGAGGCGATCGTCCGCTGGATCAACGACGAGTACGCCAACGAGCACACCAACCAGGACTACCGAACCGCCCTGCGCTCGTTCGGTCGCTACCGACAGAAGCGTGACGAACCTCCCGACTCGCTGGACTGGATCCCGACCGGGACGTCGAACAACTTCGACCCGGTCCCCTCTGAGCGTGACCTCCTCAAGTGGGAAGCTGACGTCCAGCCGATGGTTCAGGCGACTCAGAACACTCGCGACGCAGCTCTCCTCGCGCTGCAGTTTGAGGCCGGCCTCCGAGGCGGGGAGCTCTACGACCTTCGCGTCGGTGACGTCTTCGACGCCGACCACTCCCTCGGCGTCCACGTCGACGGGAAGCGGGGCGAGCGAACCGTCCACCTCATCGTGTCCGTCCCGCACCTCCAGCGCTGGCGCAGCGAGCACCCGGCGCCCGAGGACAGCACCGCGCCGCTGTGGTCGAAGCTCAGCACCGGCGAGCAGCCCAGCTACAAGACCTTCCTCGGGATCTTCAAGCGAGCCGCCCGCAGCGCCGGCGTCGAAAAGACGGTGACGCCCACGAACTTCCGGAAGTCGAACACGCGGTGGCTCGTCGACCGTGGGCTCAGCCAGCCCGAGATCGAGGACAGGCAGGGTCGGAAGCGCGGCTCCGAACACACCGCTCGCTACATGGCTCACTTCGGCGACGACAGCCTCGAGAAGCGCTACGCGAAGGCCCACGGAGAAGACGTCGAGACTGACGAGGCCGACGAAGTCGCTCCCATCGAGTGTCCCCGCTGCGGAGAGGAGACGGCCCGAAAACTCGACTTCTGCATGCACTGCTCGCAGGTCCTCGACTTGGAGGCGAAGGAGCTCGTCGACTCCGTCACCGAGACGATGGAGGACGCCGCCCTCGAACACGGGGACCCCGACCTCCTCGAGGGTGCCCGGACGATCCGGGAGAAGCCGAACATGATGGACAAGGACGACCTTCATGAGTTGGCCTCCTCGCTGGGATCTGAGGACTGACGGGCGAGCTCGCAGATCCGTGCGACCTCCTCGTCCTCGTTCTGGTAGCGCTCGTAGAGGCGGTCGAACAGCTCTCGTTCCTCGTCGGTCGGCTCGCCGGTCGTCGTGGGTGGGGTAGTGGCCTCAGGCATCGTCGTAGAAGGTCTCGATGTGCTCGTTCTGCGGGCTGTACTGCGACTCGTCGATAGGGCCGCCCGCCCGCTGGACCTCGCGGACGACCCGATCGAACACCTCGTGATTCTCGGGTTGGTACGTCGTGACGATCGCCGAGGAGCCGCCGGGTTGATCCACCTCGAGGAAGACCGCGTAGTACTCGACCCCGCAGCGGGCGATACCGCCGTAGCCGTAGACGGCGCTCGCTTTGTCCTCGCCCTGGTCGCGGATCCAGGAGTGCCGGTGAAGGCCACGGATGTGCGTCGAGAGAACGAGCGCCTGCCACGGGTCGATCGTATCCGGGGGCGTCCGGTCCTCCCACTGGTTGCACGCGTGGCGCGTCAGATGTGCGGGCCCAGCATCCTCGGACGGGGAGCTACTCGCCATCGTCACACCCCCAGTCGGTCCACGTCGTCTGCCCGTGCGTGTCCGGACGCTCGACAGCGTCGGCGCCGCCGACGTCGGGAACACCCACCGTCTCCTCACTACCGGTCGGGTCGGGCGTCGCGTCGACGGTCTCGCCGTCGCGACCGAGGGCGGCCGGGCGCTCCGAGATGTACTGGACCGTCCCGTCGAGCGCGCGGCCGTCGTACGAACGCCCGCTCACCGTGCATCACCCCCAGTCTCGACGACTCGTGGGGTGCTCCCGGTCCCGTGGCAGCTGGGACAGGTGAGTTCTCGACCGTTCATCACTCGCCGGAGGTCGCAAAATGGGTCCTTTATTTGCCCGTGCCCGTCGCAGCGATCACAGTCTACCCAGGCGACATCCTTCACCGTCGCGTCGGCGATGCCGTCAACCTCGGTGGCTGTCTCCCAAGGGTGCTCTTCGCCGATCTCGTACTCGATCCGGACCTCGGCGTCGCAGTCCTCGCACTCGAGTTGGATTGACCCCGTGCCGTCGTGGAGTGTGGCAATGTGCTCGATGAGCCGACCGTCGCACGCCTCGCAGGTCCCGACGAGCGCGGGCTCTGCCGCATCAGCGAGCGTTCGTACCTGGTTGAGACCACCGTCGGTCATCGGTCGGTCACCGTCGTAGTCCCGAAGAACGCGGTCGACGCCGGCGCGCAGCACGTCGCTTCGGTTGACGAAGTCCGAAGTCTCCGCAAGCTCGTCGACGGCCTCCAGGTCTTCATGCGGGAGGCGGAACGTGACGCGATCCATCAGGGAACCACCTCGTCACGGTCAGGGAGGTTGGCCTCCAGTTCGTCGAGCCGATCGTACAGCGCGCTGATCGTGGCCCGCTCCCAGATCTTGACCTCGTCGTGGTCACCGGGGTCGGTGAACGACTCGTTCCCGTCCGGCTTGGCGATGAACAGCGCCTCATCCTCGACGAGGATAAGGTGCGCCCCGGCCGGGACCTCGACCGCGGCCGGTGACGGGTAGTGCTCCGAGTACGGGTCCACGAGACGGATCCACTCTTCGCCTGAGCCGTTGGCGTAGACGGCCCATCCGTCTCCCACGTCGTCCCACGAGTCCTTGAGGACGCGTTTCGACTCCTCCATCGTCCGGCCATGTGCCTGCGGGAGGAGACACGCGAGGGCCCACATCGTCGAAGGGGCATCAGGAACGGCGGCGCGGACAGCATCGTAGTCTGCCTCCACCATCAGCCGCTCACCTCGATGACGTAGATCACTCCCGCAGCGGCCAGCGCGAAAGTGAACAGCCAGAACCCGACGAAGAGCGCTTCGCGCCGGAAGTCGCTCACTGGTCCACCTCCTCGCGGATCTCCGCAATCTGCTCACTAAGCTCGGGGTCCGGCAGGAGCTTCGAGCCATTCGGTTCGCGGAGCTCGAGGAGCCAGAGGGCGTCCCGGGCTTCCTCGTCGCTCACTCCGAGCTCGGCTGCGACGTAGCTCGTCCACGCACCCGGGCCCTCCTGCTCGACCGCGTCGAGAACCTCGACCAAGCCGATCCGGGCCGGAAGGCTCGACTCGTCGAGCTTCTGGTAGGGCCACGCCTTCTCCTCGCTGTCCTCCGCATCGGCGTGCTCCTCCTCCTCGAGCAGCGGGCCGTCGTGATCAGTGACGGCCGGCTCGAGGTCGTCCCAGTCGACGGACCGTGGCTCCGGAGTGGGGCTGGAGGCCTCGTCGACGTCGTCGTCTTGGTCGTCCGAGCTCTCGTCCTCGTCGCCCGTACCGTGGATGCCGTGCTTCCGAAGCCGGTTGTAGACCGCACTGTAGGACACCGAGAACTCCTCGGCGGCGTCCGCCACCGAGTCGTAGGCGCCGTACGCCCACTCAAGGTGCTCGATGTCGGTGTGGTCGAGGTCCTCGCCGGCGGGTAGTGGCCGTCCCTCGGGTGCGAGCCCGAGAGCCTCGGCGGACTCGACCGCGTCGTCGCGGCGCTCGCGAACAGCGGACTCGGTGGTGTCGAAGTCGACGTCCCGCGGTTCGGGCTGGTCAGCCGCCTCGGCATCGCCCTTCGATAAACCGCCATCCGATTGATCAACCGGCTGATCGCCGGCGTCGCCGACCGCTGCGTCGGCCGGGATATTCACGACGAGCTCGACGCGCGCGGACCGACTGTTGCTCCCGACGTGGATGTCGCCGACGTAACCAACCTCGACGCCAAGCGCCTGAATCTCGTCGACGATCGACGCCGTCCGGTCGAGCGCGACCGGGAGGTCGATGGGCTCCGCGTCTTCTGTGGTCGCCATCAGAGCACCTCCATGAGGTCAACTGTGAGGCTACTGCTCACCCACGCGTCGCCGCCGCCGTCGACGGTGAGACCGCCGTCCCAGCGCGGGTACGTATTGAGGCGGTCCATCAGCCTCCACCCCGGCGCTCGATGAGTGGCTGCCAGTCGGGGAGGACGCTGTTCCCCTCTTGCGACGGTGCGCGAACGCCGGTGAACGAGAGCTCGGTCCGGGAGAACTCCGGCACTCCTCGCGTCGCGAACTCTTCCTCGAGGGCGTCCGTGTTCGCACACGACTCACACGGGGGGTTCGTGGTCCGCGTCCCGCAGGCGCACGTCGACGCCATCAGTCGGTCACCTCGTAGTCTGGGTTGTGGTTTGCACGCGACGGATCGTCGACGGACTGTAGCGATGACCGCTCGCCCAGAGATTCGTCGAGAGCGTGCAGCGCGTTCAACGCCTGAACCGCGCGTTCGCGCTCAGTTTCGTTGAGGTCCGCGAGGCACAGGCCGTGGAGGCCGTCGTTGCCTTCGGTTCCTTCGAGCGCGTTCCGGACGAGGCTGTGCGCGTCGTCGACGGTCATCAGGCATCACCCTCCAGCGCCGCCTCGAGGAGCGCATGGACGTCGTCGACGCGGTCGGTGTCGGTGACGTACCGCTCGAGGATCCACCCGAGCCGGTCGCGGACGGCATCATGTCCCGCCGCCGTGAGCTTGTACTGGTTCGTCCGCTTGTCGAGGGGGCTCTTCTCGACCAGCCCGAGCTCGACGAGATCGTCGAGGTTGGGGTACAGGCGGCCGTGGTTGACCTCGGCGTCGTAGTAGTCCTCGAGGGCGCGCTTGACCGCAAGCCCGTACTGCGGCTCCTCCGAGAGGATGACGAGGATGTGCGTCTGGAACGCCGTGAGGTCGAGCTGCCCGACAGCGTCGTCCGGAACCGAGGAGTCGGCTTCCGTGCTGTCAGCCTCGCCGAGCGGCGTGCCCTCGCCGTCCTCAACGCCGACATCATCGACGTCGATCCCACCGTCGGTCGCGACGAGTGCCTCCCGACACCCAGCGCAGTACCGGGATGACTCGACGCGGGGCTTCACACCGCATGCCGCGCAGTTCTCGTCGTGGTCGACGTCGATCCCACCGTCGGTCGCGACCGGACGCCACTTGTCGAGCGCCTCGTTGTGGACTTCGAGTGCGAGCACCTGCTCGCCGTCGTGGTGGATCGTCGCGACTTCCGGCGCATCGGCGTCCTCCCACTCGCGCTGGCGCTCGGTGTAGAGGAGCTCGTGGGCGTTGCCGTCGCGGTCGAACGTCTCCAGCAGCTTGGTCTCGACCCACTCCTGAGCACCCTGCAGGTCACCGACGCGGTCAGGGACCTCGTCAGCGAAGTCGGCGAAGACCAAGTCATCGACACCGTCCGGCGCCGGCGAGCGGTGCAGCGTGACCGTGGCCGTGTGAGGTGCGTCGACGTCGACCTCGCCAGTCCCAGCGACGACGGGGCCGCCGTCGGTGACGGCTGGTCGCGACTCGTCCTGGCACCCGATGCACAGGCCATCGTCGAGACCGGGATCGCCGACGAGGGTACCGCAGTCGTCACAGGTGCTCAGTCCCGGGCGGCGTCCGACCGTCGGATCGCCCGCGCAGTTGGTGCACCACTGGAAATGTCCCTCGGGGTAGACGGCGAGCGACTTATGGGCGCTCTTCGCGGTGACATGTCGGCACGAGGGGTCCGGGTGGACGATGTTGGCCTTGCCGGTGTTCTGGGTGTTCGGGTTCGCCCACACCATCGCGGTCGCGGTCTCAGGGTCGACGTCGGCCGCGCAGACGCCACACCACTCGCCGTGGGGGTAGGCGTCGACCGGCTTCGGGACGATGTCAGTCGCCGAATGGAGCGTCGAGCAGTCGCCTCGCCGGTGGAGCGTCTGGCCGGTTTTTCGGCCGGCAGTCGAGACGATCGCCCAGCGGCGCTGGTCGGGCGCTGCTGACTCGTCGGTCGCCGGCGAGGTGCTTCCTGCTTGGCTGTCGGTACGTCTTTCCGTGGTGCGGGCTTCTGCCCGCGTGTCTCGTTGCGTTGGCATCCTTGATCGGTATCGCGCAGCGGGACGGCGGCCCACGCGGCCGGCCTTCGTTGGACTGGGGACCGGGTGCGTGGGACACCGTTAGTTCGGCGTCGGTTCGTCGGCGTCGTCGTCGGATTTTCGCAATTCAATTTCACCTCCGTCGAAGCCGGCGGCGACCTCGATCTCATCACCCTCCTCGAACCCCGCTTTCCGCAGGAGCTCTGGCGGCAGCGAGACCACCGTGCTGTTCCCCGACTTGCGCAGTCGGCGGGTGGCGCTCGCTTCGTCTTTCTCGGGGTCAATGTCCACCGGCATACACAATGTAAGACATGAAGTGTTATCTAATAGTCTTTGGGATGACTTACTTAACAACACGCCCCGGTGTCTTATTCAGGTAAGACTTATGAGCCGAACGACGCGACAGCAAGTCATGGGCGACGAGGTCGAGATCGACCCCGAGAAGCAGGAGGTTCGCGCGCGGCGTAACCTCCGGAAGTCCGGTAACAGCACCGTCGTCGCCATCCCACCACAAGTTCTGGATGGTGCCGGACTGGAGCAGGGGGATCGAGTTGAGCTCGTTGCGAAAATGGGTGAGGAGACCATTCGCCTCACGAAGATCGACGAAGAGACCGATTGACATCACACTCCCTCCTCCAGCTCGACGTTGACGTGCTCGAGCGCCGCCCGAACCCACGCCGGGATAACCACGGCAGGCTGCGGGGCAACTCGCTCACCGTGGCCCTCGGGACCGACATCGTAGCGCCACGTCTCGCCGGCGTGGGACAGCCGCACGCGCTGGCCGTCGGCGGCGGGCGTCACCTCGATCGTCGCGAAACGGTCCCCGAGTGGGACGTCGAGGCCGGCCTCGTACAGGTCCAACTCGACCGTGAACCGAGCGCGTGATTTACTCCGTGACACGCCTGTACCGACGCGCTACACCACGGAAAAACGGGGGGTAACTTCCGGCCCTCCGCGGCGATCGTACCCCACGATTAGAATTGTGGGTAGGATTGGTCAATGTGCTAGATAATTATCTACCGACACGTTTGGGGTGTGTCTATGGGCGATGGGGCGCAAGAATCGCAAGAGGAGGGTTTGTCGGCGTTACCACGGATCCGCCGGTGGCGTGCCAGTGATTCTGTCGGGAAACGCGTGGCTGCGGTGGTGGTGAAAGTCTGGATCGAAGGCGCTGCAGCAGTACTCGTCCCTGCGCCGATTCTCGGACTCCCACTAGTGGGCATTCTCACCGGCGCGCGATTCGGGTTTGGGGTGGAGGCTGTGGTTGCGACCTGGGGGACGATGTCGGCAGCAGTGTTCGCGAACCTCTACTGTTTCCTCACAGATCGCCCTGGTTAGGACGGTCGTCGTCGGATGAGTCGATCCAGGACACGTCCCTCGCCGGTGAGGAACTCGTCGAATGCCTCTTTGACTGAGTGACGAACACCAACAACTCGGCCCAGCAACAGTCCGAGCGTACTCCCAGGAGAGATCCCAACTCGCCCCGTCGCGAGTTTGTAGTCGATGACAGGGTACGCCGTCGCGAACAGGGCCGCAAGTGCGACAGACTCGCCGACGAGTGCTGAGCCACCAACGGTGGCGACACCGAACACGCTACTCACGTAGAGGACAATCAACGTGGTGTCGACTGTTGGCGGGTCATCTTGAGTCTCGGCGTGGTCGGCGGTCTGTTCGAACGGTCGGGCGGTCATACGGCCAGCATCGAACCGGGCCCGTGACTCTCTCGCCCCTGTCGTCGCGGCGAACCCAAGTGCAGCTGCAGCAAGCGCTCCGAACACGTAGGCGGGGAGGATGTTGAGGAGGACACCGACCATCACAGGTACCGCAACGATACTGCCAAGCGCGAGACCCAGGATCAGCATATCTGTCACCGCAGAGGTCGTCTGGATGACCGTCCACCCCCAGGTGTATGCTGCTCGGGTCGCCCGGCTCATACTCAGGTGTTGAATAGACAATCGGTTAATCGTTCTGCTGGTCGGCTGTCGGAGGCGCCTACTCCGGCGTCGCCCGCGGCTCCACGCCGGCGAGGGGCTCAACCGGCGACGCGAGATCACGATCGAGCGCGACGTACCGAACACCACCACCACTGCCGGTCCGCTTCAGGAGGTCGTAGCTCCGCAACTTCTCCAGTTTGCTTCGTCGCGAGCGCCGCGAGACCGGCGCCATGTCGCGGTCGTGGTAGACCTCCTCAGCGACCTCGTCGTAGCGCCGGTGCAGCGCGACGGCGTCGATCGCCCCGGCCTCCTGGATGATCGCGTACAGCACCTGATGATGAAACGGCAACGACTCCAGGTTGCTCTCGCGGATCTGCTCGCGAGCGCGGTCGGCGCCGGCGCGGATGTGCGCCTCGGAGATCTCGCGCGCTTCTTCCTCGTCGGCGACCTCCGCGGCGGCGCGAAGGGTCTGGATCCCCCGCCGGGCGGCGCCGGCGGCCTGGTCGGCGACGCGCTCAAGCGTCTCTCGGTCCCACGCCAGCGGGGAGAGGCCCTGCTCGGCGCGGGGTTCGAGGATGTCGGCGAGATCGTCGACACTGTAGCGGCTCAACTCGATCTGGTTGCGAGCGTGCCACGGCCCCCTGCCGACCTGGTCGGCCTCGTACCGGACGAGCCACTCCTCCAGGTCGTGGATGATGACGATCGCCGAGACGCCCGGCGCCCGGTCGACCGCCTCGAGGACATCGGTCTCGTTGAGGTCGTCGGCCTCGTCGAGGAGCAGTACTGCGGGCCCCTCGACCGATCGGAGCAGCTGCTCGCGCTCTTGTATCGAGAGCCCCCGGTGGACGTCGCCGTCGACGGGGAGTTGCTCGAGGGCGCTGAGGAGGATCCCGCCGGTCGTCTTCCCGAGGCAACGGACCTTCGCGACGTCGACGGCGGCTTCCTCCTGGAGGCGGGCGAGGCAGTGGCGCGCGAGGGCAGTCTTCCCGACGCCAGAGGGGCCGTGGATGAGGACGTCGTCGCCGGTGCCGCCGTAGGTGGTCGATGAGAGCCGCGCGAAGAGCTTCTCGATGGGTTGTTCTCGGTGCTGTAATCGCCGGGGCAACCAGTCGTCCTCAAAGACACGTCGGTCCGACAACATACTCGTCTCGGCGCTGACGAGACGGGACTATATAAACCGGGGGGTGACTTCCGGCCGGTCTACTCCCCGGCCATCGTCTCGGCGTACCACTCAGAGTGGACAAACCGCTGCGGACAATCGGGCTCGTGCGGGATCTCGTCTATATTCAGATGCGACTCCCAGCAGCAAAGACACAGAACCTCCCCCGTCGGCTCCCCCAGCGCATAGCCGTCAACGGACACGGGCGTGTCGCTCGTGAGGATCCGGAAGTGGGTCTCCGGGTCAGCGAAGCTCATCATGGGCCCCGAGACACCCCTGTGACACTCTCCCGATCCCGCTGCCCGAAGCTCCCGTGCAGGTCGCCGTCGAGCCAGACGCCCTGGACGCGCTCGTGGCCGACCGGTTGCCACTCGCCATCCTCCTTGCGCTCCTCAAGAAGATCCCACGCGCCATCCTCGCGGCGCTCCAGGCGTGTGCGCCGGCGGACGCCGTCCTCGTGCGTCCGCGCGAGCGTCATCGACTTGACTGGGATCACGCCACCACCTCCCACCGCGCGTCCTCGCGCATGTCGGCGATGCTCTTCGCGAGCTCGGCGCCGGGAGCCGGACATCGATGGTGACGGTTCCGGATCGTCACGGTCGCCGCGACGTAGTCGCCGTCGCGCTCGTCGACGACGGCGCCGGCGCTGCTCACAGCTCCAACACCTCCGTCGACCCGTCGACGCGCTCGATGCGCGGCGCCGCACTCACGTGCTGCCCGAGCAGCGGGTCGATGCGCGAGCGGTCAACCCACGCCGGGATAGTTCGTGAGCCGCGAGCGTACTCTGCCCGCCGGAGATGCTTGCAGCCTCCGGTCGGGTTGCGGTGGAGCATGTCCGGGCAGTCGCAGACGTCTGCGCGCAGGTCGACGTGGTAGGTCCGGCCGCTCGAGGCGACGACGTCGAACTGCTCGGAGTCGCCAGTCGGGAGCACGACCATGCACTCGGTGAGTGCCGCGGCCGACCGCGTCGCGAGCGTCGTCTCGACCGTCGCGCCGGACGTGTCGGCGCTACTCGCCATCGTCGGCCTCCGGCTGGACACCCCGGATGTGGTCGGCGACGCCGTGGCGCTCAAGCGCCGCCAGCGTCTGGTGCAGCTTCGCGACCGTCTCGTCGGGGTCGTCGCCGCGGACCTTCACGTCGATCGTGTCCTGGTCGCGCGTGCCCTCGCCGCGCTTGACCTGCGTCTTGAGGCGGATCTTGTCCGCGCTCTCGCGGGTGACGTGGTCGCCGTCGTCGCTCACGCCTCGAACACCTCCGTGTGCTCGGCGAGGATGTCCTCGACGCCCGCGCGCTCGGCCGCGTCGCGGTGCTCGCGCAGCCACACCGTCGCTTCGTCGACGGCCGACGCGACCCGGTCAGCGTCGTACACGTCGAGCCACGCGTCGTCGTCGAGGACCACGTTCGCCAGCTCTCCGGCGACGACCTCGTCGACGATCGCGTCCGTCTCCTGCAGTAGATCCTCGCCGGCGCCGAACGCGGTGTCGCGAATGGAATCCGACTGGTCGCGGTCCTCGGCGAGGGCGTGCGCCCGCTCGGCGACGTCAACGACGTGCAACAGTTCGTCGTCTTCGCCGACAGTGTCGGAGACCGTGTTGTGGAGCAGCGGCGCGTCGAACTGCTCGGCGGCCTCGCGCGACAGAGAGTTGACCTCCTTGCGGGCGTCCCGAGTGAGGTCGCGCATCAGGCACGCACCCCCTCGGCGCCGTCGATGATGTCGTCGACCAGCTCCTCGGTCGTCCGGTCGTCGTACCGGAGGTCCTCCCAGCCGCCGGCGACGCGGCGGACATGCTTGACGTAGTCGCCGAGGTGGTCGATACGCTGCGGCATGTGGATGTCGCCGTCGTCGTCGGCGATCCAGACAGTACTCCTCACGCCGTACCAGTGGTGGGTGTTGCCGTCGGCGTCGGTGCCGAGGTACGTCGAGTCGTCGGTCAGGTCGGTGAGCCTTTCACGGCTCGGAACGTTCGAGTTCATGCTTCGGGGTGTCCGAAGCGCGGTCGGGCGTGCTGGAACACGCCCCGGCCAACTTCTGACCGGCGTCCCGCGCTTCCTACTACCATGTCTATTCTCCACCACCTTAACCCTTAGGGTCTAAGGATTATGGCCAAAGGACTATGGTCTATGCTACAGTAGTTTACGGCGTGAGCCTCACAACTACCGGGCAGAATCCAATGCTCGACGTCGACGATCTCGGTCCAGCGGACGAGGCCCTGCTCGACATGCTCCAAGACGGTCGCGTGAACGCACCGTTCGCCGCTGACGAAACAGGGTACAGTCTTCAGTACGTGCGCGACCGACTCGGTCGGCTCGTCGAACACGGTAACGCCAAGAAGGTGTACGAAGGGCTGTACGAACTCGTGGAGGACCCACGCGAGGAGGTGAGAGATGACTGACGGAGACCTCAACTGGCCCGCCGAGTACCCGCGCACGGATCCGGTCGACCGCGAGCCGTACCCGGGCGACCTTTCGCCCACGCGCAAGGAGTCGTTCGAGAGCGTCGTCGACGAGCTCGAGCGCTGGGGTGCGACTGAGGGCTCCGTCGAGATCGACACGGCGAGTCAGCACTACGCCGACCGGCCGAACATCCCGCACCAGTACGACAAGCCCGACGAGGTCGGGGTCGTCGCTCGCTTCCGTCGTGAGGACGGCGCCGCCGACGACCAGCACGTCCTCGCGTGCGACCGGT
>Ga0207720_100630_pt1 | contig 20712 bp, 22 predicted proteins | sample A23P2SouthBayCA_2_FD_187751 | JGI IMG/M metagenome (GOLD analysis project Ga0207720, IMG submission 187751) | Aerobic enrichment media microbial communities from Eden Landing Ponds, California, USA - A23 E3 (2) (SPAdes) | ecosystem: Environmental > Aquatic > Marine > Unclassified | place...
TGCAAGCCGCGGCCGTGTTGACCGGTGGTCCCTTCGCAGTCCTCTCGGTGGTCGCGCTGGTCGGCCTGACCCTCGCCTTTCGCCGTCACGAACGGGACGGGCCGACGCTGGCCGGTCGGGTTCGCGCCGCCGTCGCCGACGGGGCGTCCCGTCGAGGCGACGACTGACGCCACTCAGCGGTAGACCGGGCGGAGATCCGTCGCGTCCTTGTCGTAGCCCAGCCAGACGCTGAGCACGGAGGCGGCGAGTACGAGATAGACGGGGAACAGTGCGAGCAACACGTACCCCGTCGTCGCCGCCGTGAGGACGTTCCGCAGATAGAGGGTGGCGACCACCACGAGACCGAGGAGGATCGCGATCAGCATGCCGAGACGGAAGGCGCTCCGGGCGGCCGGTCCCGGCCGTTTCACGGTCGTCATCGATGCCGACCGTAGGCCGCTCGACGGTATAAGTCGCCGGATTCCGCGTCAGGCGAGTTCGGCCGTCGGTGTGACGGTGTCGAACCGCTCCCGAAGACGGTCGGCCTCCTCCGGCAGTACCGCCGCGACGACGTACCGTGCGTGTTCGGCGAAAAAGTCGAGCAGGCCGCGGATGCGCTCGGCGTCCAGCATCTCGATGGCGTCCACGACGACGACGGGGACCGTCTCGGCGACGTCGTAGACGAGATAGCCCGCGAGCGCGATCACCAGACCGACCACCTCGCGCTCGCTCTTGCTGAGGGTGTCGACCGACGCGCGGTAGACGGTACCGTCGTCCGTCGTCCGTACCACCCGCAGGTCGAACGCCGTCCCGTCCGCCCCGTCGCGGCGCTCGATCCAGACGCGCTCGACCGCGCGGTACGCGAGCCGATCCAGCACGCGAGCCATACACTCGTTGACTGTCTCGACCGTCTCCCGTTCGATCCGCTCGACGCGGTCGCGATACGCCGCGAGCCGGGCCGTCACGTCGGATCGTTCCTCGCGGAGCGACGCACGCTCCGCCTTCGCCGCCTCCGCGGCCTCGATCTCTCCTTCGACGTCCGCGAGTTCGCGTTCGAGGCGGCCGCGCTCGTACTCCAGTTCGCTCACGTCCCGGTGGTGGTCGACGAGTTCACCCGCGGCCTCGGTGGCGGTGCCGTCGAGGTCCGCCTCCAGCGTCTCGATGCGCTCCCCGACGTCGTCGATGCGCTCGTCGAGGTCGGCGAGCGTGCGCTCACGCTCCTCGAGTTCGCGTTCGAGGCGACGCCGTCGCTCCACGAGGTCGGCGCGTTCTTCGCGGCGCTCGTCGAGTGTCTCGCGTTCGTCCTGGCGGTCCTCGATCCGCGCCGAGACGGTCTCTCGCTCCCGGCGTTTCTCGTGGAGGATCGCCTCGACCGCTTCGACCTGCGCTTCGATCTCCGCCCGTTCGACCGACTGGCCGCAGGTCCAGCAGGTGACCGACGCGTCGTCCGGGTTCAGCGCCGTCGCCACGCCGTCGGCGTCGAACCGGTCCGGGAGTCGGGCGTCCCCGAGGAACTGCCGGTTCAACTCGACGATGGGACTCAGGGCGTTGATCGTCTCGTCCAGGCGACCCTTCCGGTCGTGGAGCCGCGATAGCTCCGCCTCGACCCGTTCCAGTCGGTCCTCGACGCTCTCGCTCGCCCCCGCGTCGGGAGCCAGCGCCGACAGTCGCTCCTCGACCGACGCGAGGTCGTCCCGGAGCGACTCGACGGCGCGGCGCTTCGTGTCGCGTCGCTCGCGGAGCCGTTCGCGCTCCGAGCGGGCCGTCTCCAGTTCGTCGAGGAGTTCCTGCGTCGCTTCGGTGGCGTCTAGGGCGTCGGTCTCCTCGATCTCCGCCCGTCTCTCGTCGAGTCGGGCGGTCACCTCGTCTCGCTTCTCCGCTAACTGTCGCGCTCGCACCGTCAGTTCCGGGAGGTCGTCGACCGTCGCGTTCAGGGTCGCGATGCGCTCGTCGATCTCGTCGCGACGGTCCCGCAGGCGGTCGATCTCGGCGTCGATCTCGTCGGTGTCGACGGGACGCATGAGTAGCTCGTGGAGGTCGCCGCCGTCGACGACTGCCCGGCGGATCGGGTTCGATTCGCCCAGATAGACGAACAGATCGACGAGCTCCGTCGCCGTCGCGTAGGGCGTCGCGTCGGCGACGACCGTCTCTCCACCCCGCCGGTCGAGGTCGAGTTCGAACCGCTCCCCGTCGACGTCGAGCGTCACCGATCCCGTCTCGGCACCCCCGCGGAGCGTGGGACGGGGACCGCCGAGGACGCCGCCGAGCCCTCCCAGCAACGACGACTTGTTGGAGGCGTTCTCGCCGGCGACGACCGTCACGCCGGGGTCGAGCGTCACCGACGCCCGTTCGATCCCCCCGACGTTCCGGACGTCGAGCGCCATCCGGCCGTGCTCGTCGCTCCCCCGGTCGCTCGCTCGGTCGCCGTCCGTCTCGTTTCCGTTCATCGTCGACGCGCTCGTGGTCGGACGAACGTACGTCGGGACGGGTCTATTACGCTTGTGACTCGTCCGAACCGCGGTCACGGCCACAGCGACAGCCGCCGCGTTCGAGCAGGTGCCGGAGACCGTACTCCTCGCCGCAGGTCCCGCAGGCGACGCGGGCGGTCAGTGACACCGTCAACTCGCCCGCGTCGAACGGAGCTTCCTCCGTTCCGGCCAGCCGCGATAGCTCCCGTTCGGTGACCGCCTCGGTCCGGCCGAGTAGTTTGAACACGGTCTCTGCGGCCGCGTCGGCGTCGACCGTCCGCTCGCGTCCCGTCTCCATCCCCACACACTCCCGGAGGTGCGTGCGGATCGTGCCGTACGTGACGAAGTCGCCGGTGACGGCGTCCACGTCGACGCCGGCGCGAGCGAGCCGATCCCGCGCCTCCGTCCGGGCCGCGTGGCTCACGTCATCGGCCGCGAGGAGGCGATAGACGTTCGCCGCCTCGGCTTCCAGCAGCTCCATCCCCGCCGCTCGCATCGCCGCCGCGAGCACCGACCGATTGAAGAAGCGCTCGAGGTCGCGCAGGCTGGCGTCCGTCTCCGTCCGTCGCTCGACCAGCCGCTCGGCGAGCGTCGGCAAGTCCCGCTCGGCACACACCCGGTCGACCTTGCAGCCACGCCCGGCCATCGTCGCCGCCGTACGCGGGTCGCCCGTATAAATCCGGGGTCCCGACCGAGCCAAGGCTTAACCGCTCGGTCCCCAATGCTCCGGCGAATGTCGACCCTCCAACGCCTCGATTGGCGTCCCTCCCCACCCGGTCTCGCGGTGTTCGTCTCCGGCGTTGCCAGCATGGGGCTGGAGATCCTCGCCGGACGCATCGTCGCCCCGCAGTTCGGCAGCAGCATCTACACGTGGGGGAGCATCATCGCCGTCTTCCTCGCCGCACTGAGTCTGGGCTACCACCTCGGCGGCCAGCGGGCGGCGAGACGGGCGACGAACGAACGGCTCGCGTGGCTCCTCCTCGGCACCGCCGCCTACGTCGCGCTCGTCGTGTTCGCCTCGGACCTCCTGATGGCGGCGGCCGGCGCCGTCCCGCTCCCGGGTCGATTCGCCTCCCTCCCCGCCGTGACGCTGCTTTTCGGCCCGCCGACGTACCTCCTCGGGTTCATCAGTCCCTACGCCGCCGAACTCACGGAGACGGAGGGGGTCGGCGCGGCCTCCGGACACGTCTACGCCGTCGGCACCGTCGGAAGCATCGTCGGCGCTTTCGGCACGACGTTCGTGTTGATCCCCGAACTGAGCGTCGAGACCATCGGCGTCGGCTTCGGTCTCCTGCTCGTCGGCACGGCGCTCTGGCTCGTCCGGGGGGGTCGCCGCGAACCCGCGTTCGCGAGCGTCGCCGTCGCCGCCCTCGTCGTCGTCGCCGGCTTCGGCGGCACCGTCGGCATCTCGGCCGGCGGGCCCGTGCTCTACGGGACCCAGACGCCGTATCAGGAACTCGAAGTCACGCAGGTCGGCGACGTGCGGACGCTCTACCTCGACGGTCAGCCCCACAGCGCGATGGACGTGACCGACCCCGACCGCCACGTCTTCGAGTACACGCGCTACTTCCACCTGCCGCTCCTGATGACCGAGGACGTCGACCGGGTGCTGTTCGTCGGTGGCGGCGGCTTCACCGGTCCCAAACACTTCGCCTCCGAGTACGACGTGACCGTCGACGTCGCGGAGATCGATCCCGAGGTGATCGGGACCGCCAAACGCTACTTCGACCTCGAAGAGTCCGACCGACTGAACGTCTACAACACCGGCGGCCGGCAGTTCCTCCAAGAGACCGACCGCACCTACGACCTGATCGTCCTCGACGCTTACAAGAAAGACAAGGTGCCCTTCCAGCTGACCACCGTCGAGTTCATGCGCCTCGCGGAGAGCCGGCTGGACGACGACGGCGTGCTCTTCGCCAACCTCATCTCCGCGCCCAGCGGTCCCGCCTCGAAGTTCTACCGCGCCGAACACAAGACGATGGCGCGGGTCTTCCCGCAGGTCTACACCTTCCCGACCGCCGAGGGCAGCGTCGTCCAGAACGTCGAGGTCGTCGCCACGAAGCGCTCGGAGCGGTTCACGACGGCGGAGTTACAGCGCCGAAACGCCCGGCGGAACGTCGGGATCGACCTCGCCGACGAGATAGAGACGTCCCGCTCACCGCCGCCGACCGACGACGTGCCCGTGTTGCGCGACGACCGGGCGCCCGTCGACTCCCTCCTCGATCCGATGGTCGGCCAGCGATACGTGATCCAGCGAACCGACGCGAACGCCACCACGACGCCCGTCCGGTCTCACTCGATCCGGAGGTCGTCGACGACCGCCTCGTCGAGTTCGACGCCGATACCGGGCCGGTCCGGTGGCGCCATGACGCCGTCTTCGAGGCCGAACTCGTTCTGGTTCGCGACGTAGGGGCTCGCGACGTACTGCCCGGGATCGTCCGCGTCGTCGTCGTAAACGGCGAACTCGATGAGGTCGCACGCGGGACTCGCGACGGCGACGTGGAGACTCGCCGCGTAGTTGACGAGTGGGCCGAACGCGTGCGGGACGAAGCGCTCGTCGAACGCCTCGACCAGCGTCGCGACGCGGCTGGCCGCCGTCACGCCGCCACAGACGTACAGCGACGGCTGGTAGACGTCGAGGGCGTTCGCACGGAGGTGGTCGACCGCCGGATAGTGGGGGTAGTGGGACTGGTAGGCGGCGACCGGCGTGTCGATCCGCCGGTTGAGTTCGGCCTGTCCCTCGATGTCCGTGTGGGCGATGGGCTCCTCGAACCACTCCATCTCGAGTTCGTCCGCCGTCCGCCCGAGTCGCAGGGCTTCGGAGAAGCCGTAGGACGTGTTGGCGTCCATCGAGAGCCGGAAGCCGTCGGGGAGTGCCGCCGCGATGGTCCGGATGCGCTCGCGGTCGCGTTCCACGCCCGCGCCGACGGTGATCTTCATGGAGTCGAAGCCCGCGTCGGCGAGCCACGCGCCGTCCTCGACCAGTTCCTCGGTCGGCTTCCGGTGCGGGAAGGTAGCGTAGGCGGCCACGTCGCCTGCCGCCCCGCCGAGCAGCTCGTAGAGGGGCTTGCCTGCGTCCTTCCCGACGATGTCCCAGAGTGCCTCGTCGATGGCCGACAGCGGCTTGAACGCACCCGAACGTTTGGCGTGTTGGTAGAGTTCGCTCCACCGCTGGCTCGCTGCCAGCGGGTCCTCACCGACGAGGTGTCGCGCGAGCGCGTTCACCCCCTCAGCGGCGTACACCGCGTCTCGGCCGGTTGGATCGTAGGTCAGCGTCTCGCCTACCCCGGTGATCCCGGCGTCGGTGTGTACCTCGACGACGACCGGCGAGACGCCGATGGTCTGTTCGGTCTCACCGGTCTTCATCCGCACCGTGTCGACCGGGCTCTCCAGGGGAATCGCCTCTATCTCGGTGACCTGCATGTTGCTACCGATTCACACGGCGGACGCATAAGAGAATCCCTCGTATCGGTCGGACGGCGACGTCGCTCGTCGGCAGTCGGGTCACAAAAAACGCGGACGTGTACTGTCGCCTTCCGGCGACGAGACAAATCCTGTTTAGACGCGAACGACGTTCGTCGCGCGCGGGCCCTTGGGGGCCTGTTCGATGTCGAATTCGATCTCGGTCCCTTCCGTCAGATCCTCACCGCCAACGTCCTCCATGTGGAAGAAAACGTCGTCGTCAGCATCCTCAGTCTCGATGAAACCGTAGCCGCCAGTGTCGTTGAAGAAATCAACCTTACCGTTTGCCATTGCGAATAGAGAGAGTCCGAGTACACGGTTAAGGGTTTCGTATCCGTCCCCCGAATCCGCTTCTTTGCGGACGAATGCACTGAAAGCGTTCCTTTTCGTGTCCGAATGTACGTATCGAAACTTCCAGCGCGATTCGCCGCCCGGTCGGTCGGTTCTCGACGGGGACGAGACCGGTATCTCTCCACCGACGGTCTCCCGGCATCCGCGAAAACTGCGTGACCGGGGGGTCGTGACCCACCGCCAGGACGGACTCGGCGACTCCTATAGAAGACATTCCAAAGGAGATCCGCGAACGGCCGGACTGTGCCACTTGGGAGAACGGAGCGAAGATCATCCGCGAGATGACCGACCCGCGGAACAAGACGGTCGCCGTCCTCCTCGCCAAGACAGGCTGCCGAGTCAGCGAAGCCCTGGAGGTGAAGATGGACGACCTGCTGCTCGACGAAGGGTTCGTTCGTCTACGAAAGCGGAAAGGTGGCAAGCAGACTGTCGTGCCCGTAGACGAGGAAACCATTCAGGCCATCGAGCGATTCACATTCACAAGGCAGTCACACCCGGATTCGGAGTACCTGTTCCTCAGCATTCGGGGGAACCGCGTCTCGAAGACACAAGTACAGCGAGCGGTGAAGAAAGCGGCCGTCGAAGCAGGGACGATGGAACGCGGGGAAGACCGGTTCAACAAGAAGTTCACACCCCACACCTCCCGCACCGTGTTCACGACGCTGATGCGGAACCAGGGGATGAAACAGCACATCCTTCTGTATATCCGTGGGGATGCGGAGAGTGAGACGATGGATATCTACACTCGCGTTGATCGCTCCGAAGCGAGAGAGGAATACTTAGAGTGTATCAAACCTATTGGGCTCTAATGACTCTGATCACCTACCTGAGTGTAGAGTCTGCATCCGCTATTGACCAAATGAACAGCATCCAGTATAGGAGATATAGTTCCGGTATTAAATCTGGTTTTCGAATTGTCTCCATCAACACATACTCCTCTTTGCTTCGAAGACTCCGTCCAGACGTGAATCAGTGAGTACCCAACTCGAAACTACTAGAGTTCCGGGATCAGGTGGATCGACTCTTTCGGGATCAGCACTTGGACTTCTGAGCCGTTCTCAAGCGCCAGTCGTTCGAACGTCGGCGGACGAACGTTCGCCGTGAGGGTGATCGCTCCCTTTTCAATCTCGATATCTATCCGGTACTCGCTCCCCTCATTCAGCCAACGAGAAACCGTTCCCGTGACCGCATTTGCCGTTCGGTCGCCGTCGGCAATATAGGGGGCTTCGATCTCTATCCGCGACGGATGGATACAGACCGTCACCGTCGACGTATTGATATCCGACGCGGTGGTTTGGAACTGGATGTTACCAAACCGGACCGTTGCTCCGTCTGCTGTTCGGTCGGTCACTTTCCCCTCGAAGAGGTTCTCGTTACCGGTAAAGCGGGCGACGAATCGACTCGTCGGACGGGTGAGGACCGTCGACGGCGAGCCCACTTGTTCAGGGTCACCGTCTCGAACGATAGCGATTCGATCACCGAGTGCCGTCGCGGTCCGCTGGTCATGCGTGACGTAGAGAATCGGGATTTCGAGCGATTCGAACAGGCTGTGCAGTTCGTCTCGAAGCCGTTTTCGGATCGGCGCGTCGAGACTCGACAACGGCTCATCAAGGAGGAGTACGTCCGGGTCAGTTGCCAGCGTTCGTGCGAGGGCCACTCGTTGTCGTTCTCCACCGGAGAGGGTCGGAGGCTTTCTATCGAGCACGTCCTCCAATTCGAGAAGCGTCGCAAGCTCATCGACGCGATCGATGGCTGCGGCCGCGTACGCGATGTTTTCACGGGCGGTCATGTGTGGGAAGAGCGCTCCCTCCTGGAAGACCATCCCCACACGTCGATCTTCGAGCGGTAGGCCGACCAGTTCTCGCTCATCGAGCTGAATCGATCCCGAATTGGGGCTGGTGATGCCGGCGATCAGCGAGAGTAGCGTCGTCTTTCCGCTGCCGGACGGTCCCAGGACGGCAAGCACTTCAGCCTCGACCGTCAGGTCCACCGGGCCGAAGTCGAACTGGCTGTAGGCTTTGCGCAGTCGAGAGAGTTCGAGTGTCATTCCCATGGGTTCGAGGCGACGGTATTGAGAACTAACAGCGCCGTGGCGGCGATCAGTACCAACAGTATCGCTACCGGGTAGGCGTTGTCCAAGCCGAGTTCGATAAAGGCAACCCAGATCTGGACCGGCATCGTCCGTGGATAGTACGCCAGCATCATCGTCGCGCCGAACTCACCGATCGCTCGTGCGAAGGCAAGCGTTATGCCGGCGAGAATCCCCGGGGCAGCAAGGGGCAGCGTTACATTACGAGCGGTCGTCCATCGACACTTTCCGAGCGAGCGAGAGGCGTATTCGAGCGTCTGATCGACGCTCTCGAACGCCGCTTTTGCTGTCACGACCACGAACGGCGACGCGACGAACGTTTGGGCCAGTACTACCCCGGCGAACGACCGTGTGAGTGGGAACCCGGCAGCAATCGCGGCTTCACCGAGTGGCGAGCTGGGACCGAAGACGGTGAGCAACACGATGCCGCCGACCGTTGGGGGGAGTACCAACGGGAGAACCACGACTGCGAGGACGACCTTCGTTACAGCCCCGTCGGTGCGTGCGAGCCAGTACGCGAGCGGCAAGCCGAACAGGGTGGCGATGACTGTGCTAATCGACGCTGACAGAAGCGACGTGGTCGCCGAATCTACGACGGTCGGATTGTCCATCCGAGCCAGGATCTCTCCGGCCGGTATCGAGAGAAACAGCGACACCATCGGCACAACGTAATACAGGAGGAGGACGCCCCCGAGGACGAGCGCAACGCTGAGCCAGTCGAACCCGAACGTGCTCGTTCCCGATCGATTCGAGTGTGAACCTGTCGCCATTTAAATCAGGACAGTGATGTCCGAGACAGTCGATGATAGCTCTTTGTGAGGTCCGCTGAGTCGAGATTGAGTCCCGCTGGATTGGTCGGTTGCCTGTCTGACACTCTGGGGCACGTCGCCCGTATAGGAAGGGAATTGATCGCGCAGGAGGAATCCGTGTTCTTCGAGATAACTCCCGGTCGTATGGACGTCGAACACGGAAACTGCGGCGTCGCTCATGTGCCGAATGGTCGAGCCGTAACTGATGAGCCCACCCTGTATTTCTTGGCCGCTTGGTAGTGTGTGCGAGGTCGTTGAGTACCAATCCTCGGCATACTGTGGATTACTCAGATTGATCTGGTCCGGCAACTCGATGTACTCGTAATCGCGTTCGACGGCCATGTTGCGGTAGGCGATTGCGGCGTCGATGGAGCCAGTTTCGAACTGGCTGATCAACGATGTTTCGGGATAGATCTGATCCTGTTGGAGGATCTGTTCTCTGAGATCCGATGCGTCGTCGTAGTAGCGTGAGGCGAGTTCGAGCATAAAGAGTGCACGATATCCGAGCGGGTCTTGATCGGGGTCGGTGCGGCCGATGTTTACGTTCCCATTGATCATTGGTTCGTACCAACTCTCGGTTCCGGCATCGGCCAGACGTTCCCCGCCATCTGTGTCCGGATTGTACGTGATGACGACGGAGTTGCTGGTAAACACAGAGTGCCACGGAGGTGAAAGCGGCTCTTCGAAGAGCGCCACGTCGGCGACTGAGACGATATCGGGATCGCGTTGCCCTTCATCGATCATCCGAGCGACCGTCGCAGAACCGTGTCCCTCGATTTCAACTGGGATGTCCACAGCAGGCTTGAGTCCGTTAGCTAGTGCGTTCTGGAGGCTACCAGCTGCGAGGATGGCAACCGTCGTCGATTGGTTACTATTTCGGCTGCTCCCACTTGTACAGCCAGCAATACCAGCGACGGCCGCCGTGCCAGCAGTCAGGAGAAATCGTCGTCGCGCAGTAGGAGATCCATCAGTCATCTATACGAGATAGAGAAACATTTGAGAGAAAAGCTTATCTCAAACACATCTGTTTGACTCTGTATGATCTCTGCAGAATCGACGACATTAACCGAACGACAGGTCGAAGTACTCGAACTCCGGGAGCAGGGCCAGACACAACAGGAGGTGGCGAACCAATTGGGGACGACCGGCTCGAATATCAGTGCTATCGAACGAGCGGCAGAACAGAACATCGGAAAGGCTCGTCGAACATTAGAACTCGTCCGGACAGTTCGGTCGCCAATCCAGTTTTCCGTCTCTCCGGGAACGAGTTTCGATGATTTGGTCGCCAGCGTCTATTCGCACGCAGACGAAGCTGGCATCAAAATCGCATACTGTCGTCCGGAACTGTATACACATCTCTATGGCGTTCTGGAAGAGTGTACGAACCAGAACGAACTGAAGACGGCCATCGATGTCGGGATTACCAACGAGGGCGAGGTGAGAGTCTTCACTGAGGATTTCTGAGAGTTTCTAACGGGTGGAAAAAAGAGGCGGACACATGTATCTTTGATACGCGGTTCCCACGAATACTGAGGAAGACAGTAATCGGAATCACCGTATGTCGGACAGGTCGAGTGAATGGTATCGTGAGGTCTGTGGGGTCGGCCTGATGTGTCTCGTCTACAGCATCAAACAGTACGTGGTCTGCTCATTCCAACACAGTACGACGATTCAAGAGATCTACCTCTTCCGAAGTCCGTGTTCTTCTCCTGAATCGGGAGACCAAGGATCTTCTGTAATTCCATTCGTTCTATAATGTCACTGTGTACGTCGTGGATGACTATTCTCAAAAGTCTCCCACAGGAGGAAACTGGAGACTTGGAAGAAACGCCTGAAATTAGGCTCTACTTCGTCTCTAATATCATTTCCTCCTGTTTTAGGTTAAATAACGGGACCAGAATGGTCGGCCTCGGCACTCACGACTCACAATCTATCCATAGTGAATGTGTTTACAGCGTCTATAGAGTCCACTCATCCCGTTACTGTTCGTCCAGCATCTGGATGCCGCGCTCCACAACCGCCTCGGTCACGAAGAGACTCGTCTCACGCTGGAGTGCTCGCATACGGGATGCCGCTTCGTCTCTGTCGAGCAATCCGCGACCATACCCGAGCGCGATGACGCCGATAGAACCGCGTACTTCGACGCCCGCGTCGGATGCTGTCTCTCGGGCGGCGAGGTCGTCGGTTAGAAGAACAACTCCCCGCTCTTTTGCGACCGCAATCGCGGCGCGTTCTCCGGCGTCCAGTTCTTCAGTACCGACTCGGCTTTCATCGGCTTCGACGAGTTCGTACGAGAGGTCGGCCAACCCGTCCGGAACACCACCGGCCTCGACCTCCTCGTAGACCGTCTCTGGCACGAGTAGTGTGTCAAACGCCCAGAGCAGTTCGAGCGAATCGATTTCGGCGAGATGAATGAGCGGTCCCGCGTCCGAGACAGCCGCAAGCGTCACGCGTTCAGGCCCCAGCCGACGTCTTCCTCGACGACCTCGCGCTCTTGGTCTGCTCGTTCGACTTTCGTCCGACCAACGCGCTCGATGGCCTCCTCGCGGTCGAGTTCGCCGTCGAGGTACCGTGCGAGTACGAGGTCCTCCCACAGGGTTTCGAGACCGCGTTCGAGTGCTCGTTCGAACACCTCAGACTCTGGAAGGCCGCGAGCCTCTGCGATTTCCCGTACCCGGTCGGAAATTTCGGCGGCCATACAGTACGATTACTCGGCGACGTTCATAAATCCGTGTCTGTCCGCCCGATGAGAATCTGACCGGGACCTCTGTCTCCCGTGGTCACGAACAGATGACCTTAGAGACGCCGTCTACCGTCGAAAATGGCGGCCTCGGCACTCATAGGGCTCGTCACCGTCGGGTGCCACCCCGACTCGGAGCGGTGCGCTCGTCATCGGCCACTCGGGGCTACGCGACGGCGACTGAAAGAGGCTTGCGACCTACTCGATTCGGTCGCGCGCCCCCGCGACGAGCAGCGGGAGGGTGATCGTCGCGTCGCCGAGGACGGTGACGTTTTTCGCCGACTTCTCCAGTTTCCCCCACGACCGTGCTTCGTCCAGCGTCGCGCCCGAGAGGCCGCCGGTCGAGGCGGGGTCGGTCGTGAGTTGCACGCCGTAGTCGTACGCTTCGGGCACCGTGAGCATCGTCTGGAGGACGAAGTTCTTGGGGACGCCCCCGCCGACGACGGTGGCGCCGGCCCTCTCGGCGTCGAAGGCGACGTCGGTGATGTTCGTCAGGTCCGCGAGGGCGTCGAGGGTGAACTCGGAGACCTGCGAGTGCATCCACGCCTGAATCCCCAGCACGGAGTCCTGGATCGCGGGCACGAACACCGGCACGTCGTGTTCGTACGCGGCCGCGGCGATGCCGGCGTCCTCGTCGACCGACTCGTTGGCTTCCAGATTCGCCCGCCCGAGCGCCCGCGTGAACTCGCTGGTGGCGACGGTACCGTCGAACTCGGGGAAGACGCGCTCCCGGAGGTGGTTCTCGAACAGCGTGAAATGTTCCTGCGGGAGGTAGACGTTGTAGATTCGGTCGACGCCCTCGTCGCGGAGGCGTTCGTCGTGGTCGCGCTCCCGCCCCCGTTCGGCCGTGCGGCCGTGGTGGTGTTTCCCGCCGACGGCCTCGATGGCGTCGTGGGTGAGGTTCGCCCCCGTCGTCACCAGGACATCGACGTGGCCGTCGCGGATCAGCTCGGTCACGACGCTCCGCATCCCGCCGGGCACCATCGCACCCGCGAGACCGAAGAAGTTGGTCACGTCCTCGCGGTCCAGCATCTCGGCGTACACCTCGACCGCGCGACCCATCTCGGCCGCGCCGATGCCCGCCTTGCCGTACTCCGTCGCGAGGTCGCCGACGCTCATGCCGGCCCACACCTCGGCGTGGCCCAGCGGGTCCTCGTGGAACTCCTCGCGTGGCGGCTGTTCGTGGCCGTCGTCGTCGGTCATCGGTCGTGATCGACCCTCCAGTCGCTTCAACGCCGCGGTTCGACGGGTCCGGGCCCCGTCCCGGTGCCTACAGCCCGGTCGGATGCTCGATGTACGTCGTCTCCACGCCCCACCCCTCGATCAGATCGCCGAGCGCCCGGACGCCGAACGTCTCCGTGGCGTAATGCCCCGCGAGGAAGACGTTCAGACCCAGATCCCGAGCCTCGTGATACGCTTTCTGCTTGCCCTCTCCGGTGACCAGGGCGTCCAGCCCCGCTTCCGACGCCGCCTCGATCCAGTCGACGCCACTGCCCGTGATGATGCCCACGTCCTCGATCTCGTCGGGACCGAACCCGAGCACCTGCGTCTCGGTGTCGAGTTCGCGATCCAGCAACGCGGCCAGTTCGTCCGCGCCGTAGGCGTCCGTCGCCGTTCCTCGCGTCCCGACGTACTCGGGACCGTACTCCCCGAACGGTGCCCGATCTCTCAGTCCGAGCACGTCCGCAAGGCCGGCGGCGTTGCCGAGTTCCTGGTGGCCGTCGAGCGGTAGGTGCGAGACGTACAGCGCCACGTCGTTCGCGACGAGCGGCTCGATTCGGTCGTAGTGGAGTCCGGTGAGGCGGTCGAACCCGCCCCACGCGAGACCGTGGTGGACGAGAAGGGCGTCGGCGTCGCGCTCGACCGCCTCGCGGATGGTGGCTTCCGCGGCGTCGACGGCGAGCGCCACGCGCTCGACTGCCCCCGATTTCCGCCCCACCTGCAATCCGTTCGCGCTCGCGTCCACGTCGGCGTAGTCGTCGGTGCGAAGCCGGTCGTCGAGTCGAGTGACGAACTCCTGTCGATCCATACCGACCACTCGGTCGGCGGGGGTTTGTAAATTAGTGCTCGGCCGCGGCGTGTGCGAACACGAACGCGCGCAGGAGGTGTCCCCCGAGCGTCGCCGCCTGGCCGTCGTCGCGGTCGTTCACCTCGACCACGTCGGCGCCGTCGGCGACCGGGGCGACCGCACGGACCACCGCGCGCATCTCGCGGGCCGACAGGCCGCCGGGTTCCATCGTCCCCGTGCCCGGCGCGACGCCCGGGTCGGCGGCGTCGATGTCGACGCTCAGGTAGGTCGTCGCGGCCGCGAGGTCGTCGACTGCCGCCTCGGCCGCCGCCTCGACGGCGGCCGCCCCGCGCTCGCGCACCGCCGCTGGATCGACGACGGTCACGTCCTCCGCGCTCGCCCGTTCCCACTCGTGCTCGCTCCCGGCGCGGGCACCGACGATCACGGCGTGATCCGCCGTGTCGAGCGCTCGCTCCGTCACGCAGGCGTGGCTCCACGGATTCCCGTCGAATTCGGTTCGGAGGTCGAGGTGGGCGTCGAGACAGACGAACAGGTCCGGATCGACCGCGCGGACGCCCCCGACGGTGACGGTGTGCTCGCCGCCCAGGAGGAGGGGAACGGCGCCGTCGTCCACCACGTCGCCGAGGGTGCCCGCGAGGTAGCCGACGTACTCGGCGGCGTCGTTCCACGCGTGGATGTCTCCAGCGTCGTGGACGGAGAGCGAGGAGAAGTGTCGGTCGGTTCGGTGATCGTAATCCTCGAACGATCCGGCGAACCGGCGGATTCGGTCGGGACCGAACCGGGTGCCGGGCTGGAACGTCGTGGAGACGTCGAGCGGTGCGCCGACGACGACGTAGTCTGCCGTCTCGCGGTCGGCGGTCGCACCGGGGAACATTATGGGTGTCGTCGTAACTGTTCACCGGCGGATCGCCGTGACGTGCCGGCGATCCACCGCGACTGACTCACGACTGCCATTATCAGACGATCTTCCGCTGGCCTTCGTACTCCAGGTACTCGATCTCGTCGTCGGGCGACAGCGACTCACCTTCGGGCACTCGCATCGTGAACGTCTCGTAGGTGTCGAGGTCCATGATCTGGGCGTCGTCACCGGAGACGGAGACGACCTGCCCGCCCTTGCGCTCCACGATTGGGACCCACACCTTCGCGTCGACCGGCTGGCTGAGCGACCGTTTCTTCGCGTCGAAGACGCCCTTGCCTTCGATGCGGGCCTTGGCACTGCCGTGTTTCCCGGGTTTGGCCGTGCTGTAGGAGTTGATCTTGCACGGGGAGCCATCCATCATGACGTAGCTCCCTTCCTGTAGTTCCCGCACCTGCTTTTGCTCTCGCGCCATACGGACCGATAACGGAAGGTGGTGTATAAACGGTTTGGAACGCCGTTGAGTCCCGTCTCTCGGACGGACCGTCGTACCTGTTCACCGGTGGTTCGCGAACCACCCTGACGAACCACCGACGACGGGCCGCATCAGTCGTCGCCGCGCCGCCGCCGCATCTCCTGTCGGGTGAACTGCGGGCGTGCCTTGACGCCCCGCGCTCGCCGGAGCGACCGATAGAGCAGGACTCCGACCGGGACGGTGATGACGCCAGCGACGACGGCCGCCTCGGGCGTCTGGTTGAACGAGTAGAGGATGGCCGTCGAGAGCACGCCAACCGCGACGAGGATGCTGTACGCGATGCGCTTGGCGAGCTGATCCATGACGTCGTGTTGGTCGTCGAGTCGCACCTCGACGGTGAGATCGTCGCGGTTGACCCGGTCCAGCACCTCGTCGAGTTTCGGCGGGACGGTCACCAGCGACTTCGCCGTCCGTTCCAGCTGGTCGCCCGCCGACTCGACGGCTTGCCGGACTCCCTCCTCGCGGTACCCCTGTTCGGTGAGGTAGTCGGTAGCCACGGAGATGAAATCGAAGTCGGGATCGAGCGTGACACACACCCCCTCGACGACCGTCGCGACCCGCATGATGAGCGCGAAGTTCCGCGGCAGGCGCAGGGGGAACTCGTAGATGGTGTCCTCGACCTGCTGGATGACCTGCTGGACGCGGTACTGTTCGAGATCCTCCCCGCGCACGTCCGCGATGGCGAGTTCCATCACGTTGCCCATCACCTCGCGGTCGGCGTCGGGACTGAGCGTCCCCATCTCCACCATGGCGTCGAGGATGCCGTCGATATCCTGGTTCGCGACGGCGATGTAGAAGTCGACGATCTTCTCCTGGAAGAAGGCGTCCACGCGCCCGCTCATGCCGAAGTCGTAGAAGATGATCGCCCCGTCGTCGTCGACCGAGAGGTTCCCGGGGTGCGGGTCGGCGTGGAAGACGCCGTCTTCGATGATCATCTGGAGGTAGACGCGCTGGAGGCTCTCGGCGAGGGCGCTCCGATCCAGTCCTCGCTCGTCCAGCCGTTCCACGTCGGTGATCTTGACGCCGCCGATGTACTCCATCGTCAACACCCGCTCGCCGGAGAGATCGTCGACGGACGTGGGGATACGGATGCGACCGTTGTCGGCGAAGTTCTCCCGAATCTCGCCGAGCATCCGGCGTTCGCGCCCGTAGTCCATCTCCTGTCGGATCGTCGTGTCGAACTCCTCGGCGAGGTTCGACAGCGAGAACCGCCGCGCCTCGTCGGTGAAACGCAGGAGGACGGGGAGAAGCCACTTGAGCGCACGCAGGTCGGCCTCGACGAGGGCCTCGACGCCCGGGCGGCGGACCTTGATCGCCACCTCCTCGCCCTCGTAGGTGGCGCGGTACACCTGGCCGAGGCTGGCGCCGCTGATCGCCTCGCTGTCGAACTCGTCGAACACCTCGTCGACGGGACCGACCTCGGCTTCGAGGACCGGCTTGGTCTCCTCCCACGGCGCCGGCGGCACGTCGTCCTGCAGGCTGCTCAACACCTCGATGTACGCCGGCGGGAGCACGTCCGGCCGGGTCGACAGCAGCTGCCCGAGCTTGATGAACGTCGGTCCGAGGGTGAGCAGGGAGGCGAGCAGTCGGTCGGCCCGCTCGCGCTGGGTGTCGGGACTGACGGTTCGCGAGCCGCCGAACAGGAGATACGTCCGGCGGTCGCGGGCGTAGGTGACGATCAGCGGGAGGAACTGGTGGATGACGCGGACGAACCGCCAGTAGGCACGGAGATTGACCAGCGTGACCACCCGGGCTTACGCGTCCTCGATGGGGATGGATTGCTCCGGCGCGGCCTCGTACTTGGGGAGACGGAGTTCGAGGACGCCCCGTTCCACCGACCCTTCGGCGCCCGCGCCCGTCGCGTCCGGCGGGAGGGGCAGTTCGGCGTCCAGAAAGAGCGGCCGATCCTCGCGCACGTACTCGAACGATTCCGGCAGTGCCTTCTCGCGACGCGCCTCGATATGGAGGCGACCCTTCTCTACCCGGACGTCGACCGTCTCCGCCGTCGCGCCGGGGAGGTCGATGACCAGCAGGTACGCGTCGTCGCTCTCGAGCAGGTCCGCGAACACTGCTTCGGGGAGTTCCCGAAGCGCGTCCCGCAGTGCTGACATGGGTCCGGGTAAGGAACGGGGATCGAAAAAGGCCGCGGTGTCCGTGATCGGTCGTGCCGAACGGGTTTTTGTATCCCCGAACGCAAGAGCGGGTATGAGCCACGACGATCTCGAACGCGCGGGATTCAAGGACCGCACCCGCGTCGCCGAGGCACTGGAGACCGTCAGCGACGCGTTCTCGGGCCACGACCGGACCGAACGGGTGGCGCTGGGGCGCGCCGACGGCCGCACGCTCGCCGAGGCGGTGTCCGCGCCGGCCCCCGTCCCGGGCTACGACCGGGCGGCCATGGACGGCTACGCCGTCCGCGCCGAGGACACCTTCGGCGCCTCCGACCGCTCGCCGACCGTCCTCCGCGAGGACGAGGGGACTGTCGCTCCCGGCGAGGCCGTCCGCGTCCACACGGGGAGCGACCTGCCCGACGGCGCCGACGCCGTCGTCATGATCGAGGAGACCGAGCCCGTCGGCGACGAGGTGGAGGTGTTCGACGCCGTGGCGGAAGGCGAGAACGTCGGCGACGTTGGCGAGGACGTGGCCGAGGGCCAGCAACTCTACCAGCCCGGCCACCGGATTCGGCCCTCGGACCTCGGGCTCCTGAAATCCGTCGGCGTCGATCAGGTCACCGTCTACGACCCGCCCACGGTCGGCGTGATCCCGACGGGCGAGGAACTCGTCCAGCGCGATCCCGATCCCGGAGAGGTGATCGAGACGAACGGCCTGACGGTGTCGCGACTGGCCGACCGCTGGGGCGCCGTCCCGACCTACCGGAACGTCGTCGACGACGATCCGAACGCCATCCGCGCCGCGATCCAGCGCGACCTCGCGAAGGACGTGGTCGTCACCACCGGCGGGTCGTCGGTGGGCGAACGCGACTACACGCCCGAGGTGGTCGACGAGCTGGGCGAGGTGCTCGTCCACGGCGTCGCCCTCAAGCCCGGCCACCCCGTCGCCCTCGGCATCGTCGAGGGGACGCCCGTCGTAATGCTCCCCGGCTACCCCGTCGCCTGCATCGTCAACGCCGTCCAGTTCCTCCGCCCGATCCTCAAGCGAGCCGGCAACATGCCCGTCCCGTCGCACCCGACCGTCGAGGCTCGGCTGGAGCGCAAGATCTCCAGCGAGCCCGGGACGCGGACGTTCGCGCGGGTTCGGCTGACGGAGACCGAGGACGGCCGCGTCGCCGAACCCACTCGCGCCAGCGGGTCGGGCGTCCTCTCCAGTGTCGCCCTCGCGGACGGCTGGGTGGTCGTCCCCGAGGAACGCGAGGGGTACGACGCCGGCGAGACCGTCGCCGTCGAGAACTGGGAGTGGTCGGCGTGAGCGAGGATCGACGCCAGTTTCGCGACCTCGCGTCCCCGGCCGAGGCTCGCGAGGCCATCGCGGCTCTCGATCTCACGCCCGAGACCGAGACCGTCCCGCTCGACGAGGCGCGGGGACGCGTGCTCGCCGAGCGGATCGACGCCGAACTCGACGTCCCCGGGTTCGACCGCGCGAGCATGGACGGCTACGCCGTCCGCGCCCGCGACACCTTCGGCGCCGACGAGGCCGACCCCGTCGTCCTCGACCGGATCGGCGCGGTCCACGCCGGCGCCGAACCGGACGTCGAGGTGACCGAGGGGACTTGCGCCGAGATCTCGACCGGCGCGGTGATGCCCCCCGGCGCCGACGCGGTCGTGATGGTCGAGCGGACCGACGAGGTCGAGGACGGCGTCGCCGTCCGAACCGCCGTCGCCCCCGGCGACAGCGTGATGGTCGCGGGGGCGGACGTGGCCGCCGGCTCCCGTGCGCTCGGTCCCGGCACCCTGCTCACGCCCCGAGAGATCGGCCTGCTGTCGGCGCTCGGCGTCGACGCGGTGCCCGTCCGCGGGACGCCCACGGTGGGCATCGTCTCGACTGGTGACGAACTCGTCCGTCCCGGCGACGACCTGCACAGCGCCGCCGGCCAGATCTACGACGTGAACTCCTACACCATCGCCGCGGGCGTCGAGGAGGCGGGCGGCGAGGCCGTGCTCTACCCCCACGCTGGCGACGACTACGACGAGATGGAGCGCCTGCTCGTCGAGGCCGCCGACGAGTGCGACCTCGTGCTCTCCTCGGGGTCGACCTCCGCCAGCGCCGTCGACGTGATCTACCGCGTCATCGAGGAGGAGGGGGAACTCCTGCTTCACGGCGTCTCGGTCAAGCCCGGCAAGCCCATGCTGATCGGCCGTCTCGACGAGTCCAGTCGCGCCTCGCACTCCGCGTACGTCGGGCTCCCCGGCTACCCCGTCTCCGCGCTCACTATCTTCCGGACGTTCGTCGCGCCGGCGATCCGGTCGGCGGCCGGTCTCCCCGCCCCCCAGACCGCGACCGTCGAGGGACGGATGGCGATGCAGGAACGCTACAGCGAGGGACGGACCCGCCTGATGCCCGTCGGACTCGTCGACGACGGCGCGGGCGACACCCTCGTCTACCCCGTCGACAAGGGGAGCGGCGCGACGATGCGGAACGGCGAACTCGTCTGCGGCAAGCACGGCGCGACGTTCGCGTGCGACACCGGCTACTGCGACTTCGGCCCGCCCGAGGGCTCCACGCTCACCGGCGCCGACGTCGAACTCCGGGACGGCGACGTCTATCTCGTCGACGACGACTACGCGTTCGTGCGCGTCGGCGAAGCCGAACGCGACGCCGACCTCTCGACGAACCCCGGCGAACGCCTCGGGTTCTAGAACCCGGCGTACTGCAGGAGGAACTGGACGGCGTCGTACCCGCCGTGCGCGAGCACCGGCACGAGCAGGTTCCCCGTCGCCTCGTAGCTCCACCCGAGCACCGCGCCGAGCAGCGACGCGAACGCGAGGTAGACGAGGACGCCGAGCGGCGACCCGGTGACTGCGAGCGCGTGCAGGCCGCCGAAACAGACGGCCGCCCAGAGGACGGCGGCGCGGGGCGAGACGGCGCGCGCGAGGACGCCCTGCACGACGCCGCGGAAGACGAGTTCCTCGCCCGGGCCGACGCCGAGGACGGCGACGGCGGCGAGCAGGAGGCTCTGGAGCGCCACCACGCCGACCGTCGCGAGGGCCGCCGGGAGGGCGCCCGCGAGGAGCGCGCGGCCGACCGTCTGCGCGAGCACGATGGCCGCGAGCGTCGCGGCGAGCACGGCGGCGACGCCGGCGGCGGCGCGCGCCCGAGCGGAGCGAACTATCGACACGGCAGACCGGACGGCGCGCGACGGGAAAAGGACGAGGGAGACCGTTAAATCGGATTAAAACGGCCGAAAACGGACGGTATAGGGCTTCAGCGCTGTGGTGG
>Ga0207720_100631_pt1 | contig 20672 bp, 16 predicted proteins | sample A23P2SouthBayCA_2_FD_187751 | JGI IMG/M metagenome (GOLD analysis project Ga0207720, IMG submission 187751) | Aerobic enrichment media microbial communities from Eden Landing Ponds, California, USA - A23 E3 (2) (SPAdes) | ecosystem: Environmental > Aquatic > Marine > Unclassified | place...
GCTCGCGCATCCGCTCGGTCGCGACCGGGTCATATCCGACGACGGTCGCACCGCGGGCCTGAAGCCCTTCGATGACCGGGATGGCGCGGGACTCCCGGATGTCATCGGTGCCTGGCTTGAACGAGAGCCCTAGCACCGCTCGCGCAGGAGGTCGTGTGCGTGGTCGAGGACGGAAAACGAGTAGCCCCGGTCGGCCAGGGCGGTGAGCACGCGCTCGAGTCTCGCGAACCCGTCGGGATTGCGGGCGTAGACCGCCTGGTAAAAGGCCGGGAGGTCGTCGTAGCTCGACGGCGTCACGAGGTCGTGCATGTGGATGTTGAACACGACCGCACGCGGTGGGCGCGCCAGTAGCGCCGCGGTGTAGGGCCAGCCCAGGAGCCGACAGTACGACAGCGCGGTCGGGATCCGGAGTTTGTCGCCGAAGACGCTGAAGGGAATCTCGACGACATCGTGCTCGCGGACGTACGAGGGATGGCGTGATTCGCCGACGTTGTTGAATCGACCGGGTCGCCACGTCGGGAAGACGCTTGCGTCGAAGCCGTAGCCGGCGTCGGCGAGGAGTTCGTAATCTCGCTCGCGGACGTTCCCGTCCGGGAAGCGGTAGCCGACGGGGTCGCGCCCGAAGAAGTCGCGGTAGTACGCGGTGCTGGTCTCGATTTCCTCGCGGGTGCGTTCGTGATCGCGGTCGTCGTCGGAGTCTCGTCCCCGATGGGTGTGCGAGTGCGGGTGAAAGGCTACGTCGACCCCACAGTCCCGAAGCGCCTCGACGGTCTCGGGACGCTCGTCGAGGAGTTCGGTCTGGACGAACGCGGTCAGGGGCACGTCGAGGCGCTCGAGGAGCGCGACGAGTTCGTCGACGTACGTGACAGCTTCGTAGACGTTGTGGTCCAGGGCTGTCCCGAAGTCACACTCGAAATCGAGGGTGAGAGACACTTGCCGGGCGACCGGCCACGCGAGCGGTTTGCGCGCGGGGTCGGTGGTCGTCGCCGCGCGACTCATTCCACGAGCTCCGAGAGGCCCTCGGAGAACTCGACTTGCGGGTCGTAGCCCAGCGCCGACCGCGCCTTCGAGATGTCGGCCTCGCTCTCCTCGATGTCACCCGTGCGCTCGGGGCCGAACTCGACGGCCAGGTCCGCGTCGGCCAGCGAGACGAGGCGCTCGGCGAGGTCACGGATCGTGACGCTGCTGCCGGAACCGACGTTGTAAGCCTCCCCGGTCGCGTCGGTTGTCGCCGCCAGCAGGTTCGCCCGGACGATGTCGGAGACGTGGACGAAATCCCGCGTCTGGGTGCCGTCGCCGTGGACTACGGGGGGGTCGCCCGCCCGGACCCGGTCGAGAAAGGCGGTGATGACGCCCGCGTAGTCGCCGCCGCGCTGGCCGGGGCCGTACACGTTGAAATACCGCAACGCGACAGTCTCCAGGTCGTAGAGGTCGGCGTACAGTCGCACGTACTGGTCGCCGGCGAGTTTCTGTACGCCGTAGGGCGAGGTCGGGTCGGTCGGGTCGTCCTCGGCGACCGGGACCGAGTTCGGGTGGCCGTAGACGGCGGCGCTCGAGGCGAAGACGACCCGCGAGTCGTGGCGCCGAGCGGCCTCGAGGACGGTCAGCGTCCCGTCGAGGTTCACGTCGTGCGTGCGCCGCGGGTCCTCGACGGACTCGGCGACGCTGACGACGGCGGCCTCGTGGAAGACCACGTCGACGCCATCCATCGCCGCGTCGACCGCCGCCGCGTCGCGCACGTCCCCCTCGACGTACTCGACGGCCCCCGGGAGCGCGTTCGGGTCCCCCGTCGTCCCGTTGTCGAGGACGCGCACCTCGTTGTGCTCGAGCAGTTCGGCGACGAGGTGTCGCCCGATGAACCCCGCGCCGCCCGTGACCAGGACCGTCCGGTCCCGAAGTGTCGTCTCCATTACTACCCTCTCGACGCCCGGGCGTCAAATAGGTACCTCAGTCGAGCGGTGCAGGGACGTTCGCCGCTCCCGCGGTGCGGTAACGCTTTGGCGCTCGCGGGCGGGGTGCCGGTATGGTCGAGCACCGTCTCCGGTTCGTCGGCTACCACGTCGGGTGGATGGCCGCGTCCGTCCTCGTGCTCGCCGCGCTCGGGTCGTTCTCGTACGTGCTGTTCTACGTCGTCGCGCTCATCGGCTATTTCGTCGTCTACGAACTGGTCGTCCCGGCGACGGTCCGGCCGCGGTGGACACGTCGGGTGCGTCTCGTCGGCGTCTGCTGGCTGGTGGGATTCCTCGCGCTGGCAGCCTGGCAGGTCGGCGAGATCGTTTCGTCGGTCGCCTGATACGGATTCCCCCCGCTCCGAATGCGGCCGCTACAGGTTCAGGTCGCCGTTGGGGCCGACGTTCAGGCGGGCAGGGGAGTCGCGCACGTCGGCGTCGTCGCCGACGAGGCTCCGTTCGAGATGCGCACCCGTCAGCGTCGCGTCGCGGCCGACGATACTCGATTCGACGATGCTCTCGCGTATTTCGGCCCCTTTGTCGACGCTGACGTGGGGGCCGACGATACTCGACTCGATGACGACGTTCTCGCCGATGTCGACCGGCGGAACGACGACCGAGTCGGTGACGTTCTCGGGGGGATCCGGGTTGCGCCGGTCGAGGAGGATGCGGTTGACGTCGAGCAGCGGTTCCGGGCGGCCGCAGTCGTACCAGTTCGACACCCGCTGGGCGCGCACGGTCGACCCGCGCTCGACCATCCGCTGGAGCGCGTCGGTGAGCTGGAACTCCCCGCCGGTGCCCGTTGTCTCCGTCTCGATGAGCGTCTCGAGGGCGCCGAACAGCGCGGCGGTGTCCTCGATCGCGTAGAGGCCGCTGATGGCGTAGTTCGAGCGGGGATTGACGGGCTTCTCGACGAGGCGCTCGATGCGCATCCCGCCACCGAGTTCAACGACGCCGTAGTGCTGGGGCTCGTCGACCTCGTGGACGCCGATGGTCGCGTCGGCCTCGCCCTCACGGTGGGCCTCGATGAACGGCCGGTAGCCGTCGAGAAAGAGCATGTCGCCGAGGACGACGAGCATCGGTTCCTCCCCGACGGGGCCGCGGGCCTGGTAGATGCCGTGGCCGAGGCCGCGCGCGACGGTCTGTTCCGGGAACGAGAACGAGAACCGCCCGCCGTAGGCCTCGGTCGCGTAGTCGATTATCTGCTCGCCGCGCTGGGCGCCCACGACGATGACCACCGAGTCGATCTCCGTCGTCGCGAGCTGGTCGAGGAGGTGCCCGAGGATCGGCTTGCCCGCGACACGGACCATGGCCTTCGGTTTCGTGTGCGTCTGGGGGTACAGCCGCGTCCCCTCGCCGGCTGCCGGAATGACGGCTTTCATACGGGCCCCACGACGCGTAGGTGTATCACTGTTCCCGTCGCGCGGGACTATCGATGTCGGTACGGGCTCTCGGTACCCCGCCCCTACTCGCGGGACGTGTAGAACGCTCAACACTGGGTTGTGCGTTCACAAAGAGCTATATCCGATGTCTCCGTATCTCTTTTCGATAAGACGGCGTTACTGCGGACTACGCGGATCCTACTGGTGAAGGGGTGAGTCCGCGATACGTGGCGTCGCGAGGTGGGCTGTGATAAGATCTAATACGAGGCATGCAGGAGTGCTAGTGACGCGGACAGTCGAGTGTACGGACGATGGCGCAGTCGTGACACTCGTGATCGAGTCCGCGCGGGACGAGGCCGTCCTCGTCCGGGTCGTCGACCCGCTCGGGACCGACGGGACTCCACGGACTGACGGGAGTTCCCCAACGGACGCCGATGGGCTTCTCATCCGCCGACTTCTGGCGCCCGGCGAACGCGTCACCGCCACGTACGAGTGCGCTGTCGACCGAGCGGCCGAGACCGACGCCGCTCCGCCACGGATCGAGGTGATCGAGTCGGTCACCGGCGCGGCCGAGTCGGCCACCGACGCAGGCGAGTTAGTCGCCGGCGCAGGCGAGTCGGTCACCGACGCAGGCGAGTCAGTCGCCGGCGCGGCCGCCGAGCGGGTCTCGGCCGGCCCGACCGACCACGCGAGCGGTCGCGAACCGCCGGCTGGCGCGCTCCGTACCGACGGTGGTGAACTCGACTACGAGGACGACGCGCCGGCCGACCCGACGGCCGTGCCCGCGGTGGGCGTCGTGATCACCGGGGACGACCACGCGGCGGTCGTCCGAACGGTGTCACGGGCCCGAGAACGAGGCCACCAGGTGTACCTGACCTACGTCGACGAGGCCGGCGAAGTGACGGCCGACGTGGGCGGCGCCGCCGGCGCCGTCGTCGTCGACCCCCCCCGGACGGGGATGACGCCCGTCGAACTCCGCGCGGAACTCGTCGAACGCGCCCAGGAGGAGGGCCACCCCGGGATCCTCGTCCAGCCGGTCGGCGCGCCGCCCATCGACTTCGACCGGTCGCTCGACGCCCTGGAGAAGACGGGGTACGCGGCGACCACGGTGCCAGCGACGCTGGGGCAGGACCCGGATACGCCACACGTGATCGTCGCCATCCCGGCGTTCAACGCTGTCGGCACTATCGCCGACGTGGTCGACCGGGCCAGCGCGTACGCCGACCTGGTGCTCGTCGTCGACGACGGCAGCGAGGACGGTACGGGCGAGGCTGCTCGCGAGGCGGGTGCGACCGTCGTCGAACACCGGCGCAATCGCGGCTACGGCGGCGCGCTCAAGACCGCCTTCCGCGAGGCTGACCGCCTGGGGGCCGACCACCTCGTCGTCCTCGACGCCGACGGGCAACACGACCCGACGGACGTCCCGCGGCTGGTCGAGGCACAGAAACAGTCCGGCGCCGAGATCGTCGTCGGGAGCCGCTACATGCCGGAGTCGCGGACGGAACTGCCGATGGTCCGACGGATCGGGCTCGGCGTGATCAACGGACTCACCAACCTCAGTCTCGGTCGACTCCGGCCGAGCAGGTTCATCCGCGACACCCAGAGCGGCTTTCGCGCTTACGACCGGGACGCCATCGCGTCGCTCGCGAGCGACCCCGACATCGGCGACCGGATGGGCGCGAGCACGGACATCATCTACCACGCCCACCGCGAGCGCTACCGGGTCACCGAGGTCGGGACGACGATCAGGTACGACGTCGAGCACTCGAGCACGCTCAACCCGTTCGTCCACGGCTACGACCTCGTACGGAACATCGCCCACACGCTGACGGTCGTCCACCCGTTCAAGACGCTCGGCGCCGCCGGGAGTGTCCTGACCTCGGTCGGTATCGGTGTCGCACTCGAAGGGTTCGCCCTCGGCATCCAGCAGGGCCAGGTCCCGTTCGTGAAGACCTACGCCGCGACCCTCATGGCGCTTCTCGGCCTGGTCCTCGTCTTCCTCGCCGTCGACTATCACACGATCCAGGTCCATCCCTACTACCGTCGTCGGCAGGAGTGACCGGCGGGCGGCGCTGACGTTCACAGCCGCGACGGCACTTGCGCCCGTCACCCGCTCACGTTGAGCCAGACGTGGGTGTGCCGGTAGGCGTTCGATAGCCTCGGATTGTCGGGCACCGGGCCGCGATAGAGCAGGAAGGCGAGGCGCAGGCGCGCTCCCGTCATCGTCGGCGTGACGGCGTGGTCGAACCGCTCGACGCGCCCGCTGTCGACGGTCAGGTTCACCCGCTGAAACGTCTCGGACTCCGAGACACGGGTCCCGCTCTCGGTTTCGGTCAGCCGCTGGAGCATCGTCACGACCGTATACGACGCACGCTCGCCCTCGCGGTTCTCGACCAGCAGTTCGACCGCGACCGGATCGCTGGCGGTGACGTTCTCCGGGTACTCGCCGGCGACAAGTCGCCCCTCGGCGCCGGACAGCACCGCGAACTCGGTGAACTCCTCGCCGGTCTGGGCGGTGCTCGCGACCGTGAACACGCCGGCGGCGGCGACGACGACGGCGACCGCCACCGCGACCGTCACGAGGTCGACCTCGCGCCCGCGCCGCCCGTCGACGAGCCCACCAAGCGCCGCGAGCCAGCGACGAGCGGGCGTGTATCGCTCGACCGACGGGAGCCGGAAGCGTCGTACCGCCGCCACGAGCGACGTGACGAGGACGAATCCCAGGAGGGTGGCGTGGACCGCGCGCCGGCGCACTAGCCACGGCGAGAAGTTGAGCGCGATGCCGAGCAGCGGCGCCGCGACGGACCCGGTCGCGACGGCGAGGACGACCCGCTCGAAGCCGTCGGGCCGCCGGACCCGTTCGGCGAAGTGCTGGTCGTTCGCGGTCGACGGCCTGCGCGTGAAGAGCGCGGCCACGAGCGCGTATCCCGGCAGGAACACCGCGACGACGGCGAGCGCGAGCTCCAGCCACCGGGGGACCGACAACGGCCCGAACGAGACCACGAGAAGCGCCGCGGCGACGACCAGCACGACGACCAGGTCCAGCACCACCCCGACCCCGTCGGACTCGCCGCCACGGTCTGCCATTGCCTCGGGTATGCCCCCGCTCCGAGAAAAGGTATCGGTCGGTGGTCCCGGACCGCGTTCCGATGGTGGGACCGCTCGGCCGGCACCTTTTACTCCGTCGCAGTGGTCCGTAGCGCCATATGACAGATCGGGGCAGTGCGGCCGAACCGGCCGAACGGGTACGCCGAACGGTGCGACGCGAGGGGAGCGATGGCCGACCCCGGTGACAGTTCGGGCTCGACGCGACGCGCCGGGGGAGCGTCACCGGCCCGCCGCTATCGACGGGTCGCGCTCGGACTGGGCGCGCTCGGCGTCGCCGGCGGCGTCGCGGCTGCGCTGGTCCCGCCCGGTATCGAGCGCCAGACCCTCGTCGCCTTCGCCGGCGTCGGCCTCTACGGCGCCGTCCTCGTGACCCTCCTCCGGCCGCCGGCCACGCGCGAGTCGGCCCCGAGCGAACGTGTCTACGACGCGCTCGCCGCGACCGGTCGCGCCCTTCAGCGCGACGTGGGACTTCCGGACCGCTACGCCTACGTCCCGACCGACACCACGACTGATGCCCCGACCGACGCCGCGACTGATGCCCCGACCGACGCCGCGACTGATGCCCCGACCGACGCCGCGACTGACGCCGATATGGCGGGGTTCGCGCCCGTCTACCTCGTCGTTCGCGGCGAGAGCGACCCGGATCCCCTGGAGGCCGCCACCGATGACCTCCGCCCGGTCTTGAGCGACCGCGCCGACGGCATCGTGGTGTACCCGACGGGCGCGGCGCTGTTCGACGCCTACGAGGACCTGTCCGTGGTCGACCTGGAGGACCGGGCCGTCGAACTGGCCGACCAGCTCGCGGAGGCCGCCGTTGCCGGCCTCGACCTCGCCGGCGCCGTCGAGCCCGCAGTCGACCCGGACGCGGGTCGCGCGACCGTGACCGTCCGTGATCCCCGGTTCGGCGCCGTGACGCGGTTCGACCACCCCGCCGCGTCGTTTTTCGCCGTCGGCCTCGCCGTCGGCCTCGACGCGACGGTGACGACCTCGACGGCCGACCTCGCCGGCGACGAACCCGGTGGTCGGGTGCCGGCCTATCGCATCGTCTGCGAGTGGACGCCTTCCGACCGAGGCGAGGGGGATGGACGCGTCTGACCGGTCGCGGCGGTCGGCCGCCGCCTGGCTCGCGGCGGTGCTCCGGCACAGCTACCGCGAGGAGGGGGTCGTCGGAAGCCTCGCCCGGGCCCCGCGATTCGTCCGCGAGGACCTGCTCGGCGAGCGCCTGCGCTGGTCCCTGCTGACTCGTCCCGTCCGGGACCGACTCATCGACCGCGCGGAGCTCACCGCCCTCGCGACCGAGGGCGAGGATATCTGGTACGGCGACGGCCAGGGCCCGGTCACGGTCGACCTGCCGCCCACGCCGGAGGCGGACCCGGTCGGTGGCGACCTGCCGCGCCGACTCGCGTCGAAGGTCGGGACCTACCAGCCGGCGCGGCCGTTCGTCCGCGAGTTTCGGGACGCGCGGGTGGTCGGCCCGGACGCGCTCGGGTTCGTCGACGACCGCCTCGTCCTCGAGACGGCAAGCGCCAGCGAGATGTACCTCGCCTTCGCGCTGGGCGACCTCTACGACCGCCTCGCCGCCGACCGCCTCCACCGCCGGGCCTACCCCCTCTACCGGAAGATCCTCGCCGGCGACCGGCCGATGCCACCGCCGCCTGAAGGGGTCGGCGACGACCCCAACGGCCGCGACGAGCGCAACGATCCCGACGGCCGAGACGCCGGCGTCGAACGGCTGGAGACGGCCGCGTTTTTCCTCCCCTACTGGCGCAACTACTACCACTGGACCGTCGAGTTCCTCCCGAAGGTGCGGCTCCTGGAGCGCTACCGCGCGGCGACCGGCCGCGAACCCACGGTCGTCGTCGAGGCTGACCCGCCCGGCTGGCTCACCGACACGCTCGGGTTAGCCGGCTGGGACCCCGACGCCTGCGTTGAGTGGCCCGAGACCACCGCGCAGGTCGACCGCCTCGTCGTCCCGGTCCACCGGAACCACTACGTCACGCCCCGCGACGGCCAGTTCGCCGACGACTTCAACCCCGCTACCGGGGACCTGCGGTGGCTCGCCGAGCGCATGCAGTCCAACGTCTCCGACCCCGCTGGCGGCGACTTTTCCTCGCGGATCTTCCTCTCGCGCCGGGACACGAAGTTCCGCCCCGTCGCCAACGAGGACGCCATCGCCGAGACGCTGGCGCCGCTTGGCTTCGAGTCCTACGTCCTCACCGACCTCTCGCTGGCGGACCAGATCCGGCTGTTCGTCGGCGCCGACACCATCGTCGCGCCCCACGGCGCCGGCCTCGTCAACATGATCCACGCGGCGGACGCGTCCGTCCTCGAACTGTTCCCCGCGGACAACGTCGAACCCTACTACTTCTGTCTCGCCCGGCAACTGGGTTTCGACTACGACTGGCGGATCTACCCCACCGAGGACGAGGCGATGGTCGTCGACACCGACGACCTCCGGGCGGCGGTATCGGACGTAATCAAGGAGTGAGGGCGTGTCGTCGCCTCGAATTATCCTCCTCCTCCGCGTGAACGCGGCGGAATCCCACCACGGGATTTCAGGCCGAGTGTCGCGGCCTGTGCTGTCCGCTCGACCCCCGCCTGTTCGCTCCTCGGCCGACAGGGTGTCGGAACGCTCGTCACTCACGGGAAGGCGGGGGTATGCGCTCGTATCTCTGTCACAACTGGCGACGCCTGAAAGGACAAGACTCATCACACTCGCATCTAGTTACTCAAAACATGAGTAACTCCACGCACGTCGCGGTCACCGGGGCCGCCGGCTACATCGGGAGTCGCGTCGTCCACGAACTCCAGCGCGTCCATCCGGACTGGGAGATCACCGCGCTGGACAACTTCTACCTTGGCGATATCCGAGAAATCGGTGGTGTGAGTGTCGAACACGTCGACATCCGGAATCGGGACCGGCTCGAGGAGGCCCTCGACGGGGCGGACGTCGTCTTGCATCTCGCGGCGATTTCGGGCGTCGACGACTGCGACGAGAAACGAGACCTCGCCTACGAAGTGAACGTCCAGGGGACGAACAACGTCGCCTGGTTCTGCCGGAAGACCGGGGCGGGGCTGGTCTTCCCGTTCTCGATGGCGACGCTGGGCGACCCCGTCGAGTTCCCGATCACCGTTTCCCACCCACGGGACCCGATGAACTGGTACGGCCGGACGAAACTTCTGGCAGAGCGCGCCATCGAGGACTTTTCGGACGGCGCCTTCCCGGCGAACCTGTTCATGATCTCGAACCTCTACGGCGACCACGAGATCGACGGGCGGACCGTCTCGAAGGGGACCGTGACGAACTTCTTCGTCGGGCGCGCGCTGGAAGGAGAGACACTCACTGTCTACGAACCCGGGACGCAGTCGCGAAACTTCGTCCACGTGAAAGACGTGGCGCGGGCGTACGTCCTGAGTACGGAACGACTCCTCGAACAGCTGGCCGCCGGCGAGACCGGTGCCGAAAAATACGAGATCGCGACCGGCGAAGACCCGAGCATCATGACCGTCGCCGAAACGGTTCGCGACGCTGCCGCGGACGTCCGGGGAATCGATATCGATATCGAACTCGTCGAGAACCCGCGAAGCGGCGAGACACTCGTCAGCGACTTCGACGTGGATACGAGTCGGGCCCGCGAGGAACTGGGCTGGGAGCCCGAATACACTGTCGCAGATTCGGTGCGGACGCTTCTGGCAGAGTGAGTTTCTGGCGGCCGCGACGTGTTCACGACTACCGTCTCAGGGTCGCTCTCGGTCGTCCGCGTCCGGTGGCTCCGGCGGTTCCAGCAGAGCCACGAGCACCGCGTAGGTTCGCGTCTCGGCGAGGTCGGCCGCCGAGGCGTCGACGCGAGTGCCAGCGAGTGCGAGCGTCGCGACGACGAGTCTGAGCCCGAGCGAACTCGAGGAGGGCGACCCGAGAGCCAGCGACAGCGCGAGGCTCGTGACGACGGCCGCGAGGACGACGAGGCTGAACACGCGTATCGGGTGAGCGCGGATCGCCGCCTCGAGACGTTCGAGTACCGTTCGTGATTCCGTGTGCTCCCAGTATCGGACGGCCGGGGCGAGAACGCGGTCGAGGAGGCCGAGTATCGGGCCGACGATCAGCGTCTCGCGGAGGTCGATCACGACCACGTCGGGTTCGGGCTCGGCCGTGAGCCAGCTATAGAGCCAGGATGCCCGGGTGACCCGCCCGAGCCAGTCGAATACGCGCGCGAGGGCACTCCCGTCGAAGGCTGTGCTCCCGGTTTCGACTGCTCCTCGGATCCACGTCGCGACGGTCGCACTCGCGAGCGCCGCGCGTAGTCGCTGTCGTGTTTCGTTCGAGGTTCCGACGAGCCAGTCCGTGATGGTCGCGGTGGCGAGCGCCGCCCGGAGACGCGCGCTCCCGTCGGACAGGAGTCGAGCGGTCACGGAATCACGGGCGTTCATTCGTCGGATGCGTCGAGTTCGACGACGGTCGCGGTGATCGTCGTGACGCCGAGGTCGAGCGTGATCCGGTTGTCCTCCTGGATCGTTCGACCCTTGAACCGAACGCCGGTCTCGCTCTCGCGAACGTGCAGTTCGACCGTGAGTGTGACGTCCTTGTTCACCGGATGTTCGCGCTCGAAGATGTCGCCGCTCTCGCTCGTGAGCGTGATCACAGCCGGTGTGACGTTGACGTTCGTCACGCGTGCGACCGTCTGGCCGGCGTTCGTCTCGGTCAGCCCGGTCGAGACGCTGTTCGCGCGTTCGGGCGCCACGTTCTCCATTTCGAGCGTAACGGTCCGGGTCGTCGCGTCTCCGGGCGGCTGAAGCGTGTCCAGCCGAACGATCTCCCCGTCGAACTCGTAGGCGAGCGTTCGGAACGGAAGGGTCTCTCCCTCGCGGAGCGGTCGCTCAGCGAACTGCGGTAGTTCTCCGTATCCCAGCGTCCGCACGGAGAGGCCGACGTAGACCCGCCTGCGGTCCGGGTCGTTCGTCCCGTAGACGGCGGTGTTCTCGACGGTCGCGACGGTCTCTCCAGCCACCTCGTAGGCGTCTTCGCCCTGTATCTGCTGGGCGACATCGACGTCGACGACGTCAGTCACCAGCACCTCTTCGGTGCTCAATTCGAGGTCCGAGGTATCCGGCCGGAGAATGTCACCCTCGAACTCGTACTGTTCGGTTCGGAAGGGGATCGTCACGCCTTCGCGGACCGGGCGATCCGCACCGAAGAGCGGCTGTTCACCGTATCCGAGTGCGTCGAGTGAGAGCCCGACATAGATCCGCTTGCGGTCGGGGTTGTCGGTGTCGTAGGCGGCGACGTTCTCGACGGTCGCGACCGTTCGTCCAGCCACCTCGTAAGTGGTGCCCGCTGTCAACATATTCGCAGTCTCGGCGTTGACTACGTCACTCACGATCACCGCTTCCGATCCGAGTTCCAGGTTAGCGGTTTCAGTCCGGATGACGTCCGCGCTGAACTCGTACTGCTGTGTCCGGAACGGGAGTGTGGCGCCCTCCTCGATAGCCTGCGTCCCGAACCGGAGTTCTTCACCGTAGCCGAGTGCCTGGACCGAGAGGCCAGCGTACACCCGTTTGCGGTCGGGGTTGTCGGTGTCGTAGGCAGTGACGTTTTCGACGGTCGCGACGGTCCCCTCGGCCACCTCGTAGGTGTCGCCGGCGTCCAGGTCGCGTGCGATATCGGCATCGACGGTACTCGTCACGATGACGGATTCGGTCTCGCGTTGGAGGTCAGCCGTGCCTATCCGGAGCACGTCGGCGTCGAAATCGTACGTCGCGGTTTCGAACGGGAGCGTAACCCCCGTCTCGACGGTTTCGGTCCCGAACCGCAACTCGTCGCCGTAGCCGAGGGTCCGAATCGACATTCCGACGTAGATGCGCTTCTCGTCGGGGTTGTCGGTGTCGTAGGCGGTGACGTTTTCGATGGTCGCGGCCGACTGTCCCGCGATCCGATACGTGTCGCCGGGTTCGACCTGATTCGCGGTGTCCGCGGAGACGACGCTCGTCGCGAGCACGGACTCGGTGGACCGGTCGAGCCCGCCCCCGACGCGGCCTATCGTCCCGTTGAACTGATAGCCCGCGACCGGGAGCGTCAGCGACTGCCCGGATTCGATTCGCGTGCCGCCGAATCGGACTGCATCGCCCGTCGAGTACGCGCTGACGGTCGCGTTGAGAAACAGCGTCTGCTGGTCGGAACTCTCGGTGCCGTACGCGGCTGCCTCTCCGACCGTCGCGACCCGGTTGCCTGCGACGGTGATTTCGTCACCGGCGGACACGTCGGCAGCGACGGAGTTGGGGACCGTTCCCCGGAGGACGACCGTCCGATCCGGCGTCGCGAGCTCCGGTTCGATGCCGAGTTCGCGGACGGTGCCGTTGAGCGCGTAGGACTCGTTCGTGAAGCCCATCTGTCGGCCGACGCGAAGCGGTTCGCCGCCGATCGTCACCGGCTCGTTCCCGGTCTGATTGACCGCGACGCGGACGACCGCGTTCGTGCCGGACTCGGTCGGCGTGAAGTAGCTGTCCGTGACGTTGACGCCCCGGGTATAGTCGCCGAGCGATCCGGTGTCCCCGACTTCGACCTGCTCGATGAGGAACTCCGGCTGGGCGCCCAGATCGAGCGTGACGTAGCGGGTTTCAGTTGGACCGCCACCGCCGCCACCGCTAACGACCAGCGCGACGCCCGCGATCCCGACCGCGAGAACCAGCAGGACCACGAGTGCATCGACGACGTTGATCGTCCCGAACAAGCGACCCTCCTCGTCGATGATCTCCATACTGTGTCATCGCTGGACGACTGTGCGTTTAGTGGTTTCGTTTGATTGATGATCGGACTCGTCAGTCGAGTCCGCGACGCCCGGAACGATGTCTCCCTCGAAGGACAAGATATTTGTGCGATCGGAGTTACTCAATATCTGAGTAACTAATGACCATCCTCGTCACCGGGGGCGACGGCTACATCGGGTGGCCGACTGCCCTGCGACTCGCGAACAGGACGGACGACCGCGTGCTGATAGTCGATAACTTCGCCCGCAGAGAGTGGGTCGAGGAAGTCGGCTCTGTCAGCGCCGTGCCCATCGCGGGCATCGACGAACGCATCGCCGCCGCGCGCGAGGTGTTCGACGCCGGCAACCTCTCCTTTGTCGAGGGCGACCTCGTCGAGAAAGAGTTCGTCGACGAACTGCTCGCCGTCCACGAACCTGACGTGATCGTCCACGCGGCCGCCCAGCCGTCGGCGCCGTACTCCCAGATCAACGGCGAGCGGGCCAACTACACTCAGCACAACAACATGCAGGCCACGCGGAATCTCGTGTGGGGCCTGGAAGAGCACGACCTGACGGACACGCACTTCATCGAGACCACGACGACCGGCGTCTACGGGGCACCGGAGTTCCCCATCCCCGAGGGCGGCGCGACGATGGAACACGAGGGCGAGCGTGACGAGGTGCCGTTCCCGGCGATGGCGGGGAGCTGGTATCACCTGACAAAATCACACGACGCGGCGAATCTCAGGCTCGCCGCCCAGCAGTTCGGCATTCCCATCTCGGACGTGCGGACCGCGATCACCTACGGCACCGAGACCGAGGAGACCCGCGCGGACGAGCGACTGAAGACCCGTTTCGATTTCGACTACTACTTCGGCACCGTCGCGCATCGCTTCGCCGCGCAGGCCGTCGCCGGCTATCCCGTCACGGTCTACGGCAAGGGTGAACAGCGCAAGCCGTTCGTCTCGCTCGAGGACGCCGTCGAGGGACTCGTCGAACTGGCTCTCGCCGACCCCGACGACCGACCCGAGGACCTGACCGTCTACAATCAGGTGACGCGCGCCATCTCGATCGTCGAGATCGCCGAGACCATCGCCGACGTGGGGAGCGAGTTCGACCTCAATGTCGCCGTCGAGCACTTCGAGAACCCTCGCGACGAGGACGAGACCCACAAGATGGAGATCGACAACGACCGCTACGCCGACGTGATCGGCGGCAAGGACCAGGACTTCGAGAGCGGGATCCACGACGTCTTCGAGTCGCTCACCCGGTACGACGGGACCATCGCGGCCCACGAGGATCGGTTCCTGCCGGGCGTGCTTGAAGACCGGATCGACGACGAAGACTAATCGACACTGCGGTACTCGAAACACTCCGCGATCGGTGCCCGATACATTCGCTCGTCAAGCGGGTTCGGGGAGGGTGGGAAAGAGGTGGAAAAGGGGATGGTCGTCTGCTGTGTCTTGGTAACAGACCACTCTATTCACTCCCATTCTGGCCGTGGTGTTGGCGACGGGAGTTCCTCAACTGTAGTCCGGAGTTCTTCCTCTGTTGTCCACGGGAAGCACCGATCGTGTAATTCGAATTTGCGGAACTTGTTGCGATGGACCCAACTGTACGTTACCGGGTCTACTCCCTTGTCCGTTCGGTCGTCGATAACATCCCAGATCTCGCGCTCGTCGATGTCGATACCACTCTCTTGTGCGCGGCTCACAAGCGAGTCGATCTCCGAGTGGGCCTTGTCCTTCGATAGATCGTCCGTGAACGCGATTTCGAGGGCAGCCTGGATAATGTGGTGTTTCGATTCGATATTCGTGTCAGTAACCCACGCGTAGTCACGTGGGAACACGTACGATTTGTCGAAATACGGCGAGTCATCGATCTCGCCCAATTCCGGTGCTTCGCCACCGCTTTCTTTCTCGAAGACACCGACGATGTAGTCGCTGTACGTCGCCAACAGGGAGAACATGATATCAAATGTATTGAGCCGTTCAGTCGGTAACTCGAGGAGATCGCCCATGATGAACGGATACGCACCGAGTTGCTTCGTGAGTTCGTTTTGCACCGCACGGAGCCGGCGGATGTAGGGATCACGGTAGCTCCCGAGAATGAAATACGATGTCCGCTGACTCCAGAGATACGGCAGTTCACGCCGAGTAAAGCGCCAGATTTCTCGTTTTTCTCCTGGCTCAAGTTCGATACCGCCGATCGCCTCGTGGATCACCGTCATGATCTCCGCCGCATCAGGCGGAGGACTCGGATCAGTCATGGAGTGCTGGTTCAGACCACACCGTCTTATCCTTTCTGAACCACTTTGGGATTTTCTTGATTCACCAACTTGGATGACCCTAACTGTTATTGTGTCGCTTCACGTATGACCACATATGAGCGAAACCGGTACTGGTGTGGCAGATGCGGGGCCGTTCGCGGAGCAGCAGCGACTGTTCAAGTTGTTGTCCCAGGATACGCGCCATCTCATTATTCAGGAGCTACTGGGCCACCCCGTCCATCTCATGTCGCTTGCCGAACTCGAGTATATGACCGGGAAGAGTCAGGCGGCCATCAAAGACCAGTTAGAGACGCTGATCGACGCTGGGCTTCTCGTCCGCTACACGTACGAACCCAGTGAGGCGAAACGCGATCTCCCCGCCCAGTTCTACGGGTTCACGGAGCGGGGCGTGGAGGTCCTCCACGACTACAAGTATCTCCGTGGGCTCCCAGTCGCCCGTGCCCTCTACGAAAACACGCGCAAGACCGAGAAAATCGAACGCCATGAATCGGCCCCGCGTCCGGATCTCCCCGACGCCGTTGTGGAGGCACTCGAGTTCGATGAACCCGATCCCGACGCTGTCGATGTCAGCACAGACCGGTAACGGCCTGGGTCACATGGCCGACGTGGCCAGTTACTCCACCACTCATACAGCGGTCGCTGCCCCCCTCACGGCAGAGGGGACACAGCGGAGTCTTGGACCGTTCAGAGAATGATTATATTTTATCACTGGCGGTCTACTGTAGAGCAGTAATGGTCGACGCGCGGATAGAGACTGAAGCCCTTCTCACGGACAAGCCTCACCTCGAATCTCAACTGGAGGCTGTCCTGCCGATTGACGAGGCGAACGACACCTGGACGTTCGACGACGTGCCGCTGGATTCCGGGGCATTCGGCGAGCTGGTCTCTCACGGAATCGTCGAAGAGACCGACGGCGAGTACGCGCTGGCCGACCGGGAGGCAGTCCGACGGGCGCTCGACGGCGAGAGCGACGAGCAGGCTGATGACGAACCAACCGCTTCGATAGTCGAGTCGCTGCCGGAGGTCGAGATCGACCGGGTGGCGGCCGCGGGGTTGGTCGGGGCGCTCGCCCTGGTCGTACTCTTTCGTCTGATCCCGATCGGGTCGGTGTTCCGCGGCGGTGACGTCGTCCTGTCGGCAAACGATCCCTACGCGTATCGCTACCTGGTCCACGAGATCCTCGCACAGAGTTCGAACCCGCTCGACCTGTCGGTGCTGTCGTCGCTCCCGCCGGGGGTGGCCCACGGCGAACCGCTGATGGTGGCGACGCTGTGGTGGGTGTCAGCGCTCCTGGGCGGGGAGTCGGCCGTCGGCGGCGTCCTCGCGTGGTATCCCGTGGTGTCGGCGGTCGTGACAGGGCTGCTGGTGTACGCGCTGACCGTCCGTGTCACCGATGACAAGCGAGCCGGGATCGCCGCGGTCGCGCTGCTGGCCGTGACGCCGGGTCACGCGTTCCGGACGGGACTGGGGTTTGCGGATCACCACGCCTTCGATTACCCGTGGCTGGCGCTGACCGCGCTTGCGGTCGTTGCGGTGGTCGACCGGGATATTCGAGAGCGGCGGACCTGGGCGTGGATCGGGGTACTGGGCGTCGGTGTCGCCGGGCAGATGCTCTCGTGGGACGCCGGGCCGCTGTTGCTGGCGCCCATTGGTTTGTACGCGATAGCGCTGGTTCCGTCGTGGGTGCGCGACGGACGGTCCCCGCTGGTCGCGGGAGGAGCGCTTCTTTCGGGTGTGGTACTGGGGACGCTGGTGGCAGTCGGTGCCCACCTCGGACTCGGGTGGCACACGCCGGCGGTAATCGTCGGGCCAGTGTTGCTCTCGGTCGGTATCGCCGCGCTGCTGGCAGTGGGCGAAGGCGCGCGTCGTGGTGGGTTCGGCGCGCGGTCGGTCGCCGCAGTCGAGGTTGTCGGCGTGGTCGTCGGCGTCGTCGTCCTGCGGTCGGTGGTGCCGGCGTTCGCCACGGAGTTAGAGCGGGGCGTGGAGTTCCTGCTGACGACCGAAGGGATCGCGGAGACGACTTCGATCGTCTCGGGCGATCTGGGAACGTTCGTCGGGCCCGTGTTCCTGTTCGGGCTCGTGCTCTTTCTCGCGCTGGGGCACATGGGCTGGGCGGTCTGGACGAGCTATCGGCGCCACTCTCCAGTGTGGCTTGCGATGGGGGTGTACGCCTGGTACTTTCTGGTGTTGTCGGCGATTCAGGTTCGGTTCGCGGGACAGTTGGCGCTATTTACCGCGCTGTTCGGCGGGCTTGGCTTCGTCCATCTGGCGGCGTGGGTCGATCTGTCGTCGGTGCCCACGCCGTTCGAGGCTGGCGAGGAGTCTTCGCGGGTCTCGGCGGAAGATTCGGACGATGGTGAACTGGAATGGCCGGAGCGTCGCCAGGCGTTGTACGCTGGCGCGCTCGGGTTGGGCGTCGGGAGTTTGGGTGGGTTACTGACGCCCATTCGGCATTCGCAGTTGACTATCGACGACTCGATGTACGAGGCCGCGAAGTTCATGCAGGACTATTCGGATGCGCGTGGCTGGGAGTATCCGGAAAACTACGTGTTCAGTCAGTGGGGGGATAATCGGTTTTATAATTGGTTCGTGAACGGGGAGTCACGGAGCTACCGTTTCGCACAAAATAACTTCACGAATTTCTTAAGATCTGAACGAGGGGAAGAGTGGTATCAAAGATTGTCTAACAAAAAAACCGCCGGATTTATCGTCATTTCAGCGAGGTCATCTAACAAAAGATCCAGCAGCAGTCTATATAATCGGCTGTATGAAAATGCTGGAAGTAAAACAGGCCATTATCAATCTATATGGGCAAGCAAAGATGGGAAAAGATGGGTTTTTGTACCGGTTTCAGGCGCTATCCTAACAGGGAAAGTTGAACCACAGCAGCCTGTTACCGTAAAAAATGAGGTTAAACTAAACAATCACTCTTTCGAATATCGGCAAGAAACAACATCCACAGAAACAGGCTGGTATGCTACCAGGGTTGCTCAACCAGGAGAATACATCACACCAGACGGAACAAAAGAAGTACGACCTTCCAAGATAAAGGAGGGGAGATTCATTTCAGAGAAGAAAAATAAGGCACACTGGCCGATGAATTCTGGTAGTGGTAGATATATTTTCGATATTGAGGGAGGGCATCATGGGGAAATCGATGAGGGTGCATGGAATGACGGCATTGAGGGGAATGCGCTGCAGTTCCAAGGCTCTGGCGGCATACAAACCGATACCGAGGACGTATCGTTCAGGGATGGATTTACCGTTGCTGCGTGGATCAAATTGACGGATTCATCAACTAACTGGCCAGTCGTGATTGGAAAAGGTCCTTCCCCCAAAACAAAAGCAAAGGAGCACACTTTTGTTCTCCGAAATGACAAGGAGGGACCGTTTCGATTTTCGATTGTATCTGGAGGCTCTAAATATCAAGTCACTCATGAGATCTCGTTGGAGGAGTGGCATTTCGTCGGCTTGGTATATGATGGTTGTCAGTTAAAGGCATATGTAGACGGGAACTTAATTGGAAGAAAATCCATAGCGGGTGAATTAAAACAAAACGACTCACCGGTGACGATCGGCCAGATGGGAGGGGAAAATAACTGGTTTGGTCTTATTGATGAGGTTTGGATCTACACGTTCCCCCTTTCACAAGATGAACTACGAACTTATTATGATAGAAAGAGATAACATGTAGCAAATGCGAAGGTAGCATAAATGCATGGCTATTCGCCCTCAGTACGTGTAGAGGTACATCACTTATGAGCCGACCGATAGAGGTAACTGTCTTGCTTAACGGCGCACGAGAAGGCAACACACCACTCGAAACGATTGCCAATACGAACGATAAACGGGTCGAGATCGACGTTGTCGCCTGGGGGGATGTTGATGGAAAGCCATATGGGCTCAATATCAAACGACTGGGTGCGAATTCGCGTTTCGACTTACAGGGCTATCAGGATCTCTTCTACTATTTAAATGAAAATGAGCCTGATATTTTACACGTACATCCGATAGCCATCGGTGCAGGTGCGACTGTAATCGCTCGTATCCTCGGTATTCCGGTTATCAAAACAGAACATAATACACACGCTCACTACGGATTTTTAAAATCTTTAGTTAACGGCATTAGTAATATATTACAGTCAACTGTGGTAAGCAATTCGCAAGCAACGGCAGATTCTTTCGCAAAATGGGAGCAGATTCTCCTGCAGTATTGCAGGACCGACCATGCTGTTATTCCCTATGGCCCCAATATCAATACTATCGATAGTTGTCGGCAAGAGCGATCAGTTCCAGATCTTCCGGAAGGAATCATTATCGGTGGTGGTGGTCGCCTTTCAGCTCAAAAAAATCTCACCACGCTAATTGATGCAATGGAACTGATTGTGCCTGATTACCCCAATGTCCACTTAGCTCTCACTGGAGAGGGGCCTAAGCGAGACTTTCTCGAACAAAAAGTCCAGCAAATCGGACTGACTGATAATGTCCATTTTCTTGGTTGGCTCCCAAGCCAGAAAGATGTATTTGCTTTTTACGAAGCGATCGACATCTTTGCTTTCCCCTCTCTCTACGAGGGGTTTGGGATGGCAAATACCGAAGCGATGGCAACGGAGACTCCAGTAGTTTGCAATGATATTCCCGTCCTCAGAGAGGTTGTAGGTGATGCAGGGATATTGGTTGACGCGACGGATGAAATTGAACTTGTAGAAGCATTGGAGCGCTTGGTTACTGATCCAGACCTTCGTTCTGAACTTGGCAAAAAAGCACGCAGAAGGGTTGAAGAGAGGTATTCGATAACGCAATCGTCAAAGGAATATATTGATTTATATTGTGATATGGATATCAAATAAATGCATCTTAGCTATATTTATATCGCCGGCCGTGGTGAATCGCCAGACGAAACCTGATTTCACTGTTTCACTGCTCGCTTGATGTTGTGAACGGCACACATCAAGACGAGTTCTCGAAATTCACCGTACCAGGTTCGCGCACGCACGGCGTCGCCGAGCATGCGCTTGATCGTCGAGAAGACAGTCTCACACATCACTCGTTGGCGGTAGCGAGGCCCATCGATTCGCGCGTTGTGGGCGTGATCGATGGGCCGAAAATCGCGGTGTTTGATCAGCGGTCTCACGCCCTCTTCCCGAAGTTTCTCACGTAATTCCATCCAATCGTAGCCCTTGTCGGTGGCGAGGCTGGCGGG
>Ga0207720_100634_pt1 | contig 20640 bp, 16 predicted proteins | sample A23P2SouthBayCA_2_FD_187751 | JGI IMG/M metagenome (GOLD analysis project Ga0207720, IMG submission 187751) | Aerobic enrichment media microbial communities from Eden Landing Ponds, California, USA - A23 E3 (2) (SPAdes) | ecosystem: Environmental > Aquatic > Marine > Unclassified | place...
TCGAGGCCCGCCTCGGCGAGCCACTCGCGGCGGTCGGCGTCGCCGTCGGGCACCTCGTCGAGGACGTCGAAGGTGTAGGGTAGCCACTCGTAGACCTGCGACTCGTGGCAGTCCAGCGCGTCGAGTTTCCGGTCGACCGCGTCCGACACGTCCAGCACGGCGTCGGGCTCGAACGGCGCGGGCTTGCGGAACCCGTCGGCGACGTAGCCGAAGACGGGGTTGTCGTCCATCGGCGGCGTGTCGGGACAGACGTTCGGGACGATCAGCATGTAGGCCGTGTCGCGAAGCAACTCGGCGGCGTAGCGGTGGTCGGGGTGGTAGTCGTTCGGTCGCGGGCCGAGCACCAGATCGGGGTCGACCTCGCGGACGAACCGGATCAGCCGCCGCCGGTGGTCGAGCGTCGGTTCGAGTTCGCCGTCGGGGATATCGAACACCTCGTAGTCGACGCCGAGCGTCTCGGCGACGGCCTCGGTCTCGCGCTTGCGGCGGGCGGCGATCGCCTCGCGGCCCCCCTCGTGGTGGCCCGCGCTCCCGTCGGTCACCGAGAGGAAGGTCACGTCGCGGCCCGCTTCGACGTACTTCGCCGCGATGCCGCCGGCCTTGATCGAACAGTCGTCGGGGTGGGCGCCGACGACGAGGAGACTGGGGTCGCTCACGTCCGGGTAAACGGGGCGAGCGCGAAGACGGTTGCGGACACAGAAACCGCTTCCGCGAGTTTAACCCGGGCAGGCCCGAACGTCGGCCCATGACAGACGGCTCCGTCTACGAGGAACTGGGCGTCCCGACGGTCGTCAACGCCGCGGGGACGAAGACGCGGATCGGCGGCAGCCGCATCCGCCCCGAGGCCCGGGCGGCGATGGACCGGGCGGCCGAACAGTTCGTTCGCCTCTCTGACCTGCAAGCGGCCGCGAGCGACCGGATCGCGGAGGTCACGGGCGCCGAAGCCGGCTACGTCGCCAACGGTGCGGCCGGGGCGCTGTTGCTGGCTGCCGCCGCCAGTATCGCCGGCACGGACCCCGGAACGATGGCCCGTCTCCCCGACACCGACGGCGTCGCCGACGAGATCGTGATGCCTCGAACTCACCGCACCGGCTACGACCACGCGCTCCGGACGGCGGGGGCGACGATCGTCGACGTAGGTTCCAACGACGCGACGCTGGGCACCGGCGCCCGCAACGTCGAACCCTGGGAGTACGCCGACGCCATCGGCGAGGACACCGCAGCGGTCGCCCACGTCTACAAGGCCTACGAGGGGCCGCCGCTCGCCGAGGTCTGTGACGTCGCTCACGACCAGGGCGTCCCGGTGATCGTCGACGCCGCGGCCGAACTCCCGCCGGAGTCGAACCTCTCGTGGTTCACCGAGCAGGGGGCGGATCTGGTGGCGTTCAGCGGCGGCAAGGGAATTCGCGGGCCCCAGACGACGGGTATCCTCGCCGGCCGCGCGGACCTGCTCGAGTCCGTCGCCGCACAGCACCTCGACACCCACGCCACCGCGTCGGTGTGGGACCCGCCCGGGCGCCTGCTCGACGCCGACCGGTTCGACGGCGTGCCCCGACAGGGCGTCGGCCGCCCGCTCAAGGTCGGCAAGGAGGAACTCGTCGGCCTGCTGGCCGCGCTGGACGCCTTTCTGGAGGAGGACCACGACGCGCTCGCCACGGAGTGGCGCGAGCGTGCCGAGTCGGTCGCCGCGGCGCTCGACCCCCTCGACGGCCTCTCGACGACCATCGAGGCCGGCGCGAAGTCCGTCGCCCCGACCGTGAGCGTGACCGTCGACGCCGAGGAAGCGGGCACCTCGGCGGCCGATCTGGTCCTCGCGCTCAGACGGGAGGACCCGCGGGTGTTCGTCGGCGCCGACGGCGTCGACGACGGGACCTTCGCCGTGAGCCCGATGTGTCTCACCGACGAGGAGGCCGAGTACGTCGTCGAGCGGCTGCGGGCGACTCTCTCGGGCAGGTCCGGGGACTGACGACCCGCCCGGACCGACCGGCGAACCGACAGTGTTTCACACCACCGAGCCTTGGCGAGGGATAGATGAGCAAAGACGTCATCGAGGTCCGCGGGGCCGAAGAGCACAACCTCAAGGACGTCGACGTAACGATCCCACGGGAGGAACTGACGGTCGTCACGGGGTTGTCGGGGTCGGGGAAGTCCTCGCTCGCGTTCGACACCGTCTACGCCGAGGGCCAGCGCCGATACATCGAGTCGCTGTCCGCCTACGCCCGCAACTTCCTCGGGCAGATGGACAAGCCGAAAGTCGAGAACGTCGAGGGGCTCTCGCCGGCGATCTCCATCGACCAAAAGAACGCCGCCAACAACCCCCGCTCGACCGTCGGCACCGTGACGGAGCTTCACGACTACCTGCGCCTGCTGTACGCTCGCGTCGGGACGCCCCACTGTCCCGAATGTGGCCGCGAGGTCGGCGAGCAGTCCGCCCAGCACATGGTCGACCGCGTGCTCGAACTCCCGGAGGGAACCCGCGCGAAGGTGCTCGCGCCGGTCGTCCGCGACCAGAAGGGCGCCTTCGAGGATCTCTTCGACGACCTCGTCGCCGAGGGGTACGCCCGCGTCGAGGTCGACGGCGAACAACACGACCTCTCGCTCGACCGGCCGGACCTCGACGAGAACTACGACCACACCATCGACGTGGTCGTCGACCGGATCGAAGTGAGTCCCGACGCGCGCTCCCGAATCACCGACTCCGTCGAGACCGCGCTGGAGGAGAGCGACGGCGTCATCAAGGTCGTGGTGCCCGACCCGCCCGAGGACGTGGAACTCGGTGGCGCCGAATCGCGGTCGGTAGGCGACCTCGGTGCCGACGACGAGGACGGCGACGACGAGGACGACAACGCGAGCGACGACCGCCTCGTCGTCGAGTTCTCCGAGGACCTCGCGTGTACCCACTGCAACGTCGACATCAGCGAGATCGAGACCCGCTCCTTCTCGTTCAACAGCCCCTACGGCGCCTGCCCGGAGTGTGAGGGGCTCGGCGAGACCAAGGAGGTCAGCGAGGACCTCGTGATCCAGGACCCGTCGAAGGCCCTCAAGCACGTCTTCGAGCCCTGGAGCTACGACCGCACCTACTACTCCCGACAGCTGGACAACGTCGCCGAGCACTTCGGCGTCTCCCTGTCGACGCCCTTCGAGGACCTCGAAGAGTCGATCCAGCGGCAGTTCCTCTACGGCACGGACTCGCTGGTCCACTTCGAGTGGCGGACCAAGAACGGCACGCGGGAGAAGACCGAGCGCTTCGAGGGCGTCATCCCCAACCTCGAACGCCGCCACGTCGAGACCGACTCGGATCGAGCCCGCGAGCACATCGAGGAGTACATGGCGACCACCCGGTGCCCCGCCTGCGACGGCACCCGCTTGAAGGCCGAATCGCGGGCCGTCCTCGTCGACGGCACCGCCGTCACCGAGGTCAATCGCCTGTCGATCGGCGACGCGCTGGAGCACTTCGAGCACCTCGAGAAGAACCTCGGTCCTCGGGACACCAAGATCGCCGAGGAGATCCTGAAAGAGATCCGCGCCCGCCTCGGCTTCATGTGCGAGGTCGGGCTGGACTACCTCACGCTCGACCGGGAGGCCGCGACGCTCTCGGGCGGGGAGAGCCAGCGCATCCGGCTGGCGACCCAGATCGGGAGCGGTCTCGTGGGCGTGCTGTACGTCCTCGACGAACCCTCCATCGGCCTGCACCAGCGCGACAACGACCGCCTGCTCAACACGCTGGCGGAGCTTCGGGACCTCGGGAACACCCTGCTCGTCGTCGAGCACGACACCGAGACGATGCGCCGCGCGGACACCATCATCGACATGGGGCCCGGCCCCGGGAAACGCGGCGGCGAGATCGTCGTCAACGGCGACTTCGACGAAGTGCTCGGCACCGACGAGTCCACCACCGGCGACTACCTCTCCGGCGAGAAAGCGATCCCCGTCCCCGACGAACGACGCGACCCCGACGGCCACCTCACCATCGAGGGCGCTCGCCAGCACAACCTCGCGGACCTGGACGTGGATCTGCCGGTCGGCTGCTTCACCGCCATCACGGGCGTCTCCGGGTCGGGCAAGTCCACGCTGATGCACGACGTGCTGTACAAGGCGCTCGCTCGCGAGATGCACGGCAACTCCGACGTGAATCCCGGCGAGCACGACGGCCTGTCGGGGCTGGACAACATCGAGACGGTGCGATTGATCGACCAGTCGCCGATCGGCCGGACGCCCCGCTCCAACCCCGCCACGTACACCAACGTCTTCGACCACATCCGCGAGCTGTTCGCCGAGACGAACCTCGCCAAGCAACGGGGCTACGAGAAGGGCCGGTTCTCGTTCAACGTCAAGGGCGGCCGCTGCGAGGAGTGTGGCGGCCAGGGCACGGTCACCATCGAGATGAACTTCCTCTCGGACGTGCAGGTGCCCTGCGAGGAGTGTGGCGGCGCCCGCTACAACCGCGAGACGCTGGACGTGACCTACAAGGACGCCACCATCGCCGACGTGCTCGACATGAGCATCGACGAGGCCTACGACTTCTTCGAGGGCCACAGCCAGATCCGCCGGCGACTGAAACTGCTGAAGGACGTTGGCCTCGATTACATGCAGCTGGGCCAGCCGTCGACGACGCTCTCGGGCGGGGAGGCCCAACGGGTGAAGCTCGCCGAGGAGCTCGGCAAGAAGGACTCCGGCGAGACGCTGTACCTGCTCGACGAGCCGACGACGGGCCTCCATCCCCACGACGAGCGCAAGCTCATCGACGTGCTCCACCGCCTGACCGACGACGGCAACACCGTCGTCGTCATCGAGCACGAACTCGACCTCGTGAAAAACGCCGACCACATCGTCGATCTGGGCCCAGAGGGCGGCGAGGCCGGCGGCCAGCTCGTCGCCGAAGGCACTCCGGAGAACGTGGCCCGGACCGAGGACTCGTACACCGGGAAGTACTTGCGAGACCTCCTGCCCGACGTGGACCTGGAGGGCCCCCGCGGCAACCGCGTCGTCACCGCCGACGCCGACGGCGAGGCCGAACAGGCGCCACGGGCCGACGACGACTGAGTCGACTGCCCCGTCGAAGTCCGCTGCAATCGATTTCAGCGAGCCGTTAAGTCCGTCGCTGCCCTCCGTCAGGTATGACCGACACGACAGCCTACGCCGCGCTCCAGGACCGTGTGCTGGTCGTCGGCGGCGGGGATGGAGACGACTCGAACGCGGCGGACGAGTGGACTACAGACGAACGCCTCGTCGGCCGCGATCTCCAGTGTGTCGCCGCGAGTCCGGACCGACCGGACCGGGCGTTCGTCGGCACCGTCGAGTCGGGAATTCTCCGAACCGCCGACGGCGGCGACACGTGGGACCGGGTCGCACCCGATATCGACGACCGTGTCACCTCGCTGGCCGTCAGCCCGCACGACCCCGACGTGGTGTGGGCGGGTATCGAACCGAGCCGGCTGTATCTCTCCGAAGACGGCGGCGACACCTGGGAGGCGCGCCCGGGGCTCGTCGACTTGCCGTCGGCCGACGACTGGTGGTTCCCGCCGCGACCCGACAGCCACCGCGTCCGCTCGATCGAGGTGTCCCACGACGACCCCGATCGGGTGTACGCCGGTATCGAACTCGGGGCCTTCGTCGTCTCGACGGACCGGGGTGAGACCTGGAGCGAGGACGTCCCCGGCGCCCGCGTGGACGCCCACCAGATCGTCACTCACCCCGACGACGTCGATCGCATGTACGTCGCGGCCGGCCACGGCTACGCCGAATCCCACGACGGCGGGCGCTCGTGGAGCCAGCCCGACGACCTGCTCCCCGAGGAGTCCCACCACCTCTGGAGCGTCGCGCCCGACCCGGGCGACCCCGACACGATCCTCACGTCGACCTCCGAGGACGCCTTCACCGCCCACTTCGACGAGGCCGACGCGACGATCCACCGCTACCAGGGCGACGGCGCCTGGGAGGCCCTGGACGACCGGGGGATTCCGACCGGCGAGGGCGTCCGTGCGGCCGTGCTCGCGCCGGGCCGCGAGGCCGGGGAGTTCTACGCCGTCAACAACTACGGCATCTATCGCACCGGCGACGCCGGCGACGCGTGGACCCGCCTCGACGTCGACTGGCCGACGAAGTTCGAGACGCAGGATCCGCGCGGGTTCGCGGTCGTGCTCTGATCGGCGGTCCAGCCTCTTCCGGTCTGATCGGCGGTCCAGCCTCCCCTGGAGCCGTGTGCCGGCCGGACCCCCGCCGCAGGCAGGCCGGCGGGCCTGGACCGCCGTCGACCGAACGTTTTAGGCCGCGGTCGGGCAAACGCTCCACCGAGGCGGACCCCCGCCCAAGGTGATCACACGTGAGTTCGCTCCTCGACGTCGACCTCGAACAGCGCGGCGACCTGACCCTCTCTGCCCCCGACTTCGACGACGGCGACCGGATGCCGGACTACGTCGGCGCCGTCAACGACGACGAGAACCCCCGCCTGGAGGTCGGGGGCGTCCCGGCCGACGCCGAGTCCCTCGTGCTCGTGATGGACGACCCCGACACGCGCGAGGCCGTCGGCTTCACCATCGACCACTGGCTGGTGTGGGACGTCGACCCGGCGATCGATCACGTTCCGCGGGACTGGGATCCCGAGGCCGACGGCGCGACCGTCGGCTACAACGACATGCTCGAATCGGCATACGTCGGCCCCGCACCCCCCAGTGGCGAACACGCCTACCGCTTCAAACTGCTCGCCCTCGATGGGGAAATCGACCTCCCGCCCCAGGCCCGCAAGGCCGTCCTCGACCTCCGGGCCCGCACGGAGTGTTCGGTGCTCGCGGGCACCCAACTCGTCGGCACCTACGACTCCTCGCAGGGAACGATCGAGTGACCCGCCGACCGGGACATGTAGATAAATAATCGAACAGTAATTCATAATAATACAAATTCTTACTATTTGCTGTGCCCCCAGAGACCTCACAGGGGCGAGCGATCAGTGAGACCGGTCGAGGTCGGTAGAAGTCCGGTATGAGGCGGTGAAACGGCCGTCAGAGAGTCTCGGCGTGGTCTGCGGTGCCGGCCGGCCGGTAACTGACCTGCTCCCCGACCAGCCCCCGATAAGTCGGAATCAACGGACTGAGCGTTGCGAATACGTCCAGAATAGGGTCCCGGTCGGCGGATTCTTCGAGCGCCGAGGGGCGCTCGGCTCACGGGTACGTGATAGATGAATATTATAGTCTGAACGTTGAGTATTGTGGCGACGCCAGTTCCAGGCGCGCACCGACGGACGGATTTTTGTGGGTGTCCGGCGAGACACGGACGTGACTACACCATACGGCGTGTTGCTCCCGGACGGGTGCGACGCGGACCAGTTCGCGCGGCGGGCGGCCGACCTCGGCTACGAACGGCTCTGGCTCGGCGAACTCTGGGGTGAGGACGCGTTCGTGCGGTTGACCCGGGCCGCCGACGCCCCCATCGGACTGGGGACCGCGGTCGTCAACGTCTTCTCGCGCACCCCGGCGACGCTGGCACAGGCGGCGGCGACCGTCGACGAGGCGGCCGGCGACGACCGGTTCGTGCTCGGCCTCGGCACGAGCACGGCGACGGCGATCGAATCGTTGCACGGCGAGTCGTTCGACCGGCCGGTCAGGCGGCTCCACGAGACCGCCGAACTCGCGGGTCGGCTCCTCGGGGACGCGGAGGCCGTCGACTACGACGGCGAGACGGTCGGCGCCGCCGGGGCGCCCGGGCTCGACGCCGACGTGCCGGTGTACGCGGCGGCGCTGGGGCCGGCAGCCCGCCGGGCCGTCGGGCGGGTCGCCGACGGCTGGCTCCCCCACAACGTCCCCTTCGACCGGCTGGAACCGGCCTTCGACACCGTCGCCGAGACGGCCCGCGAGCGCGGTCGATCGCCCGACGACGTGGCCGTGGTTCCGTGGGTCCCCTGTGCCGTCGCCGACGACGAGGGGGTCGCCCGCGACGCCGTCCGCGACCACCTCGCGTACTACGTCGGCAGCGGCGAGGGCTACCGCAACGCGGTGGCGGAGTCGTTCCCCGACGCCGCCGAGGCAATCGCGTCGGCGTGGGAGCGAGGCGACAGGGACGAGGCCAGCCAGCGCGTCACCGACGAGATGGTGGCGGCAATCGGGGTCGCTGGTACCCCCGAGACCGCACCCGATCGGCTCGACGCCGTCCTCGACCGCGATGTCGTCGACGCCGCGGTCCTGGTGCTCGCGGGCGGCGCGAAGCCGCTGCTCGATTCGACGGTCGACTCTCTGGCGCCGGATCGGTAACCGGGCCCGGGCGTCGCAACCCGGCGTTATCCCCGCGCGGAATTTTCGGAATTTGTACCAAAGATTTATATATTTATTCTTGTATTTGCGCGTGTGGCAGATATGAGCAAAAAACGATTGGATCGCGTCAAGCGGCGGCGGTTTCTGAAAGTCACGGGGGCTGGCGTCAGTGCCGGTCTGCTCGCAGGGTGTTCCGGCGGCGACGGCGGTGACGGCGGCGGTGACGGCGGTGACGGCGGCGACGGTAGCGACGGCGGCGACGACATGAGTGACGGTAGCGACGGCGGCGACGACATGAGTGACGGGGAGTCCGGGACGACGACCGGCGAGGCCGGCGGCGGCGACAACCCGATCACCATCTCGGCGATCGAGCCGCTCTCGGGCGTCTTCGCCATGTACGGGCCGCGCCACCTGGCGGGTGCCCAACACGCCCTCCAGGAGTGGAACTCGAACGGTGGCGTGCTCGGTCGCCAACTCCGGATCGTCCAGGCGGACGCCGGTGCCGGCGCACAGGAGGCCCGCAGCGCCTTCACACGCCACGTCGAGGAGGAAGACGCCGTCGCCGGGATCGGTCCGGGCTCCTCCGAGGTCGCGATCCAGACCTCCCGCTACGCCGAGGAGAGCGAAGTGCCGATGGTGTTGCACGCGGCCGGCGCCGCGTCCGTCCTGACGGAGGGCAAAGACACGCGGTACACCTTCCGGACCGCGCTCCCCGCGGTCCCGACGGTCGCGCGGGCCCAGGCCCAGATCGCCGAACAGCGCGACTACACCAACATCGGCGTCATCTACGAGGACGGGTCCTGGGGCCGCGAGTTCAAGGCCGGGGTCGAGGCGTACTTCCCGGACGACGCCAACGTCACGTCGTTCACCGCGCCCATCCCCGAGACCGACTTCACCTCGCAGCTCCGGCAGTTCCCGAGCGACGTCGAGATGATCCTCGGCTCGGCACACCCCGCGGGCGTCTCCTCGATGTACCCACAGGTCGTCGACCTGGGGCTCGAACCCGAGTTGTACACCGCGGCGATCACGGCGACCGAGGTCGACTACGGGGCGGTCGGCGACGCGATCGAGGGGCCCTTCGCCTCGTTCAACGCGCCGGACATCTACAGCGACCGGTTCCAGGAGGTCGCGACGGCGTACTACGAGCAGAACGACGCCTTCTTCGACATGAACCAGGCGAACGGGTACGTCGCGGTCGACCTCATCGCCCGCGCCATCGAGGAGGCGGGCTCGGCCGAACCGTCGGCGATCGCCGACGGGCTCCGGTCGGGGACCTTCGATACGCTGTACGCCCAGCCAGTCGAGTACACCGACTGGGGTGAGGTCAAAAACTCCGTCCAGATCTACAACAGCTTCAACCCCGGCGGCTCGCTTGAGTGGTACCCCGACAGCGAGTTCGGCCTGGAGGAGGCCTTCCGGACGGATCCGCTGCCGGCCTACGAACCCGGATCGCTCGACCTCTGAGGTCGCGCCCGGCACGAAACGCTTTTTTCGCGTTCTCGCCCGTAGCGCCGCCTCTCGCGGTCGATGGGGTGGGACAGACCGATCCGGAGAACGGTCCGACTCGGTCGTTCGGGTCGCGGTGCCGTGGTTAGCGCAGGTAGCCTTCCTGGATCTCCTCGCTCCCGAGGAGTTCGTCGCCGGTCCCCTCGGTGACGACCCGGCCGTTCTCTAGCAGGTAGGCCCGGTCGGCCAGGTTGAGCGCCTCGTCGACGTGCTGCTCGACGAGGACGACCGTGATGTCGTCGCTGATCTCCTCGATCTTCTCGAAGACCTGCTGGGCGAGCTGTGGCGCGAGCGCCCCAGAGGGTTCGTCGAGCGCGAGCACGTCAGGCTGGGCCATCAGTCCCCGGCCGATCGCGAGCATCTGCTGCTCCCCGCCCGAAAGCGTGCCGGCGTCCTGGTCCCGGCGTTCTTCGAGCCGCGGGAACATCTCGAACACCTCGGCGACCGTCTCCTCGAGGTGGTCCCGCTCGGTGTAGGCGCCCATCCGGAGGTTCTCGTAGACGGACATCTCGCCGAAGAGGTTCCGGGCCTCGGACACCTGGACGAATCCGAGTTCGACGATCTCGTGGGCGGAGTACTCCCCGATGTTCGAGCCGAACAGGCTGATCCGCCCGTCCGTCGGCTCCAGGATCCCGGACATCGTCTTCAACAGCGTCGACTTCCCGGCGCCGTTCGGGCCGACGATCGACACGACTGAGTCGTCCTCCTCGACCTCCAGGGACACGTCCCAGAGCACCTGCAGATCCCCGTAGTGGACGTCGAGCTCTTCGACCTCGACCAGCGTTCCACTCACACTTCGACCCCCCCGAGGTAGGCTTCGGCAACCTGGGGATCGTCCCGGACCTCCGCGGGCGATCCGTCGGCGATCTTCCGGCCCTGATTGAGGACGATGATCCGGTCGGTCGAGCTCATGATCGCCTCCATGACGTGCTCGATCCAGAACACGGAGATGCCACGCTCGGCCCGCGCCCGCTCCAGCGTGTCGGTGATCGTGGCGATTTCGGCCCCGGTCAGTCCGGCGCCGATCTCGTCGACGAGGATGAGATCGGGTTCGGCGGCGATCCCCTTGGCCAGTTCGAGGAGCTTCCGGTCGGCGATGGTGAGGCTCCCGGCTTCCTCCTCCCCGCGGCCGTCGAGCCCGACGAACTCCAGGCAGTCGTGTGCACGATCCTCCGCCGCGTCGAGCGAGGGCGAGCTCTCGTTGCCGAACACCGCGCCGACGACGACGTTCTCCAGGACGCTCGACTCGTTGAACGTCCGCGCGGTCTGGAAGGTCCTGGCGACCCCGAGCCTGGCGATCTGATGGGGTTCCATCCCCGTGAGCTCAGCGTCGTTGAAGGTAATCGATCCCGCGTTGGGGGGGTGGACGCCGGTGATCGTGTTGAACAGCGTCGTCTTTCCGGCGCCGTTGGGGCCGATCAGGCCGACGATCTCCTGCTCCCCGATTTCGAAGGTTACGTCGTCGACGGCTGTCAATCCGCCGAAAGTCTTCGTCACCCCGTTTGCGGTTAACATGGCCACGCGTTCCCCGGCCCGGGTTATAAATTCTCGGTCTCCAGAACGAACCGAACCGGGAGGAATCGCGTGATTAGCCCGGGAGCCGATCCCCGAGGTCGAACCGGTCGACGGCCAGATCGCGGGCGTACCGGACGATCCCGTTTCTGAAGTAGAGGAACAGGACGATCAGCATCGCCCCGAACACCATGGTTCGGAACTCCTGGGCGGCCTGGAGCGCCTCGTTGACGTAGACGATCAGCGCGGCGCCGACGATGGGCCCGTAGATCGTCCGCATCCCGCCGACCACCAGGATGATCAGGACGAGCACGTCGATCGTCGCGAACTGGAACATCCCGGGCGTGGCGTATCCGCCGATCTGGACGTACAGCGGCCCCACGAGACCCATGAAGAAGGTCGCGACGAACCCGGCGAACGCCTTGTACCTGACGACGGCGACCCCGGTCGAGGCGGCCGACACCTCGTCCTGTCGGATCATGTCGAAGGCGAGCCCGTACTTCGAGTTGGTCAGGTAGTGGTGGACGACCATCAGCGCCGTCAGCAGGAGCAAGAACAGGTAATAGAGGAAGGTCAGCGGCTCCCACCCCATCGTCGAGGTGATCGCCTCAGCGGTCAGCGCCGGGACCTCCATGCCGGTGTTGCCGCCGGTGATGTCCCTGAGCGCGTTGAACGTCTGGACCATGGCTAGCTGGAGCGAGATCGTCAGGATCGAGATCACGATCACGTTCAGCTGTCGCCGGGCGGCGACGTAGCACACCACCGCCCCGACGACGCCGGCGAACAGGCCGCCGATCAGGATCGTCGCCCACAGCGAGACGCCGAGCGACGCTGCCAGGTCGACGGTCGTGTAGGTGCCGATCCCCACGATCCCCCCGGTGAAGAGGAGGAGCTGATCGGTCTGGCCGAAGGCGACGTCGAGCGCCAGCGCGAGCGTGGCGAACATGATGAAGATGGTGAAGATCCGCGAGATGTATGTCGCGCCCTCCTGGAAGAAGACGGCTGGCAGGATGGCGAGGAAGACGACCGCCGCCGGAATCTTGTACTGCTCCCAGTTCATGACGAGATCTGTCCTGGACGGACGAGGAGAACGACGATTGCGACCGCGAACAGCGCAATCGCGGCGAAGTACGCCCCCACGAATGCGCTGGCGTAGGTCGTGATGATGCCCAGTGCCAACCCGGCCACCACGGTCCCGGCGATGCTCGTCACGCCGCCGACGACCGAGACGATGACCGCGTTGATCGTCAGCTGGAACGCCGAGGCGACGCCGACCTCACCGGTGAAGCTGTAGAGCATGCCTGCGATCGCCGCCACCATGGCGCTCAGCACGAACACCAGTGTCCGGAGCTGCCGCGTGTCGATGCCACAGAGCGTGGCCCCGATCTCGTCCTGCATGACCGTCCGCGTCGCCTGTCCGACGTAGGTTCGCTCGAAGAACAGGTACAGCAGGGCGAAGATCACGACGGTGATGGCGATGCTGACGAGCGACGACCCACGGATGAGAATCCCGGCGACCCGGAGCAGTTCGATTTCGGCCGGGACCGAGTAGACGTCGGGGTAGCGGAGGATGAGCACCCCTTCGAGGAAGAACGACAATCCGAGCGTCGCAAAGATCCCGATGAGCGTCCGTTCTTCCCCCTCCGACTTATAGACGAGCGATAGCAGCGACCGGTCGACGACCAGGCCAACTACCCCCGCCGCGAGGAACGCGACGACGGCGGCCACCAGGACGTTCGACACTATGCCCGTCACCTCGATCGTGATGAGTATCCCCAGTAGCGAGAAGACCCCGATCGCGAGGTTGAGGACCCCACCCAGGCCGAAGACGAGTGTGATGCCGAGTCCCAACATCGCCAGGATCAGCCCGCTACTGATTCCGTCGATCAGCAATCCGATCAATAGTCTAGCGCCTACTGCCATGTGTCGAGTCTACCAGCAGAGAGAAACGTAATATAAGTTTCGGAAAATCGCCCCCCGGGAACGCCGGACGCGATGATCTTCGGGTCCTCGCACGCCGCATCGACGAGCCATGAAAACCCCGTCGTGACCTGGGGGTACGTTCGTCCGCAACTGGTCCGTCGACGACCCCGCAACCAGGGGTGCTCCGAGAGCCCCACACACCTTCCCCGACACTGGGATTGAAATACGCTGGCAGAGTGGATGTCGTATGGATCTCACCCCCTTCGATCATTCCATCGACGAGCGTGACTGGGAGATGGAGACGGACGGCACGGTCCGCTTCGCCCTCGTCGGGCTTGGCTGGTTCACCCGGGACTTCGCGCTGCCCGCCCTCGAGGAGTGTGCGTACGCCGAGGCGACCGTCGTCGTGAGCGGCTCCGCCGAGAAGGCCGAGACGGTCGCCGACGAGCACGACCTCGCCGCCGGGGTCACCTACGGGGAGTTCCACGATGGCGCCGCCACCGACGAGTACGACGCGGTCTACGTCGGCACGCCGAACGCCGCCCACCTCGAGCATGCCGAGGCCGCCGCCGAGTATGGCAAACACGTGCTCTGCGAGAAGCCGATGGAGGCGAACGTCGAGCGGGCGGCGGCCATGGTCGAAGTCTGCGAGGACGCCGGCGTCGAACTGATGGTCGCCTACCGTATGCACACAGATCCCCTGATGCGACGCGCGCGTGAAGTGATCCAGTCGGGGGTCATCGGCGACATCTACCAGGCCGGCGGCGCCTGCGCCGGCCCCTTCGTCGCCCGCGACGGCCAGCAGGGCTGGCGGACCGACCCCGACCTCGCCGGCGGCGGCGCCCTCTACGATCTGGGCGTCTACCCGCTGAACACCATTCGGTTCCTCCTCGACGACGACCCGCAGTCCCTCCACGGGACGGTCGTCCGGGACGACGACTTCCTCGACGGGATGGACCTCCACGCGTCGTTCACCATGGAGTTCGGTGACGGCGTGATCGTCACCTGCCGGACGAGCTACGACACGGAAATGGAGGACACCATCTCGGTGCTCGGCACGGACGGCCGCCTCGCCCTGGAGCCGGCCTACGAAGCCGGCGAGCAGAAGACCCTCCGCGTCGTCCAGGGCGGCGAGGAGATCGAACTGACCGCGGGCGGCGACGAGATCCGCGAGGAGTTCGACTACTTCGCCAACGCGATCCTCGCGGACCGAGACGTCGGTCCGGACGGCGAACACGGCCTGTTTGATATGCGCGTCCTCGATGCGATCTACGAGTCCGACGAGACGGGTCGCCGGGTCGACCTGTGACGGCGGCGAGCCGGGCCTGGGGGACGCGTCCGACGAGTTAGCTGACCCATCCACCGATCCGACCGTCACTGTCAGCGCTGCGCCGACGTCGTCGCCAGAACACACCTCGACAGCGGGGGCTGTGTTGGCCGTCGGTCTCGGACTCCTCTCATGAATCCGCAGATGGCGGCGGCTGGTGGGCGCGTACATTATCTATTCCAGCCGCCGCTGCTATCCTAGCCGGCTTCGCTGTCCCAGCCGGTGTTGCTGTCTCAAACAGCGCCGACGGTGCGGCGACTTCTCGGCCCGCGCCGACGCCGCGGCGACCGCTCGGACTGCCTGAATCTCCGGCAGCAAACGTCACTAACGACCGTGACAAACTATAAGTGTCGATAGAGTGTCCTTGTCAAGCGTCATGGTGTCACACACCACCGTGGTAACACGCGACAGTACTGCCGTCGTTCGGTCGGGGGGCGACTGATCATGACGCTGGATCTCGACGAGACGTTCATCTACGACTCGGTCGTGCATGCGTACAACTTCCGCGACGACAACATGGTGAACCACCAACACGCGGAGATCATCCGGGACATGATCTTCGGGTCCTCGGCCGCGGCCGCGACGACCCAGGAGAGGTCGTTCGTGACGCGGGAGGCGTTCGAACGTAACTGGTCGGTCGACGACCTCGCAAACCAGCTGTTCTACGAGAGCCAGACGGACATGGCGACGTTCCAGCCGTTGCCGCTGTACGCCTTCGAGGACGGCCTCTGTGCGAACGAGAACGCGAAGGTGGCGACCGAAAAGTATCCCCAGCGCTTCGACGCGTTCGCCACGATCGATCCGCTTGACGACGACTGGGAGGAGGACCTTCGCCAGCAGGCCGAGTGGTTCGACCTCTCGGGGATCAAGCTCTACCCGTCGTCCTGGTCCGAGAACAGCCACGACTACTGGCACATGAACGACGACGAGGTCGCCTACCCCGTCTTCGAGAAGGCAAAGGAGATGGACATCGACCTCATCTCCGTCCACAAGGCCGTGCCCTTTGGCCCGGTCCCGCGCGAACCGTACGACCCGAGCGACGTCGACGAACCGGCCGAGAACTTCCCGGAACTGGAGTTCTCGATCATCCACGGCGGGTTCGCCTTCACCGAGGAAACCGCCTGGCAGGTCGCCCGGTTCCCGAACGTCCACGTCTGCATGGAGGCGCTGGGCATCCTCGCAGCGGGCAACGACGAGGTGTTCGGCGACATCATGGCTGAACTGGTCAAGATCATCGGGCCGCAAGCCTACGACAGCATCTACTGGTCCTCGGCCGCCATCGCTTACCACCCGCTGACCCAGCTCAAGGCGTTCCGCGACTTCGAGTACACGGACGACCACCGCGACCAGGGGTACGGGGTCCGGGTTCCCCAGATCACCGACGAGGACAAGCGGAAGATGCTGGGCGAGAACTACGCCGACCTGCTCGGCATCGACATCGAGGAGGCCCGGGCGGGCTTTGCCGACGACAAGTTCAGCCAGGAGGTCCAGTCCGACGGCATCGCCGATCCCTGGAGCACGGTGTCGGTCGAGGCAGACCAGGTCGTCTGATCATGTCCGAAGAACTCACCGAGGCGGCAGTCCGGGAACGCCTGGACGAGATCGTCGACCCCTGCAGCGAGGCCAACGGATCGGATCTCAGCATCGTCGAGATGGGGCTGCTCGACGAGATCGAGATCGACGACGGCCACGTCCACGTCGACCTGCTCGTCACGTCGCCCCACTGCATGATGGCGCCGGTGTTCGTCGAGGAAATCGACGAGAGAGTCGGCGGGCTTCCGGGCGTCGACTCGACCAGCGTCGACACCGACGCCGGCATGCAGTGGAAGCCGGACATGATCTCCGAAGAGGGACAGCGCAAGCGCGAACAGGCGCGTTCGTATCCCAAAGGGGCGACGGCGGCACAGAATCCCGAGTAACGTCCGGCGACGGCGGCACAGAATCCCGAGTAACGTCCGGCGACGGCGGCATAGAATTCGGCGTCACGTCCGCCCCAGAGGCGAGACGCGGACGCGGCTTTTTGGGATCGTACCGGGCCGACCGGCCGGTTCAGGGCGTGAAGACGGCCCGCCCCTCGATGTCGCCCGTTTCGAGCCGGTGTGCGATCTCGTTGATCTCCTCCAGGTCGTACGTCGAGGTGCGCGCGACCACGTCGCCGTCCTCGGCTAGCTGGATCAACTCCTGGAGTTCGGGGTAGGTGCCGACGAGCGTCCCCTGGTAGTCGATGTCGCCGCCGACGACCGCCTGGGCCGGGACGTCGAGGTGGCCCTCGTAGCCGACGACGTGGTGGTCCCCACCGGGGCGCAGCGCCGACAGCGCGTACCGTAGCGTCTCGTCGGAGCCGACGAAGTCGACGATCTTCGCGGCGCCGTTCCCGTCGGTCAGGTCGTCGACGACGGCGGCGACGTCCTCCTCGGTCGAGTCGATCGTCGCGGTCGCGCCGAGGTCGTCGGCCAGTTCGAGGGCGGCCGGTTTCACGTCGACCGCGACGGTCTTTGCGGGGTTGATCGCGTGGAGGGCCTGGAGGCCGATGTGCCCCAGGCCGCCGATGCCGACGAGGACGGCGTAGTCGCCGGCGACGAGGTCGGCGGCGGCCCGCTTGACCGCGCGGTAGGCCGTCACGCCGGCGTCGGCGTGCGGGGCTGCCTTGACCGGATCGAGGCCGTCGAGGCCGATGAGCGCCCGTTCGGTCGTTTTGAGATACTCGGCGAAGCCGCCGTCGGCGTCGACGCCGACGAAGGTGTGGTTCGGGCAGTACATGTCCTCGCCCTGACGGCAGGCGCGACACAGCCCACAGGACGCGGCCGGGTGGACGACGACCGGGTCCCCCGGTGCGAACCGCGTCACGCCTTCGCCGACCTCGCTGACCACGCCCGCGTTCTCGTGGCCCGGCGTGTACGGGAGCGTCGCCTCGGCGATCTCCTGCATTCCCCCCTCGACGATGTGGTTGTCGGTGTGACACCAGCCGGCCGCCTCGACGTCGACCACGACGTCGTCCGGCGCCGTCACCGCCGGCCGGTCGACCTCCTCGATCGTGAACGCCGACCCCACGTCGTCGGTGTACTCGTGTAACCTGGCTGCCTTCATGGTTCGGTACGGGCGTCGACCGGCCGGCAGTTAACCGTTCCCATGCGGCGAGAGTCGCTGGGTTGCCGTCCCTCTCTCCTCACTCCCGGCGTCCGGCGTTCTCCCCCCGGCTGCGAACGCGATCGGGGAGTTCTTCATGGTCGAACAGGGGTTTTATTACGACGAACAACAAGTGGTGCCACATGGCAACCGAAGGGGCGGAACCGAACACGCCGGTACGCACGACGCGACGGACGTTCCGGGTGATCGAGGCGCTGAAGGCGCTCGACGGCGCGACCATCACGGAGGTCGCCGAGCACCTGGACATGCCAAAGAGCAGCGTCCACAACTACCTGCGAACGCTCGAACACGACGGCTTCGTCGTCGAGCGGGACGGGCGCTACACCGTCGGGCTCAGGTTCCTCGACCTCGGATCGTTCGCCCGGATCAACCGGGAACTGTACCGCGTCGGGAAACCCGAGGTCGACGATCTGGCGGCCGACACGGGCGAAATCGCCAATCTCCTCGTGGAGGAACACGGCCGCGGCACGATCATCTACCGGCAGGAGGGTCCCGACGCCGTGAACGTCGACTCCTACCTCGGGCAGAACACCCACCTCCACACCACGGCACTGGGGAAGGCCGTCCTCGCACACCTCCCCCGCGAGCGGGTCGAGACCATCGTCGACCGCCACGGACTCCCGGCGAGAACCGAGAACACGATCACCGATCGGACGGAACTGTTCGGGGAACTGGACGCGATCCGCGAAACCGGCCACGCGGTCGACGAGGAAGAACGCATCAGGGGCCTCGTCTGCGTCGCCCTTCCCATCCTCGGGGACGACGGGGTCAAGGGAGCGATCAGCGTGTCGGGGCCGGCCTGCCGGCTCGAAGACGCCCGGCGCCGGGCGGAGATCGTCGAACGGCTCCGCAACGCGGTCAACGTGATCGAACTGAACCGCACCTACGCCTGAACCGGCGGTCGCCGGACCCCCGTCCGGGACCCCTCGTTCGCCTGTTCCGAACGCCGGGGGGTTCGTCGTCGCCGTCGGGTGATTCTCTGACTCTTTCACCCCACGAGCGGCGACCGACAGTCCCCCGCTCGGCCCGGTCCCGGGTGGCAGACCCCGACCGTTCGGATCTCACGAATCCAGGGAGTCACGGCCGTCCCCCGCGACCGACTTTACACCCATATGAGCGTAAACTCGGTTCGCCGGATCGGTTTCTCGCTCTCCGATCGTTTCCTGTCTCCCGGAACCGGTGGATTCGACGCCGCGCTGTCGAACGGTAAACGAAGACAGTGAACACAGAAGTAATCAAACAGACGGGCGACCGGACGTCTCCCCCGGGGGTGACGGTCGCCTGGAGCAGAACGGCGCGTGGAACGGCTTCGGAGTGGGCCGAACCCGCCGAATCCGAGGGTGCACTCCGCGACTCCCGGCGCCTGCGCCCCCGCGGACCGTCTCCCGGGAGCTGACGCGCCAGCGCCGCCGGACTGCTCCGGAACGTCCGTCCCTGGCGGCGTTCGGGCCACAGCCGGCCGACGGGCGGTCGACGGCAATTCGCCAGCCGGTTTCCGGGAGTGTCTAAAGACTACTGTCGAAATCGGCAGTCAGCGGACGTCGAGTCGCGGTTCCCGGGAGCTGGCGTCGGCGAACGACCCCCGGGTCTGGATGATGTTGAACGCGGTGACGAGGTCAGTACGCGAGACGAGACCGACCAGTTCGCCGCCCTCGTCGAGCACCGGGAGCCGACCGACGTCGAGTTTCTGCATCGTCTGGATCGCGTCCATCGCGTCGGCGTCAGGAGAGATGCCTTCGACCTCGCGGCTCATCACGTCCTTGACCCGGAAGGCGTCGCGCTCGACCTCCTTGACCGAGCGGGCGTCGTCGAGCGTGACCATGCCGACGAGGGTGTCGTTCCGGAGCACCGGGTAGCCGGTGTGACGTTCCCGAAACATGCGGTTCATCAGCTCGGCGATCGAGGTGTCCTCGTCGACGACGTTGAGGTCGGCCCGCGGGGTCATGATGTCCCCGACGGTCACGTCCTCGAAGGCGGCTTTCATCACCGTCTGCTGGGCCTCGCTGGAGGCGCCCATGTAGATGAAGAAGGCAAGCGCCACCAGAAAGAGGTTCGCGAACAGGCCGAAGATGCCCAGCAGGAACGCAAAGGCCTTCCCGACCTCGGCGGCGATCTGGGTGGCCCGGGCGTGCGGACGATCGCGTGCAAGCAGCGCCCGGAGCACGCGGCCGCCGTCCATCGGGAACCCGGGGAGCATGTTGAACACCGCGAGCGCGACGTTGGTTAGCGCGAGATAGGCGAGCACGAACCCGGCCGGATCCAGGCCGCCCGGGAGCGCGAGGAAGGCGGCGTACGAGGCGACCCCGAGGGCCACGCTGACGATCGGGCCGGCGATCGCGATCAGGAGTTCCTGCTTCCAGTCCTCGGGGATGTCGGTGAAGCGGGCGACGCCGCCGAACAGCCACAGGGTGATCGACTCGATCTCGTAGCCAAACCGCATCGCGATCACCGAGTGGCCGAGCTCGTGGAGCAACACGCAGAAAAACAGCCCGATCGCCGCGGCCCCGCCCAGATACCACCGCATCGCGCCCGCGCTCAACGCTTCCCCGGAGAAGGAGGCGCCGAGGAGGTCGTTGAGCACCGTCGCCAGGTTCGCCACGTCCGAGCCGATCAGCCAGGCGAAAAGCGGGAGGACGATGAGGAACGTGACGTCGAGACGGATCGGGATGCCGAACGCGCTACCGATACGAATGCCGCGCATATGGGACCTATTGGGGCCTGCTCCTTAAACGCCGCCGTCCCACGGTCGCGGCGTCGATCGGAACTCCGGCGGGAGGCGTCGACCGGGTCACAGCGAGACGTTGGTTTCGATGTCCTCGGTGGCCTCCTCCAGGCCGTCCTCGCGGGCGTCGCTGGCGAGTCGCCCGGAGAGGTCGGCGTCGGTCAGCAGTTCGGCGAACTCGTCGCGAAAGCGGTCGTTGGCGCGGGTCGCCTCGGTCTCGGCTGCTAGGACTGCCCGGAAGCGCCGGACCGTCCCGGGGT
>Ga0207720_100638_pt1 | contig 20146 bp, 7 predicted proteins | sample A23P2SouthBayCA_2_FD_187751 | JGI IMG/M metagenome (GOLD analysis project Ga0207720, IMG submission 187751) | Aerobic enrichment media microbial communities from Eden Landing Ponds, California, USA - A23 E3 (2) (SPAdes) | ecosystem: Environmental > Aquatic > Marine > Unclassified | place...
ACTCCCGCCGTTACGATATCTCCCAGACATTCTCGATCAATGCCGGAATCAGCGGGATCAGCATCAGGTCCTCTATTGCTATTTCGTAGCTGAGGATGCGGTATTCCGATATGTGCTACACGAGTACCTCATCCAAGGAGGCGACCGTGGGGCGAGCAATCTTGATTTTTCGGATAGCCAGATTATTGGGATGCTGGAAGAGTTCCAGCACATTGGCGGGGAACCGCTCGACTGGGCTGAGTCGACCAAAGACCGATGGGCCAGTAATTTCCGGGGCGTTCTTCGGTCGATCGGAGTGATCGACTCTCGACAAGGCACGACTGGCGAGGTGCCTAATATCGGAGATGTACCTTTAGAGGTTGCGGCATATTGGTCGTGGCATGAGGACGGTGATGAGTGGCTCGCAGATCCGCTCGGATGGCGGTATCTGTTCCAGCCAGAGCCCTTCTGGGAACCACAGACTCAGAGACTTACGAAGTCGACTCGTTGGACCTCACACCAAGCACACGGCAGGCGATGGTACGAACCAATCGATAATTTCTATGCAGCGTTAGCCGGCCAGGCGGAATGACTTTCTGAGGATTCGAGTCGACACAGCCGTGGAAGAGTGGAGGGTAGTCCCCCTGTTTGCTGGATCGAGTGATGAAGATGCTGTAGCGATTACGGTTCTGCGACTGTGATCGGTATTTTGGTCACACACTTAGGGTCAGACACCAACCTTCCAGTTGAGGGGCGAGAGAAATCACTTGTCCCCGGCGGGCGAGCTCACGCTTCCGCTCGTCGATACGGTTCTCGAGACGTTCCAGCCGCTGTCGCTGATTTCGGATCGAGATCTCCATATCTTGGCCGGTTTCCGCCCGTTCTTCGTATTGGTCAATGAACGTCTCGATGCGTTCTCGCTCGGCGGCGGCGTACGCCTCGAGATCCGACCGTTCCTGCTCGACGCGGGTCTGTCTGGACTCCTCTATCTCATCTTGAACGGTCCGAATCACATTCGAGATATACTCCTCTGCCTCGTTCTCGAGCCCATCTCGGGCAGATAGGAGGCTCTGTACAGTCTGGGCGTCTGGCTTGGCCTGTACGGTGTCGGTATCGACGACACGCTCACCGAGCGGTCGCTTCGGATTACTGTGCTTCTCGTCGACGTACACCGGGATCAACTCCTCTCGGATAGTCTCGCCGGTCCCGTCCTCGAAAGCCACGCGGTAGACGAAGGTGATTCCTGGCTCATCGATGAATGGCAGCAGTTTCAGGCCAACACGTCCCCTGTCGTCCTCCAATATACGCTCGCGGAGTCGTTGGATAAGTGGATCGTCCGGGGAGAGATGCTCGATCCCCTCGTTGTTTATGGCGAACTCGCGGGAGAACGTGACGGGACCCCGCGTCTCCGATTGCGCCTCTGTAGTCGTCATATCGAGGAGTTCGTTGGGTGCTTCGATTCTATACAGTTGGTTACCGGCTCGCTCCAGATTCCCTCCGAAGATGTCGAGACTACGTTCGACGAAACTCCGGATGTCCGCTTCGGACCCAAAGACTTCCTCAGACTCGTCCATCACCCCACGGATGCGTTGGCGACTTTCCTCGTCGAAGGTACTCGGATCGATGAGGCTCCGCTCGTACCACTCCATGAGCGTTTGCTCTCGCTCATCGAGTAGCTCCTCGAGCTCTTCTGCGGTCGCATCTGCGGGTTCATCGTTGCGAACCGACCGCATAATAAGACCGTCAAGGTCGACGTCATCGAGCATTCCCAACACATCGGCGGTTGACCCGACCTTCGACCGGATGTTCTCGATCTTATCCTCGAGCAGTTCGAAGATTTCCCGTTCCCGGGTATCGTCGAACTGGAAGTTCCAGACCTTCACCTCTCGTTCCTGTCCGTACCGATGGATGCGGCCGATGCGCTGTTCGAGCCGGTTCGGGTTCCATGGCAGCTCGTAGTTCACCATGATGTGGCAGCTGTGCTGGAGGTCGATGCCTTCGCTGGCCGCATCGGTCGCGAGCAACAGTCGGGGTTCGCCGTGGTTGAACGCGTCCTCGATCGCCTGGCGGTCGTCCTTATCGACGTCGCCGTGGATAACGAGTATCTCGTCGGACCAAGGTTGATCCTCGAACTGTTCGAGCAGGTAGTCAAGCGTGTCCCGGTACTCCGTGAACAGCAGTAGCTTCTCTTCGGGGTGCTCATCGAACAGCTGCTGGATGTAGCGCTTTACTTTCCGAGCCTTGGTGTCCACCGGGAGCGATTCGGCCTTGGAAACCAGATCCTGAAGCGTGTCAATTTCTGCCTGGAGCGCGGCGTCTCCCTCGGTGACTGTGAGCCGTTCCAGTTCCTGCTCGGCGGTTTGGCGATCATCTTCCTCGAGATCCTCGCCATCTAGGTAGGCCTGTGTATCCTGACTCAGGTCGCCGTCAGCACCGCCCTGCTCAAGCAGAGCGCGTAGGCGACGGCGGAGGGTTTCACGGATGGCCCCAACGCTGGAGACGAGGCGTTTCTGCATGAGCGCCATTGCGAAGCCGACCGCCGGCTCATTGAGCTCCTCCGAGCGGTTGTAGACTTCTCGGACGTACTCGGTTACTCCATCGTAGAGTTCTTTCTCTGCCGGCGACATAGAGACGGGGACTGTCTGTACGTCCCGGTCGGGGAAGATGCGCTCGCCGTCATCGTCGTAGATGGTTGTTTTACCTCGCCGAACCATCACTCGATTCAAAGTCTCGCGCGAGAGATCCTGGTCCTCGGCGACGAGGAAGGGGTCGATGTAGGAGATGAGCGAACGAAACCCCTCTCCCTTGCCGTCGTGGGGGGTCGCACTCAGCAGGAGCAATGATTCGGAGTTGTGAACGACGCGTTCGGCCATCCGTGCCGTCTTTGAGGCGTCATCGCCACGATCGGCGGCCTTGTGTGCCTCGTCGACGATGACGACGTCCCAGAATGCCTCCTCGAGTGCGGGCTGGAACTCATCCTGGCGGAGGAACGCCATACTCGTGACGAGTTGCAGGTCGTCCTGCGCCCAGATGTTGGTAGCATCGCCGAGCCGGCGGCGTTCACCTTCGACCCAGGCGCGGTCTGCGACAGTGAGGTCGACGTCGAAGAAGCGGTCCATATCCCGAATCCACTTCTTCTGCAGATGGGCGGGAACGACGAACAGCACGCTGTCGGCGCGATTGCGGGCTTGGAGTTCCTTGAGGATGAGACCGGCCTCGATGGTCTTCCCCAACCCGACGTCGTCGGCGATGAGGTACCGTTGTCGGAGAGACTGCATCACTTCGTTGACGCAGTCGAGCTGGTATGGCTCCAGCCGGACCAGCGAGTTCGAGATGGAGAGAAGCTGTCCCTGCTCGTGGGCGAGGGTGAGGTTCAGCGCGTCCATCCGAAGGTCGAACCACTCGGCGGCGACTCCCTCGTGCCGGGGATGAAGTTCGTCAGCTTGGTCGACCAACGTAAGGACAGTCTCTCCCGGGAACTCGATATTGACATCGGACAACGAGACAGTCTTGACACCTACATCCTCAATATATGCACGGAGGTACTCGATGTCACCAACGCTGCGGGTACGGATAACCTCGGCTGGTTTCCCGTCTATATGTACTATGTCTCCAGGATCCAGGTTCTTCGTCATTTCCCGTCGAGATGTTCCAGGAGTGCTTTTTCAACATCCTGGCCCAATCTTGCGACGCCTTTCCGTCGATAGACGAACAGGGTAACTCGGTCTCGGAGATTATCTAGGTACAGTTCATCGATCACACTTCTTGGGCAACTCAAACACCAAGTCGAGTTAGGTTGTGCACTCTCCGAAATCTCATCCCAATTTGGAACCAGCACCTCTTCCAGTAGGTCCTTGGTGAGCATGATTAGTATCACGTCCGCTGTCCCTGCTTTCTCCAGTAGGGTCTCACGGAACCGGGTGACTGCTGACTCTTCGGTTGTTCTCTCTTCACCCAGACGCATGTCGCCAGTCACATACCCTATCTCATCATCGAGTATGTGTACATTCACGTCACCGTACGAAGACAGATTCTCGCTGAGATTTTGTACCTTCATAAAGGAGCCTGAGAAGTAGTCTATATATCGTAAATTGTCTTCCTCACTCGCCGTGGTACCAGAGCCCTGTGTGAATATCTCGATGTCCATCATTTTTCCCTCTCGAAAGCTGGATGCTTGTATACGATTTCAGCGACCGGTTTTATAATACATCGTCTTCCACGCACTCCGGTACTACTTCGGATTCAGCTAACGGAGCAATGTTCATTTCCACACCGTGCTTGTGAATAGGCGTCCACCCTCCGGCGACTATCTCGTCGTACGCTCTCTCCCCCCATTCGGAGGAAATCTCTCTAACGAGATCGTTGCAGTTCTCCATAATATCTTCACCCAGTTCCACGTCGCGTTCCGACTCTACTGCGAGTTCCGCAAATAGCTGATACTCTTCGTCCATTCCATCGCGTGGCTCTCCGTTCTCCAAGTACTCTTCCCCTTTCCTGAAGTAGAAGTTCAGAGAGAGGACACCCTTGTTCATATGGTAGGTTCCACCGATAATATCATCCACGTTGTCCAGCAGGTCGTAGAGGTGTGCCTCCACAGGGCTCGACGAATCAGCACTATACGCTTCACAGGCTGTTTCCAACTGTTCGAGTAGATCTAACCATTCGCTCCGTCGATTGTCGACCTTCTCAAAGAACGCCTCGCTGAACATCTCAGTACGGGTATCCTCGTCGGCAACCTCCCGGAGTTCATCGACCATTTCGAAGCGCTTTCTGGTCCGTTCCGTGAACGTCTGGACCTTCCTCGTCGTTTCCTCTGCTACTGCTCGAGTCTCGTCGGACCATTCCCTCTCTTCTCCTTCCAGAAGTGCCAGGAGACGTTCCTCGAATTCCCCCAGCTGTTCTACCGCGTCGAGATATTTCTGGTACTCCCTCTCCGCCTCGGTTACTTCCGCCGATGGAAGTGTATCATCATTCCGTCGGGTATTCGCTGTACTCATTCGGTTCTGGTACTCTTCACCAACCACGTCAAGATATCCCGTGCTCAATCTGTCGACAATACCCTCGTCTAACTGATGGTAATCAACGAAGCAACCGAACCCCTCTATCTCTGGGTTCTGTACAGTACGTTCGGTGGTAAGACGCCAGACGACGGGAGTATTTTCGAACCTATCCAGATGATACTCGAAGAGGTCCTCACGGAGCCATCTCTCGAGGTTCGGATAGGCGACCTCCTGTGGTTGACGGCTCCCCAGGATTTGATCGACTTCAGAGAGACGGGCCTCCGCATTGTCACCGAACAGACGCTGGAACTCTTTCCGGACTATCTCGAGGAGAGTATCGATGTTCGATCCGGGTGCAGTTGACACCGGGATTATGCCATCATCGGCTTCATGGACTGCCTCAAGTGTGATATGCATTAGCAGATCCTTCACCAGCCTCTCCTCGTCATCGAGTGGCTCGAGCTCTGTCGGAACGACACCCTCGCCCTGTTCCCAGTCGTCACTGGTCCGCACATCGATTTCTTGGAATATTACCTCTCGTTGATCGTCGTCCACATCGAACTGCTCGAAGACCTTTTCATCCGTCCGGGCTGCTATCTCTGCGAGGTTCGATTCGACGGTTTCTATGAAGTCCGATGCGACAGAACTCACTTCCTCGATACTGGCAGATGTCGTCAGCCCTTGGTCGGGTTCGGTGGGAGAGATCGACTCTAGGAGGTCCCTGTGTGGATGGTCGTATAGATAGAGTTCCTCGTCCATCCCGAGTAACCGGAGAAGTAGAGGGCCGGAGTAGTATGGGGAGGTGAACTGGCTACTCCGAACAGCCAAGAGGTTTGCAGCTGCATCGCGTGCGAGAGGTTCCAGTTCCTCCATCTCAGCAATATCCTCGTCCCATGGGAGTTTCGACACTTCTCCCACCTCCCACATCCGCTCCGGTGTCTGTGCCAGCATCAGGTAGGTGACAAGGCTACTATTGGCGTAGCTTAATGTGTTCCAGATTCCTATATCACGTTCTGGGATTAGCGTAGGGCCCTTGTCGCCGAAGATAGAGTTGGAATTCAGATAACCGAATCTTCGACCACTCTCTTTGACCCGGTTGTAGGTAATTGATTCCTGGAAATAGTGTTGTATGTTCTGAGGACGTGATCCGTCGTACAGTTTTATTTCTTCCCCCTCGTTTGCCCACCAAACAACCTCTTTCACCCGCGGAACTGTCCACGCATCTTCTCCTCCCTTAGCAATTGGAATCCACCTTTTGTCATCTGTCTCCCAAAAGAATCGAACAAACCGCGGATCAGAACCTGTCTGTAACCCAACTTTGACTACACCTAGGCTGTCTTTATCTAATCCGCGTATTTCAGCGTCGAACACAATTTTCGAGTCATAAAGGCCTCGAAGGTCAGCTGGAACCCAGTAGGAGATCGGGGATCCCGGGATATCTTTGAACTCAGAGAGGTCCTTCTCGTAGTGCCGTTGGATTTCGTTTTCATCAGTACTTCCTCCGTACGCTGCTTCGAGGACCTTGTTCTCTTTCTCTCCCTTCGGGGCATCATGAGCTCGGAAGAATTGTCCCGTCCTATCTCGTGTTCCAGACGTCCCTGACCGGACCACTGTGGCAGCTGGGCGGACCGTTGCTTTGTCCAGCACACCGATACCGAGTTCCGCAAGGAAATCGAACTCACCACTGTCTCCGATGAAATCCGAACGGAAGTCGTCATAGCTCCGTTTGAACATGAACGAACGGGGAACAAGCATCCCGATACGGCCATCGTCCTCGACCAATCTGTCGCAGACTTCGAAGAAGTTGATGTAGTACTCCGTCGTGTACTTGTACCTCTCAGTACCATCGTCGTACTCCTCCTCGACGTAGTCCTGGACGTCGTCGGGCATCCGGCCCCGGGAACCGTAGGGAGGGTTCATCAGGGCGACATCGTAGTCCCGGGTCAAAATCAGGAGCAGCCGGAGGAAGCTCTTGAGCTCCTCTGCGGCGAACGTGTCGCTCTCGTATTGATCCTCGACGGCGTCCTGTAACCCATCAAGGAACGATGTTACACTTCCGCCTCCGTCTATTGCCTCTTCAAGAGTTGGCTGCCCGTTGAAGTCGAACACCTGCTCCATTGTGCCACGGACATCGAGCAGCGTTCCAAGAGCCTCTATGTTCTCGAAAGAATCCAGAATCTGCTGAAGGGCTTCGTCGACATCACCGCCCTCAGCTGCTACCTCCCCGAAGACCTCCTCGACAGAGCCCATATTCGCCACGCTGGCGTCCGCAGTTACGATTCCGACCTGTGGGAACTGGAAATTGTGGTTCCCTTCAGCCTCTGCTCGCTCGCGTCCTTTGAGATACAGATTGAACGCCGCTAACTGGCAGGCGCGCAAATCGAGATCGACACCGTAGAGATTGTGCTCGAGGATCTGGCTGGGAATCTCACCGTAGTCCATATCTGGGCATTCCTTTCGCCAGATGCGTTCGAGGACATCGAACGCATAGAGTAGAAAGTGTCCGCTACCACAGGCTGGGTCGAATACCTCCAACTCACGTGGGTGGTCGAAATCCGGCGTTGCTCCTGGCTCCACATTCGGGAGGAGGTAGGTACAGAACTCTCCCACATCAGAGGTATGTGTCACCATCTGGTCTCGCTTCTTCCGCTCTTCGATAGTGAGATCTGCTTGTGACTCGATTACAGAGTTGATATCCGCTTCACTCTCGAGATAGAGCCGCCCAAGGCTGTTATCGGTGAGTAGTCGAACTACCCAGTGCGGTGTGTAGAACTGGTTCGCTGGGGCAACTTCCTCTGGCTCGAGTGTATCTTTGTCATCGAGGTCTTCGATGATAGGTCGGTTGTAGTACTCGTAGACCCATCCCAGAACGTCGTCTGCACGCCAGATTTCATCTGCCACCTCGTCAAGCAGATGAATCAATTCACGATAGAGGTCGGCATCCGGATCGATGACACTGTAGCGCGAATTGGGATCAAATAGGATCTCCAGTTCGTCAGCCATCTGCTCGCACTCATCGTGGTAGGCTGCTATGATAGCGTCATCGCGGTCGAGATCGAATCGCTCCCCAAGCACCCGTTCTGCCGCCGGAGTCAACCCAGAGTCACCGATCTGTGTTACTGGGCGGTCAAGGAATCCCCTGACTTCCATACACCGGAACGCTGCGAGCCGGTTGACGATGGTGTACCCGATCCCTGTGATGTATTGTCTATAACACCAGGCCCAAGACTTGTCACCTGGGTTCTCGTGGTCGATACCCTCGACAAGTCGCTCTCGCGTCGCCTGTTCTTCTTCTGAAAGATCTCCCCCACCCTCGCGGTTCGTTAGTTCATAATGATGTTCGAGTTCGTACTCAATCTCTTCTTCGACCTTCTCTCGAAGGTCGACGACGACTTTCTCCAGCTGCTCGCGCTCGGTCTTGTCGAGCTGAGCCTTCCGTCCGGTAGAATTGCCCGCAGACATTTGGATGTTTACCACCTATAAGCCGCCCCCCATCAACCTTCCCCTGTACAACCCACCGACTCCGGTACTGCTACGCCGACATACACCTATACCAACATATAAGTGGACACCCGCGCAGGTTTTTTCTATGTCTATTGGTCGAACCGCAGGACTTGACCTCTCTGGACTCGACCTTTCGAAGGAAAGGGCCTCTCATCGACCGCACTCGTGCCGGCATTCTTACAACTGACATAAATGCACTTATGAATATCTGGATGAACCAGGACTGCCCTGATCGATTCGCGAGATTAGCCCGTTCAACGCCAACTGATCTCCGTACTTGTGCTAATAATTCGTCGAAAATTCTGGTGAGGAACTCGGAATGATCGACGAAGCAGACCTTTTCGAAGAGGCCGATCCCGGATTTGAGGAGTCCATCCGCATCGACCGGGAGGTTGATTTCGAAGATGCAGCTGGGGCCCAGGAACAACGGTACCGACAGTACCTCGATACCTATCACCTCACCGATGCTTCGGTCGACTTCCTCGAAGACCTGCTCGCCAGAATCCGCGATCCGGATCCCGCGTCGGAGGAGTTGAACCATTGGCTCTACGGCTACTACGGCAGTGGCAAGAGCCACCTGCTCACGGCACTGGACCTCCTCCTCGACTCGTCGACTCTCTCTAACTCCGATATGGACTCTGTGTGGGATCGCTTCGATGAACGACCTGATGCCCCCGATGATCTGGAAGATGCGTGGCACTCACTCCACGAGGAGTATCTCGTCGTTCCCGTTCCGATCAACCTCCTCCGCTACCAAGGCGTACGGGAGCAAAGCTTCAGTGAGATCATCCTACAGACTATCTATCAACGCCGGGGCTTCTCCGACCGGCTGGACGTCGCGTTCTTCGAGGAGGAATTCCAGCGGGAGGGCGGCCTGTTCGACACGCAGTCAGTCTGGGAAAACCGGGAGCGGCATGTCGAAGAGATTCTTCGGGAGGAGGGTGTTCCGAACCCGGAGTACGACTGGGGTGATGTCCAGCGCTATAGCATCCTCTCGGATATCGTCCTAGAAGGGATGACCGAGCGGGCTACTGGGATGACGGAGAATCTCGAAGATATCCAGTCACGAAATATCGGTCAGCAGCTGGCTGTTGATACACTCGAGTCGTATCGACAGAGTCTCGAAACAGAACACGACCGTCCGGTAAAACTCGTCCTCCTGATGGACGAGGTCACGCTGTTCATGGGTGACAACACCCAGAGAATTGGTGAGTTGAACGCTCTCGCTGAGAGTATTGAAAAGGTAAGGGGTGACATCCTCACGGTTGTCACCGCGCAGTCGAAGATCGAGGAGGCGCAGCCTGAGACCGCTACCAAGGTTAACGAGATGGGGTGGCTCACAGATCGTTTCGATGAGTACCCTCTACCGAGCCGACATGTCGGGGAGATCGTCCAACAACGACTCCTCGCGAAGTCAGCCGTGGGCGTAGACTGGGTCCAAGAGGAGGCGCTTAATGCATCAGTCCATCCGGGGACACTCAAATACACCGGCGGTAACCAGAATACATCCCCACCACTGGACGATATCGAGGAGGAAGATTTCGTCAAATACTATCCGCTTCTTCCCTACCAGCCAGCGCTATTTCTGGAGATCCTATCGAACCTTCGGACCGAACTGGCTGATAGGAGTAAATCTATCTTCTCCGGTACTGCCCGGGCAATTCTGGCACTCGTCGCAGGGCTGCGCGAGGAAATGGCGCGAAAAGACCAAGAACGTCCCATCGTCAGTCTCGTCGATTTCTACGATCTCATTCAGTACGAACTCCAAGATATCATCCCGGGAAAGATCGAGGTCATCGAGTCCATTGAGGATGATCCGGCCACCACCGAGTTTGATTTGGATGTCGCGAAGGCCGTCCTATTGCTGTCGTACGTCCCAGATCTAGTTCCACAGACTGATGCTAATCTGGCCGTCGCGGTGATGGGTGATCTCGATGGGTCCCTACGCTCACAAGTAACCACGAAGGTCCGCGAGGCGCTGGATGGTGAGCTGGAACGATACATCCGACCGGATACGGCGACTGATGGGGGTAAACTCCGGATCAGTGAACCCGACGAACAGCGGATGTTAGCGGAAGCACGGGAGTATGAGACTGATCCAGATTGGGAAGGCATTATCGACGCGCTTGATGAGGACCTGTGGGCGGATATCATCGCCGAACTCGAATTGCCGGAGACGTACGCGTATGATGAAGCTGATGAGGATGATGTAGCGACATATCCCGTGGGGTATCAGTACGTCATCGACGACAAGTCTCTCTCCACAGGGGAGACGGAGAATGCCGTGTTCTCTGTCGATGTCTTCGTCCGGGGACTGCTACCCGATATCGACGACGACAGTATCGACCCGGATACGCTATACTGGCTGCTTGATGACGACGACTTGGATGACCTCCGGTCGCAGTTAGTGGACTGGTGGGCGCTCCGGAAAGCGACGCGTGCAACGACGCCACCGGAATCCATAGCCCGCGACCTCGATGATGCGGCAGATCGGGTCGTCGATAAATTCGTCGCTGCCCTTGACTCGGCCACGCATCGCGTTGAGGCATCGAGCTTTGATGGCTTCGAGGCAGCACTCGAAGACTACATTGACGAGGCATATCCCGACTACTTCCATCCGGAGCTGTTCCGCGTGGATGACAGCCACTTGAGCGAACTCGAGCGACTCGATGAAGATGCAGATCTCCCCGAGTGGGCAAAGACCATCGGTGTCCCACCCCAAACTGCGGACATCGCGACCTTCAGCGATATCTCATTCCAGGTTCGAAAGCTCGTCGCCAGTGAGATTCAGGAAGCCGACAGTGATATCGACCTGGCGACTATCCTGGATCGAGCTATCGAAAAGGAATCGCTCTTTGCATTCGAAGAGGACGGCGAGCGTTCGCCCTCTCCGGCGATGTTAGCTGTTCTCTGGGGTCTGTGTCGTGCCGGGGTGTTCCGTGTGGTCACCGTTGAAGGAGAGCCCGCAGCCCTGAATGATTTGCTCACGCCTCGGAACCATCCAGATATCGCACTTCGGCCGGTGTCGCCAGGGACGCGGCCGAAAGAGGTCTTCGTCGATCACGACCTGATACCGCCAACCGCGAGCGAGAATCGTGGCTACATTGTATTGAACGAGCTTCTCGAGGAGATCGAGAACAGGGCCGATTCACTGGCAGAGGAGGCGAGAGTCAAGGACGAGACGACCTTCGAGACAGATGCTCTCTCGACGCTAGTTGTTAATATCGCGGAGGAGGCAACAGACATCGCCAACAGTGCCAAAGATCGGCAGTCCGATGCGACCACCGACGATACTGATAGACTCGAAGAGATCGTCAACGGAGCTGTTCAGGATCAGGACTGGCTCGATACGGCGGAAGAGCAGTGGGATGAGCGATTGGCTCATCTCCTGCAGCTTGAGGGGCTTGTGCGACTCGGTTCGAGCGAAATCGAGTGGGTCGATAATAGCTTCACTGCGGACATCGAACAATTGACTCAACAACTCGACGAAAACACCGACGCAGAGTGGTGGACGCAGGATGGATGGCGCTCCCTCTATCGGGATCTTGATGCCCGCGGTGAGGCCATCGAGTCGTTATCGTCTGCATGGAGCACCCAGCAGGAGGAGACCGAATTGGCGAAGCTCCAGTCGGCCCTCGAAGATCACCCGTGGCTAATAGAGCCGATGGAGCTCCCCGACCGGCGGGTTCATGATAACTTCCGGCTCCAGTACCTGGACCCGCTCAGAAGTTTTCGTTCGACACTGGACCGTATCGGGACTGCAGTCGACTCTCTCACTGATCAGGAACCCGGTGCTGGCGACGAGGGCAGATTAATAGAAACCCTAGGGCGGCTCGAGAACATCGACTGGTCGGAACCAACAGAAACGACGGTCGAGACACATCGGGGAACGTGGGAGACACTCGATGGAGTAGTCGGCGATACTGGACCGTCGGATGTTACGGGTATCGGCGTGCTTCATGGGGACGCCGAGGCTCTCAAGGCACAACTTGAGCAGCTCGATATGACTGACGAGACACTTGACATCGATGAGGAGGACGGCGGGGTGATCCTTCGATGAGTGCACAGCAAGGGAATCCATTAGCACGATTCACGCAGGAATTGATCGACTTTGCACGAGGAGAACGACGTGGAATTCGGAACCCATTCGTAATGGTGCCCGTCGACCCCGCTGTCGAGAAACAGGTGGTCACCAGACTCGAAGATTGGACCACGCCAGGCGATGTCGGGATCCTGGCCGAGTGGGAAGACGTAACTGATCCACGAGGTACTCCAGTCACTGTAACAAGCGTTCGTCTCGACGGATTGCTCCCGGAAACGACTGCTTTTCGGACGAGCACTGATCTCGGTCCGTTAGAGAGCGTGTCTTCCGGTTCGGTTGAGCGGACACTCCAGCGGAATCTCGCGTCAGAGTTGGTCTCGGAACTTATTAAGACACATCTCGGTGACGGTGGCGTCGCGAATGACCAGACATCTGTGCTGGTCCTGCTCGGACTCGGCGGGCTCTATCCGTTCACCAGGGCGTCGGAGCTCCTCGACGAGCTTGACCGCCGGAACGTAAACGCGACCGTCGGTATTCCCTTCCCGGGGTCCGTCATCGGCGGTCGGCTCAGTTTCTTCAATGAAGATGCACGACACTACTACCCAGCGCATCGTATCGATGACCAGATCGTCGAGGGGGTGTTGACCGATGTCTGAGTTCGACACCATTGCTGATCTCTTCCCAGAAGATAGGCATCCCACTCGGCCGCTGGAACCGATACAGAAAGTCGACCAAGTCGATCAGATCGAGCGCGACATCGAGGAGTTCTATGAAACTCCAAGTGCCAAAAACGTCCTTGAGGAAACCACAGAGATCGTCACGGATCGTGGTGGTCAGAAACGCTTCCGGTACGTGCATGCAACGTTCGGGTCCGGTAAGTCACACTTGCTGAAGCTCATCGGTGTTGCAACCGGTGAGATCGAAGGACTCGAAGATGCTGCGCACAAGCTCGCTAATGAGACAACCGGGTTTAGGGCGTTCCGCGAGGCACTCGATGGGTCGTATATCGATCATCTGCAGCCTCTGCTGATGAATCTCCTTGACCGGGATCGGCAAGAAGCAAACCTTCCACTTCTCCTGTATGAGGAACTCGGTCGTCGACGAAACTACCCCACTGACCGTCCTTGGCTCCTCGAATTCAGCTGGCGGCTTGACATTGTTCACGACCTATGGGATCAAATCCAGCAGACAGATTACGAGGGGCTGACATTTGACGAGGCCGTTGATCGACCGGCATCGTTGCGTGCGTGGCTCAAAGAAGTGATTCCCGGGTTGGATGGGGCTGCAGCGGCGGGATTCGAATCGCCCTCTGATGTAGTAACGGAAATCGAACAAGCGAAGACGTCAGTGGAGACGGAGACCTTCTCCCCTGATGAACTTGTGGACCGGCTCTCCCGTACTCGCGACCACCTCAATAGCGGCGGTGAGGTCTACGAGTTCCTCATCGGTTTGGACGAGATAGCGATTTACGTCGGTGACCAACCACGTCGCTATGACGAGGTGGTGGATACTATCGAAGCGCTTTTCGAGGGTCTCGGCTCTCCTATCCTCGGAACGGGACAGTGGCCGATGCGGGACATGCAGCAGGATTTCGTCGGTGATGTAGACGAAGATGAGTGGTACGCGAATGAAGTTGAGCTGGAGGGAGCCGACACGGAGACTATCGTCAGAAATCGGTGGCTCCAGAAATCGACAGCCGGTAGTGATTACATCGCGTCGACTCTCCTTGAGGAAGCCCCCTCCTTCGAACCACCGCTCAAGGACGACGCCGATATCACTGATCATGACAACCCTGTCGAAGCATACCCGTTCCGTGATCGGGATCTTTGGTTGCTCCGAGCCGCAATGCAAGGACTTATCGAAGGTGATCGGGAGTCCGAGCGTGAGTATATCCAAGGGCGTGCCCTGCTCGTTCGGGTCCGGTCACTATTCGATACTCATGGGTGGGCAAATCGCCAGCCTGGCGAGATCGTGTCTTGGGATGTCCTCTACGATGTCCTGCAAGCAGATACTGCACTCATTCCGGAATGGGCCCATGACCTCGTCCAACGTGTTGCAGACACCGCAGAGAGCGTTGAAACGCTTGATGATGAACTAGCCGTTCGAACGACGAAGGCCCTCTTCCTCCTCAGCCAAGTCGATGAAGTGCCGCGGACGGCAGCAACACTCGCCCGTTTACTCGCTGATGAGGTAGATGTCGAGCTTGACTCCCTAACTACAGCCGTCGACAGCCAACTTGAGACCTTGGCCAAGCGGAACCTGATCCGGGAAGATGTCGAGACTTCACCCACAGAATACACGATTCTCTCTGAGGAAGATATCCACTTCTGGCAACAGGTCCAAGAGGCGGCAGCTGAGGTACCACACCCGCAATTTCGTACAAATGTCCGGCAGTATATTCAGGAGGCCGGTAGCGATCGGCTGACTAACGATGATATCACGGCCACTCGGGACTTCGAAGAGTACAGCGACGTACCCTATACTGTCCGATATACTATCGACACCTCGCTCTCGAGTTCGCCGACTGAACGGTATGAGGCGATTGTAGTGCGCCTCCTCGCAGGAGGGGGAGACGCCATCGCCAGCGACCGGGAAGAGTGGCAGGAAGTACACGGGGGACCGCAAGGTGTGGAAGATGTCTTGATAGTGGTCGATCTCCCGGAAGGAATACGCCGCCAGATAAGGCAGCTCATCGGGATGAAACAGGTGCTGGATTCGATGGCCGATCCTCGGCCCGAACTCAGGCTTGAGCGCCAAACCGAGGATGAAGCGATTCAGGACGAAATAGCTGATCGACTCGAGAATGCGAACGTGTATCTTCCGTCCCGGGCAGAGAGTTATGGGATCTACCTCGAGTCGTTCGATGGCGCCGTTGCTGGCCAAGTTGACGATAAATTCCCGAACCGGAAGAGCATCGAGACCCAGATTCAGCAAGGGGATCTTGGGGACCTCGTCGAATTCTTCGAGGGAGACGGACCGTGGCCACTCACTGATGCTGATGCCGAGGAACTGGGTGTCAACACAGTCCCGCGGACCATCGATAACGGGTGGGTGACGGAGTTCCTCCAAATCTTCGAGGATGAGGACCGAGTTAGCGGCGAACGTATTCTTGAGACAATCGGAGGGCGACGAGGGGAATTCCTCGGCACCCCAGAGAACGCTCTCCACGCCCTGTTGTTTGTACTGGTCGCAGATGGAAGAATCGAGATTCGTTCCGATGGTGAGCGACTCTCAGATGAATCAACGATTGCAAGCCACATCACGAGGAGAGGCTACCTTGCTGATTCGGTCATTGGCTTCGATCCTCAACCACCTGCGGAGGGACTGGAAGATGTATACGCGGAACTCCTTGGCGAAGAGCCGGAGACCGATGATGCGGCCGTACTCTGTCCCGAAATCGCCTCGTGGGCCTCAGAAAGTGGATCGAAACTTCGTAAAGTGGTCACCCGGACGAACATGGTCTTCGGAACGGGAGTCACCCTCGATAGTCTGGAGACAGCGCTTGAGCCCGCGTTGGCTGGTGAGGAACTCGATGCGAACCTATTGAGCAACCCTACGATAGTCGACCAGGCTGAACTCTACGCGAAAGTCGAACCATTGTTCACTGGAGAGGACGGTAACGCGCTCTGGGATCAGTACAAAGAGACCTTCGCCACCGTGAATGGGCTGTACCCGAACGCAACGGAGGTCAAGCAGATGCGCCCGTACGCGACCGGGAACAAGGTCCCCGATGCTGATCTAATCGAATCGCAGATGCAGGCCGCCGCAAACCTTCGCGTCGACCGACTTCAACGTCTCTACCGACTGCTCGACGGGGCGGAAACGACCACGAACGACCTCGATCCCCTTCGAACCGAGATAACGGAGGTGCTTGCCAACCCCGATACTGAGGCAGCTATCGACAACGTTGCTAACCAGTTCGAGAAGGTTACGTTCGACGCGCTTCGCACCCTTGTGGAGAAAGCTGAGGAGCACGAAGATCCACTCCCCGAAGCCGAGCTGGCTGACGCTGATGTCCATCACGAGGCCGAGACCCTAGCTGATGCTCAGATATTACTTGAAACGGAGGTCGAGGGAGAATCTCTCTACAAACTGATTCGCACGGTTCATTCCGAACTTGAGGATTCTCACCCAGAATCGTTTGCAACCCAGCAGTTGGGAAGAGCGCTGGAGGGAACAGCTATCCCCGACAGGGACCGTGCGGAGCGGTTACTGACCCAAGGTAGATCGTTACTCGACAGCGATGGCTCTGACGAGATCGATAGCGAGGATCAACTCGACCAGCTCTGGCAATCCGTTACATCCCACGAGGAAGGGACTATTGTCGTCATCGATACGGAGGATGACCGATGAGACAGCAACCAACGACTACACTGACTGAACTTGCTGCAGAACGAATCGATAGCGCGTTCCCCGAGAGATATTCTGGGCCCGTACGGGTCGTTTGGTGGGATGATGGCGGCTATCTCAAGGAAGTAATCGCTGAGGCCGCGGAGGAGGCGGGTGTCGAGTTCCGGGCTGCCGATCGTTTCCCGCTCGACCTCCGACAAGGAGCGGTCGAAGAAGAACATCAAGGGGAAACGCCGCAGGTTTGGTATATCGGCGAAGCCAAGGACGATCGAGACTGGTTCCGCGATATCAAAGAGACTGGGGGAGAGGTGACTAGCAGTATCGAGGCGTTGACTGCCGACCTCTACGATGTTGATCCCTGGGAGATATTCGACGCGGAACGGCACGACCCCGCCCAACGAGAACAGGCGGCAGAGATCATTCTGGATCGGTTCTCTGGATTGGGTGTCCCTCGGTTAGACGATCTCCGTGAGGAAATCATCACGAAGGGAGAAGGGCAACTACTCGATCACCTGCTTCGTCGCGGATGGCCGGACATTGATCGCGATAGGAAAACGATCTCGAAGGTCATCGGACAACTCCAAAAGAACGGCATCCCGGTCGATGAGGATGACGAACCGGAGGACATAACAAATACTGTTCGCCGATGGGCGGTTGCACGCTGGCTGGTGGCGACCGGGGTCGATGCCGATCGATTCCCCTCGGAGATGAATCTCTCCGAGGACGGCCCAGGTACGTTCAACCCACTCCAGGGCTTGCTACGCACCCGTGGGTCCCCCGAAGCAGCGGGGGTCTATCTGGGTGAGTCGTACTGGCCCGATGTCATCGATGCCCTCGAGTCCCCCTGGGAGTACGCAGAGTGTCCGGTGGATAGCGCACTGGATGCAGCGCTGTGGGAGGCGTGGGTCGAGTGGTTTGAAGAAGATGACCTCCAGCGCTGCATCGAGGAGGCAGAGCGCCGACAGGAAACGGTGCAACTGTATTCCGAGGAGTGTGCCTGGGTTTCACTCTGGGAACAGGCCGCTCTCCTTTCCCAACTCCAGCAGTATCTTAACGAATGGGAGCAACGCCCAGCTGATATCGGTCCATTCGAAGGATACGCAGATGTCGAAGACGGGAGCTGGCGCATCGACGATCAAGTTCTGCAACTCGAACTCACTGGTACTCCAGAGGCCGATCTCCCCCGGTCGCACCCCGCGGTGGACTGGATTGCAGATCAACGCCAGAAACTCACCCACGAACGCTATCGAGATTATCTTGAGGCGTTAGGCGGCCAGGTCCGGACCACAATGCAGGTCGAACAGCCTCTGGCGGATCTGGACCCGGCCTATCGGTGGTGGAGTGAACGACAGGATGAGTTCAATGAGGCCGGTAACGTCGCTATCCTTCTCATAGACGCACTCAGGTTCGATCTTGCGCAGCAGCTTGCCGACCGATTAGAATCTGACCACGAGGTTTGGCGTGAGACACGGCTCTCGGTGCTTCCCTCCGAGACTAAGTTCGGGATGGCTGCTCTCACACCGGGGGATGCGTTCCGGTTCCGTATCGGTATGGAAGACGAAACGCTCAGTGTGGACCGAGGTGGCCGGTCATTAGGCATCAAGCCAAATCGGGTACAAGCTCTGGAAGAGCGGGGATGGGACGTTCCAGACGATCCGACCTCTGGATGGGAGCATAACCAAATCGCCTACTATGACAAGGAACTCGACGACGTAGGAGAGGGAGAGATCGGTGAGATTGAAGCCCATTTCCGCGGGTATATCGACGATCTTCATGATCTCATCGAGCGAAAGCTGGAGAAACATAACTGGGACCGAGTTTACGTCGTTACCGATCACGGCTTTGTCCTCTTCCCTCAGGAGCCAACGATGGAAGCACTTGACTCCGATGACGGCGAAGTAGAGGTGAAGTATCGGCGCGTTGCCGGCGATTCCGTTCAAGGAAAGGGTGAGGGGATACTCTTCGAGGCGAATACCCCCGGTGCAAACTACCTTGATACCAATCTCCGGCTGTTATCCGATCCCCGACAGCACTTTAGCAAGCAAGGGTACGGGTCACGTAGATACTACCATGGTGGATTGCTACCACAAGAGTGTATCTTGTCGTTCCTTCGTATTGAGTAATCTGATTGGGCCCACGTAACCGTCTCTTCTTTAGCTAAGACTAGAATCACGTGAAAGCGGCGTTTTATTGAGTCCTTTTCAAGGTAAACTAGAGCCAACAAAATCATTCTGTAGAGAATATTCTACCACAAACTGTAAAACAAAACTAAAAATGAAGTAATAGTGGATGGTATCCGGTTCGAAAGCTCATGACTCGTCCCGCCGTGTTGTCAACCCACAGTCCGGGAGAGAAAATCGAAAAATCGCTCAACGTTTTCCCGACCGAATTCACCAACATCTGCAGTATTCACCCCTGTCGGTAGCTCCAACAGCGCTAAACTATACCCGTTCTTCACGGAGTAGTCATTCTCAACAGCACCATCGTTGTCTGGATAGACCAGCACACCAGGCACATCATAGGCGGTCTGGTACGCTACGACCTGATATACGTCGTTATTCTTGACTTTGGTCTTCCACTTGGCGTCCCCGACCAATACTGGCTTACCGTGGCGTTTGACAACGAAATCAGGCCGCATACGAATCGATGGACTTCCTCTGAGTAGATTGTCGGTTCGAGCCTGCCCTTCTACGCTCCAGCCATCTCGTTCGTCCACGGTTTCTCGTGCTGTTCTCTCCACTACCTTTTCGAACACGTCGTTCATTCCGATCAACAGGGAGTACGATGCACCCTCACCGGCGACGATGTCTTCGATGTAGATGTGTTTCAGCACGAGACGAGACAAGGCCAGAACCTTCTCATAGTAATCAGTGAGTCGAGTCAGTTCGATCCGATCGGCTTCCTCGATCGAAACTTCGCGGAGCGTCACTCGTCGTCTGAGCTGCGATTGGTATTCGCATAGTTCGCCAGCGATCTCGGTGCTATCCACCAGCGACGACAGTACGTTCGCAACGCAGAGAATCGTCTGGTTTAGCGTGGTATCGTAGGTGAATTCGTCGTAATCGCACTCGAAATCCGTCTTCCCGGGACCACCTGCGAGCTGTCTCTGGACGTTCAATCTGCCCCGGAGATACTCTTCTGTTCCTTCTACATCGACGTACTCTCTCCTAAGGCCCTGAGACAGAATTGCCTCCAGTTCTTCGAGAAACAGGGCTGCTACCGTGTCAACGAAATTCGTCCCGCTTTCGAGTTCCGTTTCGTGTGAGAGGTG
>Ga0207720_100640_pt1 | contig 20000 bp, 21 predicted proteins | sample A23P2SouthBayCA_2_FD_187751 | JGI IMG/M metagenome (GOLD analysis project Ga0207720, IMG submission 187751) | Aerobic enrichment media microbial communities from Eden Landing Ponds, California, USA - A23 E3 (2) (SPAdes) | ecosystem: Environmental > Aquatic > Marine > Unclassified | place...
TCACGTACTCTTCGACGCCTTGCTCCGCATAGTACTCGCGTAGCACTTCTTCGACGGCGGCGTACTCCACGTCGGGCGCGATGGTCTCGATGGCTAGATCTTGAGCCTCAGTCATGATCTCGAAATAATGGCGCTGCTCTGAGGAAGGTTCACCAACGAACATCGTCCGTTCAAGCTCCGTCGTGTAGCCTCCGACTGTTGGTTTAACAATGGAGACGATGTTATCTCCCCGGCGAATACGGTTTGTCTGATCGACACTGTGGGGCTCGTACGTCACATCCCCAGTCGTGAACTTACACATCATTGGCGAGGCCCAGTCCATCATCTCAAACCGGTCCCCCAGCGTGTCGAGCATGACTTTCGTGCCCTCTGTCTCGACTTCACTACTGATCGTGACCGGCCGCCGTCCCGGCTCGATCTTTTCTTGCAGAAGTCTATGTCCATAGTTTGCCCAAACGCTGGCTTCGCGGATCAGCTCAATCTCACCCTGAGATTTGACTTCACGCATGTCTGTGATGTACTCCGTAACGGTCACAGAACCGGGGATCACGTCGGACAACGCTGGACCAGAGTATCCATTCCGAGGGGGACTGCCAACTGCATCAGCCAGGATGGATCCAGTAGCGATTCCGAGCCGTTCACACATCTCGGCAGCCCGCTGCATGGGATCCCCCTGCGGATAATCAAAGTAAGTGGTCACCTCGTCGAAGGGGAAGTCCTCTCGTTCAGCGTGTTCTTTTTCGAGTCTCGGGACGACTGCTTCGGTCTGCTCTTGTGTCATGCCGACGATACACGGACGCTCTGTCGGCAGGTGGTACATTCCAGTGAGATACTGGATATTCAACGCGCCGAACAGTACGACCCCATCGTGACCGTCTGCACGGGCTTGGTCCAAAAGTTCGGTTCGGCGGCTACTATATTCACTACTGCTAATGGCTAGCTCTGCCATGCCAATGAGTCACTATGTCAACACAATATATCTGACTTAGCGGATCAAGTTGCTGCTAATTTAACCTCACTAATATCAGCGGTCAAATGATCGGCTTCACGTAGCTTTATATGTGTAATGACAGATAGCCAACTATGGCAAGCAGTAGCACTAGTCAGAGAGTTACGCAGTTGTTCAAAACACTCCCCAACAGCGTTGACGTAGTCTCACTTTCTCCAGGCGAGACGCTGCGGTATTTCACAGGGCTACAAATGCACAAAAGTGAACGGCCGACGATCGTGTTTTTATTCCGAGACGGTGACCCCGCTGTTGTCCATCCAGTACTGGAGGGGGACCGTATCGAAGCGGCGCTTCCGGATGCCACACGGTACACATACGGAGATGCAACCGACCCAGTCGAGGCCGCTGGGAAGGCATTTGGTGAGCTGAAGGACACACGATCACTATCTGAGCCGGTGGGAGCCGAATTCCGTTCGACGCGTCTCCTCGAGCAGGAGGTGTTCGCACCTCAAGACGAGGATGTAGTCGATATCGAAAAAGCAGTCTCTGCTGTCAGAGCTCGAAAAGATGAACACGAGATCGAGCAGATGCGTACTGCAGTCGAGATTATTGAGGAAATATTGGACGAGGTCTTCGAGTTAATCGAACCCGGAATGTCTGAGACTGACGTCGAGACAGAGATCAAAAAACGCGTTATTGAAAGCGACGCAGAAGAATACGGCGTCGGTATTGTCACCAGTGGTGAGAGGACTGCCCACGCTCACGCCAATACAGGCTCTCGGACTATCGAAACTGGAGATCTCGTCATGATTGACGCTGGGGTCGTTCACAACGGATACTACTCAGACATTACGCGGACGGTTGCTGTCGATGACCCGGATTCTGAACTCGTTGAGATCTATGAAGTAGTTCGACAGGCAGCGTCGGCGGCTCGCGACCGCGTCGAACCAGGGGTCGAATTTCAAGAGATCGACCGTGCAGCCCGGTCGGTCATTGAAGATGCAGGATATAGTGAGTACTTCCCGCATCGGGTCGGACACGGACTCGGACTTGAAGGGCACGAACCTCCCTACCTCGTCGAAGGGAACGAGGGAACACTGGAGCCTGGCCATGCGGTCACAGTTGAACCCGGCGTCTATGTCCCTGAGCTTGGTGGCGTCCGGATTGAAGACGATATTGTAGTCACCGAACAGGGGTCAGAAACGCTCTCAACAAGTTCGCGTGAGCTTCGTAAACTGTAGACCACGTCCAATAGAGTCACGCTGAGTGTCGATCATTTAGAATACAAACCCACCAATCAACAAATGCTACCACCCGTTGCAAGCAAGTTCATCGCCGGTGAATCTCCGGAAGCGGCGCTCAACCATACACAATCCATGAATCAGGATGAGATCGGCGTTATCCTCAATCTACTTGGTGAGCACTACGACGATCCTGAGCCAGCGAAAGCCGACGCTAACACGTATATCGACCTGATATCCGAGATCGACCGTCAGGACCTCATGGCGTGTATTTCAGTCAAACCGTCTCAGATCGGGATTGATATTTCAGGTGATCTGTTCGCCGAGAACTTACGCCAAATCGTCGCAAACGCTCACGAGCACGACGTGTTCGTGTGGTGTGACATGGAGGATGCAGACACAACCGACGTGACACTCAACACGTTTGTTGAGCTGGCAAATGAGTATCCTTGGACAGTCGGCCAGTGTGTTCAGGCAAACCTCAAACGAACCAGCGATGATCTTGCACGAATTATTGATGTCCCAGGGAAGATCCGACTAGTGAAGGGAGCTTATGACGAGCCCAGTTCGATAGCGTACACTGAGAAGGCGCAGGTCAACGAGGAATATAAGAAAGGACTAGAGTATCTCTTTTCACAGAGAGAACAGGGGATTGCAGTGGGGACGCACGACCCAGAGATGATCGAGTTAGCTCGTAGTCTTGGGGCAGAATACGATGCTCAGTATGAGGTTCAAATGTTGATGGGAGTCCGCGGAGACGCCCAAGGGCGATTAGCTGCTGAAGACATTTCTGTATGGCAATATGCACCGTATGGAAATAAGTGGATCTCGTACTTTTATCGCCGGGTTCGGGAACGGAAGGAGAATGCACTGTTTGCAGCGAGGGCTGTACTCGGAATCTGACAAAACCTATCAAATCAACAATTGATCTACTAGAATAGCCGTGAGATGGATGTGTACACCGGTCACCGTTCCGTGTCTGTGAGAATAGTTCGGAATTTTGTCATTCTGTTATTCAACAAAATGATAAAAAACTGGAATAAACGCGATCTCGGCAGATCTTCCATCCGATCAGCCTACAGGGCGTACCTGAAACACCTTGAGAATCTCAACAAAGCCATAGTAGGCTAACCGAACAGAGAAAGCAAAATTCATTAAATTGTCATACGTCCCAGCCGGTGTGAGTACCAGCACAGGCGCAAGCAATCCAGAACTGTTGATATCAGTTGGTGGATTAGCTTTGACGATTCAGTTGGTAATATTTCAAGGAAGCCTCGGAATTGTGGAAAATTCCGGTGTTTCCAGCATTCTTAGAGACGTTTTGAGCGGTAGTCTACTATTAGTGGCAATGCTCTGCCTCTTTGGTGGAATATATCTACGTTTCCACAGATCCGGATAAATAAATATTTGTCTGACATATTCTCCGATGGCTAGCTGAGACAAATTTCCCTCAATTGCTGCATACACCTTCTGTCTCTATCAGCCGCTACGGTTTTACAGAGATAGGGTCTGGAAACCCTGTTCGGAAGTGCTGCGTATCTATCGTGTGTCGTTCAGACGAGCAGCCACGTACCCGATGAGGACCCCTACCGAGATGACAATCAAATCAGAATCCACAGTTCCCACGCCAAACAGGTTCAGATAGTTTATGAGAAGGAAGAATACGAATCCAATTATAAGTGCCCCAAAGAGAGGGACAATGTCCTTCGTCTGAATTGTAGACATTACTTGGCGGTAGACCGGTCTGTGGTAAATGACTTCTCTGTCTCTATCAGCCGCTGCGGTTTTAGAGAGATAGCGATCTAGAAAAGGCTGTTAGATAGCTACCGCGTATCGATCGAATGGGATGATGGAATTTACAGGTATTTTATATCTTAAGCTACCACGATCCATAGAGTGAATTTCGGGTTCGTACTCACAGGAGTCGTATTCGTCCTCATCGGACTCGATATCTCCAGACGGCCAGAATATCACGCGAAACGGTTTGCACGGTATAGTCTACTCACCAGAGGCACTGCCGGAAATCGTTCTGGGTCACAACGACGAACGCGAGTTCTCGGAATGTTTCTCAGTTGTGTTGGCGCAGTAGTACTACTCGGCGGAATGGCTATCTGAACCGGCCGAATCCATCGTATCGCCGCCGGTCGTCAGCTTGAACGGTCAAGTTCCGGTCGGTCGCGGTATCAAGACATCACACGAGAGCGAAACGTGCTCATTCGATACATCCGCCATCTCTACTACGTGAGCGGGAACGCCGTCTACTACGCCATAGCCGCGGCAGCAGATGATGAGATCAGCCGTGGTCTTCGTGCCAGTCATGGGTCGAGGGGCGCCAAGTCGTGACGAGGATACGTCGCCCCACACATCCGCCCTCATCGTCGCGCCGGCCGTCGACGCACAGTACCGCGCCGACGACACCCTCGGCAAAACTCACGCGAAAACCTTTCAGGCTCGAATGCTCGGCCGGTTGTCGACCTACGCCGATGGGTACGACATTCCGGTGCTCGTTACGCGAAACGAACAAAACGAACGGAACAAACAAAACGAACTCACTGAACCGGTTGCGAACGTCGCTCATACGGCCACCGTCGGGAGCGATAGCTTCCGCAGGGCTACTGAGCCGCACGCGGTTGCACTCCCAGTCCAGACCCGACAAGCCCCGAGCGCGGCCATCACGTCGACGATGTCACGGGGGACTGTCTGGTAGTGGTCCGGGAAAAACACCGGAAGCATGTACACAGTTCTTGTGGCGGGATAGTCTCCCACTGGTAGCGGATCGTTTCTTGTTGCTCGTCCGGGAGTCCGTCGTTCAGATCAACGGTGAGGCCATAGTATTTGCACTTCGCGTCGAAGGCAGGCCCCACGTCGGCAAAGTCGATCGTGACTGACTCGGTTAGACGAACGGAAAGAGCGTCGAGAACGGAACGGTCCAGAACATCGCGTGACTGACCGCGGTCACGACCAGGTTCTCGGTTCGCTCGTACACATACCCCCAGATACAGCCGAAGGCGGTGATCGAGATTATCGTATAGACGATGGGACCGGATGCGAACAGGTACGTCAGCGCGTGCATCGACCCGAACGCGACGCCACTCACGAGGATCACTCCTGCGGTCCCGAGGTGGGGACGAAGCCGGCCCTGTACGATGCCTCGATACAGGATCTCCTCGATGGGCGCCGCAAAGAGGTACAGTGCGGGGATCGCGACCGCCCACAACATCGGCTGTTGTAGCAGCAGTCCGGAGGTTCCGACGCTGCTGTGACTGTGGGTTGGAACGGCGATTCCGAACACAGGGAGGATCGTAGTGAGACCGACCGATAGCACTGCACTGATAGCCGGAAGCGCGAGGATCCAGGCGATGTCCTCGACAGTCGGTCGACGGAATTTCAGGTACCGGGACCAGTCGTCGGCAACGAACAGGTATCCTGCGGCGACCACACCGAACCCGAGTTGGACGCCGATATCGGCCACCGTGTAGATGTCCGTCTCTGTGATACCCAGTATGCCGCCGACTGCTCCGAAGAGTACGACGCCTACGAACGATACAACGCCACCTCCGATCGCCAACACGAACGCTGAAGTTAATGCTCTCGCCACTTCAGTACCCGGAATCATGGAGCTTCGCTCGGCGATAACGCTCATTCGGAGTCACCACCTCCGTCGCCGAGACGAGGGGTTCCACGACACACACCAGCACTACACCTGGGATACTTTTCTGATTCGTTACGCTGCTGAGGACTCACACGACTCGGGGAAAGCGAGGACGTGTTGCGGGGAATGTTCCAAGCCATCCACCCGGTCTGTCGGCCGCCGACATCTTGAACCGGTGTGACGTTTTAGTCGGCTTCAGCCCGTGATACGTCCGTACACGTACGCTTCGACAGTTTGTGTACCCTCGTACACGTGATGTGGGTCTTGGGCGATCCGGGGGTCAAACTGGTGCGACTGGGTGGTCTCCACTGGATCGAAACTCGCACGCCGAACGGGGTGTGATAATTTAATTGGGCGTTGTCACGTACTCCGCGTATGTCCGACAAGCCGGCGGCAGTGCTCACGAAGACACAGCGGGACCGTATGAAAAACGGGTTTCAGTCGGTGGAGGGCGCCAAGCGTCGTCGTGACCAACAGCGAATCCGCAGGCGGGTCGCTGCTGGCGTCGACGACTTTGCCCACCTCGTCGAGTACCCGGACGACCAACTCGAAGCCGCGTTCGACTCTTACGACGACGAACACATCGTTCGAGCTCTTGCGGATATGCGGGTCGTATCCGAGCGCGTTCGCCTGCTTCACGGTATCGAACGCGATGCGGTATTGCAGCGGGCACGAACCCGAACGCAGACGGCCGAAGGGGATCGAACCGTCTCGGACCTCCAGTTTCGGACGGACGAGGAGATTCGGAGCGCAGTGAGGGCTGAACTCGAAGCCGAGTACGCGCCCGACGACTGGAAACGCCGATCGGAACTGGCGCTCAAGATCGGGAGCCTCCTGGCACTTCCCGGGGTGTCGTTGATTCCGATCCCGTACGAGGCAGTCCCCTTAGCGATCGATGGAGCGCTCGTGTTCGTTGCGCTGTTCTTTGGCGGACCGCTGCTGGCGTTTGGGTTGGGAATCCTCCTGCTCCGGAGCATTCGAGACGAGATCATCCCAGGGCTGCGGGCCTTCGGGACTGATCCCATCGGAACGGTCCGTCGGATCTGGAACGACTTCTGACTTCATCATAGTTCGTCCGCGGGCGAGTTCCGTGCGTCGTATCACAGAAAGCGTTGTACGGAGTTGCTGAATCAGCTAAGTCAAGACGCCTTTTTTGCATAGAGCCGCGTATGCGTACGTGCCACGAATGTCACTCGGCGAGAGCGTTTGGTGATGTCCAGACAGTCATGTCAGGACTAACTCCAACTACACCGCCATGTCGGATCGGAGTCCACAATGCAGGGTTGTAACCAGGTTCGCTCGCTAGTAGAAAGTGGTCGGTCGCTCCTCGCTCAATTGATTTGAAGAACCATTCAATCCGACTTTTCATCCCCGATTCAGATACTGGCGAACCCCATGGTAGTTTCTGGGAGGCGATCTTGAGCACGGGAGTGAGCCTGTTGATAATAATTTGCGAAAATTTGGCTCTGTTGAAATCCTATTCTTCAAATATATTCTGACCTGAAAAAATTGTGTGATGGGTATACAGATCGGTCGCTGTTCCGACTCTATGGGTCTATCTCAGGGAGTTGGGAGTCTGTTATCGGCTACAACTGATGCGCTACAAAAAACATATGAGCGGGAGAGCAGACTTCTAAGTATGCCCTCCAAGCGTGATCTTCTCGGAAAAGAAAATTCATCTAATGGGCCAGACTGGTCAGAGTTTCAGTGGAGCCGTATTTTCGCTTTTATAAGCGGAGTAAGTATTACTGTTCTCTACCTCTGGATGAATCCATTTCAGTATATTCCAGACTGGACTGCTGCGGCTATCGGAGCGGTTCCTGTTGGATTTCTCCTCTATAGCTTCAGCTCGCAGTCTTGGCAAACCTGTGGGAAAATCGCCGCCGGTGTTGCAATCGGAATTGGTCTTGGAACCTATTTTTGAGTCGCTTGGCACGATCTGTGTAGGTAGGCTTTCAGATTCTACTCTACATCTAACGTTCAGAGCGTCTTGTCGATGTTGTGCGTGAGACAGGCGATAGTGAGTTCACGGAACTGCTTCCACCAGCGTCGTGAACGGACGAACGCACCGTACTTCCGCTTGAGCGTTGAGTTGACAGTCTCGGATTGACCCCGCTGGCCGTAGAGATCAGTGTCTAAGCGTGCGTTCCATGCCTTATGGAGTGACGTGAACTCACGATGCTTGATCAGTGGACGAACCTCGTGTTGCCGGGCAAGCTGTCTGATCTTCTGGTCGTCGTAGCCCTTGTCACCGAGCAGAATGTCAATATTCTCGGGGTTGCGCTTGATTAACGACGGAGCGATCTGGCTATCGTGTTTTCGTGTCGTCGTCACGTGTAAATCGAGAATCGAATTTACTTTCGTATCGACCAGCAACGTCACTTTGAGTTGCTGAATCGTAAGTTCAGCGCGTTTTGTGTAGTGTTTCGAAGCGTGACTGCGATCGAATCCTGACGCATCAACACCAACAACTCCGCTCGTCGGAAGTAGCGTCGCTGAGAGGGTCAAAATAACACGCCACACAGCCATATCAAGCCGGTTGAACGCTTTACAGAGTGTTGAAGGCGCAGGAAGTTCGGATAAGCCAAGGGTTCGACGAATGCGTGGCATCTCGATCAATTCGTCAAGCAGACCACGATAGGTCGTGTTCTTCCGCACTTTGAGACAGATCAGAACAACGTGCTGCGGAAGTGTGTAGCGGTGTTTAGAGAACTTCGAGGAGTATCGAGAGACTGCTCGGCGTGCCAGATGGATCGCCTTCTCAGTAAACCGGAGAATCTGCGACTTCGGGAGGGCCTTCATCTCGTCGAATTACAGGGTGGACATGTAACTCTCAGAGGATTTCAACAGAGCCGAAAATTTGTCGCGTCTTTGCCAGCCCACGAAGAGCAATGACGGCACAGTGACAGCAAGAACAACTACCGCTATTGCTGCGATTCCCAGTACCCCAGGTAATGTAGCTGTCAAAAAGAAACAACCGACACCAGCCACCGCGAAAAATGTTGAGGGAATAAAATTCAACGTGTCAAAACTGGTTATTGCTGCAAGTCCGGTTTCGTACTCTGAATCGGTTGACTGAGAGATCAGGTGAGCCGTGACCGGCTCACCACCTGCCTGACCAAATGGTGTGATATTGTTGAAAAATATCGCCCCAGTGAGCACAAAGAATCCTCTCATTCGAGAGATATTGACATCAGGTGTGTTGAGAATCGTTCGCAGCGCCATTGACCAGGCGATCAACCAACCAAAGATGGCACCGATCACTGAACACAAGAGTGTCAGATTCGTACTCTTAATCGCTGCACTGAACCGGTTAACCCCAACGAATAAAAATAAAATTCCGTAAACACCAATGATTATGTGAAAAGCGATAATTCCCTTTCTGAGATCGAGTCCAAACATCTATACACCCAACCAATGCCGATACCTGACCGTAGGGTGGTTGCAAAACTTCGATATCGCGTTGACTCGGCTGAATGCCGGCACATTTCTATGACGGCGGTAAGGCGTTCTTGCAGGCGTCAGTAATTCTGAATAGATGGTTGGATGGCTAAATTTTGGCCGTTTGCTCCGGTGATGCAGCTTTGTGCTGATTCACCACGGTGCTTTTGAATGTCATTCGTAACGAAGGGCCTCGATGGGGTCGATTCGAGCGCCGTTCCAAGCGGGGTACAGACCAGCAACGACGCCGACGGCAATCCCTGCCCATTCTATCGGGAAGATGAACGGGAGAGCGAGGAACGCTGTCGTACTGTACCCAGCAAGTACTCCGACGATGATTCCGAACACGGACCCGGCCAGCCCGAGGATAACTGCCTCAACGAGGAACAACTGAAGGATATCACGGTTCTGGAACCCAACGGCTTTCATGATCCCTATCTCGCGTGTCCGTTCGGTGACGCTCACGAGCATAATGTTCGCGATACCGATCGCGCCGACAATAAGCGAGATGACCGCAATGCCCGTGACGACGCTGGTGAAGGTACTCACCAAGCTCTGCATTTGCCTGACGGACTCATCGACTACCTGAACACTCACCCCATGCGACGATGGGAGAAGTCTCTGCGCATCCGAGTCAGCAGTGAAGTAATCTGTGACACGTTTAGAGACCGGGTCAATTTGGTCGTGATCAACTGCTACGACAGTCAACTGCGAGTAGACGCGCTGATTTTCCCCCGTTGCTGGACTAACAAGTTGGGTCTGGTAGAACGGGTCCGTCGGACCGTAGATTTCGGGTGGTAGACTATCATCTGAAGAGCCGAATTCACTGCTACTGCTGGATCCTTCGAGAATGCCGAGGACAGTTGCGTTAATCCTCTCACCACCGCTCCGAGTGACTGTGATCGAGTCACCAACAGAGACATTCTGTTTGAACATCGTCGCCGCAGCTTCGTTCAGGACGACTTCCTGTTCACCAGGTGAAAAGGGGCCACCAGCCGAGAAATTTCCTGCCCCCGTCTGGCTAAAGTAGGCAGGCGTCGTCGCCGTCATTGCTGATTTTGCAACTGGCTGTCCACTATATGTGACGCTTGAGAGTGATACGCTCCCCTGTGGAACGACCGTCTCCACGCCTTCTGTTCCTTGGAGTTGTTGGATGTCGTACTCGGTGAAGACCGCCAGACCGCCGCCGCCCTCTCCCGATCCGCCATCGGCGCTTTGTAGTTGACTCCCAACGGTCATCTTCGGAGGACCTGCAGCTCCGCCGTTTGAAGGACCTGCAGCCACGTCGGCAATGATCGCGCCTTGAAGGCTCGCACCTAACGTGACTAACGCGATAACGGATCCAATGCCGATGACGACGCCGAGTGTGGTCAGCGTCGAACGGAGACGGTGCCCGCGAATCGTCCGCCATGCCATCCGTAGATTCTCAAAGAGGTCCATTACTTACCACCTCCAACTGTCGGCCGTACAGGCGAGTCAACAATCTCTTCGCGTTCGATGACACCGTCCAGTAGGTGGATGATCTTATCAGCGTGCTCGGCGATATCGCGATCATGCGTCACCATGAGAATCGTGTGGCCACCCTCGTAGAGTTCGCTGAGTAGCTCCATGATATTGGCTCCAGTTTCCGAGTCCAGATTCCCAGTCGGTTCATCGGCGAGAATCAGTGCTGGGGCGTTGGCGAGGGCGCGAGCGATGGAGACCCGCTGGCGCTGACCCCCTGATAGTTCGTTTGGACGATGATCTGCCCGGTCTCCGATTCCAACACGTTCTAAGAGTTGCTTCGCACGTTCATTTCGCTCACTTCGTGAAACTTTCTGGGCGACCATTGGCTGCACGATGTTCTCTTGGGCGGTCAGTCGAGGCATTAGGTTGAAGGTCTGAAAGACGAATCCAATCTCGATGCCCCGTAGTCTTGTTCGTTCTCTACTGGAAAGCTGAGTCACGTCCTTCCCGTTGACGATAACTCGCCCCTCCGTCGGATTGGCTAAACACCCGATGAGATTCATCAACGTACTCTTCCCTGAACCGCTCGGACCCATGACGGCAGTATATGAACCACGCTTCAAGTTGAGAGACACTTTGTCGAGAGCATGGACGGGTTCTCCCACCTGGTATGTTTTCCGGACATCCTGAACCGTGACTGCTGCCTGATTCGTGCGTTCGTTTACGCTCATTCTGATAGCCCCTTGCTAGTCGGTGATAATAAAGGATACAGACCTTTGTATCGAATATCGTCTCTATATGGCCATAAAGGCCCAAATTCTGTAGAATTGGTTTGTGGAACGAAAACCACCGAGGCGATGTTGGATGCGTGCTCTACAAACGATATAGGCATACACCGATTTTCCAAATACTCCATTCAATCGTAAATGATAACCCTCTACGGCCTATATCCGCCCAATATGGCGGGTAAGTCGGCATCACTCCTTACGCAAACACAGCGAAGCCGAATTCGGGATGATTTTGATGGTCTTGATGAGGAGAAAAAACGGAGAGATCAACAACGAATTCGAGAACGGATCCGATCTGGTCTGCTAGACTTTCAGCTTCTCGTTGACTATCCAGACCGGCAGTTTGAGATGGCGCTCGACGACCTGTCGGATGACGAACTCCGGACGGCACTCGCGTCCAATACCATTGTTGTCGAACGACTTTGCGAACTCAATGGTATTGATCGAGCTGAATTGATTAATGAGGTCCGGATCCAGACTGAAGACTGCACTGACACAACGACTGCTCCGACCCTCCAACAAATTGATCTCCAGACGACGGCGGAGATTCGCCGTCAGACAAAAGCCGAAGTAGAGGAGCAGTTTGAAGATAACCAATGGGACAAACGTGCAAGCAGGTTAGGCAAGCTAGCAATAGCTTTCTTTCTTCCTTTTCCACTCTTTGCATATTACGATGCTTATATTGGGGAGATCAACATAGAAGTCATTAATTATTTGGAGGCATCACTCGGAGTTGCCTTCGTTTTATGCATATCTGGATGGTTCCTTATCACGTCCTTGCAAACATTGAAATATGATATAGTACCTGTTTTTGAGAGATTTCGACGAGAGCCAAGAATATTTGTAAAAAGAGGAGTTAGAAACTTTCTCAAAAGCCCAAGAGAGAGAATCCGGCAAGGATGGGATGATTTGTAACCGATAATATAATCGGGAAGAGGTATACAAAGTATCAGAGTTTCGGAGAATGGGCTAAATTCACGTGTTCTCGGAGCTCATCGTGGTTCGGGCGGCCCACGCCGGGGCTGTATCAAATATCTCTCTCGGTGAGGCATCATCGAATGCGTGACCTTAGCCTATATTCGATCACTCAAGAGGTGTCGCACCTCACGAGAGGCGGCCCGAGTCGGTGATAAGCGTTAATCCGGCAGGATATGTGCTGAGCAAACCAACTCGACATACTCACCAGCCGTCAGAGTCGGTGCACAGTTCATCTGACTGTCGACCCCAGCTTTCAACAGGAATCGGTGAGCCGCCAGATATTATACAACAACGCCGCGAACACAAAGGAGAACAGCCGGTCGCGGTAATCTTTGGATGGAGTCCTCGCTAGGAAGACGTTCTTGAGACTCTGCCAGCGATGGCCGTAGCTGCGGCAGAACGTCTCAGCCTCCTTGGGGCCGACTGAGAGGTTCGTCGCAAATACCCATCCGTTCCAATACGGTCGGTGGGTATTCGCTCACAATGGCAATATCGCCGAGTTCGATGACTTGCCACCGACATTGCCGGACGAAATAGCATCGTTCTTGCGTCCCCATATCGTGTGCACCACGGGTAGCGAGGTGCTATTTTCCGACTCCTTACCACAATGGCTGATGCAGGTATCCTCGACATGGAACCGGATCAAGTCGATCCACAATCACCCTAGGAAAGTATCTGTTCCGTCGTGGAGCGAGTTGCTGAACTGGCTGGTGGTATGCACGACGACCCTAACGGACCATCTGATGGTGCCCGTTTTGACATCTTCCCCTCCCTGAAGTGCGAGGATACCCGACGGCGATGAGATATTACGGTTCGTAGTTAGCTACCTGTTCTTGTGGGGAGAAACGGCCCTTACTACGGTCGAACAGGTGAACCGCTGGCTGTGCCAACCAGCCCTTATCCCTATGGCCGCCGTCCGTGTGGAGACTCGGGAGAACTTGTTATTGAATATTCTCTGCGCCTTTACGTCACCGTTCGCAACCGTATCGCACGCCTCACACACGCACAGTCCACGTCCAACGCGCAGATTATCGTCCGTATGGCCGTACGCCGAACACGATGTCGAGGTGTCACGCTCCGATACCAAATCCACGTTGATGGCCTCGTCTTCCGCCTTGTAGTCGAGAAGCATCGTGAAGCGGGCGAACGTTCTCCCGTGCAAGTCGAGGTTACCGTGGTCGCCCCAATATCGAGCTTCGCCGTTCTCGTTCTCCTCTCGATGCCTCCAAGGTCGCCAACGACAAGCGTTCCGACACTTCGTTCGACACACTCCTCCAAGATTGCATTCGAGAGGGTATGCAAGAAGTGCGTCCGACGACCAGTCCGCACCCGGTCAAGACGAGTGGCTTCATGAGAGGAAGAATCGTCGCACTTGGCTTTCTTCTTCGTGAAGTAGTATTAATCGGCTCTGTTGAAGCCTTCTTTACATCTGTCGATTTGATGAGAGGCTAGTTTCTAACCGGATCGACGAAATCCGGTGGGGAGAGTGGCTCTTATTAATGTCAAATCTGAGGTATTTCAACAGAGGCGAAAATAAAGCGCCGTTCACCCAGTGTAACAGGCGTAATGGAGAATGGTGTATGGCGATATCGTCCATAGAAGACTCACCTATTTCGAACTCAGTGGCCTGAAATCCACAATCCAATTATCCAGAATTCGTCGTTGTACGGCCGTATCACGCCAGAATTGGATTGAAAGGTCTCACAGGTTTATTTCTCCCCGATGGATAGGAGCAATCGGATGAGAATGAACGAACTACGCGCTTTGACGAAGCAATATGCGGATTTCGACACAGTGCAGGGAGAGGCATATAGGTTGCACCAAATAGCTGTCAAGAAGATTATTTTTACATATTATTTATGAAATTAATTGGCCACCGCGGATTCGCGGACAGTTTCCCTGAGAATACAGAAATTGCGTTTCAAAACATTCCCAAAGACGCTGATATGGTCGAACTGGACCTACGACGATGTCGGAGTGGGGAAATTGTTGTCTTCCATGATGGGATTGTAGATGCTGTAACTGACTCAGATGGTCAAGTAGCTGATTACTCAGCCACGGAGTTGGAGAATCTCAACGTCCACGGATCAGGGCAAGGAGTGCCCACACTCGCTAATGTTCTTGAAATCATTTCTCCAAGTGTCAGTCTCAACCTTGAGCTCAAAGAACTAGGTCTAGCGGAAGATGTAGTGAACGCGGTTCGGAATTGGGACTCGCAGGTCGTAATATCGGCAGCCAATAAGAAGATACTCCATGAAGTGAGAGAAGTTGATCCGAACATTCCGATTGCGCTCATCTTCGCAATAAATCCAGAGAAAAATCTCAGAGCAGCTGAGAAGTTGGGATGCACTCACGTTCAACCCCATTGGGGCATCAGCCTATCCACGAGTATCGTTGAGCAAGCACAGGAGAAGGACATGGATGTTTTTGTGTGGACAATTAATACTGACATTGGAGCACAAATCTGTCGGGATCTCGGTGCAGATGGTGTGATTTCTGACAGACTAGTCAACGTTGACCAGTTAGCGTCGCCTCCCTCACAAGGCAGAACCATATTTGACCAGCCGTCTCTTCGGAAGGTAGGAGTCTCACTCCTCCCAGCCGCACTCAGAGGAGTTACGTATCCGTTTGTTCTGCTTGGCGCTATTATCTCTGTCATCGCCCGGACTCTTGGAGATATTCTAAATAGTTCTCCTGGGAACGGACGTACAGGCTGGTTTGTCAAAAAGAATAATATCTCGATGACCTGGAATTTATCGGTCCTTCTCTGGAACAGGAAAGCATTGGCTATAGCGAGTGATGGCCGTTGGCGCGGAGCATCATTTCTGGGGGAGAGGGTGGGAGAAATGAAGGGGATTATCTCAGATACAACGAGGGATCAAAGACCTCTGCTCGTCGCTGTAATGACTGGTTCATTTGTCATTGAATTATTAGCTTTGCATTCACTCGCTGAATCAGCAACGAGGTGGATCGGGCTAGTAATTATCTTCGGGTTTTTGACCCTTGTCATCAGCCGTTTGAGTCGCAGCGAGACTGATTCCTCTATCTAAAATGAAGGTATTTGCTTCCACACTGAGACGAACGCAGAAGGCTGCAATTCTCGGTGGAACCGTTATTGTTGCCATCGCCTTCTATATGCTCACCTATCGATTTCTTCCCGACTTATTAGATACAACAACACTCCGCCAATGGATCGATAGTTTCGGTATCCTTGCTCCGGTAGTATTCATCCTAGTCCAGATTGCTCAAGTTATTTTCGCACCCATTCCCGGTCAGGTGATAGCCTTGGCTGGCGGGTACCTTTTCGGGCCAGTTCATGGCACAATCTATAGCTTACTCGGTGTCACAGTTGGGAGCAGTATCGCGTTCCTTCTCACAAAGCGATATGGTCGGCCTCTCGTCGAACGAGTCCTCCACGAGGATGTGATAGCTGGATTTGACGGATTTGTTGAGCGGGTAGGACTTCTAGGCTTTATCTCCTTCATTATCGTCCCCGGACTCCCAGACGACGCGGTCTGTTTCCTCGCCGGTCTCACAACGTGGCGGCTCAAAACATTCCTATTTGCTATTATCATTGGCCGCTTCCCCGCGTACGTTCTCACGGTCTATGCTGGTAGTGAACTGGCAAGTGGTCGGTTTGTTGTGGGTGTGATTCTCATCGGAGTCTTAGTGGTGCTCTCAACAATTGGATACTACAAACAGAAGAAGATACAAGATTGGGTCTACCGCATAGAAGACCGGATACAGCTTTGACTGGTATGGTCTAAGGGAAACTTAGATTCTGATAGAACGTGAATGCCAAATAGAGAGAATGTATCGCTCAGTTAGTCACGTAACCAACTACTTCGGAAGAGCAAGCCCGTAATCGCGGTAGTACATATTGCTGCAAGGCCGAATGCGAGTACTCCTGTTGGATCTGGGGCGAACAATACGCCTAAAGTAATTCCCGTGAACAGGCCGACAATGAGGCTAATGACAAACCGAGTGGAGGGACTTGCCATGCTCAAACTTTCACTTACAAATAGAAACAACGATCGATTTGCAGTAGCTACCTAACGATCCTCGTTCTCAATCTCATAATCTGAACTGAATAAAGAAATCGCGCTACCAACTACTGTTAGAGAAGACGTCCCTCAGAAAACATGAATCCACTAATAAAGAATGGACTCAATCGGGAACAACTAGGTCACGAAGCGGTTTATCGAGCGTATCGATGTAGTATACGGTGAGCTCGATCAGGACCTTGGTAGCAATAACAGTGAAAATGATCGGGCCACTGGCCGCACTCTCGAGACTGACGGTCTCGCCGTCCATAGACGCATATACACTCAATAATACGAGTAATCCGGCACCAACCAACACGAGTCCCTCGTAGAATATCCCTTTCGCCACCGACCAAACGGATGCTTCTTGATAGCCGCCACGATAGAAGTACTCTGTGACCGTCTGGCCACCTTGGCTCAGGAAGACGACACCGGCACCGGTGAGTGGCCAGATCTGCGTCTCGGTTCCGTTCGCTGCGGCAACAACTGGACCAGCGACTACTCCCCCGAATCCGGCCCACACGACGGTGAACAGGAAGATCACGACGACGAGCGCAGGGATGGTTCCGAGGTAGACGCCAACGCCGGTTCGGGGCAGTAGGATCTGCCAGTTCCTCCAGCCGCCGTCGTCGGACGTCGAATCGTCACCGGTGTCCTCGAAGAATCGATCCGGGAGGATGAACCGCAGCGTCGCCCACTTGGGACTGCTGAACGGTTCCCGTTCGGCCTCCTCGCCGGGGGGGTTGCCGGCAAACAGGGCCCGCACGATCGTCCAGAGCATACCCACGCCAAGCTCCAGCCAATAGAATACCAACAGCGCTGCTGCCGATGTGCCGAACGTAAGTAATCCAATGATGGGCACGCTGTTGGCCACGAATATCGAGAATAATTTCACGTCAAGGCGTGACGCGTGTGGGGGGAACAACTGCTGCATTGGGGACAGCCGTATGCTGAACGTGTCTGTCACTTAGGTCCCGCGCTCAACGATTGTGATGATAGTGTCGTCAAAAAAAAAAACGCTGACAACATCGACTGCCAGTTGACCGAACTCCATCTATAACACATCAGTGGTACTGGCAGGGCTCCGTCGGTACTCCGTTCGCTTGACTACCCTCTGCTGAATCCTCTGTTTAATGAACTTGTGTATTGGCAGGGTCGGGGTTAGGGACTCGACTTGACTCCGTCGCTACAGCGTGTCTGTGAGAACGCTACCCCAGGGTCGTCATTCAGCACGACTTCGATCGTCGGCTCAACCGTAGCGGACCCCGTACAGTCCGGGACGTAGTGGTAGTGGTAGGACTTCCGACCCACCTCGGTCACGTCCACCTCGACCCGGTAGGGCCGCGCGGGCGCCACATCCGCGCCACGCCACGTCCGTGGGTCACCGTCCCCAGAGTGTGCCGGGAGCGTAACGTGGTCGCTGAACACTACCGCCCCGCTCCGCTCCTCGGCATCGGGGTCCAGCAGTTCGACGCGCACGTCGAGGTTGGCGGCGCGGTAGTTCTTGACCCGGAGGTGGAGGCCGGGCCGGTCGACCGGCAACGAACAGCCCGCGAGGAGCACCGTCGCTCCGGCGCCAACCGCGTGGAGGGCATCGCGGCGAGACATCATGAATGTGAGTTGCCTGTGTGCGGCGAAAATATTATCGAAGTGTGGCGAAGACGTTGGCAAGATACGGTGAAGGAACTCTTCAACGGTCGCGCTACGCGCCTCGGCGTGGACGACCGTTTAGCCCCTGGGACTGACCCTGAACGAAGCCATAGGACAACCGATCATTCCATCCGTGAGTTTAAATCATATCCAAGCAGTCGGGCGTAGCCCGTGCCATCAACGATTCTAATATCCAGGGGTCGTTGGGCATCGAGAATTAGGTGAGCCAGCCGACGCTGAACCGGATGCTAGGACGGATGGACAATAAGGCGGCACGACTACGCGAGTTAGACTGAAACGCTGGTTCGGCAGTTGCAGGACACGAAGCTCGAACACTGGTTCCGAGACTCGACGCCGGACACGATAGTCTCTGACGGCGAGGGCTTCCCGCTGGGCCAGGTGATCGCTCGGGTGCTGCGCTCGAAGACGTACAAGTACCTCCGCCTGAAGCCCGACAGCAGTACCGAGGTGACGAAGGATGCGTCGCTCCGGGTGCTCATCGCCGCCGCGAACGGGAACGGCTTCGTCAACGACGCCGCGAACGGCGCCGCGAAGAATCTCAAGTACAAGCCGTTTTACGATGACGGCGACATTCCGACGGGACAGAACCTCACGCACCACCTTCGAACTACCTTGACGCGGGAACGGAGTTCTACAACTCGGACACGATCTCGACCTTTAGCTTCCGACCGAACCACCAGAGACCAAGCAGGTATTTGGAGAGATAGCCGATGCTGAGTGGGCTTCGTCAGACGGCGATTGATTCCCACTCTCCAGGAAACTCCTATAGTGGTGTCCAGTTGATACTATATTCCCGTAGCAGTTCAAGGAATGTTAGATCATACTCTGGTACCATTTCAGTTAGTTCAAGCATCGAGAGAAGAACGCTTCTTTGTCCGTACTGGCATGAGAGTGTCAACGACGTTCATACCCGACGAGAGCGAGGGACTCATCGACGGTGAGCGCAAGGGCTTCGTCATCGACGGTGACGACGAGTTCCACCCTGAGTGGGTCTTCGAAGACAGAGACGTTCGGTTTGAGTAGGATGTCCAGTTCCCAGAGATAGCGGTCGCGGATGTCCACACCGGTCTCATGGAGGAACGCGCGGAGTTCGGGAAAGTGGAGTACGACGACGCCGATGTTGAGATGAGTGATGTCACCACACGCCTGACAATTGAAGGTGACGTCGAGTTCCGGCGGATTAGTGACGGCCTCGTGGTCGGTTGCGATCGTCGGCGTTGCGGTTACGGGGCCGTCACAGAGCTTGCAGAACCCGCGGGTGAGGCGGGCTGACTGCGTCTGAAAGTGGTCGCTGATGACTCGAGGAAGCGCGTCGGCGTCGTGGGCGGCGATGACGACCGGCGGCGCGGGGAGGCGCGCGATGAGGTCCCCGCAGTCCTCGCAGTCCATCACGAGGTCACCGTCCTCGTAGACGGTTTCGACTCTGCCGCCACAGGATGGGCACACGCCAGCGTCCACGGTGCCGACGTCGAGTTCAGTCGCGTCGGTGTAACTGCCGGCCACGGCGGCTCCGACGACTTGGCGGCCGGCGTACGTGAGTGTATATCCGTCATTGTCCCGGCGAAGGAGTTCGGGCGTCAGCGACCCGAGATGGTAGTTGAAGTTCCCCGAATCGCGGACGCCAACACGCTCGCGGAGCGTCGAGAACGATAGCGTCTGCTCGTCGGCGTCCCATAGTTCCGCCAGCACCCGAATACGGACCTCATGGGAAACCTGCCCAAACAGGTCCTTGAGGTCCGCCGCTGGCACTCTATTAGTCGGCATACCTTGATTCCCCCGGAGACGGCTATT
>Ga0207720_100642_pt1 | contig 19984 bp, 17 predicted proteins | sample A23P2SouthBayCA_2_FD_187751 | JGI IMG/M metagenome (GOLD analysis project Ga0207720, IMG submission 187751) | Aerobic enrichment media microbial communities from Eden Landing Ponds, California, USA - A23 E3 (2) (SPAdes) | ecosystem: Environmental > Aquatic > Marine > Unclassified | place...
CGCCGTCACTCAATCTCGTTGCCTCGGTCGAGATTGACGAGTTCTACGTCTCTGCCGGTCTCAAAGGCCGCGAGCGCGACCAGCGGTCGCGCTCGCGGCCTCTCTCGACGCGGACGCGGAACGTATGAGCAAGACAAACCTCCTGTGTTCGTTCTCGTGGATCGTGGCACCGAGCAGCGGTACGTTGTGCCAGCGAAATCCGCAGACGTATCGACGATCCGGCTCCTGCTGGCTGACCGCCAGTAGGAGCCTCTCACCGTCTATACCGACGGATTTTGCGCGTACGATCCGCTTACAGAAGACAAACCATTCGACCGCGAATACGTCGTTCACGGAGACGGTGAGTATCCGATGAGACGGTCCACGTGAACTCCTGCGAGAGCCACGCGTCGCTGGCGCGACGGTGGCTCTCGCCGCACCGGGACATCTCAAAAGATCGCCTCACACAGTACCTTCGAGCGTTCCAACTCAGACGAGAACTCTACCGCAAACCGGACGAAAAGCACTCAAACACGCCATCAGAGCAGCTCTCTGAAATCAACAATGTGCTACACAAGAGCGTCTATCCAACGTATAAAAGACGAGTTTACTGATATTGGATATGATAGAAAGAACTGAACCAGATTCTCCCACAAATCAAGCCCATTTTGCCGTGCGTTAAAGAATAAATAACACAGTTCAGTTTTATCTTTTGAAATAGCAGTCTCCTATTCACACCCCTATTTCAACAGTTTTGTTTCATCTACACTATCACAGCTATCTGAATTGTTTTAGGATCATTTGTATGGGTAAATTCCTCTGAACCACTTGTCGGAATCTGTCAGAGATGAATATCAAAATTAGAACATAACTAGTGGCACCAACTGCTACTAACCCAACAGTAGTAACGAATTCGTATTGAATATATTCATATTTATCGGCTAACCATTCAGCTGTCCAGACAATAGCCCCCATACAGAGGGAGGCAATGATTTGTTTACCGATCTCTCGAGTTGGAACAGTAATTTCTACAATACTGTCAAAAACGAAATAGGCTATACAGAGTCCAATTAGTGTTGATAATGCACTGGCGATCGCTGCCCCTACCCAACCAATATACCAAACTAAAGCCAAATTCAGCAAGACATTAGAAGATAAAAACACCATATTTATTTTGAAAGAAACATTCGGCATATCAATGCCGTTTAATCCATTTAAAAATTGCTGCAGGTAGGTGTAAAAAGTCATAGAAACAAGCAGTAATGGAAGTACTTCAGTTCCCTGGTTGAACTCAGAACCATAGATCTCGAACAGGCGATCAGCCAATAGGCTACCACCTACTAGCCCCGGGATAGCGACAATACCCGTATAAGCTAATGCATCCTCGATTAATGCCACAATAGCCGTCTCGGATTCCTCTGCAGATATTTTACTTATCTCTGGGAAGATAGCGGAACTAACTGCCGAGCCAAACATATCAACAAATTTTACAATTGTCCATGTAACTGAGTACACTCCGATTAGGGATTGAGTTACAAATACACCGAGAATAACAATATCTGCATCGTTGTATGCTCGTGATTTGATACTACCAAGCCAAGAGTATTTTGCATAGTCTATGAGATCTATAAAATGACTGCGGTCGGGCATGCTGGGCCGAATCGAGATAAATGTAACACCAAGTATTGCAACGAGAATCGTTGCGAGAATGTTTCCGACTAGTATCCCTACAAGGCTATACCCAATAATAACAAGCAAGACTTGGATAATAGTTTTAAATCCAATTTGAACAGGTTTGAGAATTGCCGAGACGTGGACAAGATGTAATCCACTGAGGACAACCCTAACCAGTCCATTCAGTAAATCTACTACTACGAGTATTGCAATGAACCATACAACAGATATGGTTGAATACGATCCAAAGTCACTGATATATTCTTCAACGTAGTGATGTCCTATAAAAAGACTAAACAGAATAATGCTTGTTAATATTCCTAATAAAATAATGCTAGCAGAAAGGTAAGAACCCTGTTCTGTCCCTTCACTCACCCGTTTTATTGTTGCATTTCCAATGCCAAGATTTCCGGCTATTGATAGCCAACCAGTGAGTGCAATTATGAGTGAATAGGTACCAAGAACATTTGCACCTAATTTTTGAGCAAAATAAATTGTCCCAACAAACCCCAGTATAGAACCCAGAAATTTAGCTAAAAACCCAACAACAGCGGTTTGACCAATTTTCATACTATATTTATACTGTGGAAAATAGACTCAGTTCGGGAATATAACTTCATATATTTTCCTAATTTTTAGATGTATATATGCGTGTCGTTATTATTCTCTGGCTAATAATACCGATGGGGTTCAGTACGTCTTTGTGGTATGTCTATACGTTGTAGATCGCCGATTTTTGATCGTGTATTGAACTCCCTCAGAGTTCCGAGATACAACGAACTACTGAAGATACTATCCACAGCAGCACTGTCTGGGTTATTTCAACACTTTACACAAAGACTAGAGCCATACTGCAACAGTATTGAGACATCGAAATAGCCCTTCGAACGTTTATCAGCCAATATTCTGACCTCTATAACCTAATAATATAAGTATATAATTAAATTTGTCTCGGATCTCTTGAAATATTTATTGATAAATATATGATAAACAGCTGAATAAGTCATCGTATACTTGCCAGATCTTGTCCGTTAGAATATCTGTATTCCCATGAACTGCATCAATGATTAACTGACTAGGCGTGGCCGCGTTAAGTTTGGCGTGAATTGTGGTGACATCGGGGGTTTTGAGCCAGTTTTGAGCTGTCTCTAGCGCGGCATTGCTGAAACTATTCGCAAACGATGATAACCGTCATTTTATTTCTCAAAAGGCACGTTCGATAGTATTTCAATTTCCATGTCGAATGATTTGAAATCGATAGCCGTCTTCAGCGAGAACTGATCCGAGATTGTTTGCGTCATGGACGAGAAATTCGACGTTATTGAGCTGCTAGCACCGGTGTAACTCGGTGAGAGCTGAGGAGATGCTAAAATAGATCGTGCCCTATAATTCTATGAGTGAATTGCCTAGAAATGGCATACTACAACTAAGATTCATGATCATAGAGGGTCTAAGTAGTTCGTCTCTTCTGCCGGGTGTTTTTGTTCTCAGTAGACATCCTAGTACAGTATCGAAGATGCGGAGACCATTACAATCATCAAACGTCGTTACACATATGCACCAATGAGGGTTACAGAGACCGCTCTTGTAGTTGGTGGGGGATCTATCGGACGGAGACATACAGAGAACCTCCAACAGCTAGATGTAGATGTATCCGTTGTGGATCAGGCTGCTGAAGTCCGGAAAGAGCTTGCTGCAGAGTTCGGGGTGACAACGTTTACAGAACTGTCTGCTGGAATCGACTCGAAGAATCCAGACATCGTCGTCGTCTGCACACCGAATCAGTTCCATGTGAACAATGCAATTGAAGCCGGACAGGCCGGTTGCAATCTATTTATTGAAAAGCCGCTCTCCCATGAGATGGAAGATGTAGCCGACCTCGAAACAGTTGTCGCTGAGCAGGACCTCATGTCACTCGTTGGCTGTAATCTCCGGTTCCATCCCGAAATTCGAAAAATTCGTGAACTGCTCCAGAACGACGTTGTTGGATCGGTCGTCGCAGCGCGAATCGAAGGAGGTAGTTATCTCCCAGAGTGGTTTCCAGAGTCTGACTATCGGCAGTCGTACAGTGCACGAGAGGATCTGGGCGGTGGTGTTATTCTTGATTATATTCATGAAATAAATTACGGTCGGTGGTTTTTCGGTGAGTTCGAGACCGTTTCTGCAATGGCAGGCCAGCAGAGTCAGCTAGATATCGAGACAAACGATGTCGCAGGTATCCTTGCGCGGACAAGTGAGGGAACAGTCTGTGAGTTCCATCTCGACTATGTTCAACGGGAGTATAGTCGATCCTGCCACATTGTTGGCGAGGAGGGTACGATTCGGTGGTCGTGGTCGGACGAACAGGTTGAGTGGTATGTAGCGGATGAAGACACCTGGTACTCATTCGACCGGCCGGATGAGTGGACTGAAAATGAAATGTATCTCGATGAGATGAAACACTTTTTATCCTGTGTGCGAGCTAACAAGGAGACGACGTGTCCGATATCATGTGGTCAAGCTGATCTTGCTGTTGCGCTCGCTGCACGCCAGTCGGCGACCACCGGTCGACACGTTCGCCTGCAAGGTTAAGAGAGTAATTCTCATATATATAGCAGTTAAACCAACAGGTATGATTTCGTTTGATCCGATTGAAAAGGTAGTAGCCTACGGGGCGGGTAAGGTATTGGTTGAGGCAGTAGAGACGGCACGTGAACTGGGCTTTGGAGTAGCCGTCGTAACCGCACCTCGTCAGGCTGACAGTGAGATAGACGGCCACCAGATGGTCGACCTGCTTCGGTCACGGGACGTTGAAACCGTTGTTACAGATGATGTGAATCAAAACAGTCGGGTAACCGAGCTTGTTGGGAACCAGACACTCGGACTATCGTTTGGAGCGGCGTGGATTTTTGACGAAGCAATCATCGATGCGCACGGCGGTAGCCTCGTGAACTTTCATGGGTCACGGCTTCCACAGGATCGGGGCGGCGGTGGGTTCTCGTGGCGGATTCTCCGCGACGACCCACTGGGATACAGTCAGGCACATCTGGTAAAGCCGAGTATCGACACCGGAAAAATACTCTTGACTGACAAGTATCGGTTCCCCGAATCATGTACGACCCCTGCAGAATACGCGGCGTACGCGAATGTAAAGGAAACAGAGATAGTCACAGAGCTGTTGCGGGGCGTAGCTGACGAACGAGAGTTCGAGACTACCAGCCAGCCGGAGTATCTGAGTTCCTACTGGCCGCGGCTTTCGACCGAAGAACACGGGTATATTGACTGGGAATGGTCTCTCAAAGAGATAGTACAGTTCATCAGAGCGTTCAGTGATCCGTATGAAGGCGCAAAGACGGTTGTAAACGGAACTGAAGTCCGCCTCAAGCAGTGTGAGAGTTTCCGCGGTGACGGGACGTTTCATCCATTCCAGACTGGGATCTTGTATCGAAAAGACAACCAACGGGGCTATATTGCCACTCCTGAAGGGAGTCTTATCGTAGAGATTGTTGTAGACGAAGACGGAACCGAGATGCTTCCCGATATCGCTCTTGGCGATCGGTTTTACACACCAGCTGAACGACTTGAACAGGCACGTAAAACGAGAGTGTATTTTACCCCAACCGGGATGCGGCGTGAGGATCACTGATACTAGCTATCCAAGAGCGTAAATAACTGTCTTGAGAATCATAGTATATGAGCAAGACAGTTGCCATCATTCAGGCCCGAATGGGGTCGACTCGTTTACCTGAAAAAGTACTGATGAATATCGGTGAGGAACCGATGCTCTGGCACGTGTATAAGCGTGCATCATATGCATCACTTGTAGACGAGGCCGTGATAGCAACATCGACAGAATCGGGAGACGATGCAGTCGAATCGTTCTGTGAGCGGCGCGGGATACCATGTGTACGTGGAAGCGAAACAGACGTGCTCAACCGGTATTATCAAACAGCGAACGAGACAGATGCCGACACTGTTGTCCGTCTGACTGCCGACTGCCCGTTCCTGTCGCCTGCGGTTATCGATCGTGTTATCAGAGAGTTCGAACTTTCTGACTGCGAGTACGTCTCGAACACCTTAGAGTACACACATCCTGATGGTCTTGATGTCGAAGTTTTCGACAAGGAGACACTCGAAGTCGCCTGGCAAGAGGCGACCGAACCGTATGAACGTGAACATGTTACCCCCTATATAAAGGGGTCGGACGCGATAAAATCGAAAAACGTCGAGAACGTGCTCGATATGTCCGCCTATGAGTTTGTCGAAGAGGAGACGATTCTTCGGTGGACTGTCGATTATCGGGAAGATATGGAGTTCGTTCGTGAGGTCTACGACCGGCTTACCAAACACGGTCACTGGTTGTTCGATCAACAGTCGGTACTCGAACTCTTGGAACGGACCCCAGAACTCCGCGAGATCAACGAAGATCGCGACGCTTAGACACGGTCGCTTATTACGTAGTGTTTCCTTACCTGTAGGCATGGACGAAACGCCTGAGAAGGCCACCAAGACACTGGCTCAGTACGAGCGAGCAAAACAGATTATTCCAGGTGCGACGCAGCTCCTCTCGAAACGGGCAGAGCTGTTCGCTCCCGACCAGTGGCCAGCTTACTATACTGAGGCTGATGGGGCAACAGTCACCGATATGGACGGAAACGAGTACGTCGATATGAGTTACATGGGAATCGGCTCGTGTGTTCTCGGCTACGGTGACGAAGATATCGACGACGCAGCACGGAGTGCGATCGATAGCGGCGTGATGAGTACATTAAATGCACCTGAAGAAGTAGAACTCGCTGAAACACTTGTCGAGATGCACGACTGGGCGGACATGGTCCGGTTCGGTCGGCCAGGCGGTGAGGCAGTATCGATAGCGGTCCGTCTCGCTCGAGCCTACAGTGGTGATGAGACAGTTGCGTTTTGCGGCTACCACGGCTGGCATGACTGGTATCTCGCAGCGAACCTCGAAACGGAAGCAAATTTAGAGGACCATCTCCTTCCAGGACTCGATCCAAAGGGAGTTCCCGAAAGTCTCGAGGGGACAAGCATACCGTTCCACTACAACAATATCGACGAACTAGAGCGAATCTCATCGGAAAACGACCTTGGTGCGATTGTGATGGAGCCGATTCGAAACGAACAGCCGGAGGCCGGGTTCTTTGACCGAGTACGGGAGATCGCCGACGAACAGGACGCTCCCCTGATCATCGACGAGATCACTGCCGGGTTCCGGGAAAATATCGGTGGCTATCATCAAAACTTCGGCGTGAAACCCGACGTTGCAGTGTATGGAAAGGCACTTGGGAACGGATATCCGATCGCTGCAGTTGTGGGCCGTGACCACGTGATGGATCAAGCACAAGAGAGTTTTGTGAGCAGCACCTTCTGGACGGAGCGAGTCGGTCCAACCGCAGCGCTGGCGACCATCGAAAAGTATCGGTTCGAGAACGTCCACGAGCATCTCGTGGAGATCGGTCGCTCGGTGAGAGATGGGTGGGAAAATACCGCAGAAGACCACGGGATTCCGCTGCACACATCCGGCATCGATCCGCTACCACACTTCACGATAGAACACGAAGAGGGGCAAGCAGCAAAGACCCTATTCGTCCAGGAGATGCTCAAAGAGGGCTATCTCGCCACGAATTCACTCTATGCAAGTTACGCCCACACACCAGAGATGGTAACTGACTACCTCGAATCAGTCGATGGCGCCTTCGAGACGATTGGGACGGCACTTGATGAGGGAAGTATCCGACAGCAGCTTGACGGTCCGGTAGCACATACGAAATTCAAGCGGTTAAACTAATAATGGCCAATAGAACCGGGGACTCTACTAGAAGTCACGAAACAGTTCCCAACCGTTTTGAAACATGGCCATAGCGGTTGTCATTCGCGTCGACGGTGGGCCAGAAATCGGTTTTGGACATCTGGTTCGTTCGAGTGCTCTCGCCACGGAGATTCTCACAGCAGGTCATACGGTCACTGTTGCAACGACAACACCAGACACGGCACGCGCGGTGTTCCCAAAGACGGTCGATACAGTCAATCTCTCGTCAAGGAGTGATCCAAAACCATTCGTCGAGTGGCTTGATACTGTGTCTCCGGACATTGTGTTTACCGACGCCTATCCAGTCGACACCCAGTATCAAAAAGCAGTCCGCAAACAAGTCCCACTCGCCGTGCTACAGGATGATTCCCGGCATGCGGTCTGTGCCGATCTGTTCGTGAACGGAAACCTGTATGCGAACGACATGGACTATGAATTTGTAGGTCGAAATCCAAATTGCTTGTTTGGTCCACAATATCTATTACTACGGGAAGAAATACGCAAAAGAATAGGTGAAAAAGATACATTTTTAGCTCATCCGGAATCTCTACTACTGTTGATGGGGGGCAGTGACGTTCGGAATAGCACACCAACCGTTATTGAAGCTATTGATGCGAGTCAGTATGATAAACAGATAACTGTCGTTCTGGGGCCAGGATGTGACAACCTCACTACAGTCTATGAAACCGCTTCAACTGTTACACAACCTATCAAGTGTGTATATAACCCGGATGATTTGGCAGACCTGATGGTGAATTCAGATATCGCGATAACTTCGACAGGGACGACAGTTTACGAATTACTCGGGTTGCAGACTCCATTTGTTGGGATTCCACAGATATCCAATCAGGACCTAATTGGAGATTCATTAGATGATCGTGGGTTAGCATACGTACTTGAAAAACAAGCATCTAAAGATAAGATCATCAATGGCTTGAATGAATTATTGAGAGATTTATCTTTCAGACGTCACATACATGAAATTGGACCCACAGTCGTTGACGGTCGGGGTACAATTCGCGTTACTAATCAAGTCCAATCTCTTGGAGATTCTTAGCTTAGGTATCCTTGTGACGCTTAACATACTTTCCTGGAATATCAGCTACGTCACCTGCAGGCGTTATCGATAACTCGACAAAATATCTCTTTCCGTTGGTCTCAAAATAAGCATTATTATACGGCGGGTAAGTAAGTGCACGGAGATGGTTAATAAATTCCCGATACGTAGCGGATTTATCTAAGTTGAGCTCACATAGCTCCTCAAACTCTGATCGATTATGTGATGTTCCAATATCCTGATTTTGTTGTGTTGTTTCGACTGACTCATCCCGAATGTCAGGCCACAGCTGCTTGAATTGCCGAACGGCTTCCTCTTCAATTCGGGATAGTAGTGATTTGGAAGTGTCATATGGTTTTATTTCAACTTTACGACGATCTATGATCGGTCCTCCATCCAATTCCGGCGTCATATAATGAAGTGATACTCCTGCAGGTGTTCCGTCAATAAAAGGCCAGACGTTCGAATTTGATCCTCGGTTGTACGGAAGATATGACCCGTGCATATTTATCACCCCGAGTTCTGGAACCTCAAGCACTGAATCAGGTACAATATACTGGAAACCACCAGAGACCACCAATTCTGGCTCAATCTTTTTCACAAGCGATAACTGATCTTTCTGTGTGAGCATTGCCAAAACATTCGCATCATTTCGCTCGCAAAGCCACTGGTAAACTTTCTCTCCAACTTCGTGTTTACCTAAGAACAGGATATCAATCATTTTATTATTTCCTCAGGGTTATCGGCATTAAATAACACATCCAGAGAACATACATTTCCCTCCGGCCAGTTTGGTGTCCAATCCTGAACCGATACTTCGATATCTCTGGATGAGAACGGCTGTTCTTCTAAATATCCATCATATACACTTTGTCCACAAACGTAGACATCTCCAGAGACATACTCAGTTAGTTGAGCCAAATACTCCGAAGGGTCGCCGGGATGAGAGACGGGAAGCTCGCTTGAACGATGAATAGATGTATTTACATTAAATTGCTCTAACAACTCCAATAAAATACTTATAGTGAATTCAGAAAGATAGGGATTATTAGATTCTTCAGTTTCAGCGTAATGCGTTTCAAAAAGAGCTGTGTCACTACCGTATTTATGTTTCAATGTTCCCACATGTTTGTCTTGCCACCGCTGCGAGTTGTCAATCAAAGCATCATTAATGGTGGTATTAGATCCAGTATGCTGGATGGGAATTGTCAGCCAGCGTTTATTGCCGAAATTAATTTCCGCCCGATGTTGGCGCGACCTTCTGGAGAACTCAACATCATCAAAAATAATGAATTCGTCTGCATTATTAATTCGAGAAAGATAGTGAATTTTAGGATAATAGCAAGGTTGATAAATAACTGTCCTATTGGCCATATGCAGACATTACATGCTGTGTGGGAAATATTTTTTTATTCGGTTTTAATGCCGTACCTCACGAAGTAGTTCAAATGGTTCGACCGCCGTAACACCAGCTTTGCTTCCCCAAACCGTTGCATTCTTCTGAACTGTGTCGATCGTCCGAGGATGAGGTGGTTTACGTAGTTCTGTCTTATACTCTGAAAGGGCATCAATTTTTATTTTTAGTTGGTCAGAAATATTGACGAACGAGGTGGGCTGGAAGGCATTTTCCGGTCTCGGAACCGACCACTCCGAGGCAGACAGCGTCTCGAAGGCGAGAACGCGTTCGACCTCGCTGTCGGCCAGTGGGCGCGTGGCGGTGATCGTTGCCCGACAGGTGAGTTCGTGGTCGATATTCAGGTCGCCGTAGTGATGTGTGTAGACGATATTGGGATCGTGCTCGGCAATCTCAGTTTCGATGACCTGGACGATATCAAGCAGCGGGACAGTGTCGAAACTGTTGTCGGGGAATCCATGAAGACTGACAGATGCACCGAGTGTGTCGGCGGCCTGTTCGGCTCGCTGTCGCCGCTGTTGGATCTCTGCGTCGGCAGCGGTAGTCTCATCGTAGCGAGAGGTCACACCGTCCGAGAGGATACAGATGTGGACATCGTCGCCGTCGGCTGAATGGCGGGCGAGCGTGCCGCCGACGCCGAGCACTTCGTCGTCAGGGTGAGCGGCAATACAGAGTACAGACATACTTCCATATACCAGAACCAATTATATAGAATCTGTGAGTTCAGATCAAAAAGGTTGTATATATACGAGTTGCGGACAAACCAGTGGCTTGTCGATGTCGGCATGCAATAACTGCGGCCAGCCTATCGAGACCACAAGCGAGACACGCTCGCTCTGTGAACCCTGTTCCTCACTGTCCAAACGCAAGACCCCAATCCGGATTACCCCGATGGGAGAGGAGAATCTTGAACTCGTATTGGCATGGCGGTCGAATCCGAATATCTACCGGCACTTTCGGGGACAGGATGCTCCCCTCGACTGGGAGAGCCATCTGTCGTGGTACGAATCACGGGACGCTGATCGTCACGACTTTATTATCCATTATGAGGGTCGTCGAGTCGGTGTTGTCAGCATTACTGCAACCGACGAAATAAGCATTTATGTCGGTGATTTCTCGGCCCGCGGAGACGGGGTAGCCACAGCCGCACTCGGCTGGATCTGTGACCGCTTCGAGAACCGGTTGCCACTGATCGCCAAAATTCACGATGAGAACGACCCCTCGAAACGATTGTTCGAAGGCTGTGGGTTCCAACAGCGTGGGCGGGACGGTGAGTGGCGAGAGTACAGCTACGATCCGTAGGTTTCGACATCCTCCCACTGGAGGCCGGCACTTCGTTCGATATCACGAGCAGCGGTTTTCCCCAACAGTTCGTCGTAGAACTTAGGGTGGAGCCCGGCATCCTGTTCTCCTGGACGCAGCACGTTCACTTTCTCGGCGGTCAGTTCCTCACCAGCCGAGATATCCTCGACAGCGTGGACAGCTCGTCGGGCCTTGTCATGAAGTTCGGACTCGACATCTAGGACGGATTTGTCACCCGTCCCGAGGGCGGATTCTGTGTCCCGAATTGCGGTCACCATCTCCGTGAGCTGGTCCGGCTCGAGTGCGAACTGGTGGTCAGGGCCCCCCATCGACTTATCGAGCGTGAAATGTTTCTCGACGATATTTGCACCCAGCGCAACCGCGGTAGCCGGGGCAGTCACAGGATCGAGCGTGTGATCCGAGAGCCCGACGGGAACGTCAAATTCGTCGGCGAGGGTCTCGACCACCTTCACGTTGATATCTTCGAGTGGGGTCGGATAGGCAGCCACACACTGGAGCAGCGCGAGCCCCGATACACCGGCCCTTTCCAGGACCTCGACAGACTCTCGAACCTCCTTGAGTTCGTGGGCCCCCGTCGACATGATCAGCGGTTTGTCTGAGGCTGCGAGCTTCCGGAGGAACGGATGGTGACTGCTAGTGTAGCTTGCAACCTTCCAGGCAGGGACATATTCCGAAAGCACCTCAGCGGACTGCTCGTCGAACGGCGTTGACAGAAAGTGGACGCCCTGCTCAACACAGTAGTCGTGGAGTGTTGGAATCCACTCATGAGGCATCTCCATCGACTCGATGATGTCGTATATCGAACGGTCATCGTCAAGATAATCGACCGCGCCGCTGTCCTGGACGTACACATTTTCCGCACGGAACGTTTGGAACTTCACCGCGTCTGCCCCAGCATCGGCAGCAACGTCGATGAGTTTTTTCGCCGTCTCCAGATCACCATTGTGGTTCGAGCCAGCCTCTGCGATCACGAACGTCGGTTCACCCGGCCCGACAGGCAGATCACCAATCTCGAACGAGGTCATACGCTCTGCTCAGTGAGGAACTCTGATAAACGCACCTACTCGGCGTGGTAGGTCTGGAGCGCTTCGACGGCTACGATGACATCGTCGACATCTGTGTCGTCCATCTCCGCATGTAGCGGAAGGCTAACTAACCCGTTGTACACGGCCTCTGCCTTCGGGAACTCTCCCCGTTCGTATCCAAATTCTTCTTGGAAGTACGGGTGGTAATGAAGAGGAACGTAGTGAACCTGAGCCCCGATGTTCTCCGCGTGCATCGCGTTGATGAACTCGGTTCGGTCGCAGCCGAACCCCTCACCTATCTCTACAGCATACAGGTGATACATCGGATCCGAATCTATTGGCTCTGGCGGCGTCCGAATCCCTTCCATGTCGGCGAAGGCGTCATCGTACCTGGCGATAATCTCGTCACGCCGCCGCTTGAACTCGTCAAGTCGATCTAACTGGGCGAGCCCGAGTGCGGCTTGGATGTCGGTGATGTTGTAGTTGTATCCGAGACCTTCAGTTACTTGGAACCAAGGCTCGTCTTCGTGACCGTCCGGTGAATAGTTCATATCGAACGAGCGGAGTCTTCGAAGACGCTTGGCGAGGTCGTCGTTGTCAGTAACGATCATCCCCCCTTCGCCGGTGGTGATGTTCTTAACCGGGTGGAAACTGAACATTACCATGTCTCGCTGTGTGCCGATCGGTTCACCGTTCCAACTCCCGCCGAAGGCGTGGCAGGCGTCCCAGATTACGGTCAAATCATATTCATCGGCGACCTCCAGTAGTCCCTCAATGTCTGCCGGATGTCCGCCGTAATGCATAGGAACGATCGCTTTTGTGTCCTCGGTCACCTGCTCTCTGACGGCCTCGGGATCGAGCGATCGGCGGTGTGGGTCGATGTCTGCGAACACTGGTTTTGCACCGCAGTACGTCGCCGCGTGCGCGGTTGAGGCGAAGGTGAGTGGCGTCGTTATCACTTCGTCGCCGTCGTCGAAACCAGCTGCGCGCCCTGCAAGATGAAGCGCGGTTGTCCCCGATGTCGTCGCCACCGCGTGTTCGACCCCGACGAGATCAGCTATTCGCTCTTCGAATGCTTCAACGGTGGGTCCACGCGTGATGTAATCTCCGTCCAAGGCCTCCACGACAGCCTCTATCTCGTCCTCGCCGATACTCTGTGAGCCGTAGCCGAGCACTTCCCCGCGAACCGGCTCTCCCCCGTAGTGGGCCGGAGTCTTTTCAGTCATGGACCGCTACCCTCACCGTCTCGCAGCCATGTTCGTAGATGTGAGATTCCCTCCTCAAGTGTAACTTCCGGCTCCCAATTGAGCAACTCGGCTGCTTTCGTCGGGTCACAGAGGAGCTTTTGCACCTCACTCTGTGGATGATGGTGCTCAACGTGGGTGATCTCTGTGTCGTCTGTCGCGATTAGTTCTGCGAGTTCGTTTATTGAGACGTCAGTACCAGTCCCCGCATTAAGAACTTCTCCGATCGTTTCATCGCTGAAGGTCGCTTCGACGATGAATCGAGCACAGTCTGTCGCGTACAGTAGATCTCGGGTCTGCGTCCCGTCGCCGAAAATCTTCAAAGGTTCGCCGTTGATGTCTCTGTTCGTGAAGATCGACACGACTCCGCCGGCCATACCGGTCTTCTGATACGGTCCGTATGTATTAAATGGACGTAGAATCGTGATCGGCAGGTCGTATCCGTGGTAGTATCCCTCGGCGAGATCTTCGGCTGCGAGCTTCGATCCGGCGTATGGTGAGGCGGGCTTAGTTGGATGACTCTCATCGATCCCCGATTCAGAATCGACCATATCGTACACCATACACGTCCCGATAAGACTGAGTCGAGTGTCGGTGCGCCGGCACGCTTCGAGCACATTCTGGGTACCGACGACGTTCGAGTCGAAGTGTGATTCGGGATTATCTAGACTCTCTTGGACATCTATTTCAGCCGCGAGGTGAATACAGGCGTCAACAGTCTCCTTAAGGAGGTGATTGACATCGTCACGCGATCGAACGTCTCCCTCATTGAGGTAGAAGTTATCATGATCTCGAAATGATTCGATATTTTGTTCGGAGCCGTTGGAAAAGTTGTCAAGTCCGTAGACAGTGTGTCCGCGATCGAGAAGTTCGGCAACGACCCACCGCCCGATGAACCCTGCAGCGCCGGTGACTGCGACTGTCTTATTCATTATCGGTGTTAAGAGAGCCGTTAGTCTCCAAGATGGAGACAATTTCGTTCTTGGACAACTTCTCTGCGTTCTCTGAGGAGAGTACGATATCGGTCGCGTCCTCAAATCCGTCGGGCGGGTCCGGCTCCCGAGTCGTCGTTTCTTCCGGAACGATTGCGTACATATTGTCGCTCTCGTATGCACGCTTCGCTTCACGTTTGGTCATAATCTCTTCGTGGAACGTTTCTCCGGGTCGCGGACCGATAATGTCGAGGTCAATGTCTCGGGTTTCGTACCCATATTGGGGTGCAAGCGTCTCGATCATCGCTTCGGCGAGATCTGCAATACGAATGGAAGGCATCTTAAAGACGAATACCTCACCGCCTTTCGTTTCCTGAGCAGCTCCAGTAACGAGGTCGAACACGTCATTGTACGTCAGAAAGAACCGCGTCATTCGCTCATCTGTGAGCGTGACAGGCCCACCATTTCTAATCTGTTCTGCAAACAGCGGAATCACTGACTGAGAGGAGTTGATAACGTTTCCAAATCGAACAGAGGCAAGGTTGATATCACTCCCACCGCTGTACGTGTTGCCTGCTGTAACGAGTTTTTCTCCGAGGAGTTTTGTGGTCCCCATTGTGTTCGCGGGATGGACCGCTTTATCGCTGCTCGTAAATACGAATTGGTCGATATTTGCGTCGATCGCGGCGTCGACGACATTCTGAAGCCCGACTGCATTTGTTTTGACAGCTTCGAACGGGTTGTACTCACAGATATCTACGTGTTTCATCGCAGCGGTATGGAAGACGACGTCAACTCCAGACATCGCCCGTGCCAACCGGTCGCCGTCGCGAACATTACCTGCAAAAAACCGACACCGCTCATCATCGACTTCCGATTTTAGCGAAGCCAATCCGGGTTCACTACTATCCAAAATTCGGATCGTCTCTGGATTCTGATCCAAAAGACGTGGTACGAGAGAATAACCGACTGACCCTGCTCCCCCTGTCAGGAGAATAGTCTTACCAGCAAGCATCTGTCTCGCACCTTTGAGGGGATACTCATCAAGCTATTGAATTTGGTTACAAGGCTAATACCACTATTCAGCGAGGCGAAGATCAGTTATTTCTCGACTATTTTAATGCGTGATATTGATGATATCTTTATTTATTTTTGGGCACTTGTGAACACTTCTCAGGGTTACGACCCGCGCACCAGCGGATCGTACCACGCTTCGTTCGCTTGGTACCACTCGATGAACGACTCGACCCCCTCGCGGATATCTTTGGTCGGTTCGTATCCGATCACATCGCGCGCCTTCGAGATGTCGGCGTGCGTGTGCTCTGCGTCACTCGCATGTCGATCGTCGAATGCGATCTCCAGCGATTCGTCGATCGCATCGCGAACTTCCTTGGCGAGCGTGAGAATATCGATGTTGTCAGTCGAGCCAATATTCATTACCTCGCCGTCAGCGCTGTCGTCAGTCAGCAATCTCCGATTGGCGTCAACTACGTCCTCGATATAGGTGAAATCACGCGTCTGTGAACCGTCTCCGTAGACAATGGGTGGTTCACCGTGGAGACATCGCGAGACGAAATTCGTGATCGCCATATTCGGCCGCATTCGTGGACCGTACACCGTGAAATACCGGAGCGACACCGTCGGCAGCCCGTACACTTCGTTGTACACCCGAACGTAGTGTTCGGCGGCGAGCTTCGACGCTCCGTACGGCGAAATTGGCGTTGTTGGGTGATCCTCATCGTACGGGAGGTACTTCGGCTTTCCGTACACGCTCGACGAGGAGGCGTTGACGACGCGGTCGATATTCGCATCGCGGGCCGCATCAAGCACGTTGAGCGTCCCTTCGACGTTGTACGAGTTCACTTTTCGGGGCTCTTTCACGCTCGTTCGAACCCCCGCCTGTGCGGCCTGATGGTAGACGACATCTGTGTCAGAGACGAGATCGTCGACAAGTTCGAAGTCGGTCGTCGATCCTCTAACGAGTTCGTAACTACCCGATGAAGACTTCGCAGCCTCTCGACTGACCTCCACATTATGCTCTTTGATCCCGAGGTCGTAGTATGCTTCGAAATTGTCGAGTACGACAACATCGTGGCCATCTGCAGCGAAGGTTTCTGCGAGATGGCCACCGATGAATCCCGCACCGCCAGTAACGAGAACGTCCATAGTGTGTGATACAATAGGATAGCCAAAGGAATTGTGGAACGCCATTCAGGAACACGAGTAACACATGAATCTCGTTCTTCAGAACGAGATCTCGCTCACAAAGTATTTCCCACCATCCCGATATCTACGAGCCATGCAAGCAGTCGTACTGGCCGCCGGCAAAGGCACACGCCTTCAACCGCTCACCGACGACAAGCCGAAAGTACTCGTCGAGGTGAACGGCACGCCCCTCATCCAGGATGTCTTCGACAACCTCATCGACGCCGGTGCGACCGAACTCGTCGTCATCGTCGGCTACAAGGCCGAGCAGATTATCGACCGCTACGGCGACGAGTACGACGGTGTCCCGATCACCTACGCGCACCAACGCGAACAACTCGGCCTCGCACACGCCATTCTCCAAGCGGAGCCGCACGTCGACGGCGACTTCATGCTGATGCTCGGCGACAACGTGTTCCGCGGGAACCTCGGCGACGTCACGAACCGCCAACAGGAGGACCGCGCCGACGCGGCGTTCCTCGTCGAGGAGGTGCCCTACGAGGAGGCCTCCCGCTACGGCGTGCTCGACACCAACGAGTACGGCGAGGTCGTCGAGGTCGTCGAGAAGCCGGACGATCCGCCGAGCAACCTCGTGATGACCGGCTTCTACACGTTTACCCCCGCCATCTTCCACGCCTGCCACCTCGTCCAGCCCTCCGATCGCGGCGAGTACGAACTCCCGGACGCGATCGATCTGCTCATCCAATCGGGTCGCACCATCGACGCGATCCGGCTCGACGGCTGGCGCGTCGACGTGGGCTATCCGGAGGACCGCGACCGCGCCGAGGAACGACTGGACGAGCTGTCCGAGGAAGACGCCGACACGGAAGCGGAAGTCGACGAAGCCGTGGTCGACGACTGATTGGTCGGTCGCTGAAGCGGGACACGCCCCTCATTTCGTCTGTTCACGCCAGTGGCTAGGGCCGGAGCATGTCGAGGAGACACCCCTCGTTTCGTCTGTTCTTCTCGTAGAACGAGAGGCACTCCACGAGTAGTCATCGTCCACACCCCTCATTTCGTCTGTTCTGTGTCACATCGTTCGGGCGCTCATCTTCTCGGCTGTAACAGATAGAAGCAAACGAAACAAGGTAAACAAACGAACACCAATCTTAAGTTAGGAGGTAGTGTTACTCAGAATACCAACAATGTCTGAAGATCTCTTTACCGAGATGACGGAGACCCTCTTTGAGGACAAATCTACCCTCTCGGAGGAGTATCGTCCGGACGTTATTGTCGAACGAGACGACGAAATTGACGCATATCGATCGGCACTCAAAGACGTGCTTTTCGGCCGAAATCCAGCAAACGTGTTTATTTATGGGAAAACTGGTGTCGGAAAGACGGCCGTCACGGAGTACATGATGAGTGCCCTTCAGGCCGAAGTAAAGCGACGGGATGAAGCCGAGGAACTCCACGTTCACTTCCGAAACTGCAACGATGACAGCGTGTACAGAACAGTTCGATCGCTTATAAATAGCATCCGCGGAGAGAACGGAGAGACGTTTCCAGAAACCGGCCTCTCGACATCGCATGCCCTCGAAACGTTATACGAAGAAATGGAGACACGTGGCGGCACATTTCTGTTCATTCTCGACGAGATCGACCATCTTTCCGACCCTGATTCCCTGCTGTACGAACTCCCTCGTGCACGCGCGAACGGCCATCTCGACGCGGCACGTGTCGGCGTGATCGGGATCAGCAACAACTACACCTTCCGCTCGTCGCTGAGCCCGAAAGTCAAAGACACGCTGATGGAGAAGGAGCTCGCCTTTTCGCCGTACGACGCAGACGAGCTCCAGTCGATCCTCACTGCCAGAGCCGAGAAAGCCCTCGTTGACGGTGCGTGTACGGACTCAGCGATTAGACTCGCAGCCGCGAAGGCGGCGAAAGACACCGGGAGCGCACGGCAGGCGATCGACCTCCTCCGCGAGGGCGGCGATGTCGCCGAAGAACAGGGAGCGACAGCGATCACCGATGACCACATCGAAGTGGCTGCGGCGCGTGTCCAGCGAGGGCGTGTCCAAGATAAGTTACGCGACCAGACCATGCACGGACAACTCATCTTAGAGTCGCTCGCACGAATCGAGGTCGACGGGGACATTCCCGCACGGTCAAAAGAGATTCAGGCGGTGTACGAACGTGTCGCACGAAACTGGGGTCACGATCCACTGACCACGCTAAAGAGTATCCAGAACCATCTTGCGGATCTCACGATGCTCGGATTTCTCGAACGTACCGAACAGAATGAAGGACGCGCAGGCGGTGTTCACTACCGGTACGAACTCGCGTTGGATCCCGATATCATCGTGGAGACGCGCGAGTCGATCGAGAATCAGCCGTAGTCAGGTTGCAAACCAAACGGAAGAACAGACGAAACGAGGGGCGTGGTTCGAGTGAGATGGAGACAGCACAGATCGTGGAGAGCAGAACAGACGAAATAAGGGGTGTGCTATCGTCACAAGGTCGCGGTCAACTAGTGCTGAAGCGACACGTTAGTAAGAAAACAAGTAACGTATCTTCTCTACTCCTAGGCTAGAGAGTACCTTTCGTCTGTGTTTAACAATCATGGCGGTAGCGATACGAGGTCGATCACAAAGACAGACGAAATGTACTCTCTCATTCCCTGCTGATACGCTGCGAAAAGCGGTGTGTGTCGGTTGTCCCCTCGCTTAACAACGGAGCGCGATCAACACGCGTCACATGAGTTCGAGACGGTGAACAGACGAAACGAGGGGTGGTTCGAACGAACGAAGCCCACCACACTGCAGAGACGAGAACAGACGAAACGAGGGGTGTCCGAGAGCCACCGAATCTCAATCAAGTAGCTCACATCACGACGAAGCGGTGATCGATACTGCACGTACCAACTCAATCTCAATCTGGAGACCGCCTTCGAAGCCCTCGAACGACGCAACGAAGCTGACACAGATCTCGCTCCGTGACACTGGACAAAGACAGACGAAACGTACTCTCTCACTCCCGGCTACCACGCGTCAAAGCGTAGCCCGATCGATCACCCGCTCGTTCTCGATACGCTCGAAGCCATCGACGGTCGCCGTCAGGACCGGGACTGCTGTGCGCGAACGGTCCCTCCAATATCCACGCCGTGTCGCTCGTCGAGCCGCTGCCCGCTGCCACGGAGATCTGCAACGACGCAGATCCAGATTGCTTCTGTCGATCTAAGCGCAAATTTCACGGAGTAACCACGGAACACTAGTTGGTACTATGGACGTGACCAAGGATGGGGTCCAAGACATCTGCACAGACGCGGTCTTCGAGCGCGGCGAGACCTATCTCGCCGAGAACCGCATTCGTGAGATCCACC
>Ga0207720_100644_pt1 | contig 19932 bp, 22 predicted proteins | sample A23P2SouthBayCA_2_FD_187751 | JGI IMG/M metagenome (GOLD analysis project Ga0207720, IMG submission 187751) | Aerobic enrichment media microbial communities from Eden Landing Ponds, California, USA - A23 E3 (2) (SPAdes) | ecosystem: Environmental > Aquatic > Marine > Unclassified | place...
TCCTCGGAGTGCTGGTCGGTCCATTCGCCCGACAGCGCCTGGACCAGCGTCGTCTTGCCGTGGTCGACGTGGCCGACGAGTCCGATGTTCACCTCCGGTTGTGTGTTCGTCGTCATCTCGGGAGTAATCTTGGCGAATCTTCGCCCTCTGGGACTGATAAGCCTACTGTTCCGCGGCCGCCGCTCCCGTCAGGCGCCCGCGACGCCGCCCTCGCGCCGATTCCGCGACCGCTGGGAGCCGCTCAGTCTCCGAGCGCCTCGTCGACGGCCGCAGTCAGCCGGTCGAACCCGTCCGCCTGCCCCTTCGCCACGAACCCCGCGCCACGCTCGCGCACTCGCTCGGCGACGCCCGCTTCGTCGGTGCCAGAAAAGAGGATCACCGGTACGTCGGGCTGACGGTCCCGCACCGCCGCCAGCACGTCCATTCCGTCCAGGCCCGGCATCTCGTAGTCGCTCACCACGCAGTCCACCGACTCGTCAAGTCGCGCGAGCGCCGCCTCGGGGTCCGCCCGCGTCTCGACGGCCACGTCGTCCAGTCGGCCGAGATACGCGCCGGCCAGCGCCGTCAGCTCGGGGTCGTCGTCGACGACCAGCACCGTCCGGCGGTCACAGCGGCCGGTCGACCGATAGAGGGTCTCTGATTCGCTCGATGCACACATGTACCACCCTCTTTGCGCCCGGTCGTGTTAATGATTCCCGAGCGTTTTCTCCGATTGAAATCACCATCGATTATGACACTAAATCTTCAAAAATCGGTTTCAGCGAACTCTTTTGGGCCTCACCTGCGAACGATCTGCCATGAGCAGCACTCCCGGGCCGGGCGAGGACGGCGAGGCGGCCGACGGTGACCCGGCGGAGGCCTTCGGCGTCGTCGCCAGCGAGACGCGCCTGGACATCCTCGAGGCGCTCTGGCGCGCCGAGGAGCGGCCGGTCCCCTTCTCCGAGTTGCACGACGACGTCCCGCTGCGCGACAGCGCGCAGTTCAACTACCACCTCCAGCAGCTCACCGACCGGTTCGTCACGAAAACCGACGACGGCTACGACCTGCGCCACGCCGGCGCGCAGGTCGTCCGCGCGGTGCGGGCGGGGACGTTCACGCGCACGCCCGACGTCGATCCCTTCGCCGTCAAGGGCGCCTGCACTCGCTGTGGCGGCGGCCTCGAGGCCCGCTACGCCGACGAGCAGTTCCGCATCGACTGCGTCGACTGCGGGAAGTCCCACGGCGAGTACGAGTTCCCCGCGGGCGGGCTGGCCGACCGCTCCGAGCCCGAGATCGCGCGCGCCTTCGACGAGCGGGTCCGGCACCTGCACTGTCTGGCGGCAGACGGCGTCTGTCCGGCCTGCGCGGGCCGGATCCACACCGAGATCGTCCGCGGCGGCGACTGCTGTCTCGACGTGGCCGTCCGCGCCGAGCACGTCTGCGAGCGCTGTCACAACGACCTCTGCTCGCCGGTCGGTCTCGTGCTGCTCGACCAGCCGGTCGTCACCGCCTTCTACGAAGAACACGGGATCGACATCTCCGAGCGACCGTACTGGACGCTGCCGTGGTGTGTCGACGACGAGTACACGACCGTCCGCTCCAGCGATCCCTGGCGCGTCGCGGTGCGGGTCCCGCTGGCCGACGACTGCCTCACCGTCGTCCTCGACGGCGACCTCGCCGTCGTCGACACCGAGCGCCACGCCTGCGGGGACTGAACGCTCCGTTCACCTGCCGTTCGCCGTCGGTACCCCGAGTCACTGCTCGAAATAGCGCCCGTGGAAGCCGAACGGGACGGCGTGGGGCAACGGCGCTCGCGCCCGCACGTCGAGGGTTTCGCCGTCGAGGACGAGCAGGTCCGTCCGCTCGGCGGGGACGTTCAGCGCGGTGACGAGTACGACGCCCTCGTCGCTGGGTCGGTCGGCGTCGGGCGCGCGGACGACGACCGGTTCCTCGGCGAACAGGCCCGACTCCTCCCAGCGCCGCGTGTCGCCGGTCGTCACGTCCACCTTCGCGACGTGGTTGCCGTCGCGCTCGGCGGCCCCCTGCGCGTAGGCGTAGCGGTACTCGCGAGTCCTGTCTTCGGGGGCGACCCGCGGGAGTTCACAGCCGTCGTACAGGCGTTCGCTCGTGACGTCACCGCGGCCACTGTCGGTTCCGCCGTCGAACGGCACGTGGAACCGGCGCAGTTGCCCGTCGGCGCCCGACTCGAACCAGTCGGCGGCCGCGTCGAGGTAGAGCCCGTCGACCACGTCGGCGTCGGGGTAGGCGACCAGGTCGACGACCACCTCGCCGTTCGTGCTGTCGTCAGTCCCCCGCTCGAAGGCGTTGACGTGGTGGAAGACGAACCAGGCGTCGGTCTCGCGGGTCGCGACGCGCTCGCCCGTCTCGCGGTCGAGAACGTGGAACGCGGTCCCGCGCTCGGGTTCCCAGTCGTAGAAGTCGACGAACCCCTCGCCGCCGGGCAACAGGAAGGATTTCGGGTCGGTGACGAACGGGTGTTCGGTGAGGACGACGAACCGCTCGGTCAGCGCGAAACTGTGGAGGTAGGCCGGGCGGTCGGCGGCGACTCGCCCGACGACCTCGCGAGTGCGGGCGCCGTCGGGCAGGCGATAGACCGTGTACTCGCTGGGCCGGCCGAAGGTAGTGAGGAGGCCGACGGTTTCGCCGCGATGGGGGTCCGGCAGGACGTGCGCGCAGTTGATGTGGCCCGCGAGGTCGTCGGCGAAGGTAAACTCCCCGCGGGTCTCGAGGGTCGCGGGGTCGCAGTCGAGAAACCGGGGGACTTCGGTCATCGCGACCAGCGAGTCCGCGACGCGGGTGACGTGGACGTTGCAGTTGTCGGTGGGATCGCCGAAGAGGAGGTCTCGCAGGCGGGCGAGATAGCCGCCGTCGCCCGTCGCGAACTGCCCGTCGAGGACGCCCTCCTCGGTCGCCTTCCGGTAGGTCTCCGAGCGGAGAAATCGGTTCGTGTAGCTGATCTCGTCGGAGTGTCCGTCGAAGGCGAACCGGTGGCACATCGCCAGGCCGTCGAACCAGTGGCCGACGCGCTCGCCGCCGACCTCGAACTTCGCGGGTCCGTTGCGGACCAGCGCCCCGTCGAGCCAGTCCGGCAGGTCGCCCTCGACCGGAAGGGAGTGGTCGCGGACTTCGCTCTCGAGCGACCGAAAGCCCAGTTCGAACCCCGCCTCCATCGCCATGGGCGTCGTTTGGTGGGTGTGCGTCTAATCGCTGGTGGTGGATGGAGGTTGCCCTCGAGCCCGTCTTTCGACGAGTGATCCTGTCCGCTGACAGCCCTCGCCCCGCTCGCTCCGAGTCACAGCGACTGCAACCGCAGACGCCACTGCAGCCGCACTCGATCCTGAGCGATGAAAGCCCTCGCCACGCTCGCGGTCGCTGCGAGACATATCCGCGCGTCGGCCAACCGCACCGCGCCGCACTCGCGCGGATAGAGGTCCCGCAGCGACTAAAGTTAACGCGAGCGCGCCTCGCCCTTTCAGTCCGCCAGGACCGCACCCGAACCGCTCCGCGCAGCACCGCGACCGCAGACAGCCACGCGCCTCCCGACCGACTGCGTTGCCCACTCGCTCCGCTCGTTGCGCTACTCGTCCCTCGCGCGATGACCGTACGACGGCGCGCGCCACGGCGGCTGTCGTGATGTCTGATCGACGGCGAATTTCGCGCGCCGCCTCACCACTCGAGGTCGAACGCCAGCGTCTCGCGGTCGGCGGTGGCGGCCTCGTACTCCTCGCGGAGGATGGTGAAGCGGTGCTGGTCGGTGACGGCGCCGTCGGGCCGCTCGGAGTGCTGGCGGAGCAGTCCCTCGTGGCGGCTGTCGTAGCGGTCGACGTACTTCTCGATCATCCGCCGCGACGGCTCGTTTTCGGTCGCGCAGGTCGTGTAGAAGGCGTCCAGGTCGTACTGTTCGAACGTGAGTTCGACGAACGCACAGGCGCGCTCGAGGCCGTACTCGCGATCCCAGTACTCCCTGGCGAGGACGATACCCGACCCGGCTCGGCGGGTGTCCCACTCCGGGCCGAACGCGGTGGTGCCGACGATGTCGCCGTCCTCGTCGGTGGCGCGCAGGAGATACCGGGCGGTCTCGCGGTCGCTCCACTGCTGTTCGGCGTGGTCGAGAAACTCGGCGACCTGGTCGAGGCGGTCGAACTGGAACCACGGCATGTGGTCGGCGGCGGCCTCGGCCCAGTCCTCGCGGGAGAAAAAGTCGTAGAGTGCGAACGGGTCGCAGGTGTCGTGGGCGAGGCGCTCGAAGACGAGTCGGTCGGTCTCGATCCGCGTGGGGAACAGGGACATGGCTCCTGCCCTGGGGTCTCCCGCCGGGGCCGAATGTCTGGCGGTGTCCGGGTCGCGGCCGGCGGGACTCGCGGCCAGCGGGACTCGCAACCGGCGAGACTCGCGGCCGGCGGGTGTCGCGGCCGGCGGAGATCACTCGGGCGCGTCGCGCTCGCCGGCGAAGCGGTCGACCTCGGCGTCGGGTTTCCACTCGCCGGCCTCGCGGGGGTCGACGTGGACGAACACGTCGTCGACTTCCGGGATCTCCCGGATCGACTCGATGATCTCGGTCTCGATATCGTGGGCCTCCAGCAGCGTGCGGTCGCCCTCGACTTCGATGTGCAGCGAGACGTCGACCTCCGGGCCGACGTAGTGGGCGATCACGTCGTGGGCGCCCTCGACGTCGGGGTGGGCGAGCGCGCGCTCGATGATCTCCCGGCGGAGGTCCTCGGGCGGCGCCCGGCCGACGAGATACCCCATGTTGTCCCGGACGACCTCGACACCTGTGTAGAGGATGCTCACGGCGACGACGACGGCCGCGACGGGGTCGAGGACGGGATAGCCCGCGCTCGCGCCGACGACGCCGACGATGGCGGCGCTGGCGGTGAGGATGTCGTTGCGGTTGTCCAGCGCGGTGGCGGTCAGCGCCGGCGAATTGTGGGCGTCGCCCGCGGCGAGGACGTAGCGATAGAGACCGTACTTGGTGACGGCGGCGACCGCGAGGACGCCGACGGCGACCGGACCCCGCGACACCGACACGTCACCAGACAGAAACGAGGCGCCCGCCTGATACAGCACTGTGCCGCCGGCGGCGAAGATGCCCAGCGCGACGAACAGGCCGACGAACGGTTCGATGCGTTCGTGGCCGTGCGGGTGTTCGAAGTCGGGCGGGCGGGTGGTGAGATAGAGACCGGCGACAGTGACGAGCGAGTACACCGTGTCGGCGAGACTGTTGACGGCCTCGCCCTCGACGGCGAGGCTCCCGGTGACGAACCACGCGCCGCCTTTGGCCAGCGCCAGCGCGAGGTTCACCCCCAGCAGGAGCAGTCCGACACGGCGGAGCGCGCTCGCCCGCCCGTCCATCTCGGTCATCGTCGGCGTTTGACGGGGGGCGCTCAAAGCCGTGTCGACCTGCCGGCCGCCCGGGGCCCGCCCTCCGGTCGTACTCGAGGACTCGCTCGCTCACTCACTCGCCGACGGTGTTCCGGAGCGTCCCGATACCCTCGTAGGTAATTTCGATCTCGTCGCCGGGTTCGACGGTTCCCGGATTGGCGGGGCTGCCGAAGGCGACGGCGTCGCCCGGCCGGAGCGTGAACCGCTCGGAGAGATACGAGACGACTTCGAACGGGTCGAACAGCATCAGTTCGGTGTTGGCGTCCTGGCGACGCTCGCCCGCGACGTCGGTGTGCATATCGATGGCGGTCGGGTCCAGGTCCGTCTCGATCCACGGGCCGAGCGGCGCCGACCCGTCGAAGGCCTTGCGCGCGGTGCGACCCTGCTGGTCGAGCGCGTCGACGTCGTTCATGACCGTGTAGCCGCGGACCGCGTCGGGGACGTCCGCGGGCGCGAGGTTCCGACAGCGTTCGTCGATCACGGCCACCAGTTCGCCCGCGTAGGTGAGTTCCTCGGTGAACTCGGGGTAGGGGACCGACTCCTCGTGGGCCAGCAGCGAGGCCGGCGGCTTGATGAAGAAGTCGGGCTCCTCGGGGCGCTCGTAGTCCATCTGGTCGAGCGTCTCGGCGTAGTTGCGGCCGACACAGTACAGCGCCGACGGCTCACAGGGCGGGAGCAGTCGGCCGTCGCGGCCGACCGCGTAGACGCCGTCGGGAGTGTGGATCCGACCGTCCTCGTATCTGCCAGCCACTGGTCCCTCGGGCGTGAGCAATCGTGCCTGTCGCATGGGTCGGCGTTCGACCCCGCGGATAAAGAGCGTCCGGTTCGGCCAGTGCGGCCGACTGGCGGCGGCGCGCCCGGTCGGCGCCGCTCAGTCGAACGAGAGGGCGACGGCGTCGTCGTCGCCGTCGACAGTGGCGCCGTCCTGGGCGGCGAAGGCCTCGCGGATCCGCTCGTAGCTGTCGTCGACGGCCTCGACGATCACCTTCGTGTCCGCGACGACGGGCATGAAGTTGGTGTCGCCCTCCCAGCGCGGGACGACGTGGGTGTGGAGGTGGTCGTCGATGGACCCGCCGGCGGCGCTCCCGCCGAGGTTGAGCCCGGCGTTGTAGGCGTCCGGGTCGAGCGCGGCGTCGAGCGCGTCGAAGGTCCGCTGTTTCAGGCGGGCGTGGTCGAGCAGGACTTCCTCGGAGAGGTCGCGGTAGTCCCCGGCGTGGACGCGGGGGATGACCATCACGTGGCCGGGGTTGTAGGGATAGTTGTTCAGGAGGACGAAGGCGTGTTCGGAGCGGGCGGCGACGCGGCGCTCGCGGTCCGAGCCGGCCTCCCCGGCACCGAAGGCACAGAAGACACAGCCCTCGACGTCGGTGCCGTCCTCGCGTTCGACCCACTCGATGCGCCACGGCGCGAAGACCTGGTCCATGCGTGCTCTGGGGCCGGCGGGGCCAAAAGCACCGCCGGTCCGGCGTGGTGTGTCGCCGTCCAGACCGGTCGGTCCGCTGTCGGAGGACCCGCTCAGGGCCACCCACCCGGAAACGCGTCGCCCTCGACGAACGCGTCGAGGACCGGTTCGACCTCGCCGAGACGCCGGCCCGGCGAGACGACGTCCGCGTCGCGGTTCCACTCGACGTAGCCGGCATCCGCCAGTCGGGGCAGATGGGCGTGGACGAGCGCGAGCCTCGCCGTCCGCGGGTCGCCGTCGAGTCGGGCGGTCAACTCTCCCACCGTCCGCTCGCCGTGGCGGGCGAGCGCGAGCAGCGTCACGCGGCGTGGCCGCTCGCACAGGGCGTCGAAGAGCGCGTCACAGGTGTGTCCCATCGGTACCACCTGTCGATCCGTATCACCCCCAGCCCCCTCAACGGGATACCTGCGTTCGAAGGGATCGTCCATCTGCGTCCGACGGGGCCGCGCGCTTCGGGGCCAACCGCATTCGACGGGGCCGCGCGGCGAACCCTTACCTCGACTCCCGGCGAAAGCGAGGTATGGGCCTGCTCGAAGCGGTCGTCGTCTTCGTCGTGGGATACGTCTCGGGGACGGTCACCCGACTGTTCGCGGGCGTGGCCGCCGTCGCCGCGCTCGTGCTCGCGGTGCTCGGGATCGCGCTCCCGGCGTCGGTCGTCGCCGTCGCCGACCCCGTCGTCGACATCTATCTCGGCAACGAGTTGCTCTTCCTCTCGGGGTTTCTGTTCGCCGTCGCCCACCGCGACCACGAGCGCGAGGAGTGAGCGCGTGCTTCGGGGCCGTGTGTAGGTGGCTCAGAGCCGCGGTCCCGGCACGTCCGCGTCGGCGGCCTCGCGCCAGGAGTGTGCGGGGGACCACTCCAGCACCTCGCCGGCCCGCGCGTTCGAGATGGCCGACTCGTCGCCCGAGAGGTCACACTGCTCGGGGACCGAACCGAAGTACTCCGCGAACAGCTCCGCGGTCGGTCGGTCGCCGTAGTTCTCGTCGGCGACAGCGAACACCGCCTCGTGGCCCTCGACGTCGGCGGTGAGCGCGGCGTCGACGATGCTTGCGATGTCGCGGACGTCGATATAGCTCCAGAAGTTGCCGACGCCCTCCTCGGGCACGTCGTTGTCCCGGCACAGGTACTTGCCGGGGTACTGGATCCACGACGGTCGCACGGAGACGACGGGCACGTCGTAGCGCCGCGCGGTGGCCCGCGCGACGGCCTCGCCGGCCTCCTTCGAGACGCCGTAGGGGTCCTCCGGACGGAGGGGGTGGGCCTCGTCGACGGGCAGGTAGTCCGGTGGCGACGTCTCGGCGGCGAAGGGAAAGCCGAGCGTGCTCTCGGAGGAGGCCCAGACGACGCGCGCGCCGGCCCGCCCGGCGGCGGTCAGGACGTTGTACGTCGAGACGACGTTGTTCTCGAACACCTCGCCGGCGGGGTGGTCGAGCGGGTCCGGGATCGCCCCCCAGTGGACGACCGCGTCGGGGTCGAACTCGGCGACGAGGTCGGCGACGTCTCCGCGGTCGGTCAGGTCGGCGACGCGCACGTCGACGGACGCGCGCTCGCTCTCGGCGAAGCGCTGGTCGACGCACATGACCTCGTGGCCGTCGCTCGCGAGTCGGTCGACGATCCAGCGGCCCGACCCGCCAAGACCCCCGGTGACGATGACGCGTGACATACCCGAAGATGGGGATCCGCGCTGAAAAAGCCGGGGCGTTCGTCACGCCCGCCGGGACTGACCGCTACTCCATCCAGTCGGGGTCCGCCCGCGGCGGCGCAAAGACGTCGATGCCCTCCAGCGGGTCGTCGCCGCGGTTGACGACGCTGTGGGGCTCGTTCGATTCGAGGGCGTAGGAGTCACCGGGGCCGACGGACACCTCCTCGCCCTCGACGAGGAAGACGCCCGACCCGCTCGTGACGTAGCCGACCTGCTCGTGTTCGTGGCTGTGTTCGGGCACGACCGCGTCGGGTTCGATGTGGAAGTGCTGGACGCTGGCGCGCTCGCCGACCGCCAGTTGCGTGAGGTGGACCCCCTCGACGGCTTCGACCGTCTCGCGGGCCGCGTGTGTGACGACCTCCATGTCCCCCGTCTCGGCCGCATCGCACCTAAATTGGGGCGCTCCCGCGCCGCCCCGAGCGGCGAGCGAGCCCCGTCCAGCGCGTCGAGTACCCCGTCCAACGCTTCGAGTGATCGAAACGACCACCGGAATTTATTTCGTCGCCAGGCGTAGCTCGAGGGGACCGCCCGCCCTGCGCGGTCCCGCGTATCGCACGCCAACCGCATCCCACACTCCACACCGACACATGACCCTCCGAACGCGACACCTCGTCGGCGGTGGTCTCGTCCTGCTGACCGCCGTCGCGAGCGTGCTCGCCTACCCCGAGATGCCGGCCGAGATGGTGACTCACTGGGGCACCGACGGCCCGAACGGCTCGATGGACAGAACCGTGGGCCTCGCCGGGCTCCCGGCGCTCGCGCTCGCGATGCTCGCGATGTTCGAACTCCTCCCGCGGATCGACCCGCTCGGCGAGTCGATCACCGACCTCGGCGGGTACTACGACCTGCTCGTCCTGACAGTCGTCGGCCTGCTGGCGTACGTCCACGGCGTGATGATCGCCTGGAACCTCGGCTACGAGTTCGACGTAGTCCAGGCCACGGCGCCCGCGGTGGGCGCCGTCCTGTTCGTCGCCGGCGTCGTCCTCGAGCGCGTCGAGAAGAACTGGTTCGTCGGCATCCGGACGCCGTGGACGCTCAGCAGCGAACGCGTCTGGGAACAGACCCACGAGCGGGGCGCCCCGCTGTTCAAACTCGCGGGCGTCCTCGCGCTCGGCGCCGTCGCCGTCCCCGAGTACGGCCCCGTCTTCCTCGTCGGTCCGGTCGCCGTCTCCGCGCTGTACCTGACCGTCTACTCCTATCTCGCCTATCGGCGGCTGGGCCCCGACGAGGACGCGTCTGTCTGACCGCCTCCGTCCGGCCGCCTCACTCGTCGTCCGCTCGCGTCCGGTACCACAGCGCGCTGGCGCCCAGCGCCGCGGCGGCGGCGCCGACGCCGAAGCCCGGTCCGCCGTCGGAGGAGGTTCCGGTGCCCGGTCCGGGCGTCTCCGGCCCATCGGTGTCGGTCGGGGTCGGCCCGTCCGTGCCCGCGTCGGTCGGTGTGGCCGAGTCCGTCGGGGTCGGCGTGGGCGTCAGCATCGGCGTCGGCGACGCCGTCGGGGTGGGCGAGGCGGTCGGTGTCGGAGTCGACGGCGTAATCTCGGTCGGCGGGGCCCGGGTCGGCGTCGGCGTCGCGGTCTGTGTCTCGATGGTCGTCGGCGCGTCGGGAGCGCTCTCGCCGCCGAGTTTCAGCAGCCAGCCCCGCGAGCGCGGGTCGGCGTTCTGGGACCCGGGCCGGGTGGCCCCGCCGGCGACGACGCCGCCGTCGCCGCTCCCGAGGACCGTCGCGAAACTGTTGATGTTGTCGGGGGCGAACCGCTGCACCCAGCGCGGCTCGACGTCGGGGCCAAGTTCGGCGACGAAACCCGCGCCGGTCTGGCTGTTGATGCTCTCGAGGGATTGCCCGACGACCGTGATGCCGTCGGGGGTGACGGTCGCGTCGGTGACGACCGTCGCCGGCTGGGGCGCGATGCGGCGTTTCGCCTGCTCGACGCCGCTGGCGTCGGTGGCGACACCCCACCCCTGGAACGTCGACCTGGAGGGACCGATGGCGAGGCCGACGGTGAGGTAGCCGCCGTCGACGGGCACGACGTCCCGGAGCTGGCTCTGGCCCGTCTCGCCGTCGAACGGCGCGGTGAGCGTGCGCTGCCAGCCGACGCTCCCGTCGGCGCCGACCCGGAACAGGTTCCCGCGGACCGGCGGCTGCTCGTCGCCGCTCGCCTGCTCGCGCAGTTCCCCCGCCGCCACGAACCCATCTTCGCGGGGCAGGAGGCCGAGGACCGTCGACGTGCGGTCCTCGAAGTACGTCGAGCGGGACTGTTCGGCGCCGTCGGCGTCGACCTGAATCGTGAACGCGGTCGCCGACTGGCCGACGACGCGGTACCCGCCGACGAGGTAGCCGCCGTCGACGGACACGACGTCCTGCGGGAGCAGCGTCCCCCCGTCCGCGCCGGGGTCGTACTGGCGCCACCACCGGACGCTCCCCTCAGGGTCCGTCCGGACGAGGTGAACGACCCCGGTCCCGGTCGCGGCGGCGGCGAGGACGGCCCCGCCGTCGCCGGTCGACTCGGCCGCGAGGAAGGCCGGCTGGGTGTCGAGGTCGTCGTTGCGGACCGGGACGGACCAGCGCTGCTCGCCGGTCGTCGGGTCGAGGCCGAACAGCCAGCCCACCAGGCTGGACTGCGACCCCGTCTGGCCGAGGGCGACGTACTGGTCGCCGGACTCGACGGTGGCGACGACGTTGTTCACGGTCGATTCGGCGTACGCACGGTTCCAGCGGAGGGGGAGTTCGTCGGCGGTCCCGGCGGGCGCGCCGGCGGCGCTTCCGAGCGCGAGACCCGACGCGAGGAGACCGGTCGACGCTAGCAGGCGGCGTCGCGAGTACTCGCGTGGCATACACGCCGGGATTCGCCCAACTGGCTGATAAGTGAACCTATTCGGATACGCGACGACTGTCCGACGGCCGCGGAACGGGGGCTTTAGGTCGGTGGGTTCGGAACTCCCGTGCATGAGTACCCCAACGAAAATCACGCTCGGGACCATCGGCGTCGCAGCGATCCTCGTGGTCGGCCAACTCCTGCTGGCCGCGCTGTAGATGTTCACCGACCGCGAACTCACCGCCGAAGTCGCGGCCGTCCGCGACGCCCACGCGCCCGACGCGCTCGTCCTCGACTGCGCGCGGGACTTCGAGACGCTGCCGCCCGCCCAGGCCGAGGAACTCGGCCTCGTCACCGAGTCGCTCGAGCCCGCGAGCTACCCCGCCGAGTGGCTCCCCGACGACGCCCCGGACCTGCTCCGTCAGTACGCGAGCGACGAGTTCACCGTGGGCGCGCCCGGCGACGGCGGCGTCGCCTGGACCCATCAGACCACACCCCCAGTGGTCCTCGTCAAGCCGCGGCTGGCGGGCTCGCCCGACGCCTTCGTTGACTTCCTCCTCGCCGAGGCGCTCGTCGAGGTCGGACTGGAGCTGCCCGAGCACTTCCTCGGCTTCTTCGGCGAGCGCTACCGCGACCTCGCGAGGGCGGTCGCCGACCGCCTCGACCCCGTCGGCACCTACCAGCTCGCCGCCGCGCTGTACACCGCCTACCTCGGCTTGCACACCCGCGAAGTGTTCGCCGGCTGGGACGGCGAACAGCCCGGCCAGGACGCCCGACCTGCCCTCCACGACGCGTGGGTCGACGCCGGCGAGCGCCTCGAACCGCGTCTGGCCGACCTCCCGAGCGACCTGGCCGCCGGGTCGACCGACTTCGGCGACGCCGCCGAACTGGCCTGCAGCGCGGTCAAACACACCGTGGGGCAACGCTCCACGAGCCCTCGCTCGCACGCTCGCGAGGACGGCATCGACCTGCCGACCCCCTTCGGCGCGCTCGACACCGCCGCCTACCGCGAGCACGGCGCCGACTTCGCCGTCCAGTGGGCCGAGAAAACCTTCGACCGTCTCGACTGACACCCCGATTTCGTGTGGAACGTACCCACACGCGACCCGTGGGGACGAACCGCACGACAGCGCCCGTGTGACGCGCGTCTGACGCACCGGAGTGAAAGTGGTCAGGATGTGACGTGATCGCAAGACGTGGACGGGATTCGAGGTGAAACGAGGGGGTTCGGGTGGAGATCGCCGGATAGCGGCCGGTTGAGTCGAAACGAAGGGGTTCGCGATCTGGTGTCGAAAAGGAGGTCTGGCGGGGATCGATGGGTTCGGGAAGCCGCTCACTCGGCGCCGAGCCGTCGGGGGCCCGACCGCGCGTCGCCGGCGTCCTCGTCGAACAGGTAGGCGAAGACGGGGACGTAGCACAGCCAGGCGAGCAGGTACGCGGCGCCGACGAGCGCGCTCCGGGCGTCGAGCGCGGCGAGCGCGCCGTCCGCGAGGCCGACAGCGAGGACGAGTCCCGCCAGCGCCGTCGTCGAGGGACGGTCGATCCAGTCGTAGACCACGCCGAGGAGCGAGCCGACGACGTAACACGCCGAGTAGCGCGCGGCCGCGGCGAGCGCGACGTTGCCCCAGAACAGCGCGGTCACGGACAGTCCCGGGTCGACGCCGACGAGGTCGAGCAACAGCGTCGTCGCCTCGCGGAAGGCGCCGCGGTCGGCGACCAGCGTCGCCACTGCCAGCCCCGCCGTCAGGAGGCCGACGACGCGGCCCGCTCGCACGCCGGTCCTGGCGGGGTCGACGCGTGTGACCATCGGACGGTTCGGTCGAGAGAGCCGTGTGTGGAGGGATTCGGTGGGTGGGCTACTCGAGCGTGACGGCGGTGCCGTAGGCGATGACCTCGGAGCCGCCGTTGGCGATCTCGGAGCTCTCGAGGCGGACGTTGACGACGGCATCGGCGCCCATCGTATCGGCGTCCTCCGCCATCCGCTCCATGGCCTCGTCGCGGGCGTCGGTCAGCAACTCGGAGTAGGCCTTCAGCTCGCCACCCGTGATGTTCCTGATGCTCTGGGTGATGTCGCGGCCGACGTTGCGCGCTTTCACCGTGTTGCCGCGCGCGATACCGAGCGATTCCTGGATCTCTTCACCGGGGACCGTTTCAGTGGTGACGAACTCCATACGTGATCCCGTTGACAGCACTCGGTCAAAAATCTTGGAGATGGTTCCCATCGGGTCGTCGGCTCGCCACGGCTGCGACGGTCTCACGCGCCCGATCAGTCGCCCGCCTGCAGCAGGTGACTGCTGACTCGCGATGAACCGCTCGCCCGGTCAGTCACCTGCTGCCTGCTTGTCGACGCCTTCGAGGTCCGACCCGCCGACCGAGGAGCGCAGCGCGTCCATCCCGTCGTCGCGGTCGATCCCGAAGTTGTCCCGATACAGTTCCTCGACGCGCTCGAACTCCGCCTCGGAGAGCGGCGGCGTCTCGGCGGCCCCGGCCCACTCGTCGATGTCGTCGGTCGTCCGGAACGTCGGCGTCACCGTCGCCACCTCGTCGTGGGCGAGCAGCCACTGGATCGACGCCTGGCCCATCGTGCGGGTGCCCTCGGCGTGGTCCGGGTCCTCGAGGAAGCGCAGCGCCTCGACTTTCTCCCAGCCCGTCTCGTACCACTCGTCGGGCCGGTGGGCGCGGTGGTCGCCCTCGCCCAGTTCCGTCTCGGGCGTGACCTGCTCGTTCAACAACCCCGAGGAGTGGGGCACGCGCGGGATGACGCTCGTCTCCGCGTCGAGGTCGCGGATCGCCTCGATCGCGTGGCGACCGGGCGTCTGCTCGAAGACATTAAAAACGAGCTGGACGGCGTCGAAGCCCTCCTCGGCGGCGCGTTCGGCCTCGGCGAGCCAGCCGATCGACGGCCCGAGCGCCCAGCCGACCGACTCGACGCGGCCCGACTCCTCGAGCGCGTCGAGCGTCTCCAGCACGTCGGCGTCGACCTCGCCGGTGTTCGCGTTGTGGAGCATCAGGTGGTCGACGTACTCCATCCCCAACCGTTCGAGCGAGCGGTCGAGCGCCGTCTCGATCCACTCCGAATCGACCCGCTTGGGGAGTTCGCCGTGACCGGCCTGCGGGTTGTTGTAGAAGTCGTAGCCGACCTTCGTCGAGATGGTCACCTCGTCGCGGTACTCGCCCAGCGCCTCGCCGACGAGTTCTTCGGAGTCGCCGTGGCCGTAGACGTCGCCGGTGTCGAAGTACGTGACGCCGCGGTCGACGGCGTGGTGAAGCATGTCGATGGCCTGCTCGCGGGTGTGGTCGCCCCACCAGTCCGTGCCGACGACCCACGCGCCGAAGCCGACTTCCGACACCGTGACGCCCGAGGAACCCAGTTCGCGCTCGTTCATACCCCCGAGTTCGGTTCGGGCGCACTTAGCCAGTACGGTTATCGGACACCGATCGAGCGCGAGGCTCCCCCTCTCGATCTGTTGTAACCGAAACCGCAGACGCCACTGCGACTGCGAACAGCACCGAGACCGCGAGTTATCCTGTGCGTTGAAAGCCCTCGCCCCGCTCGCCACGAGTCACAAAAACTGCGACCGCATCCGCAGACGGCACCGCGACCGCAGTCGATCCTGTGCGCTGAAAGCCCTCGCCCCGCTCGCGGTCGCTCCGGGACATATCCGCGCTCTCGGCACCGCCCGCGCGGATAGGGGTCCCGGAGACGACTACACGAGCGCGAGCGGTCCTCGCCCTTTCAGTCCACCAGGAAAATAATGTTTCACAGGCTGATTCGACGTGGAAGGTCGCACAGGCCGATTCGACGGTGAACGCTCGAACGCTCGTCACGACAGATCTATCCTGGCGGACTGGAAGGGCGAGACGGGCTCGCGTTCAGTTCAGTCGGTGAGCGGGCTATCCGCGCGGGCAGTGCGGAGAGCGCGGATATCCCGCTTGGTTCGAGAGAGCGGAGCTCTCTCGTCATCTCGGAAGAGCGAAGCTCTTCCGACGAGTCCGACGGAGCTTTGCTCCGTCTCGATCCCGGAAATCTTCGATTTCCGGAGACAGCGACCGCGAGCGCGTCGAGGGCTTCCATCTCTCAGGATCGAGTGCGGTCGCGGTGGCGTTTGCGAAAGCGGTTACAACAGCTAGCGAGCGCGTCGAGGGCTTCCATCTCGTGACCACGGTATTCGAAGGGACAACTCCCCCTCTCGCCAGCGCACCCACCCGACCACCACCGCAGTGCCGAGGGCGAGGGCGACCAGCGAGACGAGTCCGGCTTCGGGGCCGAAACGCCCGCCGGTCACCAGCGCGGGACCCGACTGCTCGACGGCCAGGACAGTAACGGGCGCCGTGAACCCGCTCACCGGAAAGCCAAAGACCGACGAGATAGCGAGGTTCCAGGTCAGGTGGAACCCGACCGCGACGGCGATCCGGCCGGTCAGCAGGACCGTCGCGGCCAGCAGGCCGCCGTAGCAGGCGATGATGGCGACGCCGCGGAGCGTCGCGGCGGGGTTGGCGGCGTGACCGGCGCCGAACAGGAGACTCGTCGCGAGCGCGGCGGCGACGACCGCCCGCCGACCATCGGCGGCTCCCGCTGCGATGGCTTCCACCCAGGCGAACCCCTCGGTGAGCGTCGCGAGCAGGTACGCCCGGAAGAGCAACTCCTCGAAGACTGCGACGGCGACGAAATAGGCAGCCACGAGCGCGAGCGCCAGCCAGGGGTCCACCGCGGGCGCGACGGGCACGGAGGCGTCGGCCCGGGAGACGAGCGTGCCCGTCACGCGGACGTAGCCCGCGGCGAGTTCGACTCCGAAGACGACCGCCGGGAGCGCGAGGCCGAGCGCGAGTCCGAACCCGAGGTCTGCCCACCAGACGCGCGAGCGCTCGAAGCCGAGCGCCGTGTACGAGCGCTCGTCGACGAAGCGCGCGGCGACGAGGACGCCCGCGGCCAGCGCTCCGGCCTGGACGACCAGCGCGGCGGTCCCGCCGAGCGCGGCGACGGTCGGCCCGCTCCCATCGGTGACCGCTTCGAGTCCCGCCGCGACGGCCGCCCCGACGGTGGCGACGACGACGACGAGGACCACACCGACGACGAGACGCCAGGGGGCGCGCAGGCGCCCGTCGCCGCTCCGGACGAGCCAGTGGTACGCGCTCCCCGAGTCGGACACACCGTGACCGTGGGACCTCGCGGGCTTAACTGTTGGTCGCTCCCGAACGCCGTCGGGGAGTTACCCGCTGGTAAGGAAACCCCTATTGCCCGCGCGCTCCATCCTCGTGGTATGACGAAGCGCCACGTCTCGCTGCCCATCGGCGGCGAGGAGGGCATCCACGCGTTCATCGAGGAAGTCGACCAGCGACTCTCCGGCGAGGAAGACACTTGCGACGTCGTCGAGGACGTCCTCGTGGACCTGATGGGCGACCGCGAGGCCTACGAACACTGGCAGTCGGGCGGCGACGTCTCGGCCGCCGAGCGCGTCCGCCTCCAGGGGTACGACCCCTGCAACGCCACCCTCGAGAGCGAGTACTACGCCGAGGTGGAGACGATGCCCGATGGACAGTTCGAGCGCTCGAAGTACCTCCAGTGGCTGTGGCGCCAGTTCGACGCGACGCCGATGGCCGACAACGTCGATTTCGCCCTGCGCTTCCGGCGGATGCTCGCCGACCACCTCTTCGCGGACGTGGGCGAGGGCTGCCGATTCTTCAAGGGAATCTCCTTCACCTACGGCCACAACATCTCCATCGGCGACAACTGCGTCGTCCACGACGACGTCCACCTCGACGACCGCGGGAAGTTGACCATCGGCGACCGCGTCTCCATCTCCGACGACGCCCACGTCTACAGCCACGACCACGACGTCGTCGACCAGACCGCCGTCGACAACTACCACACCATCATCGAAGACGACGTCCGCGTCACCTACGACTCGATGGTCCGCGCCGGCGTCCGCATCGGCGAGAACGCCGTGCTCGCGGCGAAATCCATCGCCGGCCGGGACGTGCCCGCCCACCACATCGCCGCCGGTACGCCCGCGAAATCCATCGCCGTCAAGGACGGCTGGGAGTCCGTCGCCGACTCCCTCGAAGACGCGAACGTCGACCGCCGCGCCGAGCGGAAACTCGACTACGACCTCCCCGAGGACCTGCACGTCTTCGACGAGTTCCAGCGGGACCTCCAGCCCCCCGACGCCTGAACGCGCCGACCGGATCGCTTGATTCTCCGTGCGAGACCGCCTCGCAGCCGTCGCTGGGTCGCGTGCCGGGACGGCGTCGCGGTTCTCGGCGCTGATACTCCAGGGGAACACACAAGTACCGTGACAACGTATGACACGGTATGGAGACCTGGAGCTGGATCCTCGTCTACCTCGTCGGGTTCACGGTCTTCCAGCTGCTGCTGTTCAGGTACTTCTCGGACGACGGGTCGTTCGGCGCCGGCGCGCTCTCGAAGGAGGCCTCGGCGCCGGGGTCGCTGGACCGCGACGACGGGGGCCCCGACCCGAGCTCGGGCGCGAGCGCGGACCGCGACACCGGCAGCGACCTCGTGCAGTGTCGCCAGTGCGGCGCCCGCAACGAGGACGTGGGTACCTACACCTACTGTCGGAAGTGCCTCGCGCAACTGCGCTGACCACCCGAGACGAGGAGCCGCGACCCGACGACCACTCCCCGGAGCGGCGCGCACGCAGACGACTCCTCCTGGAGCGACGCGGCCGACTCCGGCTACGTTATCAGCGCTGAGAAGCGAGGGACAAAGGTCTATACCCCGACCGGCAATCGTACCTGTATGCGTGTTTCGAGCGGCGTCCCTGGCTTCGACGAACTGGTCCAGGGAGGGCTCTTGAAAAACAGACTCTACGTGGTGAGCGGCCCGCCGGGCAGCGGGAAGACGACCTTCTCCTCGCAGTTCATCACCCAGGGGGCAAAGGAGGGCGAGAACTGCCTGTACGTGACCATGCACGAGACCAAGGAGGAACTCATGCAGGACATGTCGGGCTACGAGTTCGGCTTCGAGCAGGTGATGGCCTCGGGGAAGGTCCAGTTCCTGAACCTGATGACCGACAGCGGCAAGCGGACCATCACCCAGTTCGGGTCCGAGGGCGGGCTCACAAACCGGATCACCGCGTTCCTCGAACAGCAGGACATCGACCGCGCGGTCATCGACTCGACGATGCTCCTCCAGCACTTCTTCGAGAACATGTCCGACGAGATCACGGGCTTTCTCTCCGCGCTGAAACAGACCGACACCACCACCGTCCTCATCTCGGAGATGACCGATCCGTCCTCCTACGCCGACGAGCACTACCTCGCTCACGGGGTCATCTTCTTCCACAACTACCTGGAGTCGGGCGGGATGACCCGCGGCGTCCAGGTCATCAAGATGCGCGGGACGGCCATCGACTGCGACATCCGCGCCATCGACTTCTCGGACCGGGGCCTGCGGGTCGACCCCGGGCAGAAAGTCGAGGGATAGCCCATGGGACTGTACGAACAGGAGTACGGCGCGTCGTGGACGACGCTGGACAGAGACGAGGCGACCGAACGGGCCTACGCGCTCGGCGTCGCGGAGTCACTCGGCCAGTACGACCGCGAGGAGTTCGAGGCGGTCCACGACGAGATGGACACGGCCTACGACAAGAGCATGGTCGAACTGGCCTTCCGCGAGGGGAAAAACGAGGGCCGCGAGGTCCAGCCCGCCGGCGACGCCGACGAGCAGGCCGTCTGGTCCGAACTCGTCGAGGGCGAGACGGTCACCGTCGACGAGGACGACGTCCCCACCGGCGGCCGCGACGGCATCACCGAGGCCGTCGACCGCTTCGAGGGCCTCGAGAAGCCGAACCCCGACGAGATCGACGCGACCGACAAACCCGACTTCCTCGACAAGTAACACCGCTGTGGCGCGGGCGAGCCCGAACTCTATCGCCCGACTGCAACCGCTTCGCCCGACCGCAACCGCCTCGCCCGACCGCAACCGCCTCGCCCGACCGCAACCGCTTCGCCCGACCGCAATCGCCTTGACCGGCGGGCGTGACTGCCCGGTATGGTCGTCGCGGACCTGCACGTCCACACGACGAATTCGGACGGGACGCTCACCCTCCCCGAGATCCCAGCCCTCGCGAGCGAGGCCGGCCTCGACGCCGTGGCGGTCACCGACCACGACCGCATCCATCCGGACCTGGCCCATCCCGTCGCCGAGCGCGACGGCGTGACGTTGATCCACGGGATCGAACTCCGGGTCGAGGCGGGCGACCAGCAGGTCGACCTGCTGGGCTACGGCGCTCGCGCGACCGACGCGCTCGTCGACGAGATCGACCGCCTCCAGCGCGACCGCCTGGCCCGCGGCCGCGCCATCATCGAGTGCGTCGAGGACCGTCTCGGACTGTCGCTCCCGGTCGAACCCGAACGCGGACTGGGGCGGCCGGACATCGCCCGCGCAGTCGTCGAGAGCGACGCCGACTACGACGATATCGGCACCGTCTTCGACGACCTCATCGACGAGTCGGCGCCCTGTTACCGGGCCCGCGACATCCCCGGCTTCGAGCGCGGCAGCGCGCTCCTGGCGGAGGCCTGCGACCTCGTTTCGCTCGCGCATCCGCTGC